>Ga0126379_10002378_pt1 | contig 11948 bp, 10 predicted proteins | sample PanSoiMetPlot_24_FD_92640 | JGI IMG/M metagenome (GOLD analysis project Ga0126379, IMG submission 92640) | Tropical forest soil microbial communities from Panama - MetaG Plot_24 | ecosystem: Environmental > Terrestrial > Soil > Tropical forest > Bulk soil | place: Panama | collected 2016-02-17
ATGCCGGTGGTACTCCCTAAACATATTCCTCGCGACATTGTGGCTCAACGCCTTCGAGCAGACGGCGTTCAGACTTCGGTTCATTACGCACCTGCACACTCGTTTAGTGCCTACAAATGTGCTGGAACGTATTTACCGCGAACCGAAGCGTTCGGCGTGCGGGAGCTGACACTTCCATTCTTTCCATCAATGAGCGATGACCAGTTAAGCATCGTGGTCAATGCTTTGAAGGCGGCGATTCGGTGAAGGAAGAATTCAGAGCAATTGTCCTGGCCGGCGGAGAAGGAACGCGACTGCGACCCTATACTGTCAGCTTGCCTAAACCACTCGTTCCAGTAGGCGACCGTCCTATTATGGAAATAGTGCTCGCGCAGTTGAAAGAGGCTGGGGTGACCCGTGTCACGCTGGCGGTCAATCATCTGGCTGAGCTTCTGATGGCCTACTTCGGCGATGGCTCAAGATTTGGTATTCCCATTGACTACTCATTGGAGGGGGAGCCACTGGGCACTATCGGTCCGTTGAGACTCATTCCAGATCTTCCGGACAGTTTCTTGGTAATGAATGGAGACGTACTTACCGACCTGGACTACCGCGGTTTCTGGGAGAACCACAAAGACTCGACTGCGTTGGCAAGCATCTGTGCTTATTCTCGCGTTTCAAAAATTGATCTGGGAGTGCTGGACGTCTCCTCAGAGGGTCGGCTAGTAGGATTTCGCGAAAAACCGGAAATAACGCACTTGGTGAGTATGGGCATTTATGCCTTTCGTCGTGAGATTCTAGACTACGTGCCGATCAATCGCTCGTTCGGTTTTGACGAACTGATGCTCTCGCTAATCAGACATCAGATTGAAGTGCGCTGCCATTTCCATGACGGCCAGTGGCTCGATATTGGCCGCCCCGACGACTACGAGCGCGCCCAACACCTGGTAGGTGATTCCCCAAGATATGAAATCCCCGCAGCATTGTCGACCATCTGAGGAAGCACCGAAATAGCGCAGATGCTCGTTCAACCCGACATAGTTCCTCAAGCCATCAACTGCGGTGAGCGGCTTGCAGCCACCAGTCCGCTAAAGATACTGATGCTTGCTCCTGGCATGTCTGTGCACACGCAGCGAATTATTTCTATGTTGTTGGAGGATGGCCATTCGGTTACTCTGGTATCGCACCACGATCCCCTCCCGGGGAGGGTTGCTCGCTATGAATTCATCCGATTTCCGGCTATCCGCGGCATTCACCGGATCAAGTACACCTGGGTCGCCAGTATCGAGCGCTGGATTCGCATCGCCCAGATGAGGATGATTTGGCGTCGCACGCGGCCCGATCTCGTCAACGTTCAGGGCGTCGATGGCAGGGCAGACTATTGCGCGAGTGCCGGACTGCATCCCCTTGTGCTAACGTGCTGGGGAACAGACATTAACGGCTTCTTTGGATCGAAGAAAGATGAGCCCGGTTACCAGAACGGTCTGGCAGGTTACCAGAACGGTCTGGCAGGGTTGATGTCAGCCAAGAGCGGCCGTCCAGCGGCGACTAGCCAATTGATCCAAAAGCACAAGAAGCGAATTGCAAGAGCTTTAGCGGCTGCAGATTGCATCACGGTTGACAGCCCTGAGGTGTTATCCAGGTGTGAGGCACTGGCCGGGCGGGAATTGCCAGTGCGCTTTTTCTATTTCGGCGTCGATTTCAATACCTTTAGACCAGGGTATGTTCAGGAAGCCGCGGCGCTACGACGAGACCTGGGTATTCCAGCCACAGCCAGGATAATCATGAGCGCTCGTCTCGTTCAGCCGCTTAATGGGCACGATCATTTGCTGCGAGCATTTGCTGTTCTAACGCGCGATACCAAGTTACCGGCAAGCACGCTTGTTTTTAAGCGTTACTTGTGCTGCGAGGAAGAAGTCGCACGAATTGAAACCCTGGCCAAAGAACTTGGCGTTAGCTCAAGTGTCTATTGGTTGGAGGAGGTTCCACACGACCACATCCCCATCCACTATGCTATGGCAGATATTATCGTCAATTATCCCGAGCAAGACGCATTTCCCGTTACCTTCTTCGAAGCTGCTGCGTGCAAACGGCCGGTTATCAGTAGTGACCTGCCAGCCTACGAGGGTGTGTTCGGCGACTCGTTTATTATGGTGCCGCCCAGGGATGTGACGGCCCTTTGCCAGGCGCTACGCGTGTGTCTTACTGAAGATGAGCGGCAGACCCGCGAGCGAGTTGAAAATGCGTATGCTATCGCCGGTGAGGTTGGCGACCAAAGACGGAGCATCAAAGTACTAAACGAGGTGCTCGAAGCGGCAACAGCACGAAGAAGAAGCATTGGAAGGCATCTGTCCTAAACCGGCGCGATCGGAATGCACAGGCTTCTTTTTGTAAGCGCCCACTATGGAGAACCCTCTCCCGGACGCCTCATTCACGGCGACCAACAATGTCTGCTACGTGGTGAACATATCAAAATGACGATTGCACGGCGCGTATCAGAGGCCTTTTCCTGGCGTTATCACTACGCCACTGAAAAACTCGTCCATCAATCGAGGCGAGTACGACGAAGAGTAGTGTTTTTGGACCTTCACGATATTCTCACCGCGCTTGGTTCTTTCGGTCCATCCGGCTTTAAGATCCTGTTTGTACACAGCTCGCTTTCGGCCTGCGGGACAATTCAGGGAGGGCCGCAAACAGTAGTCACTGCGCTCTCAAAATGGACTGGTGAGCGCACCGTTGCAATGCCAACTCATGCTTACTGCTACCCGGACGAGAACGGGAACGTCCCCGTTTACAGGGACGATGAATCGGTTTCTCTGGTCGGCGCGATCACAGATCATTTCTGGCGGCAGCCCGATGTGATCCGCAGCAAGCACCCAACACACTCAATTGCGAGCGCGGGTCCCGAGAGCCAGGCAATCTGCGAAGGACATGAATTCTGCGAGACCCCTTTTGGCGCCGGAACGCCATATGAGCGAATGATTGAAAAAGGAACCGGCGTTCTGATGTTCGGCGCGAAGATGGACTCATACACTCTGTTTCATACCGCGGAAGACGCCGCGAGGGCGACTTATCTCTACGAGTCTCAGCCCTACGGTCTGCTCGTCGCAAACCCGGATGGAACAACCCGGTCAGTTCGTACGTGGCGGCAGGATAATCGGGTACGCCGGCGCTTCGGAGAGATGGATGAATGGCTGGAGCAACGCGGCTTGCTTAAGCGACGGAAGCTCGGTTGCGGAGAGTTGCTTTTCATCCCAAGCGCGCAGGACGTCCACGAGGCCGTGATCGAGAAGATATGGAAATGCCCTCTATTCCTGGTCGCTCCTCTGTTCCGTTCCCAGGTGGAGCGCGCGGTTCAAAGCGATTCCCGAATCGCGGATCACAATCAAACTCAAATAGGGCGTTAGATGGCGAATCGAATGATGTCAAAGACAAAACGCATTTCTAAGAACCTGGTCAAGAAAACATTAGGTCTGTTGCCGCCGACCTCGGGTAGGCTGACCGGCAACCTCGCAAAGAATGGCGGCACGCCGGTGAGGGACCAGCGATTCAGGCCATGGGAGAGGCATCCCTCCCCAACCGCAATGGAATGGACGCGGGAGTTGGGGCCGACGATGCGGCGGATCTTTCGGAGCGCGGCAGAAGGCTTGCCACAAGAGCTTGGGGAGAAGTTTGCCAGAGAGTGGGCCGCCTATTGCGGAGCGCAACATGCACTGCTATTGCCGCACGGCACCGATGCGCTGCGTTTTGCTCTCGCGGCTGCTCTGGATCACGACGGGTTTGAATATGGAGGAGAGGTCATAGTTCCCAATCTCACCTTCATCGCCAGCGCAAGTTCGGCGCTGGACCGCCGTCTCGGTGTAGCGCTTGTCGACGTCGATCGGGAAACGCTGACCCTCGATCCCGAGCGTGTGGAGGAGGCAATCATCCCGGGAAGAACCCGGGCCATTATGGCGGTCCACCTCTTTGGGCAACCTGCAGACATGACTCGACTCAAGGAGATAGCCAGGCGGCACTCCCTGGCATTAATCGAGGATGCAGCACAAGCGCATGGCGCTTTGCATGAACTCGGGCGCGTCGGCTCTATCGGGGACGCGGCGGCCTTCAGTTTCCAATCTTCAAAGAATCTGAGTTCGGGTGAGGGCGGCGCTTTGACGACCAACGACTCGGCTATTTTCGAGCGGGCCTACGGTCTCCACAATGTTGGACGAGCACGTATCGGAACACAGCGCTGGGGCCACGAAACCCTGGGATGGAATTGCCGCGCTACAGAGTATGTGGCAGCGGTATTGCTGCATCGGATGCGGGCACTTGAAAAGGAGCAGCAGCTGCGTTACGCGAGATTCTTGTCTCTGAGACAACGTCTTGAGAGTGTAGCCTGCGTCGAACCACTCGCTATCGCGCCCGGTGTTATTCGCCATGCGGTTCATATGTTTGTAATGCGCTATCGGCCCGAGCACTGCGGTGGATTGGATATACACGACTTTCTCAAAGCCCTCGCAGCCGAAGGCGTACCAGTGGATCGCGCGTATCAAACGACGCTGGCACAACAGGCTGCGGTGCAGCACGTTCTCGAGAAACATCCAGAATACGTGAGGGTTTTGCCGACGCCCGAGGCGGACGAGGCCGTAAAAGCTATTATATACATTCCGCACGCGGTCTTTCTCGGAAGCGATAGCGACATTGGCGAGGTCGCGGCGGCCTTTCGGAAAGTACAGGCTTACTACGATGGGCGCCGTGTGAGTACCCCTCGCCCTGCGGTCGTGGGCAGCGCAGAGGCCCGCACGTTATCAGCGCATCAGAACGGCGGCAGCCGACCCATTAGATTCGGCATCATCGGCATCGGCGCGATGGGCCAACAGCACGCGGAAGCCATTCAGCGCAATCCACGGGCATCGCTGGTTGGCGTGTCGGATGTTCAGGCCCGGGCCAGCACCGAAGCGGCTTCGAGGCTGGGCTGCAAACGGTTTTCCGATGGCGAGTCCTTGATACATAGCGGAGAAGTAGATGCCGTGGTCATTGCAACGCCACACTGGGAACATCCCCGTTTCGCCATTGCCGCATTGCGCGCCGGGCTGCATGTCGTGTGCGAGAAACCAATTGCGGTGACGGTTACCGATGCCGATGAGATTCTCGACGCCGCTGCGCTGAGTCAGGGAAGAATTGCGGTGGTGCACCAGACGCGATTCGAGCCCGTCTACCAATACGCAAAGCAGTTGCTCGACAGCGCCGAGTTAGGCGACATCTATCGTTGCTCGATGGTCGAATCGGCCTGGCGAACCGAAGCGTACTATCAAAGCAGTCCCTGGCGAGGCACATGGAGGGGAGAGGGGGGTGGAGTGCTGCTGAATCAAGCTCCCCATCTTTTGGATCGGTATGCCTGGCTGTGCGGAGTCCCGGAGAGCCTAAGCGCCCTCTGCGATGCAAGCTTACACAAGATCGAGGTTGAGGATACGGCCAGTGCAATCCTGCGGCATCCGAACGGTGCGCACGGCCATATACACATCAGCACCGTGGAGTGTCCAGTGCTGTCCCGCACAGTCATCTCCTGTGACCGCGGGCGGCTGACAATCGAGAATGGCAAGTTGCGGGTGACAAAACTTCGCGATTCGATTCGGGACAAGACCGCTAACGACAAGCGTCTGATGGGTGAATTGGAAAGCGAGAGCTTTGATGTCAACATACCACAACTTTCGTTTGAAGATCAGTTAAACGCCTTTTACGACAACTTTGCGGCAGCCCTTGATGGCAAGGCGGCGATGGCGTGCCCTGGCGAGCAAGGAATAACTGCCGTAGAACTGGCAAATGCAATGCTGTTGAGCTCGGCTCTGAATCGCGCGGTTAGAATACCGCTCGATCGCCAGGAGTACGCCCGGTTCATCCAAGAAAAGACTTCAGTAAGCGCGCAAGTCGTCTAGGCGCAAGCGCGATTGACCCCAGCGCTTCTTTGAGGAAATACAAGGAAAGATGGCCGAATTCTCCGAGGCGCAGCCTGCAACACGGCGAGCCGACATAGGTTCCACAGCAACAGGCGGGTTCAAGCTTCGGGTCCTACACATAGTCGAGAGCTACCCTCCTGATTATGGCGGCGGCGCGGCAATCACAACTCGCGATATCTGCCGTGGACTTTCGGACCGCGGGCACGACGTGCGCGTACTGACAGTAGAAAGCACACAAGGCCCGGACTACCACATCGACACCGAATACGATGGAGCGGTCAGAGTCGACCGGATTAATCTTCCCTATTTCAAGAATGAGGATCCCGACGGCTGGGCACTAGGCATAGAAAAGTGGAGGCGGCATCAGCGTCGAATAGATGCGGTAGTCGCGGGTCTTGTGGACGAGGCGAGACCAGATCTGGTCGATTACCACACAGTCAGGCCCTTCGGCGAGCAGGTTCTCGAGACCCTGAGTCACCTGGGCGTGCCAATCGTGGCGACATTGCACGAAGCCTGGCTTGTATGTTCGCGGTTGATGCTCCTGCGATCACCGTCCAGCGCAGCCTGTGAAGGACCTTCGCTTGCAAAGTGTTTGTGGTGCGCATACAGCCACTATGACCGGAATTCAACAATCGCAGCGGCAAAGCTGCCCTGGAGAGTCGCGAAATTGGGCGTCTATCCCGCTGCCAGGTTGATACGCCGCCGTCGAGCGATTAGCGCAGTGGGCGGCGCCATAGCAAGGTCCAAATTCATGGCGAATGTTCACGAGCCTCACATTAAAGGCACGGTCACGCATATTGCGTTAGGCGTGAATCGCTCCGGGCTGCCAGCACACTTGCCGTCAAGGCCGCGGAACCCGTTGCGATTCGGATTCATGGCGGGGTTCCAACCCACGAAGGGCCTGGCTGATGTTCTGAATGCTGCCGCCGGTCTCAGGCAGCGGGGAAAGAGTTTCGAGCTCTACATTTGGGGGCCCGGGCAGACCGAGGCAAACATCGAGGAGATTTCCAGGCTGGGGCTCAAGGACTGCGTATTTCTGAAAGGCTTGTACACGCCCGAGGAATGTTGGGACGCCTATAACCTGATAGATGTTGCCGTGATGGCGACAACGGTATGCGAGCCGATGGGCCGAATCCCGCTGGAAGCAGCGGCCGCTGGGGCACCCACGATAGCGCCGGCCATAGGCGGCATCACCGAGAACATCATCGACGGCGTTTCTGGTTTGCTGTACAGGTTCCGTGACGGCACCGACCTGGGGCGGCAGATGGCGAGAGTCCTTGACGAGCCCGACTTAGTCCGGCGACTGATCGACAACTTGCCGCAAGTTCCCGACGTCAGAGACCGAATAGCGGCCATCGAAGGCGTTTATCTCTCGGCGCTCGGCCGCTCCCCGGCTCCCGCCCGGCCAGAACCGGCCGTACTTGTCTAGACACCAACATCGGCTATTGGTGATTTGGACCAAAAGAGGTATCAATTAATGAAAGTTGTGATCCTGTGCGGGGGACAAGGCACGCGTCTCCGCGAAGAGACCGAGGTGCGGCCCAAACCAATGGTCGAAATTGGCGGCCGGCCAATTCTCTGGCACATTATGAAGCTGTACGCCCACTATGGTCTCACCGACTTCACCCTTTGCCTGGGATACAAGGGCTACATCATCAAGGATTTTTTCCTGAACTATGAGGCCCGAATGAAGGATTTCACCGTGGCCCTGGGACCGACGCCTTCGGTCAAGTTCCACAACGGCCACCGAGAAGAGGGTTGGAGCGTGACGCTTGCCGAAACCGGTGAAACGGCAATGACCGGCGCGCGGTTGCGGAGGGTTCGCCGCTATCTGGATGGCGGGCCCTTCTGTCTGACTTATGGTGACGGCGTCGGGGACATTGATTTAGGAGCGTTGCTCAGGTTTCATCGGAGCCACGGCAAAATGGCTACTGTCACCGCGGTGAGGCCGCCGGGCAGGTTCGGTGAACTTCAAGTGGAGGGCCGAAGAGTCACGTCATACACAGAGAAGCCTCAAATTACCGAAGGCGTGATAAACGGCGGCTTCTTTGTATTCGAACGCGAATTCGCCGAGCGTTATCTTGACGACCGGGACGATCTCGTTCTGGAAAAGGAGCCGCTGCAACGGCTCGCGGCGGATCGTGAGCTGATGGTCTGGCAGCACGAGGGGTTCTGGCAGCCAATGGATACCTACCGCGAATGGAAGCGGCTTGAAGACCTGTGGAGTAAAGGAGAAGCTCCGTGGAAGATATGGGAGTAGCCGCAGATACATCGGGTTTTTGGCTGGACCGCCCGGTCCTGGTGACTGGATGTACCGGCCTGCTGGGTAGCTGGCTTACTCGAGCGCTCGTTGAGCATGGGGCGGCAGTCGTGGGCCTGATACGTGATTGGGTTCCTGATACGGAATTGTCACGATCAGGCATGTTGGGTCACATTCGCATCGCAACAGGTGAGGTCCAGGACCAGCAGACCATCGAGCGGCTGCTTGGGGAATACGAGGTGGACACAGTATTTCATCTTGCGGCTCAAACAATAGTGGGAGTCGCAAACAGGAATCCCATCAGTACGTTCGATTCGAATATCCGCGGCACCTGGTCAGTCCTCGAAGCATGCCGGCGGTCCCCGGCTGTGAGGCAAATCGTAGTCGCTTCGTCAGACAAGGCATACGGGGACCACGAAAAGCTACCGTATTCCGAGGAAGCGCCGCTGCGGGGCCGACACCCGTACGACGTCAGCAAGTCGTGCGCGGACCTGCTTACGCAAAGCTATGCTGCGACATACGATCTGCCAGTCTGCATAACCAGATGCGGAAATCTATACGGCGGGGGCGATTTAAACTGGAACCGCCTGGTGCCGGGCACAATCAGGGCGGCGTTGCGGGGACAAAGGCCGGTCATACGAAGCGACGGCAGCTATGTCCGGGACTATTTCTACGTCGAGGATGCAATTTTGGCTTATATGCTGCTCGCTGAGCGAATGAGTTCCACGCCCGAACTGATGGGTGAAGCGTTCAACTTTAGCAACGAGCTTCAGGTTACCGTTCTGGAGCTTACCCGTTTGATATTGACGCTGGCCGGCAAGAACGACTTGAGCCCGGATATTCGTTCAGAAGCCCGGCATGAGATCCGGCATCAATATCTGGATTCCGGCAAAGCGCGGGCGATCTTAGGCTGGCGCCCTCACTTTGGACTGGAAGCGGGCCTGGCGAAGACGATCGCGTGGTATTCAGCTTTTTTTGAGAGACAAACGGAGGACAGGTATGATCGACGGAGTTGTGATCAAGCCGTTGCGACAAATCCTGGATGAGCGCGGCAAGGTCATGCATATGATCCGAAACGACGATCCCGAATTCGAGGCATTCGGCGAGATCTACTTTTCGGTCATATACCCCGGCGCGATCAAGGGATGGCATTTGCACCAGAGCATGACGCTGAACTATGCGGTGCCATTTGGATTGATCAAGCTCGTCCTGTATGACGACCGACCGGAGTCTGGAACGCGCGGCGAGCTAATGGAGATTTTTACAGGCCCTGAGAACTACAACCTGATCAGAATACCGCCGAAAGTGTGGAACGGATTCAAGGGGGTTGGAACTACGCCGGCGATTGTAGCAAATTGCTCGACTGTGCCGCACGACCCCTTGGAAATCGAGCGAATGGACCCTCAGGACCCCGCGATACCGTACAAATGGGAATTGATCAATCGTTAAGCAGGAAAATGCGGATTCTTGTAACCGGGGCAAGCGGCTTTATTGGCAATGAGTTCTTGAAGGTTCTTTCGGGCCATGAGGTTACCGGTACCGGTCTGTCCCGGGCCAGGCAGGGATTGTTGCCGCTGGACCTGACGGATCGGGAACAGGTTCGCCGAACGATGGTGGAGATCAGCCCCGAGGTAGTCATCCATTGTGCCGCGCGCCCGAGCGCAGACTGGTGTGAGACTCACCGCGAGCAGGCGCGTTCGATTAATCTCCTACCTTCTGTTGCCCTGGCCGAGGAATGCAGACGCAGCCGCTCGAAACTTGTTTTCCTGTCAACTGACTATGTGTTCGACGGAGTCTGCGGGCCTTACTGCGAGACGGATACCACTGGTCCGATCAACGTCTATGGCAGGTTGAAACTGGAAGCGGAAGAAGCAATTAAACGCTCGACACGCAACAATATCATAGTGCGTACTACTAATGTTTACGGCTTCGACCCGGAATCAAAGAACTTCCTGATGGCGATGTTACCTCAGCTTGCTCGGGGAGAGCGAGTGAGGGTCGCCGCCGATCAGTTTGGCAATCCGACCGCAGTCAGTGACTTGTGTGCGGTTGTTCGCGAACTCATCGAAAACGGATGTGTTGGGACATTCCATGTCACGGGACCTGATTGGATCAACCGGGCGGAATGGCTGAGAAGGGCTGCCGGGGTGTTCGAATTGGATCAGGAGCTGGTTACCTGCGTGCCGACGTGCGAGCTGGAGCAGCCTGCCCCCAGGCCGAAACGGTCGGGCCTCAAATCCCGCCTTCTGGATTCGGCAGTCTCGGCCCGGCCACTTGACCTCGAAGCAGGACTTCGTGCCATGAGGCGCGATTGGAAGAACCACCAAGCGCTGAAAATGCGGACGGCGGCGGGGCCGGCCGAAGGAGCAGTGAGTGTCTAACGGAGTGGTGGTGCTAGGCGCAGGGCTGGCTGGTCTGAGCGCGGCGCATCACCTTGGGGGCGACTGCGAAGTCTTCGAGAAGCAGCCCTACATTGGTGGACACTGCCACACGCGACGAATCGACGGCTTCAATTTCGATGAGGGCGCACACGTTTTCTTCGGCAAGGACGACTGCTCGCGCAAGTTTGTTTTGGAGCCTCTCGAGGGCGAACTGATACGACACCGTGCGGATATCTGGAACAACTACGGCGGCACGAGATGTGGGAGGTACCCTGTCCAGGCAAACTCTAGCGCGCTAGAACCGGAGCTTGCTACGAAGTGCGTGCTCGATTTCATCGAGGCGAGCAAGCAGCCGGACCGGCCTGTCTCTTCGTACGAGGATTGGTGCTATGCTTCGCTCGGCAAAGCGTTTGCGGAAGAGTTCCTGCTCAAGTATGCCCGTAAAGTCTGGACGGTCGAGCCGGGTGAGTTGAATACGGATTGGCTGGGGTCGCAGGCTGGTGGCCGGATCTCGAGGCCGTCGCTGGACCAGGTAATCAGGGGCGCCATCGACCGGGAACCTCAAACTCTGAACTACCTAACCGAGTTCTATTACCCTGAGACCGGCGGGTTCGGACGATTGATCGAGCCGATATCCGCGGGCCTGGAGAAAATCCACCTGGGATGTGGAGTAAGCAGCATAGAAGCCGAATCGCGCCTAATAAAGTTTTCCAATGGACTGGAGCGAAAATATGAGGCGGCGATTTCCACGATTCCGCTGCCCGCACTGGTCGCGATGACCGTCGATGCTCCCAGCGATGTCCGGAACGCAGCAAGCAGCTTGATGTGGACCTCGCTCAGGTGTGTAAATCTTGGGGTTGCGCGGGCAGACGTCGGGCCGGGGCACTGGGTCTACTTTTACGACCACTCGATACCGTTCTTTCGAGTAAGCTTTCCGTCCAAGTTCGCGCCGTCAAATGCGCCTCCGGGTCACACCTCCGTCTCATGCGAAATAGCATACTCCCGCCGAAAGCCGCTTGATGAGCGCAATCTGACGGGCCGAGTGGTTGCTGCGCTGCGCCAGACCGGTATTTTAGAAGCTTCTGACAGGGTGGTGGTCGAAGACCAGATCGACGTGCCATATGCCTATGTCGTGTTCGACTTTCAGCGCGCACCGGCTCTCGAGATCATCCACCACTGGATGCAGCGGCACAATATATATCCATGTGGACGATTCGGAGAGTGGGGCTACCACTGGAGCTTCGAAGCGATGGAAAGCGGCAGAAGGGTCGCCACTCGGGTGATTGAGCAATTGACAATAACGGCCGCCGAGGCCGCCCGGCAACACCATGCCCAAAGTTAGCGTTTGCATACCAGCCTACAACTCCGCGAAGTACCTGGGGCATGCGA
>Ga0126379_10002381_pt1 | contig 11943 bp, 15 predicted proteins | sample PanSoiMetPlot_24_FD_92640 | JGI IMG/M metagenome (GOLD analysis project Ga0126379, IMG submission 92640) | Tropical forest soil microbial communities from Panama - MetaG Plot_24 | ecosystem: Environmental > Terrestrial > Soil > Tropical forest > Bulk soil | place: Panama | collected 2016-02-17
CGTCGCTTATCAACCGGGATGGCCGGAATTTCTATCAGGTTGAGGGTTACGCGAGCATTTTTAACGTGGCCTATGAAATGTGGGACATGTTTGGGCCATACACGGAGACGGTAACAGGCTCCGCCTTTGGTAAGTCTTTGGCGAATGATCCCGACGTGGCATTTTTGGTTAACCATAAAGGCGTAACCATGGCCAGGACGACAAACGGCACGCTAGACGTTTATGCGGATAGTGTCGGTTTGGGCGTCCGGGCGTTGCTCAATGCGGACCGGCAAGACGTGAGAGATTTGGCCTCAGCGATCAATGACAAGCTGATAGATCAAATGTCGTTCGCTTTCATTTTGAATGAGGGGGAATGGAACGACGATTTTGACGCTTTCACAATCCTTGAGGCGGACATAAACCGGGGCGATGTTTCCGCCGTAAATTATGGCGCCTCGCCTTACACGTCCATTGAGGCCAGAGCTAGCGAGTGGCTAGCGGACGCTGAGCGGGTATCGGCTCCGGTTGCGCGGGAGGCTATGGCCCGCCTGGCGGCTCGCGTGGGCAGCTCCCCCGCCAGCTCCCCCGCCCGCTCCCCCGCCCGCTCCCCCGCCAGCTCGCCCGCTACGCGGCCAGCTCCCGCCTCGCGGGCTCTAACGTCCATGGATGCCGACGAAAGCGTTAACGCTCTGATTGCGTCCCTAGACGCGATTCTAGATCAGGCGTCCGACCTAACGCTCAACGTCGATACCGCCACGCTGCCGCCTGAGGTTGCCCAGGCTCTTGATATGTATACCGGAGCTGAGTCGATAGCGGATCAGCTTATGGACATGCTGAATTTGCCTGATCCGGACGACACCGACGCCGAGCCGCGGGGCTCGACCGTGGCTTTGATGATGCGCCGTTATCTGGCGCTAGATGAACGCTGATCCTGGCGGAATCATACGCGGGATTGTTTTACCCGGCAGTCATACCGGCTGAGTTATGCCGCAATCAGACGGCACCTATCCGTAATTTAGCAAGAGAGGTTATGCCGCTATGGCTACCATTGATGAACTTATCAGCTCAATTGAGGTTGAGCGAGAGGCAGAGGAAAAGCGAGAGTCTAAGGCCCGCGCTGAGATTAAGCTACAGATTGAGACGGCCCAGCGTGAGGGACGTTCTAACCTCACGGCGGAAGAGGATGCACGGGCGGAAGAACTGTTTACCGCCATTGAGGCGTCTAAGGCAGCTCAGGACGGCATCAGGACTAAGCTCGCCCGTGCCGTCAAGGTCAAGGCGGAAGAGGCTGAGTCTGAGGCCCGCTCGCGTGAGGTTAGGGACACTGGCGTTAAGGCGCCTAAGTACGACCAAGTTGCCCGCGTTGGGAATGAGGAACGTACTTACCACGCTGGCAACGATCCGGACGGTAGCGGTTTCCTGAGGGACGTTTGCCGGCAGTTCCTAAACACTGATCCTGGCGCAACTCAGCGGCTAGCCCGGCACATGCAAGAGGAACGGGTTGAGCGGGCACAGTATTTTGAGCGGGCCGCTGGCGATGCCGTCTCTAGCGCTTTCGGCGGTTTGGTTGTGCCTCAGTATTTGGTTGAGCTTACCGCGCCAGCCACGGCGGCTATGCGTCCCCTGGCTGATCTATGCGTTAAGCACACGCTACCGGCTAGCGGCATGACCGTTACCGTCCCAACGATCACCACGGCCACGTCGGCAGCTCTACAGGCGACCCAGCTCACGGCGGTTAGCGCTACGTCCATTGCGGACACTGACCTTACGCTTAATGTCCAGACGGCCGCCGGCTCTCAGAATGTGAGCCGCCAGGCTATCGACCGTGGGGTAGGCGTCGACTCTGTTGTACTCAATGACCTGTTTAACAGGTATAACACGGTTCTTGACTCTACCCTGATTAATCAGGCGACTAACGGGCTCTCCGCTATTGCCGCGTCGACGCTGGGGGCTTTCCCGGCAACCGCGCCAACCGGCGCCTTGCTTTATCCTAAGATTCTGGCTGCCGCGTCTGGCGTTGAGGCTCAGTGCCTTAACATGGCAACGCCTACCCATGCGGTTATGCATAGCCGGCGTTGGTATTGGCTGGCTAAAGAGATGACTAACACATGGCCGCTTATCAATAGCTCTGGCATTCCTACTCAGGCGGCCGGGACTCTTGACGGGGGCAGCTCTTACAACAACGGAGCCCGTGGCCTACTGCCTAACGGTCTAGTTGTCATTGTCGACAACTCTATCCCTACCAACGTTAGCGCAAACCAGGATGAGATTTACATTGTCCCCCGGTCAGAGTGTCATCTTTGGGAGCTGGCCGGCCAGCCGGCATTTATCAGGGCTGAACAGCCTAACGCGGCAACGCTCGGCGTCCTGCTAGTTGTCTATGGCTATTTTGCCTATACGTTTAACCGTTATGGCTCTGGCTCTATGCAGAAGATTGGCGGAGCGGGCCTTACCACTCCGACGTTCTGAGCTGCAATCTGGCTCATATCTGAGGCATTATGCAGTGAAACTAATCAGGTCGTTCCCGGCTAATCCGCCTGGGGGCCGCAACTATGTTGTTGACGACGCCCAACGTATCTATAACGCCAATTACGATTATGCGGCTTTGGCTGAGATTGATGATGACGTTATACAGGTCGATTGGGATACGGCGATTAGCCGGGGCGATTTGGTTAGATTCGCTGAGCAAGCCAGGCGGGAGCCGGGGCGGGTTTTGGTCGCCCCGGTCCCCATCTATCCGGATAACGTGCCGGGCCTCCCGCCCCCGTATGTGTGGAATTGCCGCACGTATGTGGGCGAAATCCCAGATCGGTATTTGCGTTATGTTGACGAATGGGAACCGTACTGTGACCTATTTGGGTTTGGGATGGTTTACCTACCCCGGGATATGATTCGCGGGTTTGTCGACGTTGGTTGGTTTTTTGACGATACATCTTTTGCGGTTTGGTATCACATGGAGTATGGGCCGTCCCGTATCGCGTGGGACGTTAGGCCCATTCACCTGCATTACCGGATCAGTGAGGTTGTGACGTGAACTTTACTGAGCTGGCATGGGTGGCCGTTACCCAGCGTGGGGCGTCTCAGATAGTTGATGAGCTGGCGGCAGCCATGGAGGTTGTATCGTCCGCCTCGCCCGCGATCCTGGCGGAGATAGGTTGCGATCTAGGCGGTACGCTCTGGGCCTGGCGCCAGCTCTGCCCCCGCGTGTATGGCATCACGCTTGACGACAACGGCACGGGGACCGGGGGCCAGGGTAACGACCGGCCGCTCTATGACCATGGCGCTACGGTCCGCCTAGGGGACTCTCACAAGCTCGCTAGCCGTAACTGGCTCGCCCGGCAGCTCGCTGGCGATCCGCTAGACGTGCTAGTCATTGATGGCGACCATAGCTACGCCGGCGTTAAACGTGACTTTGAGCTGTATACGCCTCTCGTGCGGCCAGGCGGGCTAATCCTGCTACATGACGTGGTAAGCACCAAAGACGCCCGCGTCGACGTGCCGCGATTCTGGCGGGAGCTGGGCCGCGGCTACGCGATTGTTTCGCGGGTTGACTCTAACCCGGTTGGCTGGGGAGTAATTAATGTCTGACAAAGATAAGCACGTTGCTGCCATGCTCAGGATGCGTGACGACGCCCTACAGGCGTGGGGGCGCAATACTGTTGTCGTCACGATTGAGACGGAGCTAGAGCGGCTAGGTTTCGACGCTGAGGGTAAACCGCTCAAGCGTGACGCTCCCCCGGCTGGGCGGAAAGATGCGCCCCCGCGTAGGACGGTTGTTCATCAGCCGTGAATGCCTACCGTGAAAAGCTCTTGAGCGTCGGCTATTTGTCCCGTGGCCGGTCCGGGCCTCGTGTCCGTGAGGGGCGGGAGCATCCTGAGACGGGACGGCCGTTTAAGGCAACAACGGATGAGCTGGGGAATACCGTCACTGAGCATGATACGAAAGACGACCGTGTCGACGCGCATATCAGGCCCGAGACGGTAAGAGCGGAATTTAAGCTAGGGGCTTGATATGGCTTTTACAAAGTCTGGGCTTTATGTCCATACGATACAGGAAATGATGCGGGCTACCACGCTAACGGGCGGGCAGCTTGATTGGCGCCTGGCCACGTATAAGATTGCTTTGCATAGCTCAGCGCTTACGGATGGCACGGCGCCGGTTAACTTTAGCGCGGCTACGACCGTTTGGGCTAACACGTCTGAGGTTTCCGGTACGGGCTGGGCGGCTGGCGGTATCACGTTGTCGACGGCCGCGTCCGGAGGCGGCAGCGTTACGCCTACGCTCGCTGAGGGAACGACGGGCTCTATCCGCTATAACTGGACTAGTGCGCTATCCGTGGCTAACACAACGCTTAGCACGGGAGGCGGCCCGTTTGGATGCATTATCTACGCTGATCCGGTCACGGCTCCCGCCGATATGGTCGACGCGATGCTCTTGTGTATTTGTTTTGCTGCCGCATACCCAACTAACAACGGGACGTTTAGCATCACGCCATCTGGCACGGGGCTACTTGAGATAGACATTACGCCGTGAGTCGTCATGGCTGTAACGCTAGTAAATTCGGCTGAGGGTATCACGCCATCTGGCACGGTGCTTACTCAGGGATCGGGCGGCAATACAGGCGGAGTTAGCGGCAATTTCTTTGACGTCGTTAACATCGGCACGGGAGCAACTAACGCCTCAGATTCGGCACATTCCGCCCACGGCTCGCTATCCGTGCAAATTGCGACGGGAGCCACTACCGCAACCGCTTATGATACTTGGTCGACCTCGCTAACCGCTACCACGCTAACCGCCGTTTGGGCACGTTTCTATTTCTACTGTACCGCCGTCCCGGCCGCTAACTCTCGTGTTATCGCCTGGGCTAATTCGGCTGCCGCTATTGCCGCCTCAATCCGTTACAATACGGCCGGCACGCTTACTTATCAAAATTCGGCTAACGCGGCAATTACCGGGATGACTAGCGTTACCACGCTGCCGCTTAACGCATGGTGCCGGATTGAGGCGTTGTGTAACAGTAGCACGGGGGTAGCTGAGCTAAAGATTTTCAATATCCCTGATTCGGTTGTCGCTACTGAGACGTTGACGTCGACTAGCGGCCAATCGCTAAATACCGACTGCGGTATCTTGCGGTTTGGCCAATCCGGGGGCGCACAGGCTAATTACGGCCCCTATTGGTTCGACGACTTTGGCGCCAGCGATACCGCATATCTAGGCCCGGCGTTTTACCGGCAAACGCCCCGGCCGCTCCCGCAACCTATACGGCGTGCCTCACTTTGGTAAGGATCGCATCACATGGCATCACTTTATTATGCGCTTAGTTGCGCCTTGCCGTCGACGGCCGCTCCGGTCAAGGTTGCAACGGGCACAACCCTAAAGATTTTGCAGCAAGTAGCCACGCCATCAACAGAGGCTATCCGGATCGTTGAATGGGGCGTTACGCTTGACACTCCCGCAACGGCGTCGATTGTGGCCGCTGAGCTTGTGTCGGTTGACGTTGCCGCGTCCGTTGGCACGTCATTTACCCCAATGCCTTTTAACGCTGATGGCAGCCTGATAGCTAGTTTGTGCGCCGGTGGCGCCGCTCTTACTTGCTTTCAACCGACAACCCAAAACTCCCCAACGGCATCCCGCGAGTATGACGTTAAACTACTAGTCCCGCCGTATGACTATGTAAAGCAATGGCCATTGGGCCGTGAGCCTTACGTGCCGGTTTCGCGTTATCTGCAAGTGAGGGTTACAGCTAGCGTTACGTGTAATGCGTACTCTTACATAATCTGGGAAGAGTAAAGCCATGGCCCGTTTTAAGCGGGCTTTCCCCGGCTCAACCCAAAGCCGGCCGGGCGGCAAGCTCCCGGCAGGCACGCAAAACGCCAGCGTTACGCCTGCCGTTGTTGCTGCCGTGGCGTCGATACCGGCGCCTACGGTTAGCGCGGGCAGCTCCGCCAGCCTGGCCGTTGTGGCGGCCGTTACCTCAATACCGGCGCCAACGGTCCGGGCCAGCTCTGCCGCCTCGCCGACCGTGGTGCAAGCCACAACAGCGATAGGCGCCACGGCGGGAGCTGGCGCCGGGGTTGCGCCTGGCGTTGTCTCCGCTCTGACCGCGATCCCAGCTCCCACGGTTTCCGGGGGAGGCAACGCGGCCGTTACGCCGGTCGTGGTGCAATGCTCCGTTACGATCCCGGCTCCGGGACTCTCGGCGGGCTCGGGCGTCTCTCCCGCCGTGGTGCAAGCTCTTACAAGCGTCCCGGCTCAAAGCCTCTCAGCGGGCTCTAGAGCTACGCCCGGAGTGGTGCAAGCTCTTACAAGCGTTTCCGCTCAAACCCTCTCAGCGGGGAGCGTAGCGGCGCCTGGCGTCATCCTGGCGGTTGCGTCTATCCCCGGGCCTACGGTTAGCGCGGGCAGCTCCGTTAACCCGGCCGTTGTGGCTCTGGCAACAACGATCCCCGCTCCGTCCGTTTCGGCCGGCGGAGGCGCCACGGTTAGCCCCGCGATGGTTGCGGCCGTGGCGTCGATACCGGCGCCGGTTGTGTCCGCCAGCTCTAGCGCGGCCCCGGCCGTTGTGGCGGGCTCGACCGCGATCCCCGCACCAACCCGGGCGGCCGGCTCAACCGCTACGCCTGGCGTCCTGGCGGCCGTGGCCGCGATCCCAGCTCCCACCGTGAGCGGCCAGGCGGGAGCGGCCGTTTCCCCGGCCGTTGTGGCGGGCTCGACCGCGATACCGGCGCCAACCGTCCGGGTTAACGCCGGGCCAGCTCCCGCCACGGTGCAAGCACTAACCGCGATCCCCGGGCCAGCTCTGGCCAACTCTGCCGCTGTATCGCCAGGGACGCTAACCGGCACGGTGACGATAGGCGCCACGGCCAGCAAAGTTGACGCCTCATTTTTCGGCAGCGTTCACGTTATGAGCGGGGCGGGGCCTGGCGGATCAGTAAGCCAGAGCCCAGCTCCCACGCTTGCCGCATACGGCGGGGCCAATCCCAGCAACGTCGACGGCCAGGCTCTTACAAGCCATGTAGAGGGAGAGGCAATAGTTTAGATGGCTACGGACGTAGGGTCGGTTTACCGCTCATCTATTCAGGTGAGAGACGGTACGGGCAGCCTCACCAACCCGGCAACTAAGGTTTACACGGTCACGCTGCCTGATGGCACCACGCAAACCCCAGCTATAAGTACGGACGGCACGGGTTTGTTTCACGCTGATTACAAGATGGCCGTTGAGGGTTTGCACGCGGTTAATTGGGTGACCACTAGCCCGGACATGAGCAAGACGGATTATGAAAACGCCGTCGTTTTCCGATCGGTTGTTGGGCTCGCCGAGGCCCGGAGTTTCCTGGGCCTCAACGATACCTCGCAAGATGAGACGTTGCGCGTTTTTATGATGGGGGCAACGGAGCTGGCGGAAAGCGTCGTCGGGACATGTGTTATCCGGACAGTCTCCGATCATATCCCCGGGTATGTCCGCCCGGCTATCAGACTGCCTCAGGCGCCGCTACCGGACGCCAACGCGGTTACGTCTATTGCCTCCGTCTGGACTAACGGCCCCGCGTGGGATGCCACGTTGCTTAACGTTTACCCGGATAGCGGAGTTGTTGAGCCTAAAGATATGCGGGGATTTTGGTTCGGCCCATGGGTTGCTAGCTATAAGTGTGGCCGTAAGGTGATCCCGGTCGGCGTGGTGATGGCGGTTAAAGAAATCATCTTTGATCTATGGGCTACTCAGAGGATGCCGCAAGCGGATCAGCTAGAGCCGGGACTAGACCAAACCGCCGTTTATGAGGCGACCATGCCGGTCGGCTATGACATTCCGCCTCACGCTAGGGCTCTACTGGCCGGCGTTGGCGAGATACCCGGCTTTGCCTGATTGAGAGGGTTTGACAATGACAGATTATGTCGCTGAGGGGACGTTTCAAACCGGGGCGACCAACTCTATGACGGAGCGGAGCGGAGCTGGCGTCGGCGTTGACACGGTGCCGGCTGGCTCAACCGTCCTGGCTCGCAATACCGGCGCCGGTACTCATGTAATTACACTTGTCTGCAATTTCACGCCTGATGGGCTGGCCGTGGCCAGCCGTACTCACTCGCTCGCGGCAGGCACAATCAAATCGTTTTTCGTGCCATCTATCTACGGGGACGCTAACGGCCGTGTCGGCATGAGCGTTGATGCCACGTCAAGCGAGGTTAAGTATTACATTCTGGCGACGTGAGCTATGGTTGCGCCTAACTGGCCATATGTGGCCGCGAGAGTTATTGATTACGTCGTTATGCATGACGGCAGGCTAGGCAAGGATGATGAGCCGTTTGAGTGGCACCGCATCAGAGCCTATAACCCTGGCGATCCCGTGGCGCCTACGGCGGTTATAGGCGATCCGGAGGCGGCGCCTAACGCCTGGCTCCATGTTGGCGCCGATGTTGTGAGTCCCGCTGAGTATTACTCGCCTAAGCCTGAGGCTCCCGCTGAGCCTGAGCCGGTCCCTGAGCCTCCCGTTGAGGCTGAGCCGATCCCTGAGCCTATGCCTGAGCCTGAGCCGGTCCCTGAGCCTCCCGTTGAGGCTGAGCCGGTCCCTGAGCCTATGGCTGAGTCTGAGCAATGACCGGCCCCGTTCTTGTGCAATGGCACGAGGCGGAGGTTCGGCGGTTTCTAGACGACCCTAACGGTCCGCTAGGCGTTGACCTGATGCGGGCTCTAGGTGAGGTAGTGCTAGAGGGGGCCAGGCGCCGGGCGTTGCGCCGTACCGGCGCCATGATTAAAGCCATGCGCTACGACGTTATGCGGGATGAACAGGGTTTGCTAGTGCGGATATCAAGCCCCGTGCAAAACCCTAAATCCGGATTCCCGTATGCCCAGGCGCACGAGAGAAAAAAGACAAGGGACCGTCGGCCCCATAGATCACTAAAGCCGGCGTTGCGGGATATCCGCAAGATTCTAAAGGCAACATGACGCCTTAATCCGGTTGGGCTCTCTGCCCGGCTAGGGGCGGGATTCCGCCCGTGTTCTGTCAACTTTGCGTATAAGAAATGGGTGAGCTTATGCCTGCCGCAACCGTACCTAAGAACGCTATTGCAACTGGCCCAGGTTATCTCTATATCGGAGCCGTGGGCGTAACACTCCCAACTAACACGGTTGCCGGCAGCGTCTTTACCGACACATGGCCGGTCGGTTGGTCGCTATTGGGAGTGACTAAGGACGGCCACACTTGGAATTACACGATTAACACGGATCAGATTATGGCGGCTGAATATTTCGACCCGCTCCAGATTGTCACCACGGGCCGAGCTGCCAGCGTGACGTTTGAGCTTATGCAGATATCAGCGACAACGTTCACTAAGGCTCTTAACGGTGGCGTCTTGACGCCTAGCGGCTCTGGCGCTACCCAGCTCAACACTTACACTCCCCCGGCCGCCGGGGCGGAGGTTCGTTGCGCTATCGGCTGGGAGGCTCAGGACAATACAGAGCGGTTTGTTTTTGAACAGGCTTTTCAGACGGGCACGCTGGCGGTTGCGCGTAAAAAGGGCGTCGATAACGCAACGATCCCGGTTGAGTTTAGCGCTGAGCTGCCCGCGTCCGGTTTCCCGTTCCGCTACTGGACTGCCGGCACCGTTAGGGCATGAGTCTATGGACAGTGAATCTATAACCGCTGCCGACGTGCAAGCCTCGGACGAGGGGGTTAGCTCCGATCCCAAAATTGAGTTTATGGGGGAGGTTTTTGAGCTGCCCGACCGGGTTTCATTCTGGGCTTTCGTCATCTTTGGGAAAGCTAGCAAGATGGGGCTTTCTACGGAGGATGACGCGGGCCTCGCGGCAATGTTCGACATGGTGCATGGCTGCCTCAAGCCTGAGGATGGCGACCGTTTCGACCAAATCGCTCTTGAGCGGCGGGCTGATCCTGATGAGATTTTTGAGTTTATTAAAGAGATTATGCAGCGGGTATCTAGCCGCCCTACCGGGCAGCCGTCCGCCTCATCATCACGGGAGCGGAATGGCTCGACGAAATTGAGGGGCAGCAAGCGGCAGCCGGCTGGGACGGAGGCACTAGTAAAGGTTGGCGATGCTCTCCGCTAGACGGAATGAACCCCCGCGTCTTTTGCAATCTCGTCTATGCCCGGCTCATGGGCCAGGCGGACGCGAAAGAGCGTCAACGGATCGTTGGGGAGATATACGCCCCGCTTAGCCGCAAAGACGATATCCAAACGTTGCTCTCTAATCTTGAGGATGAGTAGGCATGGCTTTTGCTATAGCCACGGCATTTGTTGATGTACGGGCTAGAACGACTAGCCTCAAAGGCGACGTCGACCGCGAGCTGGGCTCATCCATGGGGCCGCTCGGAGCTAAGCACGGCAAGACGTGGGGTAAATCGTTTAGCGGCGCCGCTAAAGGCATCCTTGCATCAGGTACGGGGATGCTGGCAGCTCTAGGCGTTGGCGAGTTTGTTAAAAAGTCTGTAGAGGCTGCGGAAGAGTCCCGCAAGGTTACGGCTCAGACGGCAGCCGTTATTAAGTCAACCGGAGGCGCCGCTAACGTCACTGCTAAGCAAATCGACAATCTAGCCGGTAGTTTGATGCGTAAAACCGGCATTGATGATGAGTCGATTAAAGCCGGCCAAAATATGCTCTTGACATTCCGTAACATCAGGAATGAGTCAGGCAAAAACAACGACATTTTTAACAGGTCGTCAAAGGTTTTGCTTGACATGACGGCCGCGTTGCATGGCGGAGACGTTAGCGGCGAATCCATGCGTAAGCAAGCTATACAGCTCGGCAAAGCCCTTAACGATCCTGTTAAGGGCATGTCCGCTCTACAGCGGGTTGGCGTCTCTTTCACGGATCAGCAGAAAAAGCAAATCAAGAGCATGGTTGCGTCGGGGGACCAACTAGGGGCGCAAAAGCTAATCCTCCGTGAACTGAGTAAAGAGTTTGGCGGCTCCGCGGCTGCAATGGCAACGCCAGCGGAGAAAATGAAAACCGCGTTCCATGAGATACAAGAGGGGGTAGGCAATGCGCTAATGCCAGTAATTGAGTTGCTGGCTAAGTTCCTGTTGTCTACCGTCTTGCCGGCGTTGTCTGCACTGTTGCCGACGCTGATGGGCCTTGCCCGCAAGGCAATACCTATTGTGACGGCAGCTATAGGGTATTTGGTTGTCGGTTTCACGGCTATTGTTAAATTCGCTACGGGCTTGCCGGGGCCTCTCAAGATAGCCGGTATTGCGATCATTGGTCTAGGCGTGGCTATGAAACTGGCCGCGTCCGCTAACCCGTGGTTTTTGCTGGCTACCGCGATTGTGCTAGTGGTCGGGATAATCGTTAAGAATTGGAAAAGTATTTCCGCGTTCACGGCCCGGGTTTGGCATGACATTTTGGGCTTTGTCAAGGGCGTTTGGGATTGGATTAAAAAGAACTGGCCGCTCTTGCTGGCGATCCTCGCGGGGCCTTTTGGCCTGGCCGTGGCGTTCATCATCAAACATTGGGGAGCGATCAAAGACGGCGCAAAGGCGGTTATCAAGTTCATCCGTGACGCCTGGCACGACCTGACTCAAGCGTTGCGAAACGCTTTCGCGTGGTTTGTTGGCAAGCTGCTAGGCTTTTTCGGCTCAATCCTCAAAGGCGCCGCTACTGCCTTTGGCTGGATTCCCGGATTGGGCGGCAAGCTCAAGACGGCAGCCAGCAAGTTTGACACATTCCGCAAGAACGTTAACGACTCGATTCGCGGGATCAGCGGCAAGAACGTTAACGTTGGCGTCTCATTCTCCGGTAAGCAATTGTCAGGCGCCTACTTTACCGGCAAGGCGTCTGAGCATCTTAAAGCGGCAGGCGGGCCGATCCGGGGGCCAGGCGGCCCCACGGAGGATAGAGCCGGGCTCTTTGCTCTGTCCAACAATGAGTATGTTGTCAGAGCTGCCTCCCACGCAAAGTACGGCTCTGCCGCCATGGACGCGGTTAACCGTGGGCAGGCGGTTATTGGC
>Ga0126379_10002382_pt1 | contig 11941 bp, 10 predicted proteins | sample PanSoiMetPlot_24_FD_92640 | JGI IMG/M metagenome (GOLD analysis project Ga0126379, IMG submission 92640) | Tropical forest soil microbial communities from Panama - MetaG Plot_24 | ecosystem: Environmental > Terrestrial > Soil > Tropical forest > Bulk soil | place: Panama | collected 2016-02-17
CCCGCGCCGCGGTCGGCGGGCGCAGGTGACTGTGCGCGAACGTGTTGTGCGGGATGAGGTTCACGTGGGCCGGCAACCCGTCCAGTAGTGCCACCAGTCGGCCGGCGTCGTCGTCCGTGTCGTTGACGCCCGCCCACAGCACGTACTCGATGAAGTAGCGGCGGCGCGAGCCGCGCGCGTGGTCCGCGCGAAGCGTGTCGAGCAGTGTTTTGATGGGCCAGGTCTTGTTGTGGGGCATCAGCCGTGCGCGCTGTGCGTCGGTCGTCGCGTTGAGCGACAGCGCGAGGTGGGCCGCGCATTCACGCAGGAATCGCTGCATGCCGGGCACGACCCCGGACGTCGACACGGTCACGTTCCCGGCCGACAGGCGCGGCGCGCCTTCATCGGTGAGCCGGTTCACCGCGGCGAGAACGGCGTCGAGGTTGTCCATCGGCTCGCCCATCCCCATGAAGACGACGTTGCGCGGGGGCGAGTGAGGCAGCGCCGACGCTCGCGCCACCAGGTACTGCAGCAGGATCTCCCCGGCGGACAGCGATCGCGTGAATCCGAGCGTGGCCGTCGCGCAGAACGCGCAATGGCGCGTGCACCCGGCCTGGCTCGACACGCACACCGTGCTGCGGCCCGGACCGGGAATCATCACCGTCTCCACGATCGCTCCGGAAAAGCTCAGCGCGAACTTCCTCGTGCCGTCGGCCGCCGCGTGCCACGATGCCAGTCGCCACTCGGGCAGCGGCGCCGCCTCGCACAGCCGGGCCCAGCTCTCCGCGTTCACGCCGGGAATGCGCTCGGGGAGCACCGTCGGGACCGGCGTCGCATCGAACAGCCACCTCCGCGCTGCGAGCGCGCGCGTGCGGCTGCCGAGCCGTTGCGCCAACTGATCGAGCCCGAGCTCGATGAAGGTCTCGTCGGGCATGGCCGATTGTACCGGCGAGGTTGCCGCCGTGCGATCGGTGAGGGGACCGGGCGGGCGCGGACGACTACGCCGTGGCCGGGTGGATTGGCGCGCCATCGAATTCATCGCGAGCACCCTCCATGCATCGCCGGCGGCCCGTTCCCGGGATCGTCCCGGGCCATTGCCGCTACTTCCGGCAGACGAAGTTCTGGGCGTCCTCGAGGCTGCCGCTGCCGTCGTACCAGGCGGTCTTCGGATAGGCGCAGATGGGTCGCGATCGACCGGGAAAGTTCGTGCCCGTGGCGATCATCTGCTCGGGCGCGATGCCCTTCTCCACCCAGTCCACCATCGGCCCCAGCGGATCGAAGCGATCCAGCCCGGAGCCGCCGTTGCAGTGCCCCAGCCCGGGCACGACGAAGACCCGCGCAAAGTCGGAGACCTTGTCGGCGTGGCCCTGGGTGACGTCGGCCATGTTGTCGTAGTAGCGGATGATCTCCGTGTACGGCGTGGACGGGTCCACCGTGCCGTGATACCAGAGGATCTTCCCGCCGTGCTCGCGGAAGACGGTGAGATCGGGGTTGTCGGCATCGAGGAAGGAGTTCTGCGCGAGGCGCGCGGGGTCCGTGTCGAAGTTCATCGTCAGGCAATCGAAGCCGGGCACCGGCGGCGTCAGGTAGAGGTAGCCGACCGACGTGCTGCAGAACGTGTACTTGATGGCGTTCGGCACCGGAGTGGTCGACGTCCCGAGCTTCCACGACCGCCACTGGGTTCCGCCGATGCCCGGATCCCACGGCCACACGTTGTAGAGCTGCTTGCCCTTGGAGTTCCGCGCGCCCTTCTGGATGTTGCGGAGCGCGGCGACCTGCGCCGCGGTGAGACAGGACGGCGTCTTGGCCCCGGCGCAGGCGAGCCGGCCGGGGTCGTAGTCGTCGAAGTTGCACGCGTTGGTGTTGAGCACCATGCCGTCGACGGCGCCGTCCGCGGCGTCGCACACGGCCAGGATGTCGCTGGCGACGAGCGCGAGATCGGCGTTCGAGAACGCGTTGGCCAGGATCGGCGCGCCGGTGGCATCGCGCGGAGCGATGGCCGTGAACTGCTGGAGGCCCCACGCCGCGTCCACGTAGGACACCGACAGCCGGTACGTCGACGAGCCCGCGATGATGCCGTCGAAGTACGTGGGGAACCGCTGTGAGAACATCATGCCCTGACGGCCGCCATTGGAGCAGCCGGCGAAGTACGACCGCCGGGGCCCCTGGCCGTAGTAGGCGCCGATGAGCGCCTTCGCGGTCACCGCGGCGATGTCCATCGAATGGTACGCGAAATCCGTCTTGGCCTTGGGATCGAGCCCGAACGCGGCGTCGCCGCCCTCGTGCCCGCCGTCGAACGAGACCACCGCCCAGCCCGCGGCCAGCGGCGGCGGGTTTCCGGGCGGCAGCTGGCTCTGGCCCGTGGCGGCGACCACCGATCCGCCGGTGCCGCCCTGGCCCTGGAAGAAGAAACGGCCGTTCCACCGGGTCGGCACTCGCAGCTCGAACATCGTCCCGTAGGGCCGGTTGTCGGGAATGCCAGTGCGACGCTCGATCGTCCCCCGCACCACGCAGTGCTCCGGCAGCGGGACGCCGGCCGCCGAGGTGGCCCCGTCGGCGTTCAGCACCGTCGGCGAGAGGACGGTGTCCGGCAGCGACGTGCTGGCCAGCGCAGCACACGAGATCACGGGCCCCACCGCCCGGATCACCGTCAGCTCCCCCACCACCGCCTGCGATCCCCTCTTCTTGTAGAGGCGGAAGGTGTTCACGCCGGGCTCGAGGCCCGAGACGGTGCCGGTCAGCGATCCCGGCGCTCCGTCCGGCCGCAGCGCGCCCGTCACGTCAGCGCCGTTCAGCGTGAGGCCGGCGCGCGCGATCTCCGCGCTCGACGACGCCGTCACGTTGATGGCGACCGCGTCGCCGCTCGCCACGAAATCCGCGATGGGCGTGTTCAGGCTGCGGATCGTGTAGAAGGAGGCGGCCCGTGCGTCCGGAAGACTCCCCATTCCCGCCAGCAGGAGAACGATGGCCCCGAGCGTCCTCGCCTTGGTCATGGCATCTCCTTTCCATGGTTTCCCCGCGCCGCGCGGCGATGGCCAACGACGGGGACTATCACGCATCCGCGCCGCCGCCGTCGCAAGTGATGTTTTGTGATGCAGATCATGCCGATTCGTGATCGCCGATGAACATTCCACTCCCCCTGCTGCGGACGCTTCAGGCCGTGGTCGCGAGCGGGAGCTTCTCGCGGGCGGCCGCCCTCCTGCACCTGAGCCAGCCGGCGGTGAGCAAGCACATCCACCTGCTCGAGGAGCGCGTGGGCCTGCCACTGCTCGAGCGCGTCGGCAAGCGGCCCGTGCCCACCAGCGCCGGCAACGTCTTGCTGGTCCACGCGGAGCGGGCGCTGGCTGAACTGGACGCGGCGGCCGAAACCCTCAAGCAGATGCAAGGCACCGTCGCCGGCCGGGTCCGCCTCGGCACGGAATCGATGCTGAGCGCGCACGTGCTGCCGCCGCTCTACCGCCGGGTGCGCGCGGAGTTCCCGTCGGTCGAGCTGGCGGTCATCACCGGGACCGGGACCAGCCTCGCGAAAGGACTGGTCGACGGCGAGATCGACGTGGCGGTGGCCACGCTGCCCATGCGCGACCGGAGTCTCGTGGCGACGCCGTTCTTCCGCGAGCCGCTGGTGGCGATCGCGCCAGACGAGCGGCCGTGGTCGCGCCTCCGGTCGATCGACGCGCGTCAGCTCGCCCAGCGACCGTTCATCGCCTACCCGCGCGGCAGTCGCGTGCGGGCCACGGTGGAGCAATGGTTCGCGCGCCAGCACGTGGCGCCCCGCATCGTCATGGAGCTGGAGAACCCCGAGACGGTGCGCCACCTGGTGACGGCGGGACTCGGGCTGTCGATCTGCTCGGTGAGCTCGCTCGGTGGAGAGCGGCGCGCCCTGGCGATCATCGAGCTCGCGCCGCCCCTGCATCGACAGCTCGGTGTGGTGCGGCGCAAGGACAAGCGGGTCGGCGCGGCGCTGGGCGCCGTGCTGGCCATCCTGGAAGACCTCCGGCGCGGCATCGAGGAACACCCGCGGCGCGGCGGGCGCGCCGCGAGTCGCCGATCGGTCGTCGAGCACGGGGCGATGCGACTGGCGCATATCCTGCGGCACCCGCGCGCCAGGTAGGGCGGCGCGGCGACGCTTGACGCAGCGGTGATCCCCGTATTGCGTGTCGTGCCCCCGCGTCTCGATCCTGTTTTGCGCTATGCTCCTCGTACGCGACCGGACGATGAACGGCGACGGTATCGCGATCTACGCCACCTCGTTCCCCGGCGCTCCTTCCCGCTCCGAGAGGGCGCCAATGTCCCCGAGGACTGCGCGCACTCCGGACGCGCTCCAGGCACTGCTCCAGGATCCCGCGATCCGCGCCGTCATCGTGGAGATGGGGCCGGCGACGATGGAGCGCGCCGCCGTGATCCAGTCGGTGAAAGCGCGCTTTCCGGGCATGCGGTGTCTCGTGTGCGCCCATCCCAGCACGGAGGAGGTGGCGGTGGCGGCGCTGCGAGCCGGCGCGGACGACTACGTGCGCGGCCCGGTGGACTGGCGCGCGATCAGGTCCATCGCGAGCGCGCTCGACGTCTCGCCGGAGCCGGCTCCCCGCGGCGGGACGATCGTCGGCACGCACGCCGCAACCCGCAGGTTCATCGCCCATCTCGACCGCATCTCGGCCTCGCCCAGCACCGTCTTGATCACCGGCGAGACGGGAACGGGCAAGGAGGTGGCCGCACGGTACATCCACGCGCGGAGCGATCGCCGAACCTGTCCGTTCGTGTCCGTGAACTGCGCCGCCATCCCCGATACGCTCCTCGAGGCGGAGCTGTTCGGGCACGAGCGCGGCGCGTACACGGGCGCGCATGCGGCGGCCGATGGAAAGTTTCAGCATGCCCACCGGGGCACGCTGTTCCTGGACGAGATCGGCGATCTCACGCCCTTCGCGCAGGCGAAGATCCTGCGCGCGCTCGAGTCGCGCGAGATCTGGCGCCTGGGCGCTCGGCGCGGCACGCCGGTGGACGTGCGAGTGATCGCGGCGACCAACCAGCACCTGGAGCAACTGGTCGGGGCGGGCCGATTCCGGGCGGATCTGTTCTACCGCCTCGACGTCGCCCGCATGGTGCTGCCGCCGCTGCGCGAGCGCCGCTCGGACATTCCGCTGCTCATCGAGCACTACGTGCGCCAGATGAACCAGCAGTTTCACTGCCGCGTCGCCGGCTTCACCGCCCAGAACCTCGAGCGGCTCACCTCCTACGACTGGCCGGGGAACATCCGTGAGCTGCGGAACGTGGTGGAGGCCGCCTTCGTGGAGCTCCCGGCCCGCCACGTGAACCTCCTCGAGCTTCCGGACGTGGTGCGCGAGCGCCTGCGCATGGCCGCGTCACGCCCCCCGCGCGAAGCCGACCAGATCCTCGCGGCGCTCGAGGAGATGCACTGGAACGTGAGCCGCGCCGCCGAACGGCTCCAGGTGTCCCGCATGACGGTGTACCGCAAGCTCGCGAAGTTCGGCGTTGCCCGCAAGGGCCCTCGGTCCACCGCCTGCGCGGCGACTGTCACAGGCGACGCGACACTGTGACAGACGTGTGACAGAGGCTGTCACAGCCACTGTCACATAACGCACCGCACGCGCCCGGTGCCGCGCGCCAAACCCTGGGCGAATCGATAGAGTGCCGTCCTGGCACGCCGCCTGCCCCCGTCGCAACTCGATTCCGGTGAATGCCCAGGACCGCGATGACCCGCGCCCGCTCTACAGCAACTTCCTGACGGTCGGGTTCAACGCGTTCGAGTTCGTGCTCGGCTTCGGCGATTTTCGCTCGGCCGACCCGGAGCCGCGGTCGGTCGTTTCGGTGGTCACGTCGCCGGCCTTCGCGAAGGCGTTCAGCGAGGCCCTGGTGAAGTCCATCGCTGACTATGAATCGCGACATGGAAAGATCCCGGACGTGAGCGACGAGCCGTGGTCCGGCGAAGGAGGATGAGATGCCCGCACTGGTCGTCCCCGGCGTTCGCGTCGAAGCGAAGTTCGATGTGCTCCCGCCGCTGCCCGCTCCATCGGGCATTCTCGGCGCGGTCGGCATCGTGGACCGGCCCCCGGCCAGCGGCGCGCTCATCAGCGCCACCAAGGTCACCGAGATCGCCCAGCTGCTGGGGCCGGGCACCGTCTCGAGCATGCCGGAGGTGGCACACGCGCTGGCCAACGGGGTGAGCGAGGTCGTCATCGCCGCGGTCGCGGGCGGGCAGCCGGCCGAGGCCCGGTTGCTCAATGCCAACTCCGAGGAGGTCGTGCGCCTGCGCACTCGCACGAACGGCGCAGCGGGGAACTCGCTCACGGCGGAGGTCCGCACCGTGACCGACGCGTCCAACCAGGTCGTGCGCGTGACCCTCGGGCTCGGACGACGAGGACAGGTGCTCGAGACGTTCGCCGACTTGCAGGTGGCGCCGGGACAGCCCGACGATCTCTTCGAGGCGATCAATTCGCAGTCCACGCTGGTCGTCGCTGTCGATCCCGGCTTCGCGAACGTCATGCCCAATCCGGGCACGTACGCGTTCACCGACACCATCCTGCAGATCAACGTCCCGGAGACGGCCCCCGGGACGCGCAATCTGCTGAGCATGCGCCCCGCGCCCAATGCGGATCCGACCGGGCTGTCGGTCCAGATCGCCGCCGGCGACAACAACACGGTGACCGCGCGGGTCTTCCAGCGCGGACTTCAGGAGGAGTTCACCGGGCTCGGCATGGATCCCGACAGCAACTCGTACTTGCCCTATGTCCTCGCGAGCGGCAGCCAGCTGGTCCGGTTCGTGCCGCTCAGCTCGCGCGACGCGAATCGCCTGCCGTCGGCCACCGCGCAGCCGACGGCGTTCGCGAACGGCAACTCGCCGACGGTCCAGCAGTACCAGGACGCGGTCGACCGGCTGGCGGACGACCCGCGGATCGACCTGGTCCTGGCCTCCATCGAGGCCGGCCGCCCGGACGCCGAGGTGCGGCAGATCCACCAGGCGCTGGTGGCCCACGCGGTCGCGATGGCGGAGGCGGCGGCGCCCCGCATCGCGTTCGGGTCCATCACGGCGGCGGAAGCCGGCGACCTGGCCCAGATCCGTGAGCACTCGGCGCTGGTGCGAAACCGGCGGTTCGTGCTCGTGGCCCCGCCCGGTGCCGAGGGCGCGGTGGCGGGCCTCGTGGGTCGCCTCGATCCCCAGGAGTCGCCCACGTTCAAGCCTGTGCCTCTCTTCGGCATTCCGCCGGCGACGTTCCGCGAGAGCGAGCTGAACCGGCTGCTCGGCTCGACGACGAATCTCCTGGTGGTGGAGGACCGTGCGGGGCGGGGCGTGATCGTCTTGCGGGGCATCGACACGACCGGCGATCAGGTCTCCGTGACGCGCGTGGCCGACATCGCGATCCGCGAGACCAAGAACATCTCGGAGAATTTCATCGGCGAGCTGAACACGGACGAGGCACGGCTGGCGCTGAAACAGCAGATCGTCGCCACGTTCACCCGCATGGAGCGCGAGGGGGCGCTGGTGCCGTCGACCGACGGCAAGGACCCGGCCTTCCTGGTGGACGTGTACTCGACGCAGCAGGACTTCGCCCAGGGCATCGTGCGGATCGACATCGCGATCCGACCGGTGCGCGCGATCGACTACATCTACGCGACGATCCGCGTGAAGAACTGAGCTCGAACGGAGGTAACGAAGCGTGGCGACGACGATCTTTGCGGCGAATGAGAGCCAGGTCCTGCTGAACGGGAAGGCCATCGACGGCGTCCGCGCCCTCGAGTACCGGCGAGCGCAGACGCGCGAGAGCATCTACGGGCTCGGGAGCAGCGAGCGCATCGGGATGGTATCCGGCGCGCAGATCCTGGAGGGCAAGATCACCGTGGCGTCCACATCGCCGGCCTTCGACCAGGTCCCGCCCGACCAGCCCTGCCAGATCAGCGCGGTGCTGGTGCACGGGAACACGAAGATGACGGTGACGTTCGACGAGTGCTTCCTCCAGGACAAGACGTTCGACCTCGGGGTGGGCGGGCACGGTGAAGCCGTCTACTCGTTCACGGCCACGCGGGCGCGCGAAGAGATGGCGTGAGGTCGGGATGGTGTCGGAGCTGCCCGCTTCGGTGGATCTGGCCCGGAACCTCGTGAGCCTCGGCGCCACGCGAGTGCTCCTCGAACCGGGCCCTCGCCCGGGGCTGTTCCGGCTTCCGGACGGCGGCGCGGTGCGCGCCGTGACGTTCCGCGAACGATCGGCGGCGGTGACGGAGGCGCTCGCGGACCACGATCCCCGGGCTGCGCTGATCGGCGGGCTGCGGCGCATCGGGCTCGAGGGGAATGCGACGCCAGTGGCGGATGCGGTTCTCCTGGCGCTCGCGGGCGGGGCCGAGGAGGCGCCGTCGTTCGCGGAGTGCCTAGAGGCGGTCTGTCGGAGCCGGGGGCTCGACTGGCAATCGGCGCAGGACGTGGGAGCGCTCGCTGTGGACCGGCTGATCGCGCACGGGCTCGACGGCGCGGCGGCCGGATCGGCAGCGGCGCGGGAGCCGATGAGTCGGGGGCGCGATGACCGCCGCGAGACGGGATGGATGCGGTTCGAGTTCGCTCCCGCCGCGGCGCCGGATCGTCCGGTGGAGTTTGCGCCGTATGCGCCGCAGGATCTTCCGGTCGAGTTCACGCCGTACGCGGCGCAGGATCTTCCGGTCGACTCCATGCCCGCCGCACCTCAGGATCTCCTGGACATCTGCGCGAACATGACGGCGAGGTTGCTGTCGCGTGGCGTGAGCCCGAGCGAGGCGCTTTCAGCGACTCGGCGTGCACCGCAACTTCCCAAGGTCCGGCTCCGGCCCGTTCCGGTCGCGTCGATGGCGCCGCTCACGGCGAACAGCCGCCAGATCGCCTGGACGGCGCACAGTCCGGACGGCGCTCCGGCCGGGCTCCTTCGAGAGGGGGGAGGGGCCGCCGTCGAGTCGCCCGCCCGCGGCGATGATGCCGAGGTCGACGCGGCCGCCGGGACAGCGGGGAATCCGCGAGAACTCGCAGCGGTCATCGAAAAGCGCGCGGGCACCGCTGCGGCTCACCCTTCCTCCATCCGCGCGCTCACGGCGCGCGCGATGCTGGCGGCCTCCGTACGGGAGACACCGCGAGCCAACCCGGAGTGGCGCGTGGCGCGCGATGGAATGGCACATTCCGCCGGCATCTCGGAATGGGCGCCGCTCGAGGCCAGCGCGACCGCGAGATCGAGCTGGGCGCTCCCAGAGGCCTCGCTCGCAGTTCTGTCGTCGCCACGGACGCACGAGGCGACCGCTTCCCCGCCGGCGTTGCCCGACGCGCGCCCGAGTGACATCGGCGAGCCGCGCGACTGGCTCGGCGAGATCGCGCGGGCGCTCGCCGACGAGTGCGATCTCAGAGGGCTCGGCGCATGAGCACGCGCCCCATGCCGCTTCTGGGCGACGTCTCGCTCCAGTACGTGCAGCGCCTCGAGCACGCGCTGGACGCCGGGTTCTCGGGCATGCGCATCGCGGGCCTCGACGGCGAGCTGCAGCAGAGATCATCGCGGGGTTCGCATCGCGTGCGGATCTCGGGGCTCCTCATCGGCGACAGCGCGCAGGACGATCTCGGCAAGCTGCAGACCGCGGCGCAGAAGGGCGACGAGCTGACCTTCGCCGCCGACATCACGACGGCGCTGGCGCTCCAGAAGGTGGTGATCCGCTCGTTCCACGCGGAGGAGTCGGCGGGCCTGCCGAACCGCATCCACTATCGCATCGAGCTGGTGGAGAGCCCGCCGCTGCCGCCCCCCGCCGAGCTGGGCGGCTTCGGCGGACTCGGCGACTTCGGGCTGGGCGATCTCGGCATCGATCCCGGCGTGCTGGGCGATATCGCGAGCGCGGCCGGCGAGGTGGCCGCGGTGGTCGACAAGGCGCAGAGCGCGATCGCGGCAGTGAGCGCGATCGCCAACCTGGCCACATCCGGCGGGCTCAACTTCTCCGGGATCCTCGACCCGATGAAGCGCCTGACCGACAGCGTGGGCGGCATCACCGGGGGCTTCCAGCAGGCGACGCGCGCGCTCGGAGGAGCATTCTCGTCGTGAGCCTGGCGCCGGCCGCCTCGGTGACCCTCGGCAGCCTGCGCTACGACACGCAGGCGAGCGCCGCGCGCGTGACCCTGGCGCTGCTTCCCCGGGGCGGCTCGGCGCAGATCGCTTTTCCCGCTGCCGTGCGCTTCGAGGCAGCGGCCGGCGACAAGGCCGTCGTCTCGATCGACGGCGGCGAGGGAGCGGAGACGGTCCTGACGGGGAAGGTCATCCGGGTTTGCCGGACGTTCGCAGCGATCACGGTCGCGGTGGCCGATGGCGCCTCCGATCTCGCAGCGTACCGCCCGTCGGCGACGTTCGAGGGCCAGGACGCCGGCGCGATCGTCAACAAGCTGGCGGCAGACGCCGCGGTGAGCGCGGGCGCCGTCGACATCGACCTCGACCTGGCCGCGTACGTTGCGGCGCCCAGCCGCTCGGCGGCCGAGCACATCGCCCACGTCGCGATGCTGGCCGGGGGCATCGCGTACACGGACGGCGACGGCTCGCTCAACGTGAAGACCCGGCCGTCGGGCCCTCCGGACCTGGCCTTGAAGTACGGACGCGAGGTGGCGCAATACGAGGTCCTGAGCGGCGCCGCGGTGAATCCCCAGCAGTTCGCGATGGGATTTGGTCCCGCGGGCTCGGGCGGCGCACCGGACGCGCTGCGGCCCTCGGTGGGGGCGCTGCCCGATGCCGCGGCCGACGGCGGTGTGGGCGTGTTCCGGCTCCCCGTGCCCGAGCTCCGCGTCCCCTCGGGGGCCGCGAGCGCATCCGCGTCCATGCAGACGCAGGCGGCCGCGCGCGCGCTGCGGCTCGAGGCCCGGTGCTTCCTCCAGGCGAAGGTGCGCCCCGGGATGGTCATCGAGGTGCAGTCCCTGCCCGACGGACTCACGAGCGGCCCCTGGCTCGTCACTCGCGTGGAGCACGCGCTCGAGCGCGGCGCGGGACAAACCTCGCTGTGGGCCGAGAAGGCCGACGCGGCGCCGTCACTGCTGGGCGGCCTGCTGGGCGCGGCAGCGGGCGCGATCGGAGCGCTCCTGTGAGCGCGGCACGGCTCCTCGACAGCACCGCGCGTATCGGAGCGCTCCTGTGAGCGCGGCACTGCTCTTCGACAGCACCGCGCGTATCGGAGCGCTCCTGTGAGCGCGGCACTGCTCTTCGACAGCGTCTCGCGCATCGCGCGTCATGAGGCAGCCGCGCGACCGGTGGCGAGCGCCGGGGTGGTCACCAGCATCTTCCCCAACGACGGGATCTCGCCCGACTACGCGGTCAGCGTGAAGCTGCGCGAGTCGGGGATCGTGCTGCCCCGCGTGCCGGTGGCCGCGGGCGCGATGGGGTTCGCCGCGATCCCCGCGGTGGACGATCTGGTGGTCGTGACGTTCCTCGAGGGCGACTGGAACTCGCCGGTCGTCGCGGGGCGCCTCTACCACCCGGACCAGAACCCGCCCAAGCACGGCGACGGGCAGATCGTGCTCCGGCTGCCGTCCGGCGCGGAATCGCCCGATCTCAACTGCGAGATCGCCTCGGACCCGGTCGGCATCCTCCTCACGCTGCCCGGCGACGTGAAGGTCGAGATCAAGGAGGAGGTGATCTCCCTGGCCGCGGGTCAGATCAAGCTCACGATCCAGGCGAGCGGCGGCGGGCGCCTGACCGCGGAGGCCGGGGGCAGCTCGATCACGCTCAAGCAGGACGGGGACATTGCGATCCAGTCGCAGGCGAAGATCACGCTGGACGGCGCCGAGATCGACATCACGGCCCAGGGCACCGTGAAGATCAGCGGCGCCACCGTGGAGATCAACTGACGTGGGACAGCCCGCCGCCACGCAAGACAGCCAGGTGATCGCGGTGGACACGCACATCGTGATGATCCCGTCGCCGGGCGGCCCCATCCCCACGCCGCTGCCGTCGCCGTTCTCGGGGCGCATCACCGG
>Ga0126379_10002384_pt1 | contig 11930 bp, 9 predicted proteins | sample PanSoiMetPlot_24_FD_92640 | JGI IMG/M metagenome (GOLD analysis project Ga0126379, IMG submission 92640) | Tropical forest soil microbial communities from Panama - MetaG Plot_24 | ecosystem: Environmental > Terrestrial > Soil > Tropical forest > Bulk soil | place: Panama | collected 2016-02-17
AATCCGGTGCGCGAAATTCCAGAGTACGCCGCGCCGGCTTCAGAACCACTCGCTTCGCTCGCTGGACGGGAGAAGGCGCCCGTCCCCACACGGTCTGTGGATGATGCCGAGAGCGAAGTCTCCACGCCAGAGCCGGAACTGGATATGCCTTACACCGCAGCCATCCCGCTGCAACCGTCGCGCGAAGAACGCGCCAAGCGCGAGCACCAGGCAAAGCTCGAGCTCGAACGTGCCCGCCAAGCCACCATCCGCGCCCAACTGGAGCGCTCCCGAACAACCGTAGCCAACGGCAACTTCTCGCCGGTCTCGCAACCCCGGTCAGCACCCACACAAAATCTTCCCCAGGCTCCGGGCTCCGCAAACGCAACGAGCGCAGCCGTCGATCCCACAAAGCGAAAGCCACCGGTAAACGTGAGAGCCCAATCGGTGACAGCAGAAAGCAAAACCGCGCCAGCTCCGAAGGAGCGAAAGAATGCAGCCCAGCGCGCAACCGCTGGGTAGGAGACAAAGGAGGCACACGACCTCCTCAGGATGACATCACCATTGGAGATGAGCGCTTAGTCTTTATTACTGTGCCAGGAACTTCTGTTTTTCAGGCGTCGGCACATCACCGACAATGGCGGTGCTCTTCGCTTTGCGCCATACGCTGGCGACGGCAAGCGTCCAGAACGGAACCAGGTCGACGCCGGGCACCAGCTTGGCGAAGAACGATGGCAGAAATTCCCAATGCCATCCCAGCAGCTTGACCATCATGGCGGCGACCCCGAAGTCGAGAAGGTCATCCGCTGGGGAAAGGGCACCTGCGACGAATGCCGGGAAGACCACGAGTTGAAGGGCGTCGGCAACCACCGCCAACAACATGGCGGTTTTAAATTTCGGACCAGGCGAGATCGTAATCGAATCGTCAGGCATGGACTCACTTCGCTTTCCTGATTATGTCGGCGCTCCCTCATTTTAGACGATGGCACCAAGCCCCGGGCTGCTTTTGCCTGGGCAGAATTCCCTTCTGTTTTTCATCTGCTGTAGCGGCTGCCACATTACCTCGGTCAAACCCATCGCGATTGCATGTTGACTCTTGAGTAGAGGCCACCTATGATTCGCCACAACAGGGGCGTAACGGGTGGATGTGTCTCTCAACAGCTGGAACGTGGGCCCGGCGGAGGTTCGGGTGTTTTCGCAGTCGTTCGTGCGGATCGCGCTCCCAGGAGGGCCGGGGAGGAGCTGATCTCTCCGCTTTATGAGGCGGCGTGTGGCATGGTCTGCATGGCTTCTGGTCGCACTCCAAATCGCCGCATTTCTTCTGCTTGCCGACCCTCTCCGCACCTGGGCTTCGAACATCATACAAGTCGCGTGCTGCCTCGTGGCAGCGGCATTCTGCTTCAGCGCCTCCCGCCGTAGCCCGGGTCTCGATAAGACTTTCTGGGGGCTATTCGCCATCTCGTTTTCGGCTTATGGAATCTCCAACATCATCTGGACCTATTACGAAAACTGGCTGAAGGCGCCGGTGCCGGCGTCTTCGCTGTCGCAATTCCTCTACATCTGCTACGACGGGCCGATCGTGATGGCGCTCTTCTTGCGCGAGGGCGAAGACCCGTCAGGCCTGGATTGGCAACGATCTCTCGACTTTGTGCAGATGCTGATGGTGGCATTCCTCGTCTATTACGATTTTCTGTTTCTGCGCGCGTTGCAAAGAGGGCCGCACAGTCTTGAAGTGATGGAGCAGGGCCTGACGAACATGCTCAATTTCGTGCTGGCTGCGGCTTTTGTAGCGCGTTCGTATTGGGGACGGACAGCGCTGGTCCGCAGTCTGTGCCGCAAAATGTCGGTGTACTTCATTGTGTACGCGGTTGCGGCCGGGATTGGAGACTACGCGCTCACGTTCATCAACGCCAACTCCGGGAGCTGGTCGAGCTTGGCATGGACGGTGCCTTTCCTCGTAGCCGCATCACTAGCGGCGAGTTATGAACCACAGCGGTACGAGCTCACGGAATTGCCGCTGCGTGAGTGGAAGAAACGGAGTTTCCTGCTAAAGAATATCGGGCTCGCGATCATGCCACTGACAGTTTTGGCGTTGGCGATGCGCGCCGGCAATCATGATCGCGTCGTGGTATACGGCACTGTGATCATTTCACTCGCGTGTTACGGCGCTCATCTGACGATCAGTCAATACCGTCAGCAAGAGAGTGTGGTGGCGCTGCAGGCCTCAGAGGAGCGCTACCGGTTGCTCTTTCAGCAATTAGTGCAGGCGGAGAAGATGCAGGCGATCGGGCGGCTGGCGGGCGGCGTGGCGCATGACTTCAACAATGTGCTGACTGTCATCATGGGCTACGCGCAGCACATGATCGAGTTCCAAGATCCGGATACGGTGCACAACAGTGCCAGCCAGATTTTGACGGCGAGCAACCGGGCGGCGTCTCTGACGCGCCAACTATTGGCGTTCGGGCGCAAGCAGATCCTGCAGCCAAGCGTGGTCAATCTGAACACGGTGATCGTGGATGTGGACAAGATGTTGCGGCGGCTTATCGCAGAGAATGTGCAGATCGTCACACGTCCGGCGACGACGCTCGGTTGCGTGAAGGCTGACCTTGGACAGATCGAGCAGGTGCTGCTGAATCTGGTCATCAATGCACGCGATGCCATGCCGGGCGGTGGGACCATTACGGTGGAAACGGCGAACGTTGAACTGGACGAGGCGTATGCGAGCCAACACACTGGAGTGCAACCCGGCAGCTACGTGATGCTGGCGGTGAGCGATACCGGGATTGGAATGGACGAGACGACCAAGTCGCATATCTTCGAACCTTTCTTCACCACCAAGGAGACGGGGAAGGGCTCGGGGCTGGGGCTCGCAACGGTATACGGCGTAGTGCAGCAGAGCGGTGGCCATATTTGGGTGTACAGCGAGCCGGGACGAGGGAGCACGTTCAAGGTTTACTTGCCGCGCGTCGAAGACCAGGAGGGCAAGGCAGCTGTGTCAGCGGAAGAAAAGATGACAATCCGCGGCTCTGAGACCATTCTGGTGGCAGAAGACGACCGGCAGGTGCGCGATTTAACGGTTGCAATTCTGAAAACTTGCGGTTACGTGGTGCTCGATGTGGAGAATGCGCACGATGCCGTACGGCTCTGCCAGCAGCACGGCGGAGAGATTCATCTCTTCCTCACGGATGTTGTCATGCGCGAGATGAGCGGTCCGGAGCTAGCTCGGCGGCTGCAGGAGATTCGCCCAACGACGAAGGTGCTCTTCATGTCAGGGTATACAGATTCGGCGATTGTTCATCAGGGAATGTTAGACCCGGGGATTGCATTTTTGCCAAAGCCGTTTACGCCTTCAGTCCTGGCCGGGAGGGTGCGGCAGGTGCTTGATGGAGCTTTGATGGAACAGCCGGTGAGGACGTAGGTCGTTGCAGCGATTTATGCACACGCCTCCCTTCGGCTGGGCGGACCAGATACCTCCTACACAAAAACTTTTTCCGGAATCAGGGGCGGCTTTCGCCGCCCCCTTCTCTGAGCGTCTAGCGTTGGGGGAACTTGAAAGATTGCTGCGTTAGCTGCCGATTAATTCGAGCTTCTCAGTAGCGGCCTTCCGACAGCCAGCGCAGCACTTCTTCTTCGACAGAGAAGCGTTCGGCGGCGCGGCTGAACTTGGAAGCCAGGAAAAATGCCTGTACCTCCAGTGGAACGGTGAAGTGTGTTCGCGTCCTGGCGAAGCTGCGCACCCAGAGTTCCGCATAGCGCTGCACTCCGAGAATCTGGATCTGCACTGTATGTACGAGCGCATGAAAGAGAGCGCGCTCGGAAAGGTCCTGGTTGAAGACGATGACGTCGAGAAACGTCAACGAATCCATGTGGTTGATCTGCGGCGGTTCAAAGCCGAGTGCGCGGACGTCAGCAAAGAACCTGGGTACCTGTACTCTGGCGCCCTGCAGTTCGATGAAGTTGATCTGATCCAGTAAGGCAGCGGAGAAGTACGGCCACATCGTAGCCTTATGCGAAGGGGGCAGCGGGTTGGCAACGGGGGCGTAGTGATCGCGTTGCTCCTGCAGGTACTGCGAGACCCATTCGATGCCCTGTTGAATCTGGTCGACGGTCGGCGCAATCGCGGAAGCCGAAGGTTTTCCCGCAGGAATTCTCTTTTCGATATCCGAAAAAAACTGATGGAGAGCCCCGGCAGCAGCGGCGGACTTGTGTAACACATCGCGACGCCCGAAACGGGCAAGATCGTCAGAAGAATAGTGAAGACGAAGTTGATGGACAGCGCATTGCGCACTGAGCAATTCCACCTGGGCCTGTTGTAAGTCTGAATTCAAATCCAGAACAGAAACCCCGTGGTCAGGATTTTCACAGGAAGACATCTGAAACAAACTCCTAAACGATGGAACTTACGAGGGGCCGGGGGGAGTACTACTGAACTTATTATTTATACACTGTTTTATTTACCTCGTAAACATAATTATGTCGGCGGGGGAACCGCCCGCGAAATATGCACGCGCTGCGCTGAATGTGAACGTCGTCAACAAAATATCCATCGTGATAATGTTTCTTTCGTATTTGGCAGCCAAACAAGCGGATTGGAGCTTCTAAAGATGCCTAGGCATCCAGACCCGGATCTGGAAGAACGTGTTTTACGAGCGGCAGACGTGTTGTGGAGGCGGGGCGGCGGAAAGGCACTGACCATGCGGGCAGTCGCGAAGGCGGCCGGAACGAACACGCCCGCGGTGTACCGAAGATTCAAAGATCGCGAGGACCTGATTCGGGGGCTGTTGCTGCGAATTGCCAACCGGATTCGGAGCGCGTTTGAGCAAGGTGAGACGATGGAAGAGATGGCGGAAGCCTATGTGGACTACGCTCTTCGGATGCCAAACGAGTACGAACTGTTTTACACGCACTCGAAGCTGATGTCGCCGAAGAAAGGGCGCGGAGCGCCGCGGCCGATTCGGGATTCACGACCAAATTTCGCGCTTACCGAACAACTTCTGTGCAGACGATTGGGTGGCGGGCCAGATGACCATACCCAGACCGCTCTTACGTTGTGGGCGTTGCTGCACGGCACATGCATGTTGATGTTGAGTGACTCGATCCCGGAAGGGCATGAAAAGGCATTGCGCGATGCCTGCCGGGCAGGAGTGAAGGCGGTACTCGAGTCTGCGGAACGCTCTCGCATTGCTTGAACGCGACAAGTGTTCGCCGGTCCAACTTATTCGCTCGAGGCCTCGGAACTCTCCACAACTATGCATATCGCAGTTCTTTGGCGGCCTCATGGGGCAGCGAGCGCAACCGAAAGACGTCGTGGATGAACAATTCTTAGACCATATTCACCTTTGACGCATTTTTCTCTTGATCGTTAGAGTGATCGCTTCTGATCTTGTCCTCTTCCTTTGCCGATGAACATCTTGAGTTTCCCTGAGACGACGTACGCGCGGGCATTGAGGAAGTGTCTGCGGGTTTGGGTCAGGAAAGATGTGGAAGGCATGACAAAGATTTTGTTAGTGGACGACAGCAAGTTCCTGCGCATGGCGACGGAGCGGGCATTGTTGCACGCCGGGTACGAGGTAACGACAGCAGGGGATGGTATGAAGGCGATCGAGTCGGCCCAGAAGGAGCAACCGGATTTGATTCTGCTGGATATGCTCCTGCGGGGATGACGGGACTCGACGTATTGAAGGCGCTTAAGAAAGATCCGCTGACTAAGGGAATTGCAGTGGTGGCATTTACGGGGCTTTCGCAGAAGAATTCTGATCGGTTAAAGAAGGATGGAGCAATCGCATTCCTCGACAAGGCGGATCTCGGCTTGGAAAAAGGGAGCGAAAATCTTCTGACAGCACTGGCTGAGATTGTCAGGAAACTAGGAAAAGAGGTTCCGACGGGGGCGCGGCGAGTTGGTGTTGGGTCGTGAGCCTGAAACCTCAATAACTGGCGAAAGTAGATTGTGGAGTAGGGATGTTTCGACTGCACCGCGACCTCCCTCGCGGCTTCCCTCAACATGACAACAAGGTGCGCCACGAAAGAAACGGCGCCGATACAGGTCGAGGCAGCGCGTGCGGAGGTAACCTGGCTAGGTTACCTTTGAGATGTTGATCGTTTCGCAGGCGTCCGGTTCGGTTACTCTTCGATTAACAGTTATCCATCTTCTTGAAAATAAATACATTGAAGTCTGGAACAACTCACATCGTGGCGGAGTCTATGTTGTGTAAAGAGTTTGGCTCCGGAGCGGTTGCTGGAACACCTCCCGATCGCATTTTTCGGGGGCGGGATGGGGTGGAAAATCCTATAATCAGAGGACGCCATCATGGCGGGAGCAACCACCTTGGGTGATTTAGCGAGTGCGATAGGGGCACGGTCGCAAGAAGAAGCCGCGATCGTTGCAGAGTTAAAGGCCGGTTCCGAAGCGGCGTACACGTGGCTGATTGGGGAGTTCCAGCAGCCTGTGTACGGCTTGGTGTATCGCGTGGTGAATGATCCGGCGGACGCCGCCGATACGACGCAAGACGTCTTCCTGAAAGTGTTTCGTGGAATGAAACATTTTCACGGCGAATCGAGCTTAAAGACGTGGATTTACCGGATCGCGCTGCACGAAGCGGCGAACCGGAGGCGCTGGTGGTTCCGGCACAAAGCGAAAGAAACTTCCATTGAGCCTGCGGAATCGGAGGGTACCGGCCTTACCGAAAACGCGATGCAACTGGCGCTGACGGACCCGGCAGATTCACCTTTTGACAGTGTTGCGCATCGAGAAGTGCAGCATAGAGTGGAAGAGGAATTAAGGAAAGTTCCGGAGCCGTATCGGACAACCTTGATTCTGCGTGACCTGGAAGAAATGTCGTACGAAGAGATTGCAGAAGTACTGGAAGTTTCGCTGGGAACAGTTAAGTCAAGACTGACCCGTGGACGCGAGGCACTCCGACAGAGGCTGGCACCATACGTCCGCGAGGTTGGAGAAGAACTGGGACTGAGCGCTCCGCAAGAAAATCGAACGGGGCGGCAGGTTGCTGGAGGGGGTAGAAGGGTCGAGGTGATGCCATGAGTGGCATTCATAAGACAGGCCCGGGGCGAACCGAGGGAATCGAGTGTCCCCAGGCGAAGCAGTTGTTCTCGCCGTATCTGGATGGAGCGGTGACGGGCACGGAGATGCTCGCGCTGCAAGGCCATTTGTCGGCGTGTGCTAGTTGCAGGCGGCAGTATGAGTCCTTGCGTAAAACGCAGCAACTGTTGACCAGCGTAGCGCGACCGAAGATTCCAACGGATCTAGGGCTAAAGCTGCGGCTGGCGGCTTCTCGCGAAGCGGCATCGGCAAAGCGAGCTCAGTTCGAAGGACTCATGGTGCGCATCGAGAATGCGGTGGAGTCATTCATGGTTCCGGCGACGGCTGGCTTTCTGAGCGCGTTGCTGATCTTTGGAGTCGCCATGGTTTATTTTGTGGCGCCGTCGACACTGCGCGCGGATAACGATGTTCCGCTGGTCATGGTGAATACCGCACCGCAATTGCAGCCGAGCGCCTTTGGTCTAATGGATTCGATCGATGACGACTCGCTGGTGATTGAAGCATACGTCGACGCAAACGGGCGGGTGCAGGATTATCGGATTCTTTCGGATTCCGGCAATTCAAAAGAAGTGATGCCGGAAGTGAAGCGGATGCTGATCTTCACGACGTTCCGTCCAGCGCTGTCGATGGGGCGCCCGACGCCGAGCAAGGCAGTGTTGTCGTTTTCGAAAATCAGTGTGAAGGGATAGAAGCAGAAATCAGTTTAGAAACGATAAGGGCGGGACCTTTGGGTTCCGCCCTTTCCTGTTTCCTATTCTTGACGTTACTGGCAGGAATCGCTGACTCTGTGAACGTCAGTGACTTTGAGATGGCCATGCTCGGCGGTGTTGTTCTTCATGCCGGTGTCGTGGCCTATCTGTTTGGCGTCTTCCTTCATATTGTGCGCGGTTTTATTAGAAACGACGCCCTTGGCTTCCACGGTCTGATTAACGTGAGAGGCCAAATTGACGGCGCTGTTTTGGTGAATTTCCCAGGTACTGCCATCGTTGGCCGTCAGGAGATATTCGTTTCCGCCGCCAGATTTGGTTAGGCATCCAGTAACGGTGCGTACGTCGCTCTTGGGGTTGGAACTGGTATCGTCTTGCGCGAGAGCCCACACTGACGTCAATCCGAAGAGCAGCGCACACAACAGCAAACGCGTCCAGTTGTTCGTCATTCGAGATTCCTCCTTGGGTAACGCCCTCGGCAGATAGGGCATGTATAAGCGTAGGTTTGCTGGCGATTAGGTGCTGGTTGTCTAAGGGAAGTTGCCGCGGATGGGGATTCTTGCAGCCAACTGCTGGCTTGGTCACAGTCCGCCGTGTCGCAAATCACAGCGAGGTACCGACCGGAACGGTGACTATTCTTACTTCGCCGGCCTTGCTGGAGGCGGGCGTGGCTGGCAGCAATCATGTCAGTTGAGGCTCGAAGGCGGCCGCCTGTCCAGGACCGCATTCGCTTGGAAGCCCCGGCGCGATCGCCACGGTTGCGCCGGATTTTTGCTTTTTGGGTCAGGGCCGGAGGGTGCGGCTGCGATCCGGACGCCCGTTGTGTTTCGCTCGAAATCCATCGAGGCTTGCTCCTGTTTCTTAACGCAAACCAAAAGCCGAAAACTACCGGACTTCATAGATCGGGCCCAGTCGATTATCCGTATTTTGGTATTTTCCCAACCTCTCTAAACTCAAGACATAGTAAACAAAGCCATTTTCGTTGTTAGTGTTGTGGTTTTTTGCTTGCACAATAACGTACAGCTCGAGTAATGTTCTGCCCCGACTATCTACTGTCAAGATCGATAAAGGGTAAGGGTAGTTGTGGGGGTCGAAGCTATCAGTCCGAAGTGGTCCGGTGCTCAGAGAATCACAAAACCGGTGCTCAGGAGAAAAGAAATATGAAAAAGGGCGTGCCGATTCTAGGCAGTTATGGATTCGTATGCGTGCTCATCATCGCGATGGTGTTGAGCGCAACTCTAGTGTTCGGACAGGCAATTGACGGCAACGTCGTCGGAACGGTGACGGATGCCAGCGGAGCGGCGGTCGTTGGAGCGGATGTGACCGCGACGAACATCGCGACAAACGTGTTGGCTACGACGAAGACAAACAGTTCCGGTGAATACCGATTCGATCACCTGATGGTGGGGACTTATCGAATCGGTGTAAAGATGACGGGCTTCAAGACAACAGGTGAGCAGGTCGTCGTGGAGTTGAATAAGACTTCTACTCGCAACCTGTCTTTGCAGCCGGGCGCAGTCAGCGAAACAATCGAAGTTTCCGGCACACCTCCAGCTATCGATACGACAACCAGCCAGCTATCCACGACCTATGAGAACCGGCTCCTTAAGGATCTTCCGTCAGCAACGGTGGGCGCTGGCGTACTTAACGCTTCGCTGCTGCAAGCGGGCGTTGGCAGCACAGGTGGTTTGGGCGCAGGTTCGGGGCCGTCGGTCGGAGGACAGCGTCCTCGAGAGAATAACTTCACCATTGAAGGCACGGACAACAACGATAAGGGCGTGACTGGTCCGCTGGTTTATGTGCCCAATGACGCTGTGGCCAACTTCACGGTAATCCAAAACCAGTTCAGCCCCGAATTCGGACACTCAGGCGGCGGACAGTTCAACCAAGTGATAACGAGCGGTACCAATTCAATCCACGGTGGAGTTTACGAATACTTCCGCAACCGGAATCTCAACGCCGTGGATCAGAAACTGGCCAACCAAGGAACCTTCACCAACCCCCGGTACGATAACAACCGGTTTGGCGGGATGGTGGGCGGGCCGATCATCAAAAACAAGTTGTTCTACTTTGCGAATTTTGAGTACAACCCGATCGGTCAGGCAGCGACGCCGAGTTCCGCAGCGGAAGCGCCCACCCAGGCGGGCTGGAACCAGATACTGGCCATTCCAGGCGTGTCGGCCAGCAACATCAACGGATTTGCAAAATTTGCAACAGCACCCACTGGCAATGGCCAGACCGTCACCATCAACGACTATGTGACGACGCCTGGGACGCCGATCCCCCACAGCGTTCCGATTGGAATTGTTCCGATCGTAGCGCCGGCTTTCACGAACTATCGCGCTTTGGTTACGTCGATGGATTGGAACCTAAGCGATAAAGATCAGGTCCGCGGACGCTACATCTACAACGAGACGAAGTCGATTGACACCGGGGCCGAGTTGCCAGTCTTCTACACACCGTTCATCCAGCCGTATCACCTGGTAACGTTGGCGGAGTTCCATGCATTCTCACCGAATATTGGCAATGAATTCCGGGTGGGGTTCAACCGCACGGCGCAGAATTTCACTGTACCGACCGGCGCATTGTCGAAGTTCCAGAACCTGGATGCGTTCCCGAACCTTACGATTGACGAGCTCGGCAGCATCAATGTGGGGCCTAGCCCGAATAATCCACAGTATGCCATCGAGAACACCTACCAATTGGAAGACAACCTCTCATGGATGATCAAGAACCATAACCTGAAGATCGGTGTGGACTTGCGCAAGCAGATCGACCCGCAGAAGTTCATCCAGCGCTCTCGCGGAGACTATGAATGGGGAACGCTGGATGGGTTCGTAAATGACTTCGGGCCGAATTCGACCAACGCAGCCGGGTTTGCCCAACGCAGTTTCGGATCAGTGGGCTACTCGGGCGATGACAAGATGTATGGCTGGTATGTGAACGACATCTGGAAAGTCACCCGCAATCTTAGCTTGAATCTTGGATTGCGTTATGAGTACCTGACCGTTCCTTTTGGATGGACGCAGCAGAACCTGAATCTAGTTGCGAACGATCCGGGGCTGATTACTTTCAACGCGCCACAAGCGCCGAAGAAGGATTTCATGCCGCGTATCGGATTCGCGTATTCGCCAGGAAACAGCGGTAACACATCAATTCGTGGCGGGTTCAGCATGGGCTACGACGTTCTGTATGACAACATCGGATCGTTGTCGCGTCCGCCGCAGATCGGTTCAACCATCAACTGTCCAGATACAGCGGGTGTGTGCCACGCGTCGGGGTTTCTGGCAAATGGCGGCATTCCTCCGCAGGGCCTGAGCGGCATTACCACACTGGATCAGGCGGATGCCCGCGCGAACACCTCTTCGTACCTTCCGGAGCACGTGCAGTATCCCTATGCGGAATCGTGGAACTTCGGAGTACAGCACGTGTACAAGAGCTACACAGCGGAAGTTCGCTACGTCGGATCGCGAGGCATTCACCTTCCGACGCAAAACATTCTGGACCTCGTCACCTATGTAACTCCGACGAACTCGCTTCCGACTTACCTGACCGCCCCGTCGCAGGCAACACTGGATGGGCTGGCGGTAACTCTGGACGGCCCGGGCGGACTCTTCGATCAAAGTTACAATTGCGCAACCACGTGCCTCATTGATTCGCGCTACCTCAATGACGGATTCTTCAGCGCGATCACGGGCTTCATGCCCTGGGGCGCATCCACCTATCACGGCTTGCAGGCACAGGTACAACGGAGTCTGACCAACGGCTTACAGTTCTTGGGAGCCTGGACCTGGAGCCACACGATCGACAACAGCACAGCGGATTTCCACTCCACCGACATCACCCCGCGCCGTCCGCAGGATTTCCAAAACCTGGCGGCAGAACGAGGCAATTCGCTGCTCGATCACGCCCACCGCATCACGTTCCAGTTGAGTTATGACGTGCCATGGTTCGGACATGATTCCAATTGGTTCAAGAAGAACGTACTGGGCAACTACCAGTTCATCCCGGTATACACGTGGGAATCGGGTCAGTGGGGAACAGTGCAGAGCGCGGTGGATGCCAACCTGAACGGAGATGCCGCGCCAGACCGCGCGATCTACAACCCGAAAGGCGCTAAAGGAACAGGCAGCGATGTAACTCCGCTGTTGAACTCCGCCGGATACACAGTAGCGTACGTGGCGAAC
>Ga0126379_10002385_pt1 | contig 11930 bp, 10 predicted proteins | sample PanSoiMetPlot_24_FD_92640 | JGI IMG/M metagenome (GOLD analysis project Ga0126379, IMG submission 92640) | Tropical forest soil microbial communities from Panama - MetaG Plot_24 | ecosystem: Environmental > Terrestrial > Soil > Tropical forest > Bulk soil | place: Panama | collected 2016-02-17
ACTGTATCCGCTCGTGTAAAGGAAGTGCGCGAAGCGCGTCGTCAAGGCCGTGCTGCTAATCCTCCAGGTTATGAGCCGATTCCTCATCAGCGGAAGTGGGCAGAAGTCAAGGCGGAATTTCTGAACACTGTTGTTGGTCCGTATTTGATTTCGGAATCAAATATCACGAAGCCGTTGGATGCCTGGAAGTTAGCGGTAGCTTGGGTGTCGAATATGGACCCGCGTTCCAAGCAGCAGCAGTTGGAAAAGCATGAAGCTGAAAAGCGTGACAAGGAGGAAAAGAAGAAGAAGCGTGAGCTTGAGCGTGCCCAGCAGCGACATCGTGAGGCTGCCGAACAGGTTGCCAAGCTCGAAACCGTAAGAGAGGAGACAGGTGAATGACAGATCCGCGAAAGCCTGTAGCACCAAAATCGGGAGCAGTATCTGCTACCCCGAAGAAGGAAGAAGAAAAGGTTGAGGAATCAAAGAAGAAAGTTGTTCAGAAGCCGCCGTCAAACAGGCCCAAATTAGGGGAGAAAAATGGGTAAGGTCTTCATGCATACGCAAGCACCAGCGAATGCAACCAACCTCAAAAGCTCGAAGGTTAACAACATTGCGTCAACTGGTTCTGCACTAACACCTCCAACAGGGCCGTCAACAGCCGTCCCAATTCGTTCCAAGAGTTCAAAGAGGGCTAGGTTTCGTTGATTTCTGATTCACATTAAGGCAAAGGGTAAGTTATGAAGAAGTTCCAGCTTGTTTATTCTGGCGAGATTGTAACACAAACTGACAATGGGATGTTGATTCCTATTGAGGAATTCACAGCAGGAAAATACTCCTCTGACGAAGTCTTCAATGAAATCAGTACATCTGGTGGATTTCTGCCAAGACTTCAACTCTTTGGAGGTAATTCCGACGCTGTTAAAGAAGGAAAGATTCCTATTGCTCATTTCGGCTTGGTCAGGTCAAAAGATCTGATTGACGATTTGGGTCAGTTCGTTCATATCCTTCCTATCTGCTGGCGCTCAAAGGCTATGCGGTTGGAAGAAGGCAACGTTGTTAGCGTATTCAATTTGGAACATCCCGAGTTCAAGGCAATTATGGCGGAATCTGAGGAAAAAGATTCCAAGTGCCTTTTTGGGCCAGAGTATCTTGTCTGGGTCTTCGCTATCAAGACGTTTGCCACCTTCTTGATGGGAAGCAAGACTTCGCGTCGAGAAGCACGTCACTTGAAGCCTTTGCTTGGTATGGCAGCAACGCTTAAGTGCAAGTTGGTAAGTAATAAGTCTTACAAGTGGCATTCGCCACAAGTATTGCCTTGCACACAAACATTTGATTCCTCTCTTATGCCTGCTATGGATAAGGTCCGCGAAGAAGCGGAAAAGTTCAACAATCCCGAAGAGACGACTGTGGAAAGGGTCGAAGATCCTGAAGCAGTACATGGTAGGGAGCGCTAACCCTCCTGCAAGGGTGGTGCGGCGGCTAGGTAGCATTAGAAATCAAGGGCATCTAATTGTTGGTTCGAGTCCAACACGCCGTAATGATCTTACCCGTTAGTGTAACGGGACTGGCTAGTGTAACCGATGGCATTAAGCCTAAAAGAGCCGGAGTAGGAGGCGCGGGGAGAAGCCCTCACGTCGCCATCTGCCGCCAAGGGAATTACTCCGGCTGACTTATATGTTAGACTTGACATTGATTTCTGGATCACACATTGAATGGAACGCTTATCTGGCGATTACGCAGAAAGCGCTGGGAAGATCCCTTACAGATAAGCTTGATGAAAGAAGAGATAATGTACGTTGTTTAGAAGGGTTTCTCGGTACACTTGTTGAATTTACATCACCTGGAGAGAATCCGAAAATTGATCCAGGAATCTTGATGAAGCATTTGTCTTTCACGGCATTGTTGATTAGTACGGAAGCTGTAACATACAATCTCATGGAAACCGTGAGTTTGCATTTTACTTCCAAGGAGACTATCCAAGAGAATTTTCGTTTAAGTATTGTATCAGGAACATTGAAGGAGTGGTATGATTCCATAATCGAATGCTCCAAAGCTCATATGAGTGTCATGATTAGATTGTTCTCAAATATAGCACAACGAAGATTCGAAGGTATAGGATTACAATTTCTTTTCTATCCATATGATAAAATAGATCTAACAGATGGTACATATTATTTACGCTGAACAGAGAGGGGTACAATGTGTGTTGAATTTGTCGGCGGCCCTTTAGATGGAATGAGGGTCCGTATAATCTTGCCCATTTTGACTGTTGCGCATCGCACAAATAGTGGTACATTGCACTACTACAGGAAGACTATGAGATTTGTAGATGAATATGTAGTGTATGAATATATGGGTATCATGATAGCTGAAGAGGTATGATTATGTTAGTGGGAAGTGTTAGATTTCGTATAGGCAATTATTTGATTCCTGCCAGTATTGAACAAAGAGGTAATAGGTACTATATTAACTTCCGTTACCATGAGAAGTTAAAAGATGAAATTAAGGTAATGGAGGGCGCTCGCTGGCATGGCTTTGATGAGAATCCGGAAAAGATTTGGAGTATTGCTGACTCTGCTAGAAATCGATTCCAGTTACGCTATTTAATAGGTGAAAAGGTATATTCTAACTATGATAAGCCAGAAGAGGAATTTACTCCACGAAGGAAAGAATGTTATAGTCATCAAATAGAGATGACTCGTCATATGATTAATAGGCGACACTGCATTGTAGCAGCAGAAATGGGATGTGTTGATGGATCTTCTAAAGTACATTTGAATAGGGCAGGAAGAGGATTTTCTTTAACATTAGAAAGATTATACTACAAATGGCATAACGGCGTTGATAGAGGAAGAGTTTGGGATTTAAATGTTCCAACATATATACGTTCTTTATGTGGAGATACATTTAGGTTAAATAGAATTGAAAATGTCTTATACAAAGGATATAAACCCGTTTTTTGCTTGAAAACAATATCTGGTAAAGAAGTTAATTTAACTTCAGATCATGAAGTATGTGTTGGTCTTGATTCTTATAGAGCTTTATCAGAATTAAATATCGGAGATATTGTACTTTCTAATGGTAGTTGGATTGATAAAGATGGTTATGTTAGAGTAGGAGGTTATAAAGGTAAACATCCTCGATGGACTACTGGCGGTATTTATGAACATATTCTTGTTATGGAAGCATATTTAGGACGTTATCTTGAACCACATGAAAGAGTACATCATAAGAATCATATTAGACATGATAATGATATAAATAATCTTCAACTTTATAATTCTGATTCTGAACATTTAGCAGATCATGGAAAAGTTAATTATCGTAATTTACATAATGGTAATAAAGTATTCTTTTTGCCTTATAAAGACAAAATTGTATCTATTGATTATGTAGGTGAACGACGAGTATACGATATTGTATGTGCTGATCCATATAGAAATTTTGTAGCAAATGATATTACAGTTCATAATTGTGGCAAAACACTTTCCGCTATTGAAGCTATGGAATGGGCAAAAGAACAGTGGCAACTACGTCAAGAAGACTTCATATGGGTAGGGCCAAGATCCGCATTAATTGCAGTTCAGTTAGAGTTCTATAAATGGAAATCCCGAGTTTGGCCCACATTCTATACTTATGAAGCATTGATTAGGGTAATCGAGAATTGGCCTAATAAGAAAGCTCCGAGATGTGTTGTCTTTGACGAAGCATCGAAGATTAAAACATCTGCTGCTCAGAGAAGTAAAGCAGCAAAATACTTGGCAGATAATATCAGGAATGAATGGAATCTTGATTCTCTAATCATTTTGATGACTGGCACACCTGCACCTAAATCACCTGTAGATTGGTGGCATTTATGTGAAACATCCTGTCCCGGGTTTCTACGGGAAGGTAATACAGAACGATTCAAGCAGCGCTTAGGACTTATACAAAAGTCTGAATCATTCGATGGTAACTCATACCCCAAGTTAATTACATGGTGGGATAACGAAGATAAATGTACTATTTGTGGTCAAGTGAAAGATCATTCTAATCATACCATAGAAGTGGATGTACCGGATCTGTTCCATAATTATCAGAAATCTGTTAATGAAGTAGCGAAGTTATATAGAAGAATGAAGGGATTAGTATATGTGAAATTTAAGAGAGATTGTCTCGATTTACCGGAAAAGCGGTTCAGGAAAATCTATTTAAAGCCAAGCGAAGAAATACTCAGAGCAATGCAATTGATTCTGGCATCTAGTCCGACAACAATCAAGGCAATGACATTATGTAGAGAGTTATCAGACGGGTTTCAATATGTAGAAGTTCCTTCCGGGGAAACTATATGTCCTAGTTGTGTAGGGACATTGGAAATTGATGAATACTTTGACATGGCCAACCCCGATGATATGTTAACCAACGAGGAAATAGCAGAAGGGAAACGAATAAGATATAATGAGGAAGGAATTAGGGTTAGTATTGAGAAGAATCCTTTCGAGAAAGGCACCCGGAAGATCCGGTGTACTAATTGCAAGAATGGGAAAGTTCCGACATATACGCGAGAGACAAAAGAAGTTCCTTGCCCGAAAGAAGATTCACTAATCAATTTGCTGGAAGAGTATGAAGAGGAAGGTAGAATCGTCATTTGGGGCGGTTTCACTGGCAGTATAGACAGATGCGTGAGAATATGCAGGAAAGCAGGTTGGGAAATTATTAGACTAGACGGCCGTGGCTGGCAGAGTTCTATTCCTGGCAGTGGATTAGAATTAATCAAGCTGTTTCAGGAAGGTCAGGTAGAGTTTCCGAAAGTGGCTTTCATTGGTCAAGCCGATGCGGGAGGGATGGGGTTAAATTTGACAGCGGCAAGTGCAGCAATATATTATTCTAATACATTCAAGTTTGAATCTAAAGCACAGAGCACGGATCGTATACATCGGCCTGGAGCAGATCACAATCGCGGAGTTACGATCTATGAATTGATCCATCTTCCTACTGATTTGAAGATTCTTGAAAATTTAGATTTAAAACGCGATCTTATGCATCAATCAATGGGCTTATTGAAAGATGAGATTGAAAAGATTAATATTGAAGATACTTATAATAGGATTGATTAAAATGGCACTTGAAACTTTAGTGAATAATGTCTCTACGACACTTGTAGGTGCGATTGGTAGCGGTGATACAAGTATCATAGTTGCTAGCGCAACCGGGTTCCCAAGTAGTGGTGATTTCAGAATCATAATTGACCAAGAAGTCCTTCTTGTTACAGCAGTATCAGGAACTACATTCACTGTCGTCCGAGGTAGAGACAGTACACCATTTGTTTCGCATAGCAATGGTGCAGTAGTCAAGGCAATCATAACTAAGGAATCAATAACGAATTTCTTTCGTAGAGACTTGTTTCAATTAGGTACATATGGAGGTAGACCGGCCGCATCCAAGGATGGATTAATATATATTCCAACGAATGTACCATACATTTATCGTGATAATGGAACAGCATGGAAAGCCTTCGGACCGAGAAGGAAAATTACTCCACCTGTAGATTCTGAATTCACTTGGCTTAATCAAACTACTGCCACACTTGATACATCCAAGGGAACAATTTATCTATCTGCACCATCTAATAGTAGTGCAGAAAATTGCAAAATGAGATATAAAGCGTTACCAACGGCTCCTTATACAATAACAATGGGATTCTTTCCTGTCTTTACTTATGTACCATCTGGATCTGCTAATATTGGTATGTTTATTATGGCTTCGGATTTTAATAAATTCTTAACTATGGCACAATCTTATACTACTTTATATAATCATTCATATAATAGTCCTACAGTATTTAGTACATTTAATGCACAAGGCGATGTTGTTATGACTGGTATAGGAGGAACATGGTTCCGAATACAAGATAATGGAACTAATCGTCTTTTTCAATATTCATTCGATAGTTTCTATTGGCAGACCATTAATACAATGTCAAATACAAACTTCACAACAACTTCTTATTGTGGCTTTTATGTTAATCCTTATAGTCTTGCTACAGGAATAAATGTATTTCATTGGGAGGTTACAACTCCATAATGCAACAATTAGCAAATAATGCTCAAAGTACATTATCTGCTACAATAACGAATACAGCAACCTCACTAGTTGTTGTGTCGGCATCAGCATTTCCGACTTCAGGTAATTTTCATATTCTTATTGAGACTGAAATAATCCTTGTAACTGCTGTATCAGGTACTACATTCACAATTACACGAGCACAAGAGGGCACAACAGCAGTAGGTCATAATTCTGGAGTAACGGTAACAGCAATAATTACGAAAGCTGCTCTTGAAAATTATCGTAGTGATTTTGTAATCACAAGTCTATATAGTTCTAGACCTTCTGTAGCAATTAATAATAGAATTTTCTTACCGACAGATATAAACATTTTGAATATAGATAATGGTACAACATGGGATAATTATGGAACATTATATCCACTAACTCCAATAGATACAACTTCATTTTCTTGGGTTAATCAAGGAAGTGCAACACTCGATACAACATATGTAATTCCTCATATATCATGTTCTTCAAATGGGGGTACTGATAGTTGGAAAATGTTTCTGAAATCTACACCAACTCCACCTTATACGGTTACGGTAGGAATGATTCCTAAGATGTCTATTACTTCAAATAGTTGTGCTGCTGGTGTAGGTTGGCGTGATAGTGTAGGTGGGCATTTTCATCATGTAATATATAATGGCACAAAAACAATGTATATTCAAGAATGGAATAGTACCACATCATTTAATACGAATTATTCTACTAAAGATGGATTCTTACATAGTGTAAAATCCTTATTATGGCTTCAGTTGGTAGATGATAACACTAGTAGAAAAATAAACTTTTCCACAGACGGATTTACTTGGATAAATATTGATTCAAGATCACGAAGTTATAACTTTACACCAAATCAAATAGGGTTTGACATAAATCCATATAATGTTCATTGTGGTGTAAGCATTTTATCTTATTTAGAAACGAGTCCTTAAGGTAAATAATTATGGAAAATCTCGCAAATGATCCTCGAACATACCTTGCTTCTGGTATAACGAATTCCGCAACATCTCTAAATGTTACAGATGCTAGTCGATTTCCAAGTTCTGGTAATTTTCATTTAGTAATTGATTCCGAAATCTTATTGGTTACTGCGGTTAGTGGAACTACATTTACAGTTACGCGAGCGCAAGAAAGTACAACTGCTGCAAGCCATAGTTCAGGGGCTAATGTAGATGGTCTTCTAACAAGTGAAACACTGAAGAACTTTCGTAGTGATGCAGTAACCAAAGGAACATATGCTTCCAGACCAGCAGCAGGAGTAAATGGAAGATTATATATACCAACAGATAGCTTTCTTTGGTATCGTGATAATGGATCATCTTGGGATGCCTTTGGACCCATATACAGTCTTACTCCACCTGTTGTAGCGAACTTTTCTTGGGCTAATCAAGGAAGTGCAACTGAAGTAACAACAAATGGCTTTCCTTATCTTTCATGTACAACAAATAGTGGTTCTGATAATATCAAGATAAGAACCAAAGCTTTACCCACGCCCCCATTTACTATTACTTATGGACTTTTGATTCATCAAGTTCCAGGTGGACAAGCACAAGCCGGTGTATTATGGTATGACAGTGTAAGTACCAAAGCACATTCTTATGGATTTTATACAACTCCAAGTAATATAGGAATTGGTAGTGATTATTGGAATTCTCCATCTTCTTTCAATAGTACATTATATACAATTAGTTATGTATCAGATGGTAGACTATATTCCATAATTAATGCACCAATATATTGGTATCAGCTCATAGATGATAATACTAATCGAATACTGAAATTCTCTCTTGATGGTATTAACTTCACAACTATTGATTCCAGATCACGAACAACGTTTATGACTGCTAATAGAGTTGGATATTTTGTTAATCCATATAATAGCTTTGTAGGAATATCTGTACTCCATTATAAAGAGGCATGATTCCGAATAGCCTGATTCCTGAATCATTGATTCCTAAATCATTAATTGATTAATCAAATCATTTTTAAGAAATGGAATTTTTCTTCTTGACAAACTGGCATCCTCTTTGGTATCGTGGTAGTAGCGGAAAATGATTACTGAATCATCGGGAAAGATTTGATTAGTGGCCGAAGGCCGAAATGATTAACGAATCATTATTGATTCCTAATCAGAGAAGAGAGGCTATAATGTTCAAGTACGGCCCTGATACTCATGGAACGCCGGAAGTTATCAAAGTGCCTGTAAAGGAAATCTATTCCGATGTGAAGTTCAATTGTCGTGGAATGATTCCAGAATCAAATGTAGTTGAACTCGCTAGGGATATAAATACTCGGGGTCTACTTCAACCTATTACAGTCCAACCATATGTTCTACACCCTCCGCACAGATATAGGGTTGTAATCGGACATAGGCGCTTAGCTGCATATCGCCAGTTAGAGTGGGTAGAAATTCCGGCAATAATCAAGGAAGGTCTTTCGGATATAGATGCCCAAACATTGAACCTTGTCGAGAATATTAATAGGCAAGACTTGAACTTGTTACAGGAAGCCAAGGCCATAGAAAAATTTCGTGTAGCTGGTCTATCTCTTGATGATATAGCCAATAGATTACGCAAGTCCAAGGCTTGGCTTAATATTAGATTTACACTTTTGAAGCTACATCCGGAAATCCAGAATGCTGCTGCTGGAGGTGTTTTAACTCAGGAACAGGTTCTCGATATAGCCAAGCTTAAAGTACCGGAACTTCAATTTGAAGCAATCAAAAAGATTAAGGAATCAAGAATTCGTGGTGAGAAGCGGGCTATGAAAATCGTGAAGCCCAAGAAGAATCTTCTTAAAAGAAAGGAACGTAATCGAGCTGAACGAACAGAAATGCTTGGCCATATTCTTGATACCATTGGCCCTTGTGTGGCAACAAGAATATTGGCTTGGACAAATGGCGATATTTCCACATTAGAACTCCATCGGGATTTGGAATCTTTTGCCAAGGATAAAGGTATACACTATTCTATACCAGATCAACTATTTGAGGAGGGTGGCCCGTCTTCCGATCTACTCCACACGGCGTAAGATATGAAGTTCGTTAAGATTCGTTGCGAGTTCCGGTGCGGCGGTGAGATGAAAGCGGAATATGGACGAAGAGGTTATTATTACCGCTGCGAGAAATGTAAGAAGTGTATCAACAGGACACCCGAACGAGTCTTCTTAAGACAGGAAGATAAAGTTCATGCCACGGTGGCGACGCTTAGCAATGTCGCTAAGAAAATCGTCTAGCTAAGATAGCTGGCAGCTCTATATCAGGGCACCACTCATATGGAGTGAAGAATAATGGATACTCTCCATTTACACTCAAGACGTATCCTAACCTGTTGAAGGTACGGATACGTCTTTTATTTTGGAGAAATCATGGTAGAAGCACCAACAACGAAATTGAGAATTTGTCTTGAACATGCGAAGGATATAATCAACAAAGAGACTTTTTCGGAGGATGAATTATGGAAACTAAGAGAATTGATTACGGAATCAAATGAACTTATCTTACAAATTTGGATGAGACATAGACAAATCCACGACGTGCTAGCCCATTTGTAGCGGTGAGATATGAACGTATTTCAGTTGGGTGAATTTCGCTTACATAGCGGTTCAATATCGAGACTCAAAATCGAGTATGATAACGTATCAGATGAAGATGTGAAGACGCATGCTTTTCTAATATCTAAACTCGTAGGACCATTTGCTACGTTGGAAGGTATACCTACCGGAGGCTTACGATTAGCGCGAGAATTAGAACAATACAAAACACATGGTTCGCATTTGATAGTAGATGATGTGTTAACAACGGGTCGTTCAATGGAGGAAGCAAGGAAAGGCAGACCATTTATAACAGTAGTTGGAGCAGTTGTATTCGCTCGTGGAAAATATCCAAGTTGGATTAGACCATTATTCAGACTAGATCCTAGACTTTGGACAATATGAACAATTACTATGTATATGGCTATTCTGATCCTACTTCTTGTGATCCATATTTCTATATTGGTAAAGGAAGTGGTAAACGTGCATATCGGCATTTGTATCTATGTAAAGCAAAAGCTACTCGCTTTCATTGTAAGCTATTTTCAATATTAGAACAAGGAATTAAGCCAGAAATTAATTTTCTTCAAGATGAATTAACAGAACAAGAAGCTATTGATTTAGAAATCAAATTAATAGCTTTATATGGTAGATTAGAAAATGGTGGTATGTTATATAATCTCACAGATGGAGATATAGGTCCAAGAGGATATATACACTCTAAGGAAACTAAAGAAAAGATTAGAAATTCTTGTTTAATAAATTGTAAAGGAACAAATAGTTCTTGGTGGAATTGGCTTGATAGACAACATTCTATTGATACTAAATTAAAGCAATCTTCAGCAAGATTAAAAGAATCTAAGGAAATTAAAGAAAGACGAAAATATCTAAATAGATTAGCTAGAGGAAATCCTATATGTTCATATAATTTGATTACAAATCAAATTATAAAAGTATATTTATCAATACGAGAAGTAGAAGAAGATGGTTATTCAAGAATACCAATATACTCAACATTAAGTGGGGAATATAAAGAATATGATAAATTAGGTTGGCGATACTTAACTAAAGAAGAAATTAATTCTTTAATCAAGGAGAAATAATATGGGTGACAATTATATAACTATAGACACGGAGGTTTGCGGGCTTCACGGAATTGTTACTCTAATTCAATGGGCACAAGGCAACGGAGAAATCCACTTATTTGATGTATGGCATCATACTCCAGAAGAAATACTTGAGTTAATAGAGTTCTTTGCTTATAATCCTGATGGCTTGTTAATGTTTAACGCTACGTTCGATTTTTTCCATCTATACAAGTTATGGACAATTTGCAGACTACTTCCCGATTGTAATACAGAGCTTGAAGATCAAATAGAGAATGTAGCTAATATTGAACCCTTAGCACGAGATTATCATTTATGTTTGAAGCCACAAAAATGTATGGATATATTCTTGCATGCGAGGAAGACAAGTTATCAATCAGTTATGGATCGCAAGGACGTGCGTATAAAAAAGATTCCTGCATCATTGGCACCAGCATTGGCAAGAGAACTAGAAAGACGAGTACCCTTAAAGGATATTTATTTTGCAAGGAGGAAGGATGTACATGCACCTAAATGGCAAGTTGTAGACAGAAAGAATGAAGAAACGGATTGGAAAGATATAGTAGTCAAGTTTGCGCCTTCATCCGCATTGAAAGCACTTGCAGTTGATGCACTCGGTATAGATCCGAAAGATATCCTTAAATACGGTGATATAGAAGTCAACAGGCGATTTTGGCCAGTTGAATTAGGCTTTGCGCCTTTTGCAGCAGCAGTTAGATATGGTGATCCATCTTTACTAACAGATAAGCAAAGAAAGGCGATGAAGCTTGGTGGAAAGTGGAAAGGTGCTTGGCCAGACTACATAAAATGGCATATAAAGCACTGGGCATATTATGAACCTGCAAGGAAGTATGCTGCTCTTGATGTGGAATATACTCGGAAGTTGTATCAATACTTTGGGAACCCTGCTTTTGATGACGATGATTCCATCTTGGCATTCATGATTGCTGCGGCACGATGGCGTGGATTCAAGGTTAATCTTCCTGCAATCAAAGAACTCAAAGAAAGTGTGAAAGCCAGAAGATATATAGTTGTAGGATCAACCAAATATAAGATCCCTACTGCTCCGAATGATGTGAAACGCTATGTGATGGAGAACTTATCCGAAACAGAACGTTTAGTGATTCAAGACTCATCCAAAAGGGCAGTATTAGAGAAAATAGCCAAGTTTACGATCCCGTGTTCATCTTGTTCTAAAGATACTTATTGCGAAAAGTGTAA
>Ga0126379_10002386_pt1 | contig 11929 bp, 4 predicted proteins | sample PanSoiMetPlot_24_FD_92640 | JGI IMG/M metagenome (GOLD analysis project Ga0126379, IMG submission 92640) | Tropical forest soil microbial communities from Panama - MetaG Plot_24 | ecosystem: Environmental > Terrestrial > Soil > Tropical forest > Bulk soil | place: Panama | collected 2016-02-17
GTATCGAGCGGCCAGGCTGGTATCGGCAGCCGGATAGCGTCGCGCCACCGTATCGGGCCGATCAATGAAGCCGGAAAGCTTTGCCCGCATCAAGTCGTGGCGCAATTGCAGCGCCGGTGGATCCTTTTTTTCCCAATACGGGCTGGTCTTCGCCAGCTGCTCAAGCGCGTTGACGCGCTCTTGCGGCATCGGATGGGACTGCAGGTAAGGGTCGATGTACGGCGTTTGATAGATCGTCTCGTCGGCAAAACGCTTGAAGGTGTCGTACATGCCCTTGGGGGATTGGCCGGTCTCGGTCAAGAATTTGACGCCTGCCTTGTCGGCCTGCTCCTCTTGGGCGCGCTGGTAAGACAACAGCGTGTGCACCAGGACGGACTGTGGGGCCGTGAGGGCGGCCATGCCAAGCTGGCCAGCATTGTCGCCTGCGGTGCCTCGCGACGTCGCACCCGCGACGGCCGCCCCAAGGCCGGCCAGCATGGCGATGATGGCCGAGGTCTCGGCTCTCGCCAACTCTTCGCGCATGCGTGCGAGATGTCCGCCGGCGAGGTGACCGGTTTCGTGAGCGAACACGCCAATGAGTTCGTTCGGGGTCTTGGCCTGCGTCAGGGCCCCGACATTCACGAAAATCCGGCGACCGTCGGCCACGAACGCGTTGAATGACCGATCATTGATGATGACGATCTGGATGTTCTGGTGGCTCAGGCCTGCGACCTTCAGGATCGGCGCGGTGTAGTCCTTCAACAGTTGCTCGATCTCCGCATCGCGGATAATCGGGAGCCCGCGAATGACCTCCTGGGCCCGGGTCGGAGTACCCGCAGCGACCATGGACGCAGCGGTCAGCACCGCGACGGCCCGGGATGCCAGCGTTCGGGGCCACAACCGGGGAGGGGATTGGCTGCCAAGCATGGGAACTCGTTTGCCGTCGATTATTGTCGCAAACTAGGCAGGCCCTCGGTCGGGGTCAACGCGCCCCGTGATCTCCCAACGCCCAGAATCGGAGGCAAGGCCGCATTTCTCGGACATTGTGCTGGCGCCACAACACCAGATATTGATCCGAGGCCAAAGCCGGCCGAACCACGGCTTACCGCTCGGCGACAGGCCTCCAACCGCCTCATGCGGTCCCCGAGACGGCCCATCCAGGATGAAAAGGTCCCTCCCGCCATGTTCGATCCCGCAGAGAAACGGCCCGTTGTGCCGTCTTCGCGTAGCAACGTCCGCCCCTTCATGGTCATGGACGTGATGGCTGCGGCGGCGCGACTGGAAGCGCAGGGACGCCGGATCATTCATATGGAAGTCGGCCAACCGGCGGCGCCGGCCCCAAAGGCCGCGCTTGCGGCCGCGCATCGGGCGCTGGCATCAGCGCGGCTCGCCTATACGGAGGCCCTCGGGATTCCCAGCTTGCGAGCCCGGATCGCCCGATCCTACGCGGATCGGTACGGACTGAGCGTCGACCCGAGCCGCATCGTCATCACCACCGGTTCGTCAGCCGGCTTTACGCTCGCGTTCCTTGCGCTTTTCGAACCGGGCGATCGGATCGCCGTCGCCAGCCCCGGTTATCCACCCTACCGCCACATCCTAAGCATGCTCGGCTGCGATCCGGTCGCCGTCGAGATCTCGGCTCAGACCCGCTGGTCGCTGCCGGTCGAGAGCCTGCTCGCCGTTCACCGTTTGCAGCCGCTTCACGGTGTCTTGCTGGCCAGTCCGGCTAATCCGACCGGCACCATGATGAACAGCGACGCACTGCGGGTCATGATCGCGGCGGCCGAAGGCGCCGGCATCCGCGTGATTTCCGATGAGATCTATCATGGCCTCGACTACGCTTTTCCGGCAGATACGGCTGCGCGCTTTTCCGACCAGGCCGTCGTCATCAATTCGTTCTCGAAATATTTTTGTATGACCGGATGGCGGATCGGTTGGATGGTTGTGCCCGAGACTCTCGTGCGTCCAATCGAACGGCTGCAGCAGAATCTTGCGATCTCGGTACCGACCCTGTCGCAGATCGCGGCGGAGGCCGCGCTAGACGCCGACGAGGAAATGCAGGAGGTCAAACAGGGGTATGAGGAGAATCGGCGCATTCTCACAGCCGAGCTGCCGAAGGCAGGGCTTGATCGGTTTCTGCCAGTCGATGGGGCGTTCTACCTCTATGCCGACGTTTCTCGATTCACGACTGACAGTTTCGACTTTGCCAAGCGGATGCTTGAGGATGCCGGCGTCGCCGCAACCCCCGGCATTGACTTCGATCCGGTTCACGGGCGCCAGTTCCTCAGGTTCTGCTACGCGGGGTCCGTCCCGGATATGCGCGAAGCGGTGGAGCGGATCGGGCGATGGCTTCACCGCGGATGACCTGCCGCCACCCATCGCATCCTGCGAGGCAGGATGCCGCCCCGTGCGCTATTGTGTCGCGCTCGATCACGGGTGACGTGATGGACCGGATTCCCGATTGACGCGCGATCTGCTCGCTGGCGCCGTCGACCGCGGCCAGCGGGGCTATCCGCGTGCTTGAAAACGGCGCTGACTATCGCAAGGCCGCCGCGATGTTACCGCCATCGACGCTCGTCACGTCGCCCGTCGTTTTCAGGGCGAGCGCGTGGTACAGAAATGCTTGAGCTACATCCTCTGCGGTGACTTCCCGACCGAGCAAATTACCGGCCATGTAGGCGTGCTCACTTACGCCCCGGGCGCTGGCGCGGGAGGCGATTAGCTCCGGCGTCAAGAGGCCCGAGCGGACGCGGTCGGCATTAACGGCGTTAGCCCGGATCCCGGCGGAACCGTACTCCAGCGCGTATTGGCGCACCAGCAACAGGGTCGCCGCCTTGGGGATCCCGTAGGGTCCAAAATTGGCGCCGGGATTGACCGCTTGTTTGGAGACGTTGAACAACAACGCGCCGCCCGTGCCCTGAGCGAGCATGAGTCGAACCGCGTTCTGGGCAATGCACTGGTGCGCGAAGAAATTCAGCTCGAAACTGCGACGCAACGTCGCGTCATCGACCTCGCCGATCCGTCCTTGCCAGGCGCCGCCTGCGTTCGACACCACGATGTCGACCCCGCCAAACGTCTCGGCCACCCTGTCAAAGGCCGCGCGCACCGATCGTCTCTCGGTCACATCGCAACCGACCGCGAGGGCGGCTCCCGCGATTTCCCGGGCCCGGGCGCGCGCAGCGCTCTCGTCGACGTCGAGGAGCGCCACTTCGGCGCCCGCCGTCGCGAACGCTCGCCCTATCGCGGCCCCAATGGCGCCAGCCCCGCCGGTGACCAGTGCGACTTGGCCTGCAAGAGGCTTCTCCACATCCTTGCCGAGCTTCGCCTGCTCCAGCGACCAGTACTCCATGTCGAACATGTCACGTTCGTGGATGGATTCGAACTGGCCGATGGCCTCGGCGTCCGTAATCGTTGCGACCGCCGTTTCGGCCAGATCCGCGACGATGGAGGCTTCCTTCTTGGTTCGTCCAAGACCGAACAGGCCAAGCCCGGGCACGAGCACCACCCGCGGCAACGGGTCGAGCATCCGTTTGGGCGGATGGCAGCCAGCATTGTGGCGGGCAAAATAGGCTTCATAGTCTGCGATAAAAGCCTTGGCGGCGGCTTGCGTTTCGGTTTTGAACGCGTCCGTCTTGCCGTCCTCGGGAGGTCCAACCATCAGCGGCCAGTTCTTGGTGCGGATCGTGTGGTCGGGGGTGACGACGCCGGCCCGGCCGTAGCGCCGAAGCGCGGCGCCGTTGACGAAGGCGCGAATCGCTGCGCTGACGCGAAACTCCAAAATGAGGCGGCGATAGACACCCTCGCGCGCGGTATCCTTGAGGCTACAGGCACCGCGGATGATCGGGGCGACCTCGGCGAGCGAGGCAATGCGTGCTGGCAATTGCCCGGCGACGAACGAGGCCTTCCGACCGCGCCGCAGACGCGACTCGGCCCGAGACACTGCATCGATCATACGCTCGTATGCCTCGCGGGCCTCGGCCCCAAAGCTGAAGATGCCGTGCTTGATTAGGATCAACCCCTCAACTTGCGGATTTTGCTCGTAGATTTCCGCGGCCGTGCAAGCAAGGGCGAAGCCCGGCATCACGTACGACACGACGCCGAGGCGATCCTCATAAACCTCGCGGCAGAGCTCCTCGCCATCCGGTTGATCGGTGAGGCTTAGCACCGCCGTCGCATGGGTGTGGTCGACGTATTTGTGCGGCAGGAAGGCGTGCAGCAGCGTTTCCACCGACGGATTGGGCGCCATAGGATCGATGAGACAGGCGCGCTGAATGCGCACCATTTCCTCATCGGTCAGCGCACTCCGACCCCGCAGGCGTAGCAAGGGTGCCAACCTGACCGCCGGAAGGCCGGCCGGTTCGATCGTAGCCATGTCCCAGCCGCTGCCCTTTACGCAGAGCACGTCTATCTCCTCGCCCAGGAGATCATGCACCTGCGTCTTGACCGAGCTATTGCCGCCACCATGCTGCACCAGGGCGGGAACGCGGCCCAACAGGCGCGTCGTATAGACCCGCAGCGCCATATCAGCCCCGACCGCCTCGCGGGCGTAGTGCTCCACTAGAAGTCCCGCGTCGCGATCGTTCCAGCCGCTGTCCATCGTCAGGCTCTGCTGCCGCCGGGAGGCCGCGGCTTTGCTGTGGCGATCAGGTCTTGGTGGCGGCAAACCGGCGCGACCACCAGCCGGTTCGCCGCGGCTGGTCGGACGGCTCCTCGGCTTGCGGTTTTGGCGACGCAACCGATTCTTGAGGCTCCGGTCCGCTCACCAATGGGGCTGGCGACGAGGGGGCCGCATCGGCACCAGCGAAATACGGCGCCGGCTCGCGCACCGTCGAGCCCCGTCGCACCCGTTCTGGCTCACTTGTGGGCGACGGCGCTGCTTCACTGGGGATCGTCTCACCCGGCGTCGATTCGCTTGGGATCGTCTCGCCCGGGAACGCCGCATGTGGAAAGCCCTCGCCGGGGATTGGGGCGCCCGCGGTTTGGGAAGGCGCGGCTTCGTGGTCCTCGACCAAAGCCGAGGGGTCTTCGAGCGACGCCTCGTGGTCCTCGAGCGACGCCTCGTGGTCCTCGCGCGAAGCCGAGGGGTCTTCGAGCGAAGCCGCGGCGGCTTGGGGTTGCGGGAAGGCGTCAACCTCAATGGTCGGCCGGTCGAAATCGTCAACCGCGCGATCAAGCTCGGGCTCAATCGCGGACGGCTCGATCGGCTCGCCCTCGCGACCGCGCCGCCTTCGCCCCCCACGCCGTCCGCGCCGTCGACGTCGCCGTTCGCTATCGCCCGCACTTTCCGCGAGCGCGGTGACGGGCTCATGTTCCTCGTCGCTCGGCTCCACGTCGGTGAGCTCCTCGGTGAGCTCCTCTGCATCCTCTTCGTCTTCGGCTTGAGGAGGAGCGCTCACAAGCGGCTGTTCGGCTTCCTCGCCTCGCCGCCTTCGCCGCCGCCGCCGTCGGCGGCGGCCGCCGCCCTCCAGCCGGTCGCTCGCCTGACCATCCTCGACGGCCTCGCCCAGCGTCGGCATCGGCTCCTCATCGAACTCATCGTCGTCCTCCTCGGCGAGTCCGACCGTCGACACAATTGTCGCCGGTTGGACTGCGAGGGCGCGCGCGGCCTCAACACTGTGCACCTGCTCGCCCTTATCGATGACGAAGGACTGCGGACCACTGATGGTCGCATCGGCGTTGACCGTAATGGTGATGCGGAACCGCTCCTCGAGCTCACGAAGATGCGCCCGCTTGTGATTGAGCATGTAAAGAGCGACTTCGGATCGGGTTCGAACAACGAGGTTGTGTGTTCCCCCCTTGATGAGCATCTCTTCAAGGGTGCGCAGCAATTGCAGCGTCACCGACGAGACCGAACGCATGTGTCCCGTACCGCCACAAACGGGGCATTTTTCTGTCGAGCTTTCCAGCACGCTCGAGCGGATCCGCTGGCGTGACATTTCGAGCAGACCAAAATGCGAGATGCGCCCCACTTGAATGCGAGCGCGATCATTCTTCAAGCAATCTTTCAACCGCCGCTCGACCGAGCGGTTGTTGCGCTTCTCGTCCATGTCGATGAAGTCGATTACAATCAATCCGGCCAGATCGCGCAGACGCAGCTGCCGTGCTATCTCCTCCGCGGCTTCCAGGTTAGTCTTGAGCGCAGTGTCTTCAATGTGGTGTTCGCGCGTGGCGCGCCCGGAATTGACGTCAATCGAAACCAGCGCCTCGGTCTGATTGAGCACGACGTAGCCGCCGGACTTGAGCTGTACCGTTGGCGAGAACATGGCGTCGAGCTGGCTTTCGACCCCATAGCGGGTAAAGATTGGCTGGCTGTCCCGATACGGCTTCACGTTCTTCGCATGACTGGGCATCAGCATGCGCATGAACTCTTTGGCCTCGCGATACGCGTCGTCGCCTGCGACCAGAACCTCGTCGATATCCTTGTTATAGAGATCGCGGATCGAGCGTTTAATCAGCGATCCTTCCTCATAGACGAGCGTCGGGGCCGTCGATTTCAAGGTGAGATCGCGCACTGTCTCCCACAGGCGAATGAGATATTCGAAGTCGCGTTTGATTTCCGCCTTGGTTCGGTTGGCACCGGCGGTGCGCAGAATCACGCCCATGCCCTCTGGGACTTCAAGTTCTTGGGCGACGTCCTTAAGGCGCTTGCGATCCTGGGCGTTGGTGATCTTGCGACTAATGCCGCCGCCACGCGCGGTATTGGGCATCAAGACCGAGTATCGGCCGGCCAGGGAGAGGTAGGTCGTCAGCGCCGCGCCCTTGGTGCCGCGTTCTTCCTTGACGACCTGTACCAGCATGATCTGTCGGCGCTTGATCACCTCTTGGATCTTATACTGGCGGCGCGCCCGCGGCATGCGTTCAGGCACTTCCTCCATGGCGTCGCCGCCGCCGACTGATTCGACCGCTTCCTCATCATCGGCGTCTTCCTCGGCGGCATTATCAGGCTCATCGTGGCCGTTTTCATCCTGCTCCGCGACGGCCTCCCCGGTCGCAGACTCGTCGGCCGCGTTCTCCCGGGCAATTTCGAGCGCCGGTTCGCTCGCATCTTCCAAAGCCGCAAGGTCATCGAACGCCGTTACCAAGTCGCCGCCAGCATCGACCGATTCGGCCTCGATCGGCGGGACGTCAGCGTCGAGCGCGAGCGGCACGGGCGTCTGCTCGCTGTCGCCGGTGAACTCAGGCGCCTCGCTTTCCTCGAACCCGAGCTCGGGGGCTTCGCCCTCTTCGGGCTGGATCTCAGGGCTTTTGAGCTCGGCATCCGGGACACTAAGAGCCGCTGCCCGCGCAGCGGGACGACGGCGTTGACTGGCGCGACGATCGAGCTCGGCGTCGGCAGCGCGGTGCGCACGCTCCTCTTCGGCGATCAAGGCCTGCCGGTCCGCGACGGGGATCTGATAATAGTCGGGATGGATTTCGCTAAAAGCCAGAAACCCGTGGCGGTTGCCGCCATAGTCGACAAAAGCGGCCTGCAACGAGGGCTCTACGCGGGTCACTTTGGCGAGATAGATGTTGCCTTTCAGCTGCCGGCGGCTGGCCGACTCGAAGTCGAATTCCTCGACGCGGTTGCCGCGCACCACCACCACCCTGGTCTCCTCCGGGTGGGTCGCGTCGGTGAGCATTTTATTAGCCATACGTGAATCTTTCTGCGTCTGGTCGCTGGCGACGACCGTGGCGCCCCAACGATGGCGCCTGTCGTGCTCAGCGGGATGCTGGAATGGGGTTGGTAGGCGGGGTCAGGGCACGTCGAGCCCAGCGCGACCGGGGCGGCATCGAGATGGCGTCGCTGCACGCGCGTCGCGCTCCGATGATCCCGTCGGTCGAGCAATCTTGCCCTGAGCATGCCCCTTCGACCAATTGACTGGCGGCAGCGTGCGAGCCACCGCGATTTCTCTGTGCTTACAGCCTCTTGCGTTCCTCGCACGTTCGCACGGCGCGGGTCCCATACGCGTTCCGGTCGTCCTTCAACGGAGCATCGGCTGGTGCCGCCCGCCGCCTTGGTAGAGGATGCGCGGTGCGCAAGGCGGGGGACCACTCGGCGCTACTCGCCTTGCCTCGCGGAAAGGCCTGACGACGAGCGGGCCGGATGCCCGAACGCGGCAAATCCGGAAAACGAAACCGTAAGCCTGCCTTTCTTAGGGCCGCCACAGCGGGTTTGCAAGACGGCGTCGTCAAGCGGGAGGTATTAAAATCCGGCTCGGAATTCACTACGTGGTCACGCAACGGCCATAGTCAATCCAACAACCTATAAATCTCCGTTTCAGGCCGTTATTCCATGGAATAAACAGGGGTAAAAGGCGAGCGATTCGTGAGTGCTGCGCGAAAACTCTCAAGTCTTGTGCTGGTCTGGGGCCTGCTTCTTGCCGCGGCCGGCGCGGGAGTCGCCAAGGAGTCGACCGAGCGCGCGAGCGTGGCCGCCGCATTGCCGGTCGCGAGCGGCGCCCGAGTGGCCGGCGACGAGACCCAAACCCGTTTCGTGCTCGATTTGTCCAAGCACGTGGATATCGTTGCCTTCACTTTGGCAGATCCCGATCGGGTTGTGATCGATCTGCCACAGCTGGAATTCAATCTGCCTGACAAGATCGGGGAAACCGGCAGGGGCCTGGTCAAGGCGTTCCGATTCGGGCTGGTGATGACCGGCGCGTCACGCATTGTGCTCGACTTAAAAGGGCCGGTTCGAATCGAGAAGGCGTTTGTCCTCGATTTGGTGGATTCCCAGCCCGCGCGCCTGGTACTCGACCTCGTCGCCACCGACCGTGACAGCTTCCTGCGCAACATAGCGCTCGACAACAGGCCTCAACGCCACGGAACGGCGTTCAAGCCCGAGCGCGATCCCGGCACAAAGCCCGAGGACCCGCGACCCCTCATCGTCCTTGACCCAGGTCATGGCGGCCTCGACAGCGGAACCACCGCGCCGTCCGGCGAACACGAGAAGGCGATTGTGCTGGATTTTGCCCAGCAGCTTCGCGACAGGCTCGACAAAACCGGCAAATACCGGGTGCTGATGACGCGCTCCGACGACCACTTTGTTCCGCTCGCCGAGCGGGTCCAATTTGGGCGCACCCACCAGGCTGCGATGTTCATTTCCATTCATGCCGATGCACTGGCCAATCACGACGCTGACGCCCATGGGGCTACGGTTTACACCCTCTCGGAGACCGCCTCAGACGAGGAGGCCGAGCGTCTTGCCGAGGACGAAAACCGCGCCGATGCCATCGCGGGCGTTGACCTCACCGGCGAACCAGGCGATGTCGCCGATATCCTTATTGATCTCGCGCAACGGGAAACCAAAACCTTTTCCATCCATCTCGCACGGGCGCTGGTCAACGAGCTCAAAACGGTAGCCCGGCTGCACAAACGCCCGCTCAAGTCCGCGGGATTTCGCGTTCTCAAGGCTCCCGATGTCCCCTCGGTGTTGCTTGAACTCGGCTATGTGTCGAATGCCCAGGATCTCAAGCTTATGACCTCAGAGCCTTGGCAGTCGAAAACGGCTGATTCGATCGTTCAAGCCATCAATACCTATTTTGCGACCCGAATCGCCGGAGCGGTCTCGGCACCGGGCCCGAACTGAGCTATCGTGTGACCCGGGCGCAAGCCTCAGTTTGACCACAAAGCGGGCCGACCAAACCGATTTGCGCCGGTGGGGGGTCGTAAGGGCAGGCAACCAGCAAGGCATCTGCGGGGTAAAATCAAGGATCTGGCGGCAACAGGCAAAGCCGGCGAGATGACTGTGTCGAGCGTCTTCGGACCAGGCTCGGATACGGTGGACACCGCAACGGGACGGTCATGATGAGGCTATTGCTGCGATTCTTTGGATTTTTGTTTGCCGCCGGGACCATCGTCTTTCTCGTTGGCGTCGCCGGCGCCGCAGGCTTGTTCTGGCATTTCTCCAAGGATCTTCCCGACTATTCGCAGCTGCAGAATTACGAGCCCCCGGTGATGACCCGCATCCACGCGGCCGACGGCTCGCTGCTGGCCGAATACGCGCGCGAACGCCGCCTCTATTTGCCGATCCAGGCCATCCCCAAGCTCGTTACCAATGCGTTCGTGTCAGCGGAGGACAAAAACTTCTACGAGCACGGGGGCTTGGATTTCGGCGGCATCGCCCGTGCGGCGTTCTTTTATGCCGAAAACTACGGGTCCAACCGACGTCCCCAGGGGGCCTCCACGATCACCCAACAGGTCGCCAAGAACTTCTTGTTGACCAACGAGGTGTCCTTTCAGCGCAAAATCAAAGAGGCGCTGCTCGCGCTGCGCATCGAACGCACCTATTCAAAGGACAAGATTCTCGAGCTCTATCTCAACGAGATCTACCTTGGCATGGGGGCCTACGGCATCGCCGCAGCCTCGCTGCTCTATTTCGATAAATCGGTGCACGAGCTCTCGATTGCGGAAGCCGCCTATCTCGCGGGGCTACCCAAGGCGCCGAATAATTACAACCCGTTCCGCCAGCGAGAACGGGCGATCGAGCGCCGCAACTACGTCATCGATCGCATGGTCGAAGACGAATACATCACCGCTCAAGAGGGCGAGAAGGCCAAGAAAGAGCCGCTGACGGTGACGCCGCGCCCCACCGGGGCGCACGTCTACGAGGCGGAATATTTCGCCGAAGAGGTCCGCCGCGAGATCTACGAACGCTACGGCGAAAAGAAACTGTACGAAGGGGGCCTCTCGGTCCGCACCACCCTCGATCCCAAGTTGCAGGAGATCGCCCGCAAGGCCTTGATGGATGGGCTTGTGCGTTACGACGAGGGGGACGGTTGGCACGGGCCGGTCACCAAGATCGATATTAGCGGCGATTGGGGGAGCAAACTGGCCGAGCTCAAATCGCTGGCCGACATTTCGCCCTGGCGCATGGCGGTCGTGCTCGAGATCGGCGATCAATCGGCCCGCATCGGGCTCCAGCCACCGCGTGAACCCGGCGGCAACGTTTCCCGCGAGCGGCAGGTGGGCATTCTGCCTCTTGAAGGCATCAAATGGGCATTGAAAGTCGATCGCAAGACCGGTCCGCGGATAAGCCAAGTCTTGCAGTCGGGCGAAGTGATCTACGTGGAGCCCGTCGCCCAGGACAGCACTCAGTATCGTCTGCGCCAGCTTCCTGAGGCGAGCGGCGCCATGGTCGTCATGGACCCGAATACCGGGCGGGTGCTCGCGCTGGTCGGCGGGTTTTCCTACGATCAAAGCCAGTTTAATCGTGCCACGCAGGCTCTACGCCAGCCTGGCTCGTCCTTTAAGCCGTTCGTTTATGCGGCCGCGCTCGACAACGGCTATACGCCATCGACCGTGGTTATGGACGCGCCGATTGAGATCGACCAGGGCGCTGGCCTGGGGACGTGGCGGCCAGAAAACTATGAGCAAAAGTTCTATGGTCCGCAAACACTGCGGTTCGGGATCGAACATTCGCGCAATGTGATGACCGTCCGGCTCGCCCAGGACATCGGGATGCCGCTGATCGCCGAATATGCCAAGCGCTTCGGCGTCTACGACGACTTGCCGCCGTATCTGTCGTTTGCCCTCGGGGCCGGCGAAACCACCGTGCTGAAGATGGCGACCGCCTATTCCATGTTCGACAATGGCGGTCGGCGAATCAAACCGACACTGATCGATCGTATTCAGGACCGCTATGGTCACACGATTTATCGGCATGACGAGCGCGAGTGTCGGGGTTGCGACGCTGATAAATGGCAGGGTCAGGCCGAGCCGGTGCTGATTGACCACCGCGAGCGGGTCCTCGACCCACTTACGGCCTATCAGGTCACCTCGATGCTCGAAGGCGTAGTGCAGCGGGGCACAGGAACTGCCCTCAAGGAATTGGGAAAGCCGGTTGCCGGTAAAACCGGGACAACCAACGACGAGAAGGATGCCTGGTTCATTGGCTACACGCCCGACCTCGTCGCGGGAGTCTACATTGGCTATGACAAGCCGCGGCACTTGCACCTGCCCACGGGCGCGA
>Ga0126379_10002387_pt1 | contig 11928 bp, 5 predicted proteins | sample PanSoiMetPlot_24_FD_92640 | JGI IMG/M metagenome (GOLD analysis project Ga0126379, IMG submission 92640) | Tropical forest soil microbial communities from Panama - MetaG Plot_24 | ecosystem: Environmental > Terrestrial > Soil > Tropical forest > Bulk soil | place: Panama | collected 2016-02-17
ACAGGAGCAGTTCGAGACCGACACCGATGCCGACAAGACGATTCAAAAGATTATTACCCTGGTCCAAAGATTCATCGCTGCGAGCAACGGTACGATTGATGGCATTGGCGTCAGCCTCCCGGGCCTGATCGATCCCGTCAGCGGCAGTTGCTTCGTGCCCCACTTCAAATGGCGCGATCTGCCGCTCGAGACCAGGCTTAGAAAAGCTTCGGGCCTATCTGTTTCAGTTGATAATGACGCGAACGCTGCCGCCCTGGCCGAACTTTGGTTCGGCCGTCCGGAAGTTAGGGAAGTACGCAATTTTATTATGGTTTTGGTAGAGGGTGGGCTCGGTACGGGCATCGTTTTGGATGGTCAGGTTTACCGCGGCGAGCGAAGCGCTGCAGGCGAGTTTGGCCATATGACCATCGGTTCAGCTGCGCCCGTTGCTTGTGCGGCAGGTAGTCGGAGATGCTGGGAGGCGTTTGCGTCAGAGCGTGCCGCCGTGGCGCGCTACTCGAAACTGTCGCGCGACAGCAACGGAAAGCGCGAGATAACGTTTGCCCAGCTCATTGATCGCGCATTACGCGGCGAACGAATCGCGCGCGCGGCACTCAAAGAAACCGGTCATTACCTCGGCGTCGGTATAGCGAATCTAATTCAGGGCCTGGCACCTCAGGCTGTAATCCTCGGCGGTCCAATTACGCAGGTATGGCCGTTGATTTCTGAAGAGGTAAAAGCAGCCGCTCAGGAAAGCATCTGTCGAGGATTGCCTTCGACGACCATCATCGGATCAACCCTGGGCACGCAGCCAACGTTGATGGGAGCGCTTAGTCTTGTGCTGGCCAGCAAGTTCGCCTTAACCTAAGCCTCCGATAGCGAGTTTATCCTCTCGTCTTACTCCGACTCTACGGATTCCTTCGCGATCTCGCCCCATCACGGAGAGGTTCTGCTCCACGGTCTGAAAAAAATCTTGACAACCTGCAAAATTAGGAGTAAACACTTTTGCATAAGGGCACAACAAAGTACAGGTTGCGCTTTATTTTTTTGGGTTTCTTAAAGAGCAGTTCTCAGGTTTGCAACAACGTCAGCAGTAGCGATTAGGTCCGCGATCGTTTCTTTACCGCCAGCTTAGAACGTTTCCTGATCGATAGTGGTCTTCTTGCCAATGTCGAGCAGGCAACTCTTCCGTGTTTGACTCAGCGCGGTGTTGAGAGGGAGATACAGAGATGTCTAAGAGAATCCCGATACTGACACTTTTGCTCTTGACCGCCGGTTTTGTCGTTGGAGTGCAGGCGCAGACGACTACGGTAGGTAATATCAGTGGCATTGTCCACGACCCCAACGGCGCGGCCATCCCAAGGGCCGAAGTCCAAATCGTTCAGCCGGCGACCAGGATCTCACGCACGGCTATAACGGACGAAAACGGTAATTATTCAGCGCCCAGTCTGCCTGCTGGGACTTATACCGTCACCGTGTCGGCGACCGGATTCAAAAAGACTGTGAACACCGATGTCGAGTTGCACGTCGGTGAAAACAAAGTGCTCAACCTCGAGCTGCAGATCGGACAAGTCAGTGAAACTGTGACGGTCACCGGCGAGGGTACCCAGGTGGAAACGCGCACCGCCGCTGTCACCAGCCTGATTACGGAAAGGCAAGTGACCGAACTTCCGCTGAACGGCCGGAATTACGCGCAGCTCGCGACGATGGTGCCGGGTGTTTCGCCGGTCACTCAGGCGGGCGCGGGTGGCGCATTCGGAACGCGTGGCACGGGTCTCGACTCGCACGTTGATATGTCCGTCAATGGCAATCAATCAAACGCCAACATGTGGACCGTCGACGGCGTTAATAATATGGATGTCGGATCGAATGCCACCTTGCTCGTCTTTCCGTCGATCGATGCAATCCAAGAGTTTCGCGTTGAACGCAACAGCTTCAGCGCAGAGTATGGGCAGGCGCAGGGTGCGGTTATCAATCTGATTACGAAAGGCGGCAGCAATACATTTCACGGCACTGTTTTTGAGTTTTTGCGCAATGATGCTTTGAACGCCGCAGATTTTTTCAATAATCGGGGCGGACAACCGAAAGCGATTTTGCGGTACAACAACTTCGGTTTTAACCTCAACGGGCCAATTTATCTGCCCCGGTTTGGCGAGGGCGGCAAGTCGGTGTTGAGCGGAAAGAACCGCGCCTGGTTTTTCTGGAATGAAGAGTGGCGTCGTGAGCGGCGCGGGCTCGTGCCTCCGCTGCAATTTAAAGTACCAACCTTGGCTGAGCGCATTGGAGATTTTAGCGGTCCACTCACGGACGCCGTTCCCGTTGATCCGGCGACCTGCCGCTCAGTGCCCGATCCAGCAAACCCTGGAAAAGGAAAAGTAGTCTGTGATCCTTTCCCAGGCAACAAAATTCCGACGAATCGCCTGAGCCCGGCGGGACTGGCAATACTGAAGTTCTTTCCAGCTCCCACCAGTGCATTATCAAATGGCACAAATTTTGTGGAGTCGCCAGTGCAGCCCGTGAACACTCGGCAGGATACGATTCGAGGTGATGCCAGCATCAACAGTAAAACGAACCTGATGGTGCGTTACATCCACGAGAACTGGACCCATGCCAACGCGGGCGGAAATTTTTGGGGCGACACCGGATTTCCAACCATCAGCTCGGATTGGGACCAGCCCAGCCGCAGTTTCGCCGTCAAGCTCACCAACACTTTGTCGTCAACCGCCGTTAACGAATTCCAATTCTCGCGCGCCGGTAACGATATCTTTATTACCACAAATCCAGCCGGTCAGAGTTTGAATGCTGAAATCGCGGCGAAGTTTCCTACTGTCTTCCCCAAACCTTCCGGCGTCGGATTACCGACCGCGTGGGGAGGGAACGGCTACCCGGCTCTTTGGCACCAGGCGCCGTGGCATAACACGGAAGACCTTTTCATCTGGAAGGACGACTTTTCGAAGGTCTTCGGAAGCCACGATATTAAAGTTGGCGGACTCTTCAGCCATAACAAGAAAGCTGAACAAGCTATCGGCGCTAATCAGTTCGCGCAATTCTGCAACACGAGTACTCACACCGGAAACTTGATTGCGGAGATGCTTCTCAAGGATGTACCGCTCGGTTGTTACACTGAGCAGAATACGCTGGGCCTCGGAGACGGCCGGTGGCGCGATTGGGAGTTCTATGGCAATGATATCTGGAAGATTCGGTCACGATTCACACTCAATCTTGGCTTACGCTGGTCCAGGTATTCACCAGCTTTTGCTGCCGACGATCACATTAGCAATTACGTCCCCAGCCTTTATAACGGCAAGGATCCATTAAGCGGTTTGGTTCTTGGTACTAAAGCTTCAGCTGCTGGTTTGCCGCGTTCTTTGGTTTTCCCGTACAACAACGGTTTTCAGCCACGCGTCGGATTGGCCTGGGATGTTAACGGTAATGGCAAGACTTCCGTGCGGATGGGCTTCGGGAGGTTCATGGGCAGAGCAAATGTGATCGAAGACATCCTGAGATTGAACGGCAATCCGCCCTGGACAACCGTCGTTAACTCGAACTGGGGCGGGTCTCAAGTGACCGGCTGCGACGCGAACGGGTTTAACTGTCGACCACTGACTTTGGCTGACGATCCAACCTTGCGCAGCCTGGATACGATTGGTCCGGGGCTCCCAGGCGCCATTGCGGGCGTAAGCAACAGCACTGGCTTTAATGCAGTAAACACGCACTTCCGTCCGCCTGACAGTTATCAATGGAACGTGACGTTCTCTCGTGAAATCATGAAGAACACGGTGGTAGAGGCGTCATACATTGGTAACGAGGGTCATCACTTATGGCGCCGCGGCGTAGCCTTCAATGATGTTCTTCCACAGAACAGGTCGAAAGTGGCCCAGGCGTTTGTAGCGCAAGACCCGAACCTGACGACAATCGTCTCGCAGAGCCGCAAGTTTCCCAATTTGGGACCGATTCTTATGAGCGAATCCACTGGTAACTCGAGGTACAACGCTCTCCAGGTCTGGGTCAACCGCCGATTCTCGCACCGGCTCCAGTATTCGATTGCTTATACTTTGAGCCATAATACCTCAGACATTCCACTCACCTCGTTCACCGCGGCCACAACTGATCCGTTCAATTACAAACTGGATCAGGGTGACGCGGACCTTGATCGGCGACACAATTTTGTTGCTAATGCGGTTTATGTTTTACCCTCATTCAAGGGTAGAGGCTCCCTGGTCAGCAAGGTTTTCGGTGACTGGCAGATGAACGGGATCTTCACCTTGTATACCGGCACGCCTCTCGACGTTTTTACCGGCGTTAGCGCAAACTATCTGGGCATGGACCATACTCCGGCCAACGGCGGATTCAGGCCCGATCTCGTATCGGGACAACCCATTTACCTAAACACGGCTGACGGCACCCAATATCTGAATCCGGCGGCATTTGCACTTCAGGCACCCGGAACATTCGGTAATCTCAGGCGCGGGACTGTGAGACAGCCCAGAATCACCAACGTGGATTTCTCGGCGGCGAAAAACTGGACCATGCGCGAGCGCTTTCGCATTCAGTTCCGTGCCGAGTTCTTCAACGCTTTCAATCATCCGAGCTTTAATGGCTTTGACGCAGGTCTGGCTCTCGATCCCTTCAAAAAGGGTCAGTCGACGAATAATCACTTTGGCTTTCTCAGTTCGGACCTCGGACCGCGAAACATTCAGTTTGGTTTGAAACTCAGCTTCTGATGTAATAACAACCACCAAGAGGTGTTGCCAGGACGGAGGGCTTGATGTTTACAGCCCTCCGTTCTAATTTATGAGGCGCTAAGAAGGTTCCTGATGTTCCTGCCGTCGATTTATCTTCTCCTCTTTTCGCTCGTACTCCCGCAAGCGGCTCCCAATTCCATTCGACAACACTACGAGGCGGCGGAAGCGAAACGCGCCGCGGGCAATTTGGCCGGAGCGGAAGCCGAATACGTGGCGATTCTGGCCGAAGGATACGACCGGCTGGGAAACATTTATTCGGCCGAGAAACAGTACGCTGAAGCGATGAGGAGCCTCGAGGCCGCAAATCGGTACCAACCAAATTCTTCAGAGTTGCTCATCCGTTTAGCCATCGCTTACTTCGAGATGCAACAGTACGACAAAGCATTCGCCGCGCTACAGACCGCTTTGACGATTGACCCCAAAAGCGAGGGTGCTCATCACATGTTGGGAAAGACCTATTTCATGCGCGGCGAATTTCCAAAAGCGCGCCAGGAACTTCAAGCGGCGCTGAAATTGTCTCCGAACGACTACGATTTAGAATATACACTCGGGTTGGCTTATCTGAAGGAGCGGCAATTCGATCCAGCTAAACAAATTTATGATCGAATGTACGCGCAACTTGGTGAGCGTCCTCAGCTCCACATTTTGATTGGACGTGCCTATCGCGAGACAGGCTTTCTTGCGGAAGCCATCGATGAATTCAAGAAAGCTCTCGCGCTCGATCCGAAGTTTCCGCGCGCCCATTATTACCTGGGGCTTACCTATTTGTTGAAGGATGGCGCTCCGCGACTGGCTGACGCGGCAGACGAGTTTAAGCTCGAGCTAAAGGAACATCCGGATCAGTTCTTCGCAAATTATTACCTCGGAATTGTCAACGTCATTCAAAGGGACTGGCAGCCGGCGATTACCTTTTTGGAAAAAGCTTCGCAAATTGAACCACAGAATCCGGACCCACTCTTTCATTTGGGCCAGGCTTATTTGTCTGCCGGTGAATACGCTCGGGCGGTTGAAGTGCTGGAAAAAAGTATCGCGCTGACTCCCAGCCTGACGCATAACGATAACCAAGTGACGACCGCACACTATCGCCTGGGCCAGGCCCTGTTAAAGGCTGGGCGGAAGGAAGAAGGCCAGCGCGAGTTGGAGAATGCCGAGAAGCTAAAATCCGAAAGTCACAAGAAAGATGAGGAGAAGCTCGCGACGTATCTTGATCAATCCTCCCAGAGCAAGTTGCCGGCAAGCGGGTCAGTTGAAGGGCTCATCGCTGAATCGAACGACGTCGATGAGAAGGCCAAAGAACAACTCAAGAATAGCGAGGCGTATTACCGGAAGGTAATTGCGGCCGCGCATAACGGAATCGGTCTGTTGCGTGCGCAAGCTCAGGACTTTGCGGCGGCGGCGCAACATTTTGCCGCAGCGAAAGCAACCGATCCTACGCTAACGGACATTAATTTCAATTTGGGTTTGGCGCTCTACAAGGCCGAACAGTACAAGGAAGCAATCAATCCGCTGGAAGAAGAGCTAAACGCTCAACCAAGTAATCTCAGAGCAAAACGCTTCCTGGGGCTGAGTTACTTCATGCTTGAGAGCTACGCTAAATCTTCGGTGCTCCTCAATGAGGTAGCCGCTGCGGAGACCTCGGATGTTGGTCTGTGTTACACGCTTGCGCTCTCGCTGATGAAGCAGGGCCAACAAGACGCCGCCGATCGCGTGATCCAACGAATGGTCGCCGTCGGCGGCGACACGCCCCAATTGCACATCTTGCTTGGACAGGCCTACAACGAACGTGGCGACACGTCCAAAGCGCTCGATGAATTGAACACGGCCCTGAGGTTAGATCCACATCAATCGCTGCCGCATCATTATCTTGGATTGATCTATCTCAAAGCCGGTAAGTTCGACGAGGCGGCGCAGCAATTTGAAGCCGAGCTGGCGCAGAATCCGAAAAACGTTGAGGCCAAGTACAACTTGGCGTTTGTGTTGCTCGCGAATCAGAAAACGGATCGCGGAATAGGTTTGCTACGCCAGGTGATCCAAAGCAGGCCTGATTATGCCGACGCTTACTACGAATTGGGAAAAGCGCTGCTGTCCCGCGAGGACACCATGGGCGCCATTGAGAATCTGGAGACCGCGGTCAAGCTTAAACCTGATCGCTCCTATGCTCATTATCAATTGGGCCGGGCATATTTGGCAGCGGGCCGCAAAACTGAAGGCGAGACTCAACTCGAGCTCTCTCGGCAACTCAAAGAGAAGGAACGCAATCAAACTAATCCATAACGCCTGGGAAGGATGATCGAGTTTGCTGTCGGCTACATTTCGCTTGATCGTTGGGCTCGCCTTGTTCACTTCTGTGCTCCCGTTTTCCTTTGAGGTGCAGCCGGTGGGGGTTCAGTTTACTGATATCACTGAACAAGCTCATGTCACTTTCAAGCACGTCGCCTCTCCCGAAAAGAAATACATTGTTGAATCGATGAGCGGCGGCGTTGCTCTCTTCGATTATGATAACGATGGTTATCAGGACATTTTCTTCGTCAACTCTCTGACGGTTGAACTTCTCCAGAGCGGCGGCAAAACAAAGAGCGCTCTTTATCACAACAACGGCGACGGCACGTTTACCGATGTTACCGACAAATCAGGCTTGGCGGATGTTGGTTGGGGGATGGGCGTCGCGATTGGCGATTACGATAACGACGGATTCGACGACGTGTTCGTCACCTGCCTCGGTCAAAATCATCTTTATCACAATAACGGCGACGGAACGTTTGCGGACGTGACAAAGAAAGCCGGAGTGGGAACATCACGTTGGTCGACAGGCGCGGCCTTTCTTGATTACGACAACGATGGGCGGCTCGACCTTTTTGTATCTAATTATGTGGATTTTGATGTAAACCATCTCCCGGAGTTTGGCAAAGGCAAGACCTGCCAATTCAAGGGCGTCCCCGTGCAATGTGGTCCGCGGGGACTGCCGGGCGCGGGTGATCATCTCTTTCATAACAATGGGGACGGAACGTTCACAGACGTATCTGAGAAGGCGGGAGTTTCCGATCCAAATGGCTACTACGGTCTTGGAGTCATTGCGAGTGATTTTGATGGAGACGGTTTCGTCGACATTTACGTGGCCAACGATTCAACACCATGCTTTCTTTATCACAACAACGGGAACGGGACCTTCAAAGAGATTGGGTTCACTTCGGGTACGGCCGTGAACGGGGATGGCAGCGAGCAGGGAAGCATGGGAGTAACTGTCGGCGACTATGACCACGATGGCAAGTTCGATTTGTTCAAGACAAATTTTGCGGACGAGTACAATACGCTTTATCACAACGACGGTGACAACTCGTTTACTGATGTGTCCTATGCCGCAAAGGTAGCAGCAGTCAGCCTGCCGGACGTTGGTTGGGGAACGAAGTTCTTCGATTTCGATAATGACGGATGGGTGGACCTGTGCGTCGCCAATGGTCATGTCTATCCTCAATTGCCGAATTATCGTCAGCGAAATCTGCTTTTTCGAAATAATCGCGACGGCACGTTTAGCGAAGTGGGTGCGAGATCCGGATCACCGTTCAAGGAAGAACGAGTCGGACGCGGCGTCGCGTTCGGCGATATCGACAACGATGGCGACATAGATATCGTTATCAACAACCTCGATGGGTCGCCACAGGTCTTGCGCAACGATGGCGGCAATGCGAATAACTCTGTGCTCATTAAAACAGTCGGCGTGAAGAGCAACCGCGATGGCCTCGGTGCACGGGTCAAAGTGGTATCCGGAGATTTGCAACAAGTGGATGAGGTGCGCAGTGGCGGCAGTTATCTCTCGCAAAATGATCTCAGATTGCATTTCGGACTCGAGAAGCGATCGAAGATCGATTTGGTCGAAATAAAATGGCCAAGTGGCACGGTCGATAGAATTCGCACCCTCGCCGTTAATAGAATTCTTACGATCAAAGAGGGCCAGGGGCTCGTCGCAGAGAAACCATTTAGGAATAACGGACATTGAGGAGATTCGGGTTCATTCTCTTTCTCGTTCTTACTCTGACCTGCCGACTGTCAGCGGCGGCACAGAACAAGTCCCTTGACGAGCGCTTGCAAATGACCGCTACGCTGATTACTGACGACCATCTCACCGAAGCAGAACAAGAGCTCAGCGTGATATTAAAGACCACACCAAACGATGCTCGGGTTTTCAACCTGCTGGGTACGATAAGAGCAAAGCAGGGAAAACTCGAGGCGGCCGAAACGCTGTTCTTGCGCGCGGCCAAACTGGATCGTGACATGCTCGGCGCGCACATGAACCTGGCTTATCTTTATCGACTCAAGAACGAGCCGGACAAGACGGCATTTGAATTGGCCCAGGTGTTACGTATCGATCCAAATAATACGGATGCGGTGTACAAGTTAGCGTCGTTGCGCTTGGACCAGGGCAGGTCCGACGCAGCCCTGGAAGTGATAGCCGCGTTCAGCCAGGCGAATGCATTGACTTTTCCGCTGTTGCTGGTGGCGGGCGACGCTTACCTGAACAAGGGCGACCTCGACAAAGCCGATGAGCGTTATCGCAGCGCGCTGACAATGGAGAACACCAGCGCTGAGGCTCTGCTGGGTCTTGCCCAAATTGCGCTCCTGCGCGGCAAAAGTGCGGCAGCGCTTGAGTATTTGAACCGTGCTGAAGCGCTCTCCGCTGGTTCTCCCGATCTCCTGTACAAATACAGCGTGGTCGCGTTGAATGCCGGTTTATTCGATAAAGCTCAGATTGCGATTAAGCAGGCGATAGATCTGAGGTCTGATGAACCTGTTTACCATTTAATGTTGGGAGTTCTCTGGATCAGAAAAGGAGACGCCGTTGAAGCTGAGATCTCTTTTCGGGACTTCATCAAAGCTCGACCAGCTAATCCCCAGGGCCAACTGTATCTTGGCTATGTTCTCCTGAAGCAGAAGAAAAATACGGAAGCCCGGAACTGGATCGAGCAAAGCATAAAGACAGATCCAACCCGGCCCGAGGCTTATTACTACCTGGGCCTGATCGCGCAGGACGATAATGACGATGCCAAGGCGGTGGTGTTGTTTGAGAAGGCAATCAAGCTGCGACCGTCGCTGACTAACGGCCACACGGCGCTGGGCGCAAGTCTTTTGAAGTTGAAAAACTACGTGCGCGCCCAGCTGGAATTGGAGGCCGCCGTCAAGCTCAATCCCGACGATTCAAAGGCCCATTACAATCTGGCGCTATTGTATGCCCGACTCAAAGATAGCGAGCGATCAAAGGCAGAGACGGAGATTCTGCAGCGACTCAAGAACACTAATAAAAAGCAGGAAACCGACGTCGACGCCGTAATTCCTTCCGCCAAACCTCAGTAGCCGGATTGTAATTGATCCAATGGCATCCAATCTCAAATCCGTAGCTGAACGCGGTAAGTTCCTTTTCGCGGGTTTGGTTTTATTTTTTCCAACTACCTTCGCGGCGCAAGTAAAACAAGTATCGGCCCCGCCGCTTGCCGTCGTTACCTTCCAGGGAGTGCCGGCGAGTAAGAGTGGAATCACCTGGGTCCACAACAATGCCCATTCAGAGGAGCGTTATCTGCCGGAGACGGTGGGCGCGGGGTGCGCCTTTCTCGATTACGACAACGATGGGTGGATGGACATTTATCTGGTAAACAGCGGACCCTCTGATTTCTACACCCCCACAACTCCGCTCAAGAATGCTCTGTATCACAATAATCATGATGGCACCTTCACCGACGTCACGGACAAGGCCGGCGTAGCCGGCGGCACATTTGGAATGGGTGTGGCCGCCGCTGATTATGACGGCGATGGCTGGGTCGATCTGTATGTGACCGGGTACGGACGCAACATTCTCTACCACAACAACGGCAACGGAACGTTCACCGACGTGACTGACAAGGCAGGAGTGGCCGCACCGGGTTGGTCAACCAACGCCGTGTGGTTTGACTATGATAATGATGGGAAACTCGATCTCTTTGTCTCGAGTTTCGTCTTTTTCAATAAGTCGCAAAACCTTTACTGCACCGACGAGGACAAAAACCGCCGTTACTATTGCGTGCCGCGCTTTTTCAAGCCGGCGCCAAGCCATCTCTTTCATAACAACGGCGACGGCACCTTTACCGATGTGAGCCGTGAGTCAGGCATTGCGGCCTATCCCGGCAAATCATTTGGCGCAGTTGCCACCGACGTGAACAATGATGGATTGATGGATCTGTTTGTGGCTAACGACACCATGCCGAACTTTCTCTTCATCAATAAAGGCAACGGCAAGTTCGAAGAGCAAGGTCTCCCGGCGGGAGTTGCTTACAGCGATGCCGGTAAGCCGCGTTCGGGCATGGGTGTCGATGCCGCCGATTACGACGGAGACGGGTGGCAGGATCTTTTCGTCGCCAATATTGATCGCGAATTTTTTAGCTTGTATCACAATCAGAAGGATCTCACTTTTACCGACGAGCCGGGCGAGATTGCAGCTGCGACCCAGTTGTTAAGTGGCTGGGGGGTGAAGTTTTTTGATTATGACAATGACGGTCTGCCGGATCTTTTTCTGGTTAATGGTCATCCCGATGATTTCATCGAGATGCGTCAGCCCCGAGTCACCTACCGCGAGCCATTACTTCTGTTTAGAAACAATGGCCACGCCTTTCAGAATGTTGGCGCACAATCGGGTGCCGTATTTACCAGGCATTTCTCAGGCCGAGGCCTCGCGGTAGGCGATTTCGACAACGATGGCGACCTTGATGTGCTGGTTTCGAATAACGGCGAGCCGCCGGTCCTATTGCGAAACGACGGCGGCAATCGAAACAATTGGCTGGGTCTGCAACTAGTCGCCACGAAAAGCAACCCTGCGGCGGCGGGCGCGATCATCACCTGGGTAGCGGGTGGGGTCAAGCGCAGCCGCTTGAAGACTGCCGGTGGCAGTTACCTTTCATCGCATGATCCCCGTGAAGTGCTGGGGCTGGGATCCGCAGCGAAAATCGACAGTGTCGAAATTCGCTGGCCCAGCGGCAAAGTGGACAACCTGACTAATCTCCGGATCAACACTTATCAGAGAGTCGTTGAAGGTGCGGGCGTGAGCCAGAGTCCGAAATAAAGTGTACTGGGTCGGTTTGACGGTTCTTATTCACACCGTGGCTTTAGCCCGGTGTCCGGACACAGCCAAGACAAACGGAAACCGTTTAAACGGTTTCCAGTCGCAAGTCTAGCGACCACACCG
>Ga0126379_10002388_pt1 | contig 11928 bp, 9 predicted proteins | sample PanSoiMetPlot_24_FD_92640 | JGI IMG/M metagenome (GOLD analysis project Ga0126379, IMG submission 92640) | Tropical forest soil microbial communities from Panama - MetaG Plot_24 | ecosystem: Environmental > Terrestrial > Soil > Tropical forest > Bulk soil | place: Panama | collected 2016-02-17
ACGACCTCGGCACCGAGATCTTCTTTGCTCTCGAAATGATTGTAAAACGAGCCCTTGGGTACACCCGCGGCTTCGGTAATGTCTTGCACGCTGGTGGCATTGAATCCTCGCTCGTGCAAGACCCGCAAGCCGGTATCGAGGAGAAGGTCTCGGTGGCTTGGCTTCATGAGTATAATATGACCGGTCATCTCGACTTTGTCAAGACCCCCTCGGAAAATTTCTTGTGGAAAAATGGCATACTACGGATACCTGGTGGTTACTTCCCCCTCCGGGCAGATGCTCGCGAATGCCGCCAAATGGTCGCAGCTGGCAAGTGCTGACGTGGAGTTGGGCCTGCACGACCGGGCACCCTGCTTCTGATCAGGTCTTGGAGGCCGCTGCTAATGCAGCATGGTCGTACGCCGCGTGAAGTGAAAGATCGTGCCCGGTCCAGAGTTGGGGTTGCCCCCTCGGTGGCGATAATTTTGATTTTCGGTTGAGATATGCGCGATTATTCGTTTGTTGGCAGACTGACAATTATCTTCCATCGGCATATTTACTAGCGATAGCTATGTGCTACGTCGGGATCGCGCTAGGTCGCGTTCCTGATTCCAAACTTCGAATCCATGCTCAGCGTGCTTTTATAACAGCGTCAATGAGTTGGAACGCGCAGCTCGGAGGCGCCGGTACAAAATTCGTACAACGACAGGACCATTGTTTTGTAAGTTGTTGATTGCAAAGGGTGGCTCCCCGGCATGGATTCGAACCACGACTCAGAAGGCAATTGGACGGAGAGGAAGACCACCCAATTCTCGTCTCTTTCTTCGAAACTCACGAGTGCCAAGTCAGTAGAAGACAGGACTATCACGTACTATTAACCGACCAACTTACCGTGCGGCGGAATTGGACCTCGGTCGCCATCAGCGCCTTCCCGTGCATTTTCACGCGGTATTCTCTGGTCCAACGCTCAGTGAATCGGTTGGTACAGTGGTACATCTGTCGGAGGGTGGTTGCTGTATTGACACAGACAGCCAGGTCTACACTGGCACCCCATTGGTCTTGAACCTTCACGTGCCTGGCGTGGAATCGCCGATACGCATCGAACAGGCAGCGGTGCCCTGGAACCGTGGGCGTGAATTTGGCGTGGGGTTCATCACCGTGACTCTCCTGCACGAGGAACGATTGGGGCAACTCCTCGCACGATTGAAACAGGAACAAAAGGCTTGAGAATGGGTTAGGTGAGGGTCAAGTAAAAATGAGGCTACTCACAGACGACCCGCGAGCCATGTCTGCCGTGACAGTGACTGTAAAACTTGCATTTCTCTAATCACCGTATTGCGTCTTCTTGGTAAGCCTCTTAGAATACGCCTCCCTACCAGCATTACTTAATTGTCTTTCGCCATTGTCGTCGCTGCATTTGTTCCTTCACAACGAGGCAAACGATGAAATCCACGCTGGTTACCATTTGTCTCTTGATCTCCCTCACGACGACTGCGAGTGCATGGAACCACTTTGGTCATCTCACCATTGCCGCAATTGCGTATGATCACCTGACCCCGAAGGCACGAGCAAGGATCGATGCGTTGCTCAGGCTCAATCCTTCCTATGCTCAGTGGGTGAAGGGGGTCGCCGCGCAAGACAAACGCAAAGTCGCCTTTATGCGAGCGGCCACCTGGCCGGACCTGATCAAAACCGATAAGACTCTGCACTATATCAATGATGGCGAGCGTCCCAACGGTCCTGATGCAGCACGTAACATCGGCTACGCCGACACGCTCATGCATCGGTACTGGCATTACATTGATATCCCGTTCTCGCCCGATGGCACCAATCTTAGTGATCCAGACGTTCCCAATGCTCAGACGCAAATCGTCGCGTTCCGCACGGTACTCAAAGACCCACATGCCTCTATGAACGTGAAATCCTATGATCTGGTGTGGCTCCTCCATCTCGTGGGCGATGTGCATCAACCCCTGCATGCCACCACTCGCTTTGACCAGCAGCAGCCCAAAGGCGATCGAGGTGGCAATGAAGTCAAGCTGTGCACGGCTCCAACGAGCTGCAACGGCAAATTGCATCTGTTTTGGGATGGAGTCTTAGGCACCAGCGACAATTACAAGACAGCCATGAAGAAAGCCAAAGGTGTGCCACCGGCAGATTCACAACTGGCTGCCATTCCCGATGAAGCGATCTGGATCGACGAGAGTTTCCAAGCCGCCAAGCAGACGGTCTATGCAGCACCGGTCGGCGTCGGAGAAGGGCCGTACACCCTGGATACGGCCTATAAGACCGCCGCGAGAGAGTTGGTCGAGCAGCGGATCGCGCTGGCCGGCATTCGCTTAGCCCATCTGCTCAATGAAGTGCTGAAATAATACACGTATTTCCCTACCTGGCTCTTGTGCCTCCTTACCAATCTTCCTACAATACGCCTCGCCGCGAGGCTCTCATGCCCTTCATCGTTCGTCCCAACTGTCGCTTGGAAGCCACCTCATCCAGGATTCGCGAGTTGACGGCCTCAGACGGAAGGAAAGCCATGAGCGCCAAGCTTTATACGAGTTTGGCCGAAGCCATTCAGGGGTTAAAGAAGAGAGGGTTCACAGCAAATTTCGAGTTTCTTGATCAGGCGTTCCGACACGTGAACAGCGGAAGAACCTCCAACGCTGAAGACCTGACAATCGTGGAACACTACCGATTCGAGGGATCAAGCGATCCGGATGACATGTCTGTCATCTATGCCATAGAGAGTGATGAGGGAACCCAAGGGATTCTTGCTGACGCCTTTCGTGTCTACGCCAATCCCGAACTCGGCGATTTTCTCAACAACGTGAGAATTCGAGAAAATAGTTGAATGCCACTGGCTCTCAATACAAAAGGGGTGCAACTTCGTGATGTCCACCCAGAACACTACGCCAACGGGGACTCAAACAGTCTCGTGGCCCTTTCCCCTCCTTGGGCGTGGCTCAGTCTATTGGGATAACGTCAACCTCCTTCTATCCTCATTTCCATACCAGACGGCCGTTATCAACTCTGAAGAAGCATGGCGCTCGTCGTGTACCGTTGAGACATCCACTTCTTCGGCTACGCTGACGGTCGGCCTGAACTGGCCAGTGTAGCGAGTGGTGAAGGGTACTTCAGGAAAGCTTCAGATGGGAACGGACTTCGTTCACGTACGTTTTGAACGGATCGGGCATTGGAAAAGGCGGACTGCCGCGGAGCTGAAAGACGGCCCAGTTAATGACGTATGCGGGGAAGAACCGTTCTTCTGTCCTTGGCTGGTCGGGCTCTGCCGGCGGCCCACAGGCTAGGAGGTGGCGAATCAGTTCGCCGCGGCCAAAGGCTCTTGTGTTGCGTGGCGGGTGCTCTTGCGCAAGTTCCACTGCCTTGTCGGTTGTCAGGCGCGGAGCGCGGCCCTCGTCTAGTAACCCGAAGTACAGCCCCTTATCGGGGTGCAAATTGTGATACTCCAGATCGAGACTCTTGAGCATCGGATCATCCCACTCGACCTTTTCCGCCTCACGGAAAGTTTCCAGCAACCAGAGCTTTGTCGCCCAATCCACCCGCCCGACGAGCTTGGCATAGTCTCCACGCAGATCGGTGAGCACCGCTTCCCACTGCTCGAGCACCCAATCGGTTTCTTCGTCCTGCCCCTTGCAGTGTTCCTGCGCGGCTTCCAAGAACAGTTCCTGGATATCGATCGCCGATATGGTCTTGCCTGAAGCCAATGTGACCAACCATTGTCGTTCTTGGTCTTGAGAAATTTCCTGTAGCACATCGACGGGCTCATGCATGTCAAGTCCACGCGGAGCCTGCCCCTCTTCGATGAGCTGGAGCACCAACCCCGTCGCACCCATCTTCAGCGCCGTGGCGACTTCCACCATGTTCGAATCGCCGAGCAGTAGGTGAATGCGTCGGAACTGGTTCGGGTCGGCCAACGGCTCATCGCGCGTGTTCACGATCGCCCGGTTCTGCTGAACCCATTCGAAGAAATCGTGAACGATGTGGTCCGCGCGCTGGGAAATCTGAAAGGGCAGCATGGGCTGATCACGGAACGAGCGCACAGCTGAGCGGGGCACAATCAGCCGATCCATCTGCAGCCAGCCATCCTGCGGGCCTGCGGTTCCGATTCGACCTGCTCCGGTGAAGATCTGACGCGTGACGAGGAAGGTGACAAGGGGATTCAGCCCTCGCCGCGAGAAAGGGAACTGCCTTGTCACGAGATAATTTTCGTGTGAGCCGAACGTCGCATCGGTTTCATGATCGAAGTTGTTCCTGATCAGCGAGACGGTGTCGGCCAATCCCAGGTCCTGCAGCGCGCTCTGGAGTAACCGGTCGCCCGCCCGGTCGGACGCAACGAGATCGGTTAACGTGTTGCACTCGGGCGAGGCAAACTCGAGATGCCCCATGTCGAGATACATCCGACCGGCATTGGTGAGAAAACCGCCGTTGCCGGGTGGCTCATCATGGCCTCGGTGATGGAGGTCCAACACACCCCGTTGCTGGATATGGAAGATGTGGTCACGAATCCGGTGCGCCAGCCAGGATGGGGAATGTTCGGGGCGGTCCTGATTGATCAACAGCCCATATTCCGTCTCAAGCCCGAAAATCCTGTTGAGCATGGTGACTCAGGCATGCTGTTGGAGCGGTTTGGGTAGCAATCGACCCAAGTCATGCGGTTTGAGGGTGCGATACTTGGACGAGCCGGGAGCAGTCCGCTCCAGAACCGCGCATTCGATGGTCTTCTCAGCCACCGTCTCGCGGAGGTGCGCGAGCAGCGCGGCTTTGTCCTGGTTTGCAGACGCCGATTGAGTCGTGCCGGCCTTCGACGATCCTTTGGTCTCTTCCTTATTCTCTTCTACCTGCTCTTTGTTCTGTGCCATCGAACCGACAGCCCAGGTTCGGATCGCGCTGTCGATGGCCTGTCCAAGTGTGCCCGAGGCAAGACCGGTTTCCTGCTTCAGATAAGCTCTCATCTCGGCTTGGATGATCGGAGTCGCAGCCAGCACCGCCCAGTCCGCGGTTTCTTCAAAAGTTCCGTCATAATTGATGGTGAGGAAAGCATCTCGCCCTGGTTTGACTCCCGATTCTGCAAGCAGGACCTTCACAATGAACGGCGCCTTGAAAATCTCTTCGAACGCCTGTTTGATCACAGGGGCAAGACCATACTTCACCAGCCGCATTCCGGTCACGTCCGACGGTGAGCGGTTGAAGCCTTCGACGTGCGCCATCTCCAGCAAGCTGAACCGCAGCTTTTCTAGATCGGCCGGATGGCCCATCCCGCCCAGCGCGATGCGGTCGTATATCTCGTACAGTTTGGGTGTGCCCCGACTCACAGTCAGCAGTAGGATCCCATCCGCGTAGGACAGAGCAACGACGGGACTTCCCTGCTTAAACTGCTCGTCGAGATACTGCCGTCGGTTCTCGATGGCCTCGACCCAGCGGTACGGTTCTTCATACATGGCGTGATACCTTCTCTTCAAACAGAGGCTTGAGCCGACTCTCCGGAATGGTTTGAACGCCCGCTTCCGTAATGAGTTTGATAACGGGATAGAGATTGGCCTCATGATTCACGCCGCCGGTCGCCGAGTCGAACTCCGCCGCGCAAGTCAGGAGCCGCAGCGCCTGAATCGTCGCCTGTTCTTCCGGGAGTGCGCTCAAGGGCTGTTCACTCCAGGTGTTCAGATAATGGAGGATTCCGCGAATGGTCGGCGATCCTGATCCGGAAACGGCATACTCCACTCCTTCGAATTCGGCACCAAGAATGTCATAGAAGAAAATCTTGGCTGAGTCCTGTTCAAAATCATAGCCGGCAAAGATCGGAGCCACCGCGCCCGTACCCGCCAGCGCAGCCGCGACATTCTCCTTGAGGAGTTTGGACACTGCCCGCAATTTCCCCTCAAAACTCAACTCCTGCAGCTGGGTGCGTCGGTAATATTTGAAGGAGTGTTCCAGGATCCGGACCATCTCATAGGCCGTCGCAGGCACGCCGGCAATGGCCATCACACTATGGCGATCCAACTCCAGCACCTTATCCGTGCGGTCGTACATCACCATGTTGCCGGCTGTCGCTCGTCGATCTCCAGCCACCAGCACCCCGTCTCGATACTTCATCGCCAGAATCGTCGTCCCTCTGGTGATCTCTTGTCCTTCACCAGCCCGAACAGACGTTCCTAACTGATACCCCTGCTCTTTCAGCAGCTGTAAAAAGTCCCCTTGCATCCCCATTTGTCGTTTCCTCCCCCTCCGACCTTTCCCTCAACCCTCACCTATATTCCCAGGCGTGAGCGGCTAGCGGTTAGGGGTGGTCGGGCTGTCCTCCACTGCGCCCATCAAGTGAGCACAGTCTGATCGTGCGCGCTCTGGGAGCACAGAGGACAGCCTGGCCGCCCCTCTTCGATGCCCCGTTCTTACTCCCCCGTCCGCTGTCGATACCGCTCCGCCTGCTTCGGATCCACCTTTCTCATCCGCTTGAGAAGATTGTCCTTGTCTGGTGAACCGGTCTCCGGCCGCCTCGGCCCTCCGCCTTCCTCGGAAGGGCTGGTCGGCTTCGGCATTGGATCGAAAGGTCGCTCTCTGCGTTCGAGGGTCGTGATTTCGCTCATTGCCATTGTTCCTTTCGTTGACTCCACGCTTTCAACGCGTCCGCTGGAGAGGCAGCAGCCTCCAACACCTGCGCCAGTGCCTTCACCGCATCGGGATCAAAGAGGTCGTTCATGTCCAGGACCTTCGGCGAGAGCCAGCCGGTGAACTGGACCCGTTCCCACTGAATCGACTTGACCTGATCGGGGAATCGACGGATACAGAGCCCCCTGATGCCGCCGCGCGTATCCGACGGGCCGGCACTGATCGCGGCTTCAATTTCGGCTTCGTTTGTGATCCTGGTTGTCTTGCCCTCGGTCTCCAATCCGAGAAACAGACCACGCGTCGGGTCAATATTATGATATTCTAGGTCGAGACTCGCCAGCCACGGATCATCCCAGCTCAGCCGTTCCTCTCGCACGAATGTTTCCAACAGCCAAAGCTTCGTGACCCAGTCAAGCCGACCGACCAGGCGAGACCGATCGCCCGTGAGGAGCCTAAGGGTGTCGGCCCATTCGCGTAAAATCCAATCAGTTTCCTCGTCCTGACCTGACAGAGTTTTCTGCGCAGCCCGCCAGTAGGCCTCTTGAATATCCAGTCCGGATAGTACCCCGCCCGCTTTGCGTCGCACGACAGCTTTGAGATCAGGATCGCGAGCAATTTCCTTAACCGCCGTCACAGGATTGTCTAACTCAAGCGTCGGTACCGCGCCACGTGCAATCAATTCCAAAACCACTCTTGTCGTTCCGACTTTCAACGCTGTGGCGTACTCGCACATGTTCGCGTCGCCGATGATCAGATGCAGCCGCCGGTACTTGGTATGGTCTGCATGAGGCTCGTCGCGGGTATTGAGGATCGGCCGGTTGTGCATCGTGTCTACGCTCAACTCAGTCTCCATAAAGTCGGCGCGCTGGGAAAGTTGAAAGAGACCAGGCCGGAATCCGGTCTCCTGCGCTTCAACCCCGACCTTGCCGGCACCGGCGATCAGTTGCCGACTGACCAGGAACGGCAGAAGTCCTGCTGTCAGCGAAGAGAAGGCGATTGAACGGGGCAGCAGGTAGTTGTCGTGGCAGCCGTAGCTGTGTCCGTGGAAATCCGTGTTGTTCTTGTAGAGTTGAACGTGCGGGCCTCGAAGGGCACGGTTGCGCCTTGTCGCAGCTCTCTGAAGGATGCGCTCCCCTGCCCGATCATGGGCGATGAGGTCGCGCAGCGTTCGGCACTCCGGCGTGGAATATTCGGGATGCGTGTGGTCGTTGTAGAACCGGGCTCCGTTGGGAAGGACGAGATCACTTTTCATTTCATGGAACGAGAAAGGTCGATGGCCATCCAGCTTGACGAATTCGTCCTCTTCCTTATCTTGCTGAAGTCCTGAAACGCGAAATCCGCGCGCATCTTCGTGCGGGTCTTCACCGCTGTAGTCCCAGGTCTTTTCGAACGCGTCGGTCAAATGGGCCCGGACCAACTCCATAGACTCCACGACCGGATCGACGACTTCTTGATCCTCGCGCGTGATGCCGTACTCGGTTTCGATCCCGAATAGTCTCATTAGATGATTTGTCCGACGAGTCGTTCCTCAGCCTGTCGCCCGCGTCTGAATGACGAGATCCCGACGACCTGCTCTGGAGGATGGTCCAACAGCTTGAGCCATTCTTCCGCCGCATCGTCCGGTGGCAGTACCTCGCCCTCTCGATATTCGGCGCTGATCGAGTCCAACAGATCGGCGTCTGTGATCCCGTTGGATGCAGCCCCGATTGCATCTTGAATCGCTCGATCGATTGCACGCTCTTTGGCCCGCTGCACGACCGACGCCAGGATCGCACCGCTCACGAGATCGCCCCGGTACAGGATCTTGTTCTGACCGTTCCGGAGACGGATGGACAAGAGCCGGTTCTCGTCAGTTCGTTTGAAAATGGCCTCTACAGCTTGAACAACCAGTGCTTCGCAGGCCGCGGTCTTCTCGTTGCGGTGCGCAGCAACAAGCGCCGGATCAAGCGGCAGGTCCGGCGTGAGATACACCTTGAGAATCTCCGTCGCCGCTTCGCGGTTGGGCCGGTTTACCTTGATCTTCCGATCAATCCGTCCAGGCCGCAGGACGGCGGGGTCAATCAGATCGGGCCGGTTGGAAGCCAGAATGATCACCACCTCGCGCAGCGACTCGATACCGTCCATCTCGGCACAGAACATCGGCACGAGGGTATTGGTGATATTGAATGACCGCATGGCGCGGCGCGTCCCCAGAATTGACTCCGCCTCATCGATGAAGATGAACGGCAGGGCGCCTTCTTTGCGTCGGGCGCGGGCCTGCAAGAAGAGGTCGCGGACCATCCGCTCCGATTCGCCCAGCCACATGTTGAGAATCTCCGGCCCCTTCACGTGCAGGAACACGCCACCAGTTACCGGCGGTTCCTCTTGAGCACTGGTCGTCACCTCACTGACGGAGGATTCATTTACCAATTTCGAGAGGCTGGCTGCAGCGGCTTGGCCGATTAGGGTCTTGCCACACCCGGGTGGGCCATACAACAGAAAGCCCTTGGGCTGGGTGAACTTGTACCGTTGGAACGTCTGGGTATGGAGCAGCGGGTACTCAATGGCCTTGCGGATCGCGTCGATCGCCGCCTTCTGTCCTCCAATTTGCTCCCAGGTGATGGTCGGGACTTCGTCAAGGCGATGGGTCTGGGCCTTGCGATCTTCCAGGCGTTCAATGGCAATGCGATGGCTGGGATCAATCCGCAGCTCGTCGCCGGCTTTCAACTCCACCCCGACCAAATCGCTGGATCGCTGCAGGATGAGGACCTGATGCCCCGGCTCTTGCTCAAACCTGATGCGCCCGTCAGGGAGCGTCTCCGCCACCTTCAGCACAGGGCCGTTGCGGTCGTAGCCCAGGGTCTTGATCACTGCATAGGCTTCATTCACGAGAATCTGCGTGCCGATCTTGAGATCTGACGCCGGGACGCGCGGGTCCACATTCGTGTAGTACTCAGCACCGCCGACTACGATCCGGGCTAGGCCCTCTGCGGGGAGTTCGAGCAGCGTGCCGATCCGGTTCGCCGGCGCGGTGAGCTTCGCCACGACTTCACTGAGTTTCTTGAACTCCGCCTCCCGCTGCTGCTGAGCTGACGCATTGAGCATGACCAGATGGCGAAGCTTATAGAGAATCTTCTGGCGGGGGTCATTCTCGGGAACGGCCGCAAGACACTGTTCGATCAACTCGAGCGGATCAGCAATCGGGTGGCTTGTCCCCTGACCGCCACCACTCCGCTCTCCTTTTTGCGTGGGCTCCTCGGCCCCGTCGGGTTCCGTCTTCCAATGGTCGCTCATGTTTCCCCTTCCGACCGGCACTTAACGCACGTTGCCACATTGCATAACAGCTCGGTCATGTTACCACAGTCACTGACTCAATCGCCCGCCAGATGGCGATCATTCACGATGATTTCATGAAGTGGTTCTCAACGAAGGAGCATGTTCCAGGCCAGAATGAGTGTTCCATCCGGACAAGACATAGCGCTGAGCAATTCAGGGCGTGAAGCTGGGCACATCTTCAGACACGCGTGTCATGACCTCATCCGCAAGACGCTCATCCTCGAAGCATTCGTACAGGTCGTCGAGAAAGCCTCCCCGAAGCACTGGATGGTGCGGAAACAACGGGCCGGGATCGGTGGGGACTTCCAGGGGCCACTCGGTCACTCCGATGCGTTCAAGACGCAGCGCCTCCAGCCAACGGCGGCCTTCTTCCGCAGACGGCCGCTCCACCACATACGCCCCCAGTCGTTGCTGTTCCCCCCTCAATCCGCGTGTGGCCATGTCCTGATCGATCCTACGCCAGAGGGAATGACACGTGCCGAGCGAGGGGAAGGTCAGCACCAGTTGGCTGCCCGGTTTGAGTGGTCGGCTCCTCAAATTTGGGGCCAACTTGCAGGTGAGTCTCCGTCTCAATTCCCTGTGAATTCCCAGTTCTGGGAACGATGCACACTCCACTGAAATCGTGGGAAGCTGCTCTGGATGGGCCTTCTGTAGAATGTGCCTCCGAATGAGGGCGCCGTATTCGATATTTTCCCTGTATTTTTCCCTGATAGCAGGGAATGTCTGGCAGAGACGGGTTGGGTCTGGACTGGGGCCCTCCGCCATGGATCAAGCCTTGCCCCCTCTACAAACTGGCGAGACGGCCTGTAACCCCTCGCGCAAGAGGTGTATCACACCACACCCCCCTCTATCGGAATGACACCAAGCATGCGGCGACTTCTCACACACGGTTGCCTTGCCACGCGGTGTCCACGACCAGCTTCGTGCCAACCATCCACTGCGCCGAAACTCGGTGTCGCGTTGAAATGAGTTGTATCGCGAGGGCGCGACCGCGATTTTTTGGGTGCCGGGGGTGGTCAAACAGGTGTTATGACAGTGTTAGACAAGGAGGCAAGTTGGCACGGGAAGATACCGAGAGAGGCAATCACGTCCGTGTGCTCGAAAACGCGAATCGCCAGTAATGATGCGGGGATTGCCCAGGTCATCAACGACTTGAGCAACCCCCCTGTTCCTGATTTGCGTTAACGATAGCTGATCCGTTGCCACCGTCAAGCTACCCTTTGGTTGTGTGTGGTCATGCCGCTTGATCCAACAGAGACAGGTAATTTGGCGTTATCCCGCCCTCACATAACTGGCGAGTAGACCTTCCTCTCACCGGCTATGAATAGACCGTGAACGGTAGAGCGGACAAGTTCTACACCTATGACAGAATGTTCCGTCATGGGAAAACGCGTAGCGGGTGAGTTTTCATTATGAATCACAGCCTTAAGACCATCCGTCTGCGACGATCCGGGACACAATGTTCCGGTTAGCAAGAGTGATACTAACGACGCTCTCTTTTGACCATTCCAGCTATCCGGTTGAACTTTCGTCCCTTTTCGCTTCCGAACCAAATTGTCCATCTCAAAGGACTGACACTTGCTCAACATAGCCGATGGAACAGCAGGTGATGTTCCATGTTCCTTGCTTAACCAAGGAGGAAGAGGAGGCCATATGAGACGTTACATGTTGACATTTAGCGGAACCACTGCGCTCTTGTTCGCGCTGCTAGGAAGTAATGCTACGCCTACGCTGGCGCAAACACAGGATGGCCCGCTGAACATGACTTCTGATATCTCGAACCGTCAAGATATCCGCCAGGACGTCCGAGGGGACTTCCGTTTCCTAAACACGGATCTCAAGGATGCGCGACAGGATGTGGCCAAGCTCAATGCGGATCTCGCGGCGAAGGCTGATGCCGCAACCATTGCCGCCGATATGAATAAGTTGAACGCCGATTTGAAAGATGCCAGCTTCCATCGTCGGGATCTTCGGGGAGATTTTCGGGAACTCCAGAGCAATCTGAAAGAAACC
>Ga0126379_10002389_pt1 | contig 11927 bp, 9 predicted proteins | sample PanSoiMetPlot_24_FD_92640 | JGI IMG/M metagenome (GOLD analysis project Ga0126379, IMG submission 92640) | Tropical forest soil microbial communities from Panama - MetaG Plot_24 | ecosystem: Environmental > Terrestrial > Soil > Tropical forest > Bulk soil | place: Panama | collected 2016-02-17
CACTTTGAACCCCAGCACGGGGGCCATTACAGGCACTCCGACAACAGCAACTACGACACCGGCCTCCTTCGGCGTGACCGCAACGGACTCCGCCAACCCTCCAAATTCCTCGACAACCGCGCTCAGCATCACCGTCAACGCCAGCGCCCCCTCCTTTGCCATCTCGACCGCCTCGCTTCCGAACGGAACAATCGGGGTCCCCTACGACCAGATTCTGACTGTTACTGGAGGAACTGCTCCCCTTGCCTGGAGCGTTCCGCCAAATACGCTTCCCACTGGCTTGAGTTTGAATGCTGCGACTGGTGAAGTTACCGGAACTCCTACTTCTTCCGCGACGACACCAGGAAGTTTTAGTTTCACGATTACGGTCACAGACTCGAGCACACCCACGCCTCTGACCGCGTCAAAGCAATTCACTTTGACGCCGATCCCGTCCACAGCCACGCAGCGTGGCCCTCTAGCAATCGTCCAGAATGATTTCAATGCCGATGGGAACCAGGACTTGGCGATCGTCAATCAAGCCACAAACAACGTGACGATTCTCCTGGGCAAGGGCGACGGCACTTTCACGGAAACCACCGGCTCGCCGATTTCATCAGGCGTCGGCAAGGGCCCTGTAGCGATCGCTGCAGGTGATCTGAATGGGGACAGCAAACCAGACCTGGCGGTCGTGAACCAGGGAACCGCGAGCCAGGCCGACAACTCCGTCAGCGTTTTGCTCAACAACGGAGACGCTACTTTCACTCCTGCGACGGGCTCGCCTTTGCAAACTGCGGCATCACCGACCGGCGTGGCCATCGCCGACTTCAATCAAGATGGTCGTGCGGATATCGCCGTGACAAACGGAGGGGCCAATAGCTTCAGAGTATTCGCGGGCCTTGGTGGAGGGCTGTTCATCCAGGCCTTCGAGCCTCCCGCGGGCCCCACAGGCTCCACTCCGACCGCTATCGTTGCAGGCGCTTTCGCGACGGGCGGTTTTCCGGACGTAGCGATCACGAATGATGTCTCAGGGGCAGCCGGCGATATCACCGTAGTCCTGAGTCCCGCTAGTTCGTTTTCCAGCGTAGCGCCCGGAGTCGCGCAGCAGCCTTACCCCGCCTCTGAATATGTGGATCTGGGCGTGAAAATCAAAGCTACGCCGACACTTCACCCGAATAGCGAAGTGACCCTGCAACTGGAATTTGAAATCCGCGCGCTTGCCGGAGCCAACGTCAACGGGATTCCGATTCTTTCGAATCGCACGCTTTCGCAAACCGTGCGGGTAAAAGAAAACGAGCCGACTCTTATAACCGGAATGACGGACAAGGAAGAGACTCGCTCCATCGCCGGCCTGCCGGGTTTTGCGGACATCCCCGGCGTAAGATACGCGTTCAGCTCAAAAAGCCAATCTCAGCAGGACACAGAACTGCTGATTGTGGTTACTCCCCGAAGGCTTCGGCTGGCGGATCACCTCACGCGGACAATCTACGCAGGCCGCGGAGACGTTGGCCGCACCGCCTCGCCAGGATTTCGCGGGACTCCTGGTCCGCAACTGCCGCAACCACCACAACAACAGCAACAACAACCACCACAACCCCAGCCGCCGCTTCAGCAACCACCGCCACCTCAACAACCGCCTCAGCAACAACCCCAAGCGCCACAACAACCTCAGCCTCAGCAACAGCCCTAGCCAGGAGTCTTTGGAGCCTTTTGTGATTATAAGAAATGAAAATGCAAGCGGAGTCTCTGGATTCTTGACGGCTAGCACTCCGCCCGGGATGCTTACGCCAGAGGTTCGAAGACCACCAGCGGCTGGTAGGTGCGCGGAACCACAGCTTCGGCAATGGCAATCAGTTTTTCCTGTTGATTGAAGACGCGCAGCCGTGGAGCCTTTGGGCGCCCGCCATCGAGTTCGGTCGTAGCGCCGGGGGGCGGCGGCTCGGCGCGCCCAACCTGCAATTGCGAAACAGAAATATTGAACTTCGAGCCGTGGCGTACGCGCTTCTCAATGACTGGCAACACATTGACGCGAGGAAAGTTGGGCAGAAGGTTTTCGAGCTTGATTAGGCAGTTTGCGAACCGTCCCGCCCGGCTTGCTTCGGCGAGCTCTTCCAACGCAATCGCCTGTTCGATGGAAAACTCTCCCACAGCTGTACGTGTGATTTCAGCAAGATGCGCACCGCAGCTCAATTTCTGTCCCATTTCATGCGCCATGGAGCGAATATAGGTGCCCGAAGAGCATTCGATGACAAAGCGCGCAATGCTTCCTTCAATGCCAGTCAATTTGTATTCGTAGACTTCTACCTGCACCGGTTTCAGCGCAACCTCTTGCTTTTTTCGCGCCAACTCGTAGGCTGGACGGCCTCCGATCTTCTTGGCGGAAAATGCTGGAGGCATCTGGTCGAATTGGCCGAGGCGCTCTGCCGCAAGCTTTTCGAGCACGGCAGTATCGAGTGACGGCGCCGTGTCGGAGCCTTGCGGCTCGCCGTCAGAATCGTAGGTATCGGTTGCGAATCCGAAACGAAAGCCCGCTGTGTAGCGCTTTCTCCTGCCCGAGTAGAACTGCACCAGCCGCGTCGCCCTCCCCAGCAGCAATACCAGAACGCCAGTTCCCAGGGGATCCAGTGTTCCCAAGTGTCCGATTTGGCGGAACCCCGCCAGACGGCGCACCGCGTCCACGACGTCGTGCGACGTTTTTCCCTTGGGCTTGTTGATGACAAGCGCGCCGTCAAACGGCGCTGGCTGTGGTTGGCGTGGCATCTAATGAGTTTTTAGTCTTGGGACTGTAGCTACTTCCTCTTCGTGGATGGCTTGCGCTTCTTCACACTCTCTCTCTTTGGAACGGCTTGCTCTTTTTCATCTCGTTGGGAACGGGTTGGGACTTCCTCATTTCTTTCCAAACGAGCCTCCTTCTTCACTTCCTTCAGGAGCTGCTCGATGCGCTCTACGCGCTCCTCGGAAAGATCCAGCACAAAGTGCAATTCCGGCAGGCGTCGAAGCTGCAAACGCTCAACCAGTTCGTGACGGATGAATCCCGAGGCGTGTTCGAGAGCCTTGATCGCGTCGGCTTGCTCCTCGCTCGTTCCCTTCACGCTGATAAACACGCGCGCGTGCTTCATGTCCGGCTGCACGCGTACTTCGCTCGCAATGACGCTGCCTTCCAGCCGCGGGTCTTTCAATTCCCCCGCCAGCATAGCGTTGATTTCGTGGGCGATTTCTTCGCCTACGCGTTCGTGACGATGGTTGGTGGAACTCATCTGCGTTCTCGCGGCGCTGCTAAATAATCTCCACGGCTTGGTGGATCAAGATTGAGCCGAGAATACCGTCCGCCTCGTCCAGGACTTTCTGGAGCAGTTCATTCACGTGCTTCTCTTCATTTGAAATCGTGACCACGCCCACCACTGACCTCTGCCACGCGTCCTGATGTTCCAGTTCGGCCACGGCTACGTTGAAATCCCGCCTCAACTTGTCCTTCAAGCTGCGCAACACTTGCCGCTTGTCCTTCAGTGATTGCGCGTCGGGGATGTGCAGCTCGAGGGTGAGCAAGCCGACCGGCATCTGCGGCTCCGGAGAAAGCTGGCGGTTTATTTCTTGCCGGCGGGCACGCTGGCTTGCCCGGCGGCTTCTGCAGCGCTCATCTTGGTAACGCTGAAGCATTCCAGGATGTCGCCAACCTTAACGTCGTTGAAGTTGGCCACACCAGCGCCGCATTCGAAACCCGTCCGCACTTCGCTGGCATCGTCTTTGAAGCGTTTCAGGGAACTCAGTTTCGACGTATAAATCAAGGTGCCGTCGCGAACCACACGCACCTGAGCATCGCGCTTCAGAATTCCATCCACGACGTAGCAGCCTGCAACTGTGCCCGCGCCCTTTACCCGGAACGTATTGCGCACTTCCGCGCGGCCCAGATACGTTTCCGTGATGACCGGCTCGAGCAGGCCCTCCATGGCCTTCTTAATTTCGTCAGAAACTTCGTAAATGATGTTGTGAGTGCGAATGTCAACGTGTTCCTGCTGTGCCAGGTCGGCTGCTTTGCGGTCGGGCCGCACGCCGAACGCGATGATAACGGCTCCCGATGCGGACGCCAGGAGCACGTCGTTTTCGGTAACGGCGCCCACGCCCGACCCGATAATTTTCAGCTTCACCTGATCATTGGAAAGTTTTGGCAACATCTCGCTGAGCACTTCCACGGACCCTTGTACGTCCGCCTTAATAACAATCGGCAGCTCCTTGACTTCGCCGGCCTTGAGCTGCTCGTGAAGCTGGTCGAGTGTGATGCGGCCGCCAGCGCTCGCGCGCATCGCCGCGTCGCGCTGTTTGCTCTGGCGATATTCAACGATGTGGCGGGCCTTCGCTTCATCCGCCACCTGGAAGTGATCGCCCGCCTCCGGCACACCCTGCAAGCCAAGCACTTCCACAGGTGTAGATGGTGGGGCATTCTTCGCGGCGCGGCCGCGATCGTCGAACATCGCGCGCACCTTGCCGAACACCGAACCGCAGATGAAAAAGTCGCCTGGGTTGAGAGTGCCATTCTGCACCAACACGGTGGCCACCGGCCCGCGCCCGCGGTCCACTCGCGACTCCAGCACTGTACCGCTCGCCGGTGCATCTGGATTCGCTTTGAGATCGCGAAGCTCTGCGATGACCAGAATCGTTTCCAGCAGTTTGTCGATGCCCGTCTTCTTCTTCGCAGAAACTTCAACAAATTCCGTGTTCCCCCCCCACTCCGCGGGCATCAAGCTCAAATCCGACAACTGGCGCTTGACCTTCTCCGGCTGCGCTTCTGGCTTATCAATCTTGTTGACGGCCACAATGATCGGCACATTCGCCGCCTTGGCGTGGTCGATGGCTTCCTTGGTTTGCGGCATCACTCCGTCATCAGCAGCAACTACCAGAACCACGATGTCTGTCACCTTTGCACCGCGCGAGCGCATGCGCGTGAATGCCTCATGGCCCGGCGTATCCACAAAAACCACGCTGCGGTCATTCACCAAAACTTTGTATGCGCCGATGTGCTGTGTAATCCCGCCGGCTTCGCCAGCGGCCACATCCGCTTCGCGAATCGCGTCTAACAGGCTCGTCTTCCCATGGTCCACGTGCCCCATCACAGTTACGACGGGCGGCCGCGGCTTTAGACTTTCTTTCGTTTCTTCCTTCGCAACTTCGAGCACCATTTCTTCTTCGAGCGACACAACGCTCACTACGCCGCTGAAAACTTCCGCCAGCGTAGTCGCTGTGGGCACGTCCAGCGCCTGGTTGATACTGGCAAAAACTCCGCGATCCAGCAAAGTCTTCAAAAGATCTTTCGCGCGCACGTCGAGTTTCTCAGCAAGCTCGCGAATCGTAATGCCTTCCGTGATGGTCACTTCGCGCGGCGGACGCGGTTCCGGCGGCGCAATCACCGCTGCGGCAGCCGCCCCGCGCCCCGCCCCTTGACGCATCCGCGTCGGGTGCAGCTTGCGCTCTCCCTCGATCTCTCGCTTATCAATTACAGGCCGCTGGCGCGGCGGAGTCTTTCGCGCGTAAAGCGGCTTTCCTGGCTCCGCCTTCGGCGGCATCTTGTCCGGTAGCGGGGGCAACATCCCAGGACGTCCGGGTGTGCGCGGTCCGGGACGTGTTCCGGTCGGCATCGGACCACGGCGGTGCTCGAAGGGCCGAGATGGCTCTGCGCCCGAAGCGCCTTGCCGCATTGGTCGGCCCTGGCCGGGCTGTTGCGGGCGCATAGGCTGTCCTGGCCGCGGGCCGCTAGGACGCTCGCGAGACATGTCCGGCAACGGTCCGCGATTCCCTGTGGGCACCGGCCCTCGGTTTCCACTTGGACGCAGCGGCGCAGCAGGTCGAGCCGGCGCGCCTGGGCGTGCAGGCGCACCGGGTCTCCCAGGCGAAGTAGCCGGAGCAGCGGCAGCGGGCCTTGCTGCAGAAGGTTGCGAGCTCGCTGGGACCGCGGCCGCCGGTCTGGCTGGCTGCGTTCCGGGCTGAGTTGCGGGAGCAGCAGGACGAATCGGTGTCGGTGCAGCTGCAGGAGCAGCCGGCTTCGCTGCGGCGGATGCGCCCGCAGGCGCGGGGGCCGGTACTTTCGGAACAATTTTTGGAGCAGATGGCGCGCCCGCCGGAGGCGCGGTAGCATGAGTTGCGGGAGCCACTGGCTTGGCCGCGGGAGCTGCAGACGCTGTGGGTGCTGCGGGCTTGACAACGGAGGGAGCCACACGAGCTTGCGGAGGGGCGGCAGCTGGCGCAGGGGGCCTCATCCGTGCTGCTTTTGCGGCGGCTTCCTTCGCTTCTTTCTCGACTTTGGCGGCCGCTTCCGCTTGAGCTTCGGCTTCGGCTACTCCTTGAATCTTTTTGCGAACTTTTTCGGCGACGTCAGCGGGAATTGAACTGGAGTGCGTTTTCTTTTCGGTGACACCGAAACCAGCCAGAAGGTCAATGATGGCTTTGGCTTTGACCTCCAGCTCGCGCGCCAGCTCGTTAATTCGGACTTGATTCGCGTCGCTCATGCGCTCCGTTCGTTACTTAACCCCTTACTCCGACTTTGCTTCTTCTTTCTGCCCCGCTTCGCTTTCGGTCTCGGCAGGCGCCGTTTCCGTTTGGGTTTCTTCCGACGCTGCCGCTTCTTCCGCAACGCCAACATTCTGTTCAGAAGCTTCTGTTGTCGCTGCCGCCTCGGAAGTCTCAGCCGAGGCTTCCTCCACGGCACCTTCCGTACCTGCTTCGCCTGCTTCCGCGGCAGGTTCACCCTCAACCGCTTCTGTCCCCGCGGCGCCCTCACCCGTTGCAGCACCTTCGGTGCCGCTCTCATAGAACCGGTTCACCGCCTGGTAGATCTTGTCCACCATCTTTTCGCCGATTCCGGGAATCTCCATCAATTGCTCGGGCGTCATTGAAGCCAGTTTCTCGACAGAGTTGATTCCCGCTGCCTCCATCTTCTCGATGGTTTTAGCGCCCACGCCTGCTAGCGACGTCAACGGCGTTGCCGGAGCGGTCAGGGCAGTCATTTCTGCTTCAATTTCCTGGCGCTTTTCTTCTTCGCTCTTGATATCGATGTCCCAGCCGATGAGCTTGCTGGCGAGGCGGACGTTCTGTCCCTTTTTCCCGATTGCCAGAGAAAGTTGAGAATCCTCCACAATCACTTCCAGTTTCTTGTTGTCCGGATCGGTGATCTGCACGCGTGTCACTTTCGCCGGGCTCAACGCTTTTTGAGCAAACGCTACGGTCTCTTCGCTAAACGGAATGATGTCGATTTTTTCACCACGCAATTCGCGGATGATGGATTGCACCCGCATGCCCTTCATGCCCACGCACGCGCCTACTGGGTCCACGTCCTTGTCGCGGCTCAATACCGCAACCTTCGTGCGCTCGCCCGCTTCGCGTGCTGCATGCCGGATCTGCACCGTGCCGTCATAAATCTCCGGCACTTCCATTTCAAACAGCCGCTGCACCAGGCTGGCATCTGCACGCGAAACGATCACTTGCGGGCCCTTGGCGGCGCGGTCCACGGCCTTAATTACCACGCGGAGCCGTTCGCCGATGTTGTACGTCTCCAGCTTCGATTGCTCGCGCTTTGGCAGCCGCGCTTCCGTCCTCCCCATGTCCACGATCAAGTCTGGACCTTCCGCGCGCTTCACGATCACGGTCACAAGTTCGCCCACGCGCCCGTTGTACTCATTGAAAATTGTGTCGCGCTCGGCCTCACGCACCTTTTGCAGGATTACTTGCTTCGCGGTCTGCGCTGCGATCCGGCCAAGCACATCGGTCGGCTTCGGCGTCAGGATTTCCGTCCCGACTTCGGCCGAAGGATTCTTTTTCTTCGCATCCGCTACCGTGATTTCCTTCTTTGGATCCGTCACTTCCTCAACTACCATGTACACGGAATACACGTCCACCTGGCCGGTTTCCGCGTTGAACTTCCCCCGCAGATCTTCTTCCGTCTTATAGAACTTCCGCGCCGCCACCACCATCGCGTCTTCGATCGCCGACACCACGACTTCCGGCTCGATGTGCTTCTCGCGGCTCAGCATCTCGATTTGTTGATAAAGCAAATTCGCCATATCGCTTCCCTAAATCCTCAGAACCCGCCCGCAGCTTTAGAATTCCACCACCAGATTCGCCTTGCGAATCGTTTCCAGCGGCAACTCGATGGTTCGTGCTTCTTTCCCTTTCAGTTCCATCCGTACTTTGCCGTTCGCGAATCCCACCAGCCGCCCCTCAAAAAACTTAGCGTTCCCCACCGTCTCCGTGGTCGTAATCTTTGCCAGCCGGCCTCGGAATCGCTCAAAATCGGCGGCCTTGTTCAGCGCCCGATCCATTCCCGGCGAACTGATCTCCAGGACGTACCCAGCCCCGGGAACCAGCTCTTCCACATCCAGAATCACGCTTAATTGCTGGCTCACTCGCTCGCAATCCGCGTGGCTAATCTTGGGAAACGGGTCGTTTACAACCTCGCCCGTCCCTAGCGTCCCCGCGGCATCGCTGATTACCGCCGCGGGCTTGGTCACCCGATCGATATAGACTCGAAGAAATCGCTGCTTGCCGATTTTCCATTCGACATCAACGACTTCCAGCCCCTCCGAGCGCGCCACTCGCTCGGCGGCCGCACGAATCTTCTGCAAGTCCAACCAGAGACTCCTCGACCGTAGCCGGTCCGCATACACTCCGCCCGGCCCCAACAAAAAAGTGGGCTCGCGCCCACTTAAACGTTCGACCCGCTTCAGAGCGAAATCAGAGTATATTCCCCCGGTAAGGCAAAAGCAAGGTACGGACAGGTCAGGCAGAACCGCTTAAAATGTCCTGAATTCCATTGTCGAACGGGGACGGTGTGCTGCCGCTCGACCTAGACTTCCCGAAAGGCTATGTCAGCAAAGGAATTAGACGGATTCGCACGGCGCTCTGTGACGGAAGAATGTCGCACGATCAGGCGCTTCCGAGTCTTGTCCGGCGCTCTTTTCCAATCCGAGCCGGTCCGGCCGGTGCACCAGCAGCTTGCGCAACCGAGCGCGCGCCTTGTGCAACTGCGATTTCGCATTCCCCACGGAACATCCTAGCAATTTCGCAATCTCGCTATGCGCGTAGCCCTGAATGTCGTACAGTACAAACATCAGTTTGCATCTTGGCGGCAATTGTTTGATAGCATTCTCGATAGCAACGCGATCCACATAGCCTTCCAAATGCAAATCGGGAGCTCCTAATTCCCGCTGCGCCATGCCGTCCTTATCGTTGGCTTCGATGTTTTCGACCTGGGCGGCCTTTGCCGATTTGGATCTGCGAAGCTGCATCAGCACCGTGTTCACCGCAACACGGTGCAGCCACGTGGAAAATGCGGAAGCGCCTCGAAAACCTTGAATCTTGCGGAAAACGTGCAGAAAGACCTCCTGAGTTGAGTCCTCTGCATCATCCGGATTCCTCAGCATACGCATGCACAAGGCGTAGACCCGCGCACTATGCAGCCGGTAAAGCCGCTCGAACGCTCCCCTGTGACCTCGCTGCGCCAGCTGTATGACCTTAGCTTCAGGTAACTCGCAAAGCTCCGCTGTTTTATCAAAGCGCACTGATTCCTCCCTATTCTTGGGGGGACACCCTTGCGGCTCTTCTCGCAGGTCCCAAATGAAAAGACAGATAGCCCCGTCGGCTGACGGGCTGGAGGTCTGGAAAATCAACCTTGCCTCTTTTAGCGCAATCCCGCTGCCATCGTGGAATCTTCTTTGTAAATGTGTGGGATACGACGACTTAGCTGCCCTTACTGACAATTCCTAACCTCTTCTGTCCCAGTACTAGTCCTTGCAAACCTTCCCGAATCTGGTTCCTTTCTTCACGGAGTATTGACCTTAGGTTTTGAGAGCGGTATTCACCCTACTCGCCTCACGTCAGCTTTTTTCCATCGCGAACTCCCCATTGCTCGGCTTTCATTCAGTGCTCCGCAACAGATCGTTCCTTCGCAGGAGAAAAAGCAACACCGTGTGTCATACTGCACGCAGGCCATTTGGCCCAATCCGCTAACTCCTGTGGAATCCACGCACACTGGATTGGCAAACCCTGTGCACGCTGTTGCCTCAGTGACTCGTCCTCGCAAATTTCTCGGCGGAGTTTTGCTGGCCTCGCTGGCATTTCTCTTGGTAACGACAGACGTGAGCTCCCATTCGGGAAAGTCAAGGCGCCGCTTGGGCAGTATTCTGGATTCCCCGCGCGTTGTCGCGCACGAAAGTCACGAACCGGGATCTCTTCCTTCCATCGTATTTTGGGCCTGGGAAAGGCCGGAAGACTTCCGGTTTCTAGATGGGAGTGATGCCGCCGTGGCTTTCCTGGCAAAAACCATAATCCTGCCTGCGCCAGGCAAAGATGCTCACAAAAAGACCGACGGACCCTTCCTCGTTCGGCCGCGCCTTCAGCCGTTGCGAGTCTCTTCAGCTACGCCGTTGATCGCGGTCGTGCGGATTGAAACTACGTCCAGACAGAACCTCGGCGCTTATTCGAGCAGCACGAACTCCATAGCGCTGCGGAACCGCACTCCATCTCTGTACGCGAACTTATCGCCTCAGAAATTGCCGAACTCCAGAACCTTCCAGGCATCCGCGCAATCCAAATCGATTATGACGCCACGGTGAGTGAGCGCGAGTTTTATGCTTCACTTCTCTCCGACGTCAGAGGCAAAGTCTCCGCTTCCATCCCCCTATCCATCACCGCTCTTGCCTCCTGGTGCATCGGCGATCCCTGGCTCGAACATCTGCCTCCAGGAACAATCCAGGAAGCGGTCGCGATGCTCTTTCGCATGGGCCCGGATTCCGCCAACGTCGCGAAATTTCTTCGCGCCGGCAAGGAATTCCCCGTCGCCTCTTGCCGGGGCAGTCTCGGCCTATCCACGGACGAGCCGCTGTCTCGTGACCTCCTCAATGCGAAACTCCCCAACTCTCTTTTCTCGTTTCGTCAAAAAAGGATTTACGTTTTCTCTCCGCGCAGATGGACCGCAGCCGCCACGGACACTGTCCTCAAGGAGTGGCAACCATGATTCGACGCCTAGCCCGCATTTCCTTTATCTTCATACTCATCGTTGCGCTCATTTTTCCTCCCGCGCCAACTCTCGCGTGCGGGCCAGACTTTACTCTTCCGACCTACACGGATTTCCACGTCCCCGATAGCCGGAACCTTTCCTATGAGCGCGGGCAACTCGGAGTGCTGCAGCGCGGATACTTTCACGTATACCTCTACGAGGCGTATCGCAACTTGAGTGGAAAACCCTTTAGCGAGGCCGAATTGAAAGCTCTCAAAGACTGGCAACCGGGGGGTAGCGAGCAACCACAGGTGCAAAACGCTTCCGGAAAGAAGTCCGAAGACTGGATCGCCACATGGCTCGAAATCCGCTCGAAAACGCTCGGAAAATCCGGGGAGGGCGGCGAGATCAATCACGATCAAACGGGCATCACGCGCATGGACTCCAGCGGCAACCGCTTCCTCTTTTACTACACGTGTTTTCAGGACGCGTTCCGCAATGCCGTGCGCATTGCGAAAGAAAGAGAAAAGCAGTTTGGCGCCGATAGCGCCGTTTTCAAGGAATGGGTCACTGCACAGGATCAAGTTTTCTACACTTGCGCCGCAAAACCCAAACCTGCCCTGATCCCCGCTGCCGCGCGGGCGGAAGATCCGGAAATCGTGCACGCCGACCGTGCTTATCAAATCGCCGCTGCGCATTTCTACAGTGAGGATTTTGACGCCGCTAAAGCAGCCTTCGAACAAATCGGCAAGGACTTCTCGTCTCCTTATCGGACAATCGCTCCTTACTTGGTGGCGCGCTGCCTCATTCGCAAAGCCACTCTAACGGAAGCCGAAGACCAATACGAACCCGAGACCATGGCCCAGGCAGAAAAGCAACTGTTCGCGGTCCTCGCCCACAAAGAGTCAGCTGAATTTCATCCTGCCGCCAGGCGCCTGCTCGGCTTTGTGCGCATTCGCTTGCATCC
>Ga0126379_10002390_pt1 | contig 11927 bp, 23 predicted proteins | sample PanSoiMetPlot_24_FD_92640 | JGI IMG/M metagenome (GOLD analysis project Ga0126379, IMG submission 92640) | Tropical forest soil microbial communities from Panama - MetaG Plot_24 | ecosystem: Environmental > Terrestrial > Soil > Tropical forest > Bulk soil | place: Panama | collected 2016-02-17
CGATCCGGACATGGGCGGAAGAGTCAGGGATCGACGTCAACTCGCGGGGACGTATCCCGGCGGCCGTTGAGGCTCAGTATGAAGCGGCTATGGCAGCTCCGCCGGCTCCGCCTCCGCCGGCTCCGCCAGCTCCCGCCAACGGCCCAGCTCTGGCCGGTCCCCGTGCCCGTGGCGGACGTGGGAGGCGTCCCGCTACCGCCTGAGACGGCAGACAACAAAACCCCCAAACCCGGCTATGGGTGCCGGGCGAGGGGGTTTTGTCATACCCGGCGCCAGCCGTCCCCGTGACGCTCTAGGACGACGACGCCAGGCGGGGGTTTGCGTAGGGCTCTCATGCGTCGTCTCTCAGCGTGGTAGCTCCATGCGAGCCAGAAAAGCACGCCTAGCCAGCTCACTACCAACGCGGCGCCTATTATGGCCAATGTCGCCTCTGCCCACGCCACGGCCGGCTACCCCCTCTATCCCGGGTTGAGCGGGGAGGCGGAGGCCAGCGATATTCCGGGGGGCAAATCGACGCCCCCGCCTCCCGCACATATGAGCCAGGGTTAGCCACTCCCCGTAGCCGGTAGGAACAACCGGCCCCGGCTCGGCCAGCTCCCGCGTCCCCCCCGGTCCCGGCCCCTTTGGGTGGATTCCGGTAGGGGGATCAGGGACCGGGCCGGGCGGGCCGCGTGGGAAGCCTGCCTAAAAAGCACGCTACCGGCTTAATTGGCGATAGGCAATCCCCCGGCGTTGGTTTTTGTGGCCTGCAAAGTAAAGCCTTTTGTAACAGTCTGTCAACTAGATTACGGAGCGTTGCGAGGCGTCTTTGCATGGGGTAGATTCTGTCCGCATACTCCCCCGCTAGATCGGGATTTTCGTTCGCCAGTTCGACCGCCCGGCGGAGCGAGGTTAAGGCGCCGTCTAGGTGTAGGGTCGTCAACCTCAGGTGATGCCTGATGAGCCTTTGTTGAGCCGTGCGGCTATCGTCATCCTCGGCCGGCACGTCCGCCCCTAACCTCGCCCCGTTCTGGCTCCCCCGGGGAGCCACGTTACTCCCCTCCGAAACGGGTAACGCTGGGGAATGCTCAGCCGTTACAGGCGCCGGAAAAATGAACGGCGGTTTAATCCCATGCGCCTCACTAGTCACATGCCGCCTCGCTAGTTAACCCCAGCTATACCCCAGCTATACCCCACGTTTGCCCAGCTCCCCGGCTTTTCCCGGGGCGCCTCGCGGGATTTTGCCAGATAAGCCCACGGGGGCGTCGGCGCCCCGCTACGATGCTTTAGTGTCCGGTCCCGTTCACCGGGCAACAGGGGCGGGCAAGCCTCAAACATTCAACGGGTGAGTCTGTGAGGCGGACCGGACCCTAGACGCGGGAGAGCTGCCGCCATGGTTGCAGCACACAAACACGGTCGGCAGCTCTCCCGTTTGATGCCAGTTAAGGCTAGGCTAGGTCCATGGTTGTGATTTATGGGAGCGAGACGCCAGCCGTCCGCAAGAGGCTGGCCCCGATACGGCGCCGGTATCCACACTGGCGAATCTGGCGAGGCGTCGGCGGGCTTTTCTACGCCCGCAAGTATCTAACCTCTCCGCCCCGCATCCTCAGGCGGCCAACGTTGCGGGAGCTGGGCACTGAGCTACGGAAAGAGGCCCCGCCTGCCACGGCTCCGGAGCCTTGCCCGGAGTGGTTTACCAACCTTACCGGCAAGGCGTAGCCAAAACTGGCGACAGACGGCGCCAGGACGCGCCGACACGGCCCACGGGCCAAACCCGCTAGGGTTGTGTGGGCCGAGAGTCCAGAGCCTTACCGTGGCTTAGGGCGTCATGCGGTTGGGAGCTGCCCGCTTGTTAAACTCATCAACCCAATTGACCGTATCCCTACGGTGCAAGTGTTTGTCGACCGGGTAGTGAGCCGCGAGCTGGCCCGGCTCTGTGATCGTTACTAGGCCAGACTCATAGCTAGCCGTGGCGCCAGCCTCTATGAGCCGGTCCGCCTCGGCGGGTTTGATCTTGACGAACCGACGTCCATGATCGTAAAACTTGTTAAACAACCGGGCTATACCGCTCATGGCGGCTGCCTCCCCTCTTGCGGTTTCTGCCGCTTACGTAGCGTCTCAAGGCTGGGCATCATCACCATTGACCGGGTAAGGCCCCGCCTCGCCAGACGTGCCGCATACTTGCTAGGGACACGTCCCCTCTTGCTCACATGATACTTATGCCGGGAGCTGCCGCCCCCGCCTCGCTTCCGTGGCAACCTCGCCCCGCCTCACAGATGCTTAATCAGCGTGGCAGCGTGGCGGTTGGTCGCCACGATTGCCGCGATCCCCTCGTTAACCCTCGCCTGATACCAACGCAACGCGGCTAGATCAGCGTTTGTGTACCCGTGACGCCAGGCGGCTGCCGCCTCAACCCTCACGGCTTGCAAATGCATGGTTAGCCGGTCACATGCAAAAATCTGATCCCGGTCATGGTCGATAATGCTTTTGAGCATCGCCCGGTCGGGCGTAACGATCCTAGACATAGCGCACCCCCATGCCTCGTGTTAGTGGAGCCGACGGGAGTCGAACCCGTGTCCGCTCTTAGCCCCGGCTCCCCAGCATTCCGGGACCAATGCGTCGATGCCCAATCCGGCCCCGGCCGGGGGCCAGCGGAGCCCATGGCCACACAAGCACACCGCTGGCCCCCTATGGCGTGCCCGGCGTGTCCAATCCCCAGAGGCCCCCGGGCACGTTTTATCAGGCAGCCAGACGGCTGCCCGCCGTTTGCGAGCTGCCTATCAGCTCCGCCAGCTCCCGGGCATGTCTCACGGTTGGCAAGCTCAGGTTTGCCCGCAACGCATCCTCCGATCCGCCCAAAGCCAGGATTGCCGCCCCGGCTAGCTCCCGCTCACGTTGAGTCAATCTGACCGGCCGCAAGCCCTTTACCGCTACGTCGACGGCAATATCGTCGATAATGCCGTCGTCTGGCAGCAACCACGGATCAGGGTTTTGATACCGTCCCCGCTGCCATTGCTTGAGATGCTTTGTGCAAAGCCCCCTAGCCCATACCGGGCCACAGCAACCCGGCGCCATACACTCATCTTTGCCCAACCGTCTCCCCTCTCCCCAGCTCTGCCATGAGCTGAGGGGGAGGCGGCCGGGGGAATGCGTCCCAACGGTTGCCTCACGGTCCCCCGGCCGCCAGCCTCCCGGCTCATAGAGGCGGCAAGGCATCCTCAGGACGTTTAACCACGACCGACACAAGCTCCGTTTCCGGGTTTGTATTGATCGCTACTAGGCTCGCTATCGTGTCCTCTTCCGTTGTGGCCCTAGCCGTGGTGATGGCCGGCCCCGGGCCACGCCATTTGATGAGCGCATAGCTTTGCCCCTCAACCCATACGGGTATCCGGTACGGTTCCTCAGGCGTGCCCAGGCCCGTTACCCATAGGTCGGCTAGGTCCAAAAACATCTAACTACCTCCGCAAACATGAGGGGCGGGGAGCCCCGCGGCTTGCCCGGGGTTTGGCTCCCGGGGGGCTCATTTGCCCGGAGCTTAACTGGCAAACGACCGGGGGCGCTAGACCCGTTTGGTAAAACTTTGAGCGGCAATCTACCGGGGGATTACCTAGCCGGCTGGTAGGATCGGCCCCCGGGTAGGGGGTTGAGTCCATGGCCGGCACGCGGGTATCTGATGATGAGTTTGCCCAGCTCTGGCATTCCGGCATGTCACTAGACGACATACGGGATGCGTTGGCGCCAACTCTGGGCCGGCGTATCTCCCGGCCGGCCGTGTCGCTCCGGGCCAGAGCCCTAGGGCTGCCGCCTCGGCGCCTCTCCCATGTGGGATACGTCCCCCGCAATCTCCCGCCAGAGCATCACGCCAACCGCCTACGGCACTACCTAGAGGCATGGAGCCGGGGAGAGCAATTGCAAGCTCTAGGTATCCCGTGGGAGCGGTTGAGCCGGCAGGATCGGGCGAAAATAACGATCCTACGGGGGTTGCTCTATGAGGGGAGCCGCCTGGCCCGTGTGATCGTTTACCGGCGACGGTCCCCTGAGGGTTTTTACATTGTCGACGCTGAGCCCGGAGACGTGGCCGTTATCCGGCCCCCGGCGCCGCGAGGCGTCTAGTACCTGGGATAGCAGCAAGACAAGCTCAGCGTTGATAACGGCTTGCTGCCGGCGTTGCTCCCGGAGCTGTAGCAAGCCCCAGGTTGCGCCGGCCCCCGCTAGAGCGGCCGTGATGATGCCGTGCGGTAGGTGCATGGGGTATCGACCCAGATTCCCGCTCGCATGGAGTTTGACGCCTACCCGCTAGCCCCTCGCCAACCTCCGCCGTGAGGCATGTTACACGCATCCCAAACATACGCAACAGGGGCGCCAACAAATGACGTTCTGTAGCCGTGGCGACGGAGAGTGATGGGGACGGGCGGGAGCTTGAGGCCCATTAGCGGTAGGGCGAATTTGGGCCGCTCAGAACCGCCCGTCCCCCGGGGGAGCTGGCCTCAGCCAGCAACCCGCTTGAGTGGTGCCCGGAGCTGGCGGAGCCAGGCTCTAGCGGCTCGCTCAAGCCTCTGAGCGTCCGCCCGGCCTTGAGGGTAGTTATACGCCTGAACGTCCGCCTGTAGAGCTTTGAGAGCCGTTGCGAACGCTGCCTGGCCACGTCCCCCAATAGCCGCCCGGTATCCGGGTACGTCAACGACCGGAGCGGTATGGCGAGGTTTGGCCGCTGGCTTGTGAGTGGCGGACGTTGACGCCACGGCGGACGCTTGAGCCTCGCTCGCCTGATACATCGCTACCGCGCCAACGCTGGCGAGGTAGACCAAAACGGGTAGCCCTAGCCCTAGGAATAGATACGCCCATCCGTGCCAGGATCGCCAATCAGGCTTAGCCGGCCACGGCGTCGGGAGCTGGGGTTTTGCGTCATCCTCGGGCGGCTCTGGGCCTGAGACGGCCCGGAGCAAAACCGGCTCGGCGGGCATAGGTGGGGTTGCTGGCATTGGTAAACATCCTCTCTGCCGACGCAGAAAGCCCCGGGTTGCGATGCTTCCCCACATGCAACCCCGGGGCTCCCCTCTCCGTCTTTAGTGGTCGTCCGGATCGTATGGGTTGAATAGGCGACGGAGACGCCAGCTCAGCCGGCGGACCGTTGCCAGAGCCCAACCCAACGGCGTTGCCGTGAACGGGGGCGGACCGAAAGCAATCATCATGCAATCCCCGCAACGGAGCCCACGGGCCGGGCACGGGCAATCAAACGCGGCCACGGGCTCCGCCTCTGGCGCCTGGCGGATTGTGACGGTAACAAGCCGGCTTTCCGGCTCCGTTTCGGTTGCTGCCATTGTCTCCCCTCTCTAGGGTTGGCCCCCGGGGCTCAGCCTCCGTGTGAGCCCCGGGGGAGCTTTGCCGGGACGCCAACCCTGGGCCAACTCCGCCAGCGTTGAAACGGTGAGGCGGGTAACGGGCTGGCGCCCCGGCGTGCCGCCTAGGTTGTACGTACCTCGGTCGCTAGGTTGTGAGAACCTAGGCGGCTAGGTCCTAAGTTTGGCACCGTACCGGGGGACGGTCAAGCGCTAGACTCAGGCACTACCGGCACGGACGGAGGATCACGGCAAGATGACGGTAGATAGAGGCAAGCCGGTTAACGTCCAAGTAGCGGACGCGATACGGGCGGACATACGGACCGGCACCTACCCGCTAGGCTCCCAGCTCCCCAGCGAGCGGGAGTTGGCGGAGCGGTTTGAGGTATCCGGCACAACCATCAGAGCTGCCATGGCAACGCTACGGGCGGAGGGACTAGTTGTGAGCCACGCGGGACGCCCCGCCCGGGTTACCGATCATGTGCCGCTGATCCGCACGGGAGCGGACGTGACCAAAGGCAGAGGCTTTTACGACATGATGGCCCGTGCCGGCGTGAGGCCCGCAACGATCACCACGGTCGACCCAGATGGCCAGGCAACGCCAGACGCGGCAGACACGCTAGGCGTTCCCGTGGGCAGCCTCGTTGTTATCCGTAGGCGCCTGATGCGAGGCGAGGGGATGCCGCCTCTCAACCTCGCAACTAGCTATTTCCCGCCATGGGTTGTTGAGGCAGCTCCCGCGTTGGCCGATCCGGACGCCCACGGGATGCCAGAAACGATCCGGGACGCCTTTGGGGAGACGTACTCAGAGGATCGGATTACCGCGAGGCGTGCCAGCGAGGCGGAGGCCAAAGAGCTTGAGGTTGAGCCAGGCTCGCCCGTGGTGCAAATCAAGGGACTAACCCGGGACTATGCCACGGAGCGGGCGTTGCATTACATCGACGTGGTGATCCCTGAGGATCGTATGCCCGTGCATTACCGCTACTGACCAACCCCGCGAGCTGGCGCCTAGGGGGGCGGCCCCCAGCTCGCCAGAGGCCCCCGGCTGAGCCTGGCCGGGGGCCTCTGAGCTGCACAGATACCGCCTTGTAACTCTGTCGTGGTAGTCTCGACGCCAACAACAGACTTAACAGGCGGAGGATGCTACCATGCGTGCCATGCATGACCTAGAGGGGATGCCTTGCCTAGTGGCCTGCCGGCTCTCACAAAAGCATGAGAGCCAAACGGGGCTAGACACGCAAGATAAGAATACAAGCCGTTGGATAGAGCGAGAGGGGGGCCACGTTATAGCTATGCCTAAAGATAGGGTCACTGGCACTAGGCCACCGTGGGAGCGGAAAGAGCTAGGCCCATGGATGACTGATCCTCTAAAGCGTAGTCTATGGACGTTCCTAATCGTTGCCCGGCAGGATAGGCTATCCCGTGCCGATTGGCGTTTTGAGAGTGATATACGTCGTTGGGCGGAGGATCACAACAAAATCATTATCATCCATGATAAAGATATTCACTGGCCCCCGCGTGATACGGGCGATCAAATCCGCTGGGAACTAGGCGCCACGGACGCCCGCGAGCAATGGCTAACGGTCAAGCGCAATACCGACACTATGCGGCAAGAGCTATGGGATAACAATTATCTAGTTGGCGTTGCCGGCTATGGCTGGCTTATAGCGCCATCTGGGGATCATAAAACCCTAGTCCATTGGCCAGAGCAAGCGGACGCTATACGGCTCATGGCGAAAATGTATCTAGACGAGGATGCAACCGGCAGCGCCATAGCCGAAACGCTAAACGCTAAAGGCATCGACACTTACACAATCGCCAGGCTAAACCTCCGGATAGAGCAACGGCGGACCGTGGGCAAATCAACGACGGAGCTAGAGCAACAACTAATCAAGGCGATAGAGGCCGGTAAAGATAGGTGGTCACCCCAAAGCATTTACCAAATTCTCCGCAATCCCATGATAACGGGGAGGCGTAAGGCAGGCGGGCAACGTAACCCAAAGGGCCGGACAATCCTTAGGGTCGACCCTATTATCGACGCTGCCACGTTTAGGCGCCTACAGGAAAAGATGGCGCAAAAGGGTAACCGCAACGGCAGCACCAACTCAGAAACGGCAATGCTTACCGGGATACTCCGTTGCGGTTATTGCCGTGGCCCAATGTACCGGATCAGACTAACGCCCAGCAAGCGTAACCCTAACGGCAAGGTCTATACGTATTACCGTTGCCACGGCAACGAGAGAGCCGCGTCGACATGCCGGTTTATGATCCCGCTAGAGGATGCGGAGCGTAAGGTCGAAACTCTAGTCTGGGACATGTGGGGACATGAGCCTTACAAAGAGGTTACCGTCATCCCGGGTACGGATTGGGATGATGAGATTAAGGCAGTCAAAGAGGATTTCAACGCCAGCCACGACCCAGAGGATGACGACTTTCTAGACGCCCGTAACGCTATGCTGGCGGAGATTGCCAGGCTACGGGCTGAGCCTCGCAAGCGGGATGAGGTTATAGAAAAAATCGTCCCCGGCCTCACGCGGGCCGATGTTTGGATGATGGGACCAACGGTCGCTGAGCAACGGGCAGCTCTCAAGCGTTGGGTTGGCAGCCTCTATGCCTACCGCGAGCCAACCCCGGACGACCCTAAGGGCTTTGGCCTCCGAGCCGCCTAGAGCCATCCTGGCGCCATCTGGCGCCAGTTTTGCGGTATCGCTTGCCAGCCGACGTCGCTGGCGTTAACCTCTGCCTGGGGTGGATTCCGTTACCTAGAGCCTAGGAAACGGAGCCATGGAGCAAGACACGGAGGCCCAGGCTGAGGCCAGGCCCCAGCGTGGCGGGCGTCCCCTGAGACGTGGGGAGCTGCCCAGGCGTCCCCGGACGCGGCAGGCGGCAGCTCCGCCAGAGCCAGAGTTTGACCGGGTTAACATCGGCGGTTTGATGCGTTGCTGCCTCTCGACGCTGGCGGAGCTGTACCCCAACGGTCCCGCCCGGATCGCCTACGACGGCCAGACTCTACAGTGCCAGTATTCCGCTAGCCCTAACCATCACATGATTTGCCGTGATGGCGTATGGGAATGGGACCGGCACTATCGGGGCGATTACCCCCTAGGCCCCGATGTTATCCGGATAGAGGCAGAGCCAGAGATAGAGGATTTAGCACCATGCGCCTAAAAGACGGAGACTTTATCGGCTCGGAGCGAAACGAGGATAAAGCTAACGGGATAATGGACAGATGTAACAGGGTACTCCGGGCAACCGACATGGCGGATAACTGGCGGGCCGTCGTTACTTACATGGTTATGGGGGAGGATAAGCACACTGGCCGCAAGCATTGGACGTATGCGATAACGGCCAGGGACATTGTCGCTCATCCGTTTGAGCCATGGGAAACGGACCCTATAGAGCGGATAGTGCAGTGCGCCAAATCTCAGTAGCGATATACGACGACCTAGACGCTCCGGCGCAAACGCCAGCTATCATAACCGACCTTGCCTTTTTCTATCAGGGGCATTGGTATCAGATAGACCTAGGCGAACATAACCTCAAGCTCTATACGGAGCTTATGGAAACGATGTTGCTCCGTGGCCGTGCATGTGATGAGATGCCGGCAAAACCGGGCGGCACCATGCTTGAGGTTGAGGGACTAGAGCCGCCAGAGCTGCCAAAGCATAAGCTAAACAACGCTCAAAAGACGGCCCGCGCTAAACAACAACGCCCGATCCGTGAATGGGCCAGAGCTAACGGCTGGCCCAATCTGTCAAACATGGGACTTATCCCCCTAGAGATAAGACAAGCATATGCCGACGCTCATCCCGGAGAGGTTACCTAGATGCCTGATACTCAACCCGATTACCGGAGGCTAGTTAAACAATATCAGCTAGCTTACGCAATGTGCCGCAATTGGGGGCATCCGTGGGAGTGGCAAGGCGACACGCCCCGGCCTGATGGCGGCTGGGATACTCACCTATACTGCCGCCAATGCACAAAGAGCCGCATACGGATGCATGACGCCAGGGGATATCCGATAGGCAACCGTTACCCTGATGCGCCTAAGGATTACTCAATACCGGGCTTGCCGTGGGACACGACGGCTAGAGCTGCCATGGCTACAGAGATGCATAGTCCCCGTGTCCGTAAGCTCATGGCTCAGCTAGCACGGGGAGCGGCATAACAACGCTAGCGGACGTTTGGGATTGGGGCGTTATCGGGGGTAACGTCGTCGGTTCTTTCGCTTTTTATTTCACGGTCGGCATGTGCATAGGTGGGGTGGCCTATGTCCTATGGCATAGGTGGCGGAAATGAAATATCTAAATGTTAAGCGTGGCACGAGGCTAAAGATTCTGGCCGTCATAGAGGCGGCATGGGCTCTTAGCTGGGGCATATACGACGTTATTATCTCGCGGTATCTGGCTACGATAGCGGGCGCCGTGCTACTGGCTATAGCCGCGTATACGTGGTATATGGGCGGGAGCATGGTTAAGCGGGCCAGACGGCACAACTATATAGCTAGGCATGTGAACGCCTTTTGGAACTGAGGGGCAATGAAACATCTAACATGGGTAACGATAGATAAAAGCACATGGGGACCGGGGCCGTGGCAAACGGAGCCGGATAAAGAGCAATGGCAAGACGGCAAAACCGGCTTGCCATGCCTAATCAAACGGAGCGATTTTAGCGGGGGCTTGTGCGGGTATGTTGGCGTGGCCCGGGGACACCCATGGTACGGCGTCGACCATGGCGATATCCGGCCTGAGCCGCTAGTGCATGGCGGGCTCACATACTCTGATCTATGCGAGGCGGGACCGCCAGAGCAAACGATATGCCACGTAACAGAGCCGGGGGAGCCTGAGCCGCTATGGTGGCTGGGGTTTGATTGCGGCCACGCATTCGATATCTCGCCGGGCACGGAGGCAAGAGAGCTGGCTATGGGGTTTCCCCCGCTCCGGTCCGATTGGTTGCCAGCTCCGCATTATTGGACGGCTGGCGAGGTTAGGCGGGAATGCGCCACGCTAGCCCAGGCGGCAGCAAAAGCCAGGAAACGGGGAGCCTAACAGTGTGCTGCCTAACACATGAGGCCCGCGATAGGCTAGACCTAAATGCGGGCCTCAAGGTGCCTTACTCAACCGACGCTAGACTACGTTGCCAATGCGGATACGGTGAGCCGTGCAAACGGGAAATGACGCAAGAGGATTTTCTTTGCGATTGGTGCCGCGGCACGGATCATATGAAATGGTGCTATGACAACCCGGCAGCCGCCGGCGGCTATGACGGGCCGCCTAATACGTGGCTCCGTATGAAACGGGCGGAGCGGATACAGGCTGAGCGGATACGGCAACAAACGGAGGCGGGGTTTGATTGGTGGCGCCTGCCGCCTCGGTCGATCCCGCGTCGTCTCTCACCCCCGGAGCCAGAGCCTTAAACGTCTTATGCTGGCAATCGCACCACGTATCCCCCGGGCAGAGGCTATGAAACCGTGCCGCATCCTGAGAGCTGCCCCCGCTCATATGGTCCCCGGCAACCTTGCACGCTGAGCAAATCAACTCTTACCTCCCGCCTTACCGCCTGGCGTGGCGACCGCGAGTTGGGACGATAGCCCCGGGCATCCATAGAGGCCCGTGTCGACGTGGTAATACTCCCGCCACTCCGGATCAAACCTGATGGCGTTACCGCATAGCTTACAAAACTCCGCTTGTGTTCTCACTCAAACCTCAGCTCTCCCCGGCTCTTAGGCCAGATATCGAAATGTTGCGGCCCCTCATAGTCACAACGGCAGCCAGAGCCCATATCACGCTGGCAACGGCCACACTTGAGCCCATAGGCGCCGCTGATCCTCAGCCAGCCAAACGGCGTGAGACATGCCCGCTTGCGGAGCCGCCACCGTTGCCAGCGAGGATCATTGACAAGACGGCCACACAAAACGCGATCCCAGCCAACGTCGACCGCTCCCCGGCCGCCATAGCCAGCAATCACCACGCCTCGCCCGGGTTGGGCTCAGCATCGGCCCACGGGGAGTAATAGACGGCGCGAATCTTTACCGACGTGCCGGTAAGCTCCGCCAGCTCCCGGGCAGCCTCTAGACTCTCGCACGGCGTACCCTGATCCTCGCCATCTAGCCCGGCGCCAAACTGATAGCCGCCCCAATCCAACTTTGAGCCGTTAGCCTTTACAGCCATATCAACGTCCCTTGTCTGTGAATACTTGACGCTTGAGCGTCCCCACGTCCCCGGCCGCCACCATGCTTGACACGTCCTGGCCTGGCGGACACTCAACGATCCTCGCTCGCCAGCTCAAAGATTCCGCAACCTCACGGGCCAGCTCTGAGCCCGCCGAGTCGCCATCAGCAAAGACAATCACCGTGCGGAAATCCTTAAATACGGGAGTCCATATCTTGCGTTTATCCCGCCAGACTTTAGCCCCCGGGATTCCCAACGTGGGCAAGCCAACTAGCTCCGTGGCGACTAGAGCGTCTATCTCCCCCTCAGCTAGCCCTATCGTTTCCCCCGCAGTAAAGTAGGCGTCGACGTTATAGAGCCTGGCTTTCTGTCCGGGATACTGGCTATATTTAGGCGCCTTGTCATCATCGTTTAGTCTCCGGTATTTGATAGCCACAAC
>Ga0126379_10002393_pt1 | contig 11919 bp, 9 predicted proteins | sample PanSoiMetPlot_24_FD_92640 | JGI IMG/M metagenome (GOLD analysis project Ga0126379, IMG submission 92640) | Tropical forest soil microbial communities from Panama - MetaG Plot_24 | ecosystem: Environmental > Terrestrial > Soil > Tropical forest > Bulk soil | place: Panama | collected 2016-02-17
AGTCGCCTTCGTTCGTCAACGACACCAAACTGCTCACCAACCCGCGTGTGATGGAGTTTGCTCTGCCGTACATTTTCTAAAACAGTTTCCTCCCCTGAATAACTGAGCCCGCAGGTTATGTCTCCGGGCTTTTTTTCGGGGCTTTTTTTCGACTCGGTATGCCGTTGCAGGTCTCGATTGCTGGCACCTTACTTACTGCGTCTAAGCGGAGGGCTTTCACGTGGCTGAAACGGGGTTGAAACCTTTTTTTGACCAAGTTACGACTTCTGCCATGCTAGGATACCTGCAATGAATACGAAGAAGCACAATGTGAGAATTATCCTGTGGTCTCTGATTTGGGCATTGGGCCTCATAGCTTGTGGGGTGTGGTACAAGGGCGATCCAGCAGAGAACCAAATTGAAACTGCAGTCACCGTCTTCGGAACTCTCGTCCTACTGGCGCTGCTGCCTCGCCGCAGCGGTTGCGCTCGCTAGGCCCCAGCGCGAGTCATACCAGAACCTTTCCAGCCATTCCGCTGGGCACCATTCTGCATTTCTTCCCTACCTCGAAATCAGTACGCGCGCCGTGGTCCGCCCAGCAGCCGTGCCGGCAAAAGTATCATTGCTTTCAGCAGTTCGAACACGCCTTCCACCGCGATTCCGATGAGGCGAAATGGCAAGAGCAACAGCCACACGATCGGGTAAAGCACGAGCGCGAGCAGCGCCAGCGGCCAGCAGAATAAGAGAAGAACAAGCCACACAAGGAACGTGAACATAACTCCCCCTGACAGATGATACGGCGGAAAGAGGCGAGGGGTTCCGTAAAAGGAATGTCGATTTCCACGTTTACCAGATGCAGGCAGACGTCGGGTACGCAGCGAATCCGACCCGTACTATACCCTCACTTCGGTCCCGGGCATCGTGCAATGTTCCACCTCATGCTCCACGGCGATCGACAGCCGGCGTATGCCCTCGCGAATCATCCGCCGTAGCCTGTGTCGCCAGCACCTGTTCGCAAGCCTCGTGGAAACGCTGCACGGGGAATACATCAGGCGCGGGTAGCCCGCCCGCGAAGGAAATGATTTCTGGATTCGTGGTGAGCTTCAGCAGTTCACGGATGATGGAGCTTTTTGCCGTTTTGGTCCGCTGTGCATAGCGATCGCCAGGGCGCAGCCATTGAAACACCCCCGATTACAACTCATTATGAGGTGCTGGCAAACGCTTGTCTGTGATGTATGACACCAGTGTGATGGTTACGTTTCATGTTGAAGAAATAAGTGAATCATTTGTTTCACGGCAGCCGGTCGTAAGCCTGTGCCATTCGTCGCAAGTGGTCTCCGACGCCCAGCGTCAGCTCCTCGGCGCGATACCGCCAGCGCCAGTTTCCCGACGATGTGCCAGGCAAGTTCATGCGCCCTTCTGTTCCTACGCCCAGCACGTCCTGAAGCGGAAAAATAACGGTATCCGCTACCGACGCCATCAGCGTGCGGATCAGCACCCAGTGGATTTCCGAGCCATCCGTGTCGAGGTAGAGGCGCGCAAATTCCAACTCCTTGGCCACATCTTCAGGAGTTCGAACGCTGTCGCCCTCTCCGGTGCTGCTCCACCATCCCACAACCGTATCGTTGTCGTGCGTGCCGGTGTAGGCTAGGCGGTGCCGAGGATAATTGTGCGGCTTGAAATCGGGGGCCTGCGGGTCTTTGCCGAAGGCAAATTGCAGGATGGCCATTCCCGGATATCCGAACTGATTGCGGAGCCCTTCCACTTCAGGGGTAATGACACCGAGGTTCTCGGCCAGAATCGGTAGCTTGCCCAATGCGCCTTCTACGGCCTCGAACAGGGCTGCTCCCGGCCCTTGCACCCAGCGCCCGTTGACGGCCGTAGTCTCGGTGCCCGGAATCTCGTAGTAACCGGCGAATCCGCGGAAGTGGTCAAGCCGAATCATGTCCACTACTTCAAACGCGCGCCGGAAGCGCGCAATCCACCACTTGTATCCGGTCTTGGCGTGGACATCCCAGCGATAAATCGGATTGCCCCAGCACTGTCCGGTGGCGCTGAAGTAATCGGGTGGGACGCCAGCGATGACGCGCGGCGTGCCGTCCGGATTGAGATCGAATAGCTCGGGCTGCGCCCAAACGTCTGAGCTGTCTTGTGCCACGTAGATGGGCACATCGCCCATCACGCGAATGCCATTGCGAGCGCAATGCGCCTTCAGGTCCGACCATTCACGGTCGAACTCGAACTGTATAAACTTATTGGCCTCGATCTGTTCATGCAGCTCGCGACGCGCACGCTCAAGTGCCACAGAGTCGCGCAGGGCTAGCCCAGGCTCCCACAATGTCCACATGACGTTGTCGTGAGTTTCTTTCAGCGCCATGAACAACGCAAACTCCTCGAGCCACGCCGCATGAAGCTGGCAAAACGCCTCATATGCTGCTAGCTCGACACGGTCGGCTTTCTGGCGAAAGGCAGCAGCGGCCTGGCGCAAAAGCGGCAGCTTCCAGCGGATCAGCGTTCCGAAATCCACGCTCTCGCGCGGGAACTTCGGCTGCGAATTCAGATCGCCGGCCGACAGGTAGCCAAGCTTCACCAGCGTGTCAAGGTTGATGAGCAGCGGATTCCCGGCGAACGCTGAAAAGCACTGATAAGGCGAGTCTCCGTAGCCGGTCGGTCCGAGAGGCAAGACTTGCCAGATGGTTTGTCCGGCGTTCTTCAGGAAGTCGGCGAAACGGTGGGCCTCGCCGCCCAACTCGCCAATGCCATGTGCGCCGGGCAGAGAGGAGGGATGCAAGAGGATACCGCTGGATCGTGGAAAGCTCATGCCATTCGGTCCGAAAAAAATGTTTACTTTACGCTGCCGGGCTTCAGAGTAGCGATCACCTCAGCATCGCCGGGCAGCGGCGCCGCCTCGGCAATGACCTCCGCACCGGGATCGATCACTCTCTGCATCAGTACAGCTGCCAGCGCCATGAATACGCCTCCGGCGATTACTGCTGCGAGACGATCGTTGCTGAGCACGTGGTTCATCACCCAACCAAAGCCGAGCGAAGCGATGATCTCAGGCAGCACGATGAAGAAATTGAAGATGCCCATGTACACGCCGGTGTGCTCGGCCGGCAACGAGCCTGCCAGCACCGAGTACGGCATGGCGAGTGTGCTCGCCCAGGCAATCCCCACACCGGTCATCGACAGCAGCAAAAGATTTTTGTCGTGGATCAGCGCCACCGACATTAATCCGAGCGCACCGCAGAACAGGCACAGGCTGTGCACGTGCTTGCGCCCGATGAGCTTGGCTAGTTTCGGTAGAAAGAACGAGAACACGAAGCACACAAGCGAGTACATTCCGAAGCAGATGCCGCCCCACTCCACGCCGCGCGTGTAAAGCGGCGATGTTTGATCGCTGGCGCCAAACACGTTGTGCGCTACGGCGACCGGGAAGTACAGCCACATGCAAAACAGGCCGAGCCAGGTCAGCAGTTGCACGGGAGCCAGTTGGCGCATCGTTTGTGGCATGTGAGCAATGGCGGTAAAGATCTCTTCCGCGTGGCGGGCGATTCCGCGATGCCCCGACTTCTTCTGGCGAAAGGCTTCCAGATTCTCTGGCGGGTACTCCTTTGTGGTGATGATTGTCCATAGCACCGCACCAAAGAACGCCGCCGCACCGATATAAAACGACAGCCGCACGGTTGTGGGAATCGCATGCGGGCCATGTTCGAGGCCGACATGGAACACATTGGTCATCAGCCAGGGAAGCGCCGATGCCACCACCGCACCGAGTCCGATGAACAGGCTCTGCATGGCGAAACCTTGGGTGCGCTGCTCTTCCGGCAACAAGTCGGCTACGAAGGCGCGGAAGGGCTCCATGCTGATGTTGATCGACGAGTCGAGAATCCACAGCAGCCCAGCCGCCATCCACAGCGCTGATGACCGCGGCATTAGGATGAGCGCGCATGAGCTGAGGATCGCACCGGTAAGGAAGTATGGACGCCGCCGGCCAAGCCAGGACCAGGTGTTGTCGCTGGCGTGCCCGATGATGGGCTGCACGATGAGTCCGGTTAGCGGCGCTGCCAGCCAGAGGATGGGGATCTTGTCGGCCGTCGCGCCCAGATATTCGTAGATGGCGCTCATGTTGGCCATCTGCAGTCCCCAGCCAAACTGAATACCGAGGAAGCCGAAGCTCATGTTCCAGATCTGCCAGAAGTTCTTGTGCGGTTTTTGAATCATTCCTTCAGACCTATTGCTGCTAGCGCCGACAGGGCGCAGAAATCACCCGCAACTGTACTCCGTTTGGCAGTCAACCGCCAAACGAGTGCCGTGTTGCCCCACCTACACAGTTCCACTACCATCGCTGCTGGAATTTCGCATACTTCATCTCGAGGCGCCACCGTGCTGAACCCAAAACGCCTTCTTGCGTGGCTTGTTCTCGCAACCATCTCGCTATACGCTGCCGCGCAACCGCGGGTGACAAGGATCGAACCTCCGAATTGGTGGACCGGCTTTGTCTCGCCTGTCATGGTGCTGCTCTACGGCGAGAATCTACAGGACGCGAAGATTTCGGTTTCCTATCCCGGCGTGGAGGTCGAAAAGACTCAGCTTCAGCCCGACGGCAAACATGCTTTCGTCTGGCTCGACATCGCCAAAGGCGCGAAGCCAGGCAATGTTGCGCTCACACTGAAAACCAGGCAGGGAACAACGACAGCCACGCTCCCGCTGTTGGCGCGTCTGCCGCAGCAGAGCCGATTTCAGGGTGTTACTCGCGATGACGTCATTTACCTCATCATGCCCGACCGCTTCGCCGACGGCGATCCCTCTAACAACATGCCCAAGGGCGCGGGGCCCGGCACGTACGATCGCAAGGTTGCCAAGGCCTACCACGGCGGAGACCTCAAAGGAATTCAGGACCACCTGCCCTATCTCAGGGACCTCGGCGTCACCACACTCTGGCTCAGTCCAATCGTCGACAACGATAACGTCAGCGAGACCTATCACGGCTACGGCGCGATTGACCTCTACGCGGTTGAGGATCACTTCGGCACGTTAGCTGAGTTCCAGCAACTGGTGAATACCGCGCATCGGCAGGGCATCAAGATTCTGCTTGACATGGTTCCGAACCACGTTGGACCGAATCATCCCTGGGCTACATCGCAGCCTGCACCCGGATGGCTGCACGGCACCACTGCAGAGCACATCGATACGGACTACAACTTCCCGCCAATCGCCGATACGCATGCGGTGGAGAAGAACTACCACAGCGCGCTCGACGGATGGTTCGCCAACGTCTTGCCCGATCTGGCGCAGGAAAACCCGCTGGTGGCGCAATACCTGTCGCAGAATGCCTATTGGTGGATGGAAATCGGCGGGGTGGACGGCTTCCGCATCGACACTTTCCCCTACGTTCCGCGCAGCTTCTGGACTAAGTACCTGCAAGGCTTGCAGGCAACCTATCCGAAGTTCTTCTCTGTGGGCGAGGTGTACAACTTCGAGCCGCCTGTCGTTGCGTACTTTGCCGGAGGACAAACTGGATTCGATGGTATCGACACACACCTGACCACGCCGTTCGATTTCCCCATGAACTCAGCCATCCGCGAGGTCGTCAACCACGGCGCGTCAGCAAAGAAGATCGTGGATGTGCTGCGTCAGGACCGGCTGTATCCGCATCCCGAGCTGTTGGTGACCTTCATCGGGAATCACGATATGAAACGCTTCGTGACCGATGCGAGCGGCTCGACGGCCAAGCTGAAACTAGGCTTGTCGCTGCTCGCCACTCTGCGCGGCATTCCCCAGATTTACTCCGGAGACGAGATTGCCATGCCCGGAGGCGATGATCCGGACAACCGGCGCGACTTTCCCGGAGGTTTTCCCGGGGACACGCACAACGTATTCACGGCCGCCGGTCGCACTCCTGAGGAGCAGGAGGTTTACACCCATCTGCAAGGCTTGTTGAAACTGCGCCGTGAGCATCCCGCGCTTCGTGTTGGCGAGCAAAAACACGTAACCGTCGCTGATGATTATTACCTGTTTACCCGTGAAACTCCCGGGGAAAGGCTGCTGATCGCGTTCTACAAAGGTGAGTCTCCGAAGACCCTGACGGTCGACCTCACCGATACGTCCATCGCAAACGCGGGGAGCTTCGGTGCGCTCAATGGAGGCGCCGCGCCCTCGCTGCAGGGGACGAAGTTGCAGCTCGAACTGGCGCCGCAATCCTTAGCCATCTACAAAGTTGACTAGGTTTGATTGGATGAACTCGTACTCTGTCATTCTGAGCGATGGCGACATCCGCCCTGTCGGATGTCGGGCGAGTCGCCGGCCCCCTTTTAGACAAACATCTCTTATGGAGTCTTCACTCTGCATTTCTCGAGACTCAAATTCCCAAACCTTAGTGACGGCGGTCACTGTGGCTTGCGTCGAGGCCTCGCTAGAGTTGAACTGGTGTCAACAGCCCTTCCGCGCGAGCGGCTGTGTGCCAAGAATTCCGGCATTGATCCCCGGCCCTAAGGCTGCTTACAATGTCGGGCAGTTGCGCAATTTTAATACCAAGGAGACTCCGATTCCATGAAGCCTTTGATCATCGCGTTGTTCGTAGTTGGACTGATGTCATCCATGGCCCTCGCCGCTGAAGACGGCGCGGCCATCTTCAAGCAGAAGTGTGCCATGTGCCACGGGCCCAACGGCGAAGGCAAGTCCGGCCCGAAATTGGCGGGTACTTCGCTCACTGCGGACCAGATCGCCGCTGTGCTCACCAAGGGCGCGGAAGGCAAGAAGGCTCCGCACGGCAAGCCGGTTGCCGGTTTAACCGCTGACCAAGCTACCGCTGTCGCGGCGTATGTGAAGACCCTTCAGTAAGTATTCAAGCAGCGCAAAAGTTAGAGCCGGTCCGCCATGACGGCTCTTTACGGTGTGTGCCTATTTCGACAATGCCACTATCGCCACTCCGTAGTGCGGCAGCGTCACCGATTGCGTCATCCCGCCATTCAGCACATCTTGCATGGCGCAGGGAAGTTTCACAATTTGCGGCGTCTTGGCGAAATTCACCAGCACATAGACGGCGCCCTTCGCCCCGTATCGCGGCGAGACTTCAACTCCGTCCGGCACCGGCCCCAGTGCTGGCTTGACGCCATTGATGTCTGTCATCCAAGTGGCTGCCTGCTTCACAGTTTGGGGATCAAGCCACGCGCCGATGTAGGTGATCCGTCCCCTTCCAACCTTGCGCGTGATCGCTGCAGGCTGGCCGTCGAGCCAACCATTGCTCTTGCCATAGCGCATCAGGACTTCGACATCGCTGTCGGTCGCGCTCAGCAGTTCCGCCCACATCGAGCTCTGCCCCTGGCCCCACTCGCCGTCAATCGGAACGGCATCGACCAAGGCGTAATACTGTTCGACACGCCCGCCGAGAATTTCGGTTAGCGGCCCTGGCTGCCGCTGCGGCCACAAGCCGTTGTCGTCATCCTTCATGGCCGAGCGCTGCCCAAGGACCAGGTGCCCGCCATTTCTCACATACTCGATCAGATGTTGAGCGTTGGGTTCCGAAAGTACGTTCAGGCCCGGCGCCACAACCAATTTGTACTCACTCAGGTCAGCAGTCGGTGGCACAATATCCACCGACTGAGCGATACTCCGCAGCGGCCCGTAGTAGCTCAGGATTTCCTTGACCGGGTCGTAATCCTTGTTGTGCTTCTGCCACTGGATCGCCCATCGGCTGTCATACGAGTGAAGGATTGCGACCTCCGACTTCACCGAAGTGCCCGCCAGGGCCGGGCTCGCTTTCGCAAACTCTATACCGATCTGCGCAATCTCCGGATACAGCGGATCGGGTGTGCCATCCGGGCCCAGCAGTGTCCCGTGATACTGCTCCTGCCCATTGAGCGCGCTGCGCCATTGCCAATAACTCACGGTATCGGCGCCATGCCCTATATCGTGCCAGGCCATCGCGCGTACCTCGCCCTTATCGAGCCAGTTGTTAATGTCGGCCCAGTTCACCCCGCCCGGTTGCGTCTCCATCACCCAGAAATTCTTGCCTTTGAGGCCGCGTGTCAGGTCATGTGCCGCACCGTTGCGTATCGGATCGAGGTGTCCCTGTCCCACGTAGTCGTCCCACGCGGCCAGGTCGAGGTCTTGTGCTACTGTGTAAGGGTCATAGCCGTCGAACCAGCCCATCATGTTGGTGGTGATGAACTGCCTCGGGTCGGCGCACGCGCGGATCACTTCAAGTTGGTTCTTTTGATAATTCCGCCAGGTGTCGCTAACGAAGCGCATCCAGCTCAGCAGCAGGCCGGGATTGCCATATCCCACCTGGATCGGCACCTGGTTCCAGTCGAAATACGTCTCGCTCCAGTACGCGGTGGTCCAGCGCGCATTCAGGTTGTCGAGTGTGCCATAGCGGTTTTTGAGCCACCGTTGAAACTGCGCTTTGGTATCGGCGTCGAATGAGACTTCGGCATACTCGTTGTCGATCTGCCATCCTACAACGTAGGGATTATGGCCGAAGCGCTTCGCCAATTGCTCGGCCATGGCTCGCGCGAGTTGCCGATACTTCGCATTTGCCCAGTTGAACTGCTGACGATTGCCATGCTGGTCCTGTCGGCCGTCTTGTTTGGTGCGCAGGGTCTCCGGATACTTCTGCGTCAACCACGCGGGCGGCGCGGCGGAGGGTGTTCCGATCACCGTTACGATGCCACGCTTGGCCGCCGCCGCGATCGCGCGGTCCAACCAATCCAGGTCGTAGTGACCTTCGCTCGGCTCCATACGGCTCCAGGCAAACTCGCCGACACGCACCATATGGATGCTCGCCTGCTGCATCAGCGCAAGATCGGCATCCCAGCGCGACTCCGGCCATTGCTCCGGATACCAAGCGGTCCCCAGTAACAGAGCTGGCGCCTGTGGCGCTTGAGCCTGCGCAACACATCCAAACACCATGGAAGCAAAAACGAAAATGCAGACGGTTCCATAATGACGTGTCTTTATCCGTGTCATCCGTGTAAATCCGTGGTCGATTTTGTCTTTCGCTACGACCTTGACTATCCTGTCCCCCAAATGTCCCCAATCACCCGCCGAAAATTTGCACCCAGCACTTTCTCGATCACCGACGACGACTGTCCGTGCTTTTGCAACTCCACCGCGATGATCTCCATGTGGCCGGGTCCGTTCAAGTCGGGCACATAAGGATAGCGGTCCTCGCCTGGCGCTCCAATCCCCGCCTTCTTCCGACGCGCAATGTCCTCGTCGAAGGCTTTCTTCTGCTCCGGCGTCAGCGACAGGGCCTGTATCGATCCATCTGATCCGATACCCACGTGGTCCGTGCCGCAAATGTTCAGCGCACCTAGCACATGATTGATCACATGCTCACGCGTCGGCACTGTTGGCGAGGCCACAAGGTATGGCATCAGATACACACCGAAATACCCGCCCTTATCCGCCAGCGCCTTCATCACCTCATCCGGCTTGTTGCGCGGATGCGAATAGATCGACGCGCACCCCGAATGTGAGATCAGCACCGGTTTCTTCGAAGCAGCAATCACCTCCGACGTGGTGCGATAGCCGCTGTGACTCAAGTCAACTGCAACGCCCAGCTGGTTCATCTTCTGTACGGCGCTGAGACCGGCCTTGCTCAGGCCGGCGTTACCCGGCTCCAGGCATCCGTCGCCGAAGATGCTGCGGTTGTTGTAGGTAAGCTGCATGATGCGCACACCCAGCCGCCGGAATGTCTCAATACGCGCTGGGTCATCTTCGAGAAACTGTGTGTACTGAAACCCGGGCATGATACCGAGTTTGCCTTCACGCTTTGCAATTCCAATGTCAGGTTGCTTGCGCACGACCATGAACACATCCGGCCACTGCTCGACCAGGGCATCTATATAGGCGAGGTTTTCCACCGTGCCTTCGAAGGTGGGCGCCGATACCGTGAAGTTGATCGCTGTTATGCCCGACCCGCGTACTGCATCGACAGCAGCTTTGTCTGGCATGCTGTCAGCGCTTGGAAATGGACCGCATAGAGTATCGATCACCACACTCTTCCGATATAAAGCTGCAACGTCGGGCGGAAACTCAGCCGCTTCCAGCGTCATGCGCGGAGCCAGCGTAGCCACGACAGCAGCACGGCCCACAGTAATGAGAAATGATCGCCGACTCTTCATCTCATTGTCCCGGTGTCATCCCAAGCGAAGCGAGTTCGTATGGTCTTCGATAGACTGTGTTGTAATGACGCGCCAGTCCGCCATCCTACCATCTTGTGCTTTAAAAGAAGGAATACGCTTACTCGCGGGCTACAGTTCGATCGGAAATCTTTTTGCAAGAGGAGAAGAGTTAGGTTGGTAAGTGCTAATTGCTACTCGCCAATTGCTCCACTCGCTTTGCCATCTCCTGCTTCAGGGCGTCCACACCTTCGCCGGTTACCGCAGAGATCGGAAACAGGCCGAGCTTCTTTCGCTTACAGTACCGCTTTAGCTTCGCGAGCTTGTCAGGATTGGCCACGTCGATTTTAGAAGCGACGACAACTGTCGGTTTGCTATCCAACCCGGCACCGAAAGTCGTCAACTCGCGCGTAATCACTTCATAGTCGGCAACCGGATCGGGCCGCCCACTGGCATCAGATACGTCCACCAGATGAACCAAGAGCCGCGTGCGCTCGATATGCTGCAAAAACTGGGTACCCAGTCCCGCTCCCTCGCTGGCGCCTTCAATCAACCCCGGTATGTCGGCCACCACGAAGCTGATCTCATCTGCAGGCTCACCGACCACAACGACGCCGAGATTCGGCTGCAACGTGGTGAAGGGGTAGTCGGCAATCTTGGGCCGCGCCGCGGAGATACGCGAGATAAGCGTGCTTTTTCCGGCATTGGGATATCCAACCAGCCCCACATCCGCCAGCAGCTTCAGCTCCAGCCGCAATACACGCTCTTCGCCCGGAAATCCCTGCTCACACTCACGCGGAGCTTGGTGCGTCGAGGTCGCAAACCGCGCGTTCCCGCGGCCCCCGCGGCCGCCGCACGCAATGATCACGTGCTCGTCAGGCCCCGTGAAGTCGTGCACCAGCTCGCCGCTAAGCTCGTCATAGACGATTGTCCCCACCGGCACTTTCAGCACGACGGTCTCACCTTCCCGCCCGGTGCAGTTGGAACCTTCGCCGTGGCGACCACGCTCTGCCTTGTACTCCGGATTGAAGCGGAAGTGTACTAGCGTATTGTGTCGCTCGCTCGATTCCATGATGACGTCGCCACCGCGCCCGCCATCGCCTCCCGACGGCCCTCCCCGCGGCACGAACTTCTCTCTGCGAAAGGCAACGCATCCGTTGCCGCCGTCGCCGGCTTTGACCCGAATTTTGGCTTCGTCAACAAACATAGCTACTAGTGATTAGCTGTGATTAGCGACTCGCGATCGCTCAAATTTGCATAGGTAAGTGGTCGCCCACTGTCGCCAAGACGCCCCCGGGGAATTGCACCTCGAGCCGCTCACAGAACCGCGCCTCTCCGCCATCCCAGACGGCCCGACCTGTCTCTCACGAGATTCCCGTTGATCCTTCTTGCGATCACCGCTGGGACTTCCCGTGTTCCGTATGCCTTCCTGTGCATGCATGTCGTCGTCACTACCCGGCAGGTACGATGAAAACTGTTCGCTCATCTCCTCCATCGTTATCAGCTTCCCCGGCAAGGGGCCGGTCAACACATGCATCGATGTTTTCATCCGGTTCGGTAAGGGACTTTCACCCTCAAGCTGCTGATCATGCTCGGCTTACACAACAAAGGCCTCGCGTCAACGAGGCCTGAAACCTACACGTTCGATCAAACAGACCGGCAACTCGCGATCGCTCAAGCCAGTTGCTAGTCGCTAGTTGCTAGTTGCTTTCCTGCGGAACCACCGACACGAACCGCCCGTGCTGACCACGGTCTTTGAACTGCACCACGCCGCTGATCTTCGCGAACAGCGTATCGTCTTTGCCGCGCCCGA
>Ga0126379_10002396_pt1 | contig 11915 bp, 10 predicted proteins | sample PanSoiMetPlot_24_FD_92640 | JGI IMG/M metagenome (GOLD analysis project Ga0126379, IMG submission 92640) | Tropical forest soil microbial communities from Panama - MetaG Plot_24 | ecosystem: Environmental > Terrestrial > Soil > Tropical forest > Bulk soil | place: Panama | collected 2016-02-17
AGCCGCCGCGCGGCAGCAGCCCCAGCCCGCACCCCGCCCGCACCCGCCCGGGATTTTCACGCGCAGCGGCCATCCCACCGGGGTGAAATGTCTTTTCAGCGCGGAAGGCGCGCCCGTGGCCGATATCGCCACGGCCGCGGCCAGTCCCGGCCCGGTGCTCCTCGGATTCCTGGCCCGGGCCCGGGCGCTGACCGCCTGCGACGTGGCCAGCGCGGAGGATCATTACCGGGAAGCCATCGACCAGCACGGCCGGGCCCGCGGTCCCGGCCACCTGGCCCGCAGCCACCTGGTCTACGGGGAGTGGCTGCGCCGAGCCCGGCGGCTGCGGGACGCCCGCGCCAGCCTGCGCGGCGCCTACCAGCTGTTCGAGGACATCGGCGCGCGGGGCTTCGCCGAGCGGACCCGTCTCGAGCTGTCGGCGGCCGGGGAACACCTGCCTGCCCGGTCCGCCGCGCGGGACGCTCACGACCTCACGCCCCAGGAAGCGGAAGTAACCCGGCTGGCCGCGGCCGGGGCGACCAACGCGGAGATCGCCGCCCAGCTGTACCTCAGCCCGAACACCGTCGACTACCACCTGCGCAAGGTGTTCCGGAAGCTCGGCGTCAGCTCCCGCCGCCAGCTCGCCCACGCGAAGCTCGACCCGGCCCGGCGGGGCTGGCTTTCCGCCGGTGGCTGACCGGGGACCACGTCGAGCCGGTCCCGCTGCTGCCGCGGACGAGGTCAGCCAGAACGCCGAACGCCTCGCCCACGCGATCCCGCTCGCCGGTAGCCAGCAGGTCCAGGAGCAGGCCGCGCACGCTCGCGAGGACGAACGTAGGCATCGGATCCGTGTCGCGACCCGGGCGCTCTGTGATGGCCGCAAGCATCCGGTTGATGAACGGCAGCCAGTCCGACACGCTCGTCTTGCCGAATCCCGCCCAGGCGCCGTCCTCATCATGCAGCGAGCGCGCGTAGCTCTCGAAGAAGAGCCGCTCCACCCCGGCCTGCTCGGGGTCGGCCAGCCACTGCCACAGGCGCTCGATGCGATCGGCCGGGCTGCTGGCCTCGGCCAGCCACTGCTCCACGAGACGGTACTGGTTCTCCCGGCTACGGATCAGCACGGCCCGGACGAGTCCCTCCTTCGAGCCGAAGAAGTACAGCAGCACACGCGGGCTCGAACCGACCGCGGCGGCGAGCGGGCGAAGCGACATCCGAGACAAGCCGTGCTCCGCGGAATAGGCGAGGAGTTTCTGCACCAGCTCGCTCTTGCGTGCGGTGTCCTCGCCGGAGGAATCCGATGCGGTCTCGCTCTGCGTCATCCTCCTAGTGTCTCAACGACGATGCCGGAGTCATTGCTCCGCGACAGTCCGGCACAGGCCCGGGCGCCTACGACCGCTGACGGGCTCAGGCGGCGTCGGCCATGACCGATTGCAGGTGCTTTCCCGAGCTTCGCGCCTCGATCCCGGTCACGATCCCCGAGACGCCGAAGATCATGCTGTAGAGGCCGAACAGCAGGGCCAGGGTGACCGCGCCGATGTCGGGGCGGGCGCCGAGCACGACGCCGAACGCGATAGACACCAGCCCGCCGATGATGAACATCGCACGCGTTCCGGCCTTCTCGCCGCTGGCGAAGGCCGCGAAGAGCTCGAAGAAGCCGCCGACGAATGCCCAGGCCGCTACGACGACCACGAGCACCAGCGCGGTCGGCCCGGGCCAGGCCAGGGCCACTACCCCCGCGGCGAGATCGATCAGGCTCAGCAGCAGGCGGCCGATGACCGGCCCCGCGCCCCGGCTGCTGAACGCCCGCGCCCCCTCGAGGCCCGCGTTCATGAACGCGTACACGGCGAACAGGATGACCAGCGCGAGAATCGTCACGCCCGGCCAGGCAATGGCGGTGATCCCGACGATGACCGCCAGGACACCTCGCATGATCAGCGAGGTGGACAATGACTTGAACATGACCGCTTCCTTTCGGGTTACCGGGGGCTCCTGACGCTACCCGCGGGCCTGGCGCGCGCCATCGGACGAGCAGGACGATGTTGCGGGCAGCCGTCGTGCCGCGCGGCCGGCAGCGAGACCACGCAGACGCTGATCGTCGGCCGCGCCATCACCGGCATCGGGGCCTTCACCCAGGTATCCGCGTGGGCATATGCGGACGGCCGCACCGCGTCCGTTAGGGATAATTCAAATTCGCATGTATCTAACGGAGGTGGTGCTGCTTGCCGGTTAGCGCCCCGCTGGCCCCGGCGTCTCCCTGAGCCGGCGCCGGGACGCTTCGACCTCGGCCTCGGCGGCGGCGCGCCCGGCCCAGGACGCGCCCTCGACGCTCTTGCCTGGCTCCAGTTCCTTGTAGATCAGGAAGAAGTGCTCGATCTCGAGCCGCTCGAATTCAGGCACGTGGTGGATGTCGCGCACGTGCTCCTGGCGCGGGTCGCCCGCAGGCACACAGAGGATCTTGTCGTCGCAGCCCTTCTCGTCGGTCATCCGGAACATGCCGATCGGGCGGCTGCGGATCAGGCAGCCGGGGAACGTGGCTTCCTGCACCAGCACCAGCGCGTCGAGCGGGTCGCCATCCTCGCCCAGGGTGTCCAGCACGAAGCCGTAGTCAGCCGGGTACTGGGTCGCGGTGAACAGCGTGCGGTCGAGGCGGATGCGGCCGCTGGCGTGGTCAACCTCGTACTTGTTGCGGCTGCCCCGCGGAATCTCGATGAGAACGTCAAAATCCATGCCCGTCCCGGTGGGGTCGAGGTGTCGGCCATGACGCTAGGCAGCGGTGAACGCGGCATAAACGTGCCGGCGAGACGAGGATTGACCATTTCCTCGGGCCGGCGGCACAACGGCCCAGGGAGGCCGGTGATCGGTTGTGCCGCGGTACCAATGGCGGCGGGCAGAGCTGTCAGGCGGGACCGTCGACCGCCTGGCTCGCCGACCGGACGATGAAGGTTACCTGACGCCCGGCGGGCAATGATCCTCGGCAGAAGGAGAGCATCGTGGCCAACCTGGCATCGAATCTGGCCGACACCACCCGTACCCTCGCCGGACGGGTGGCCAACGTCAAGGCCCAGGTCGCGGCGTACAAGTACCCGCGCCACGTGTGGATCGTCGACGCGCTGCCCAAGGGCCCGACAGGCAAGATCCAGAAGCGGGACATCGTCATCCCGGCGGACCTGGCCGTCCGGTGAGGCTGCTGCTGCTCGCTCCTCCCGGCGCCGGCAAGGGCACGCAGGGCGAGCGGCTGGCGAGGCGGTTCGGCGTACCGCACATCGCCGCCGGTGACCTGCTCCGGGCCGAAGCCCGGGGCGCCACTCCGCGCGGCCGTCAGGTCGCGGCCTACCAGGAAAGGGGCGATCTCGTCCCGGACGAGATCGTATTCGACGTGCTGACCCCGGCCGTTGTCGAGGCGGCCGCCAGGGGCGGGTACATCCTGGACGGCTTCCCGCGGACCCTTCCCCAGGCCACCGGCGCGGCGGAAGTCGGGGTTCGGCTTGGCGTGACGCTGGACGCGGCGGTCTACCTGTCTGCGCCGGACACGGTGCTGACGCGGCAGCTCCTGGCGCGCGCCAGCCAGGGCGGGCGCACCGACGACACCGCGGACGTGATCCGGCACCGGCTCCAGCTGTTCGCCAGGGCCACGGGCCCGCTCGTCGCCTCCTACCAGAAACGGGGCATCCTGGTAGCGGTGGACGCCGACCAGCCACCCGAATCCGTCACCGCCGAGATCCTGGCCCGGCTGTCCGATGTCCCGCTGGCCACGGCAAGTGACGTGCCGCCCGGACGTGAAGGCCCCGCCGCGCCGTAGCCGCTGCCACTGCGTCGCGTATGTCCTTGGTTCCAGGCATTGCATTCATCCGTGTGGATGGTAAGAATCCGCAGGTGGACATCGATCGTGACAAGGTCGCCGAGCTGGTGAGCAATGTCGCGGCCACGGCGGCCGGCCGGGTCGGCGCGGTGGTCGAGGATGTCTACGACGTGATCATCCGGGAGATCCCGGAGCTTAACGACGACAAGCCGGTCCTTGACCTGCTCGCCTCGAGCGTCCGCAGCAACATCGAGACCTGCCTGCAGATCATGCAGCACCAGATCGACCTGGTCACCGTGCAGGCCCCGGCCGCGGCGGTGGAGTACGCGCGCCGGCTGGCGCAGCGCGGCACGCCGCTGACCGCACTGCTGCGCGCTTACCGGCTCGGGCACGCGCGCTTTTCTGACCGGCTGCTCACCGAGCTGGCTGCGCAGGCAGATGACGCCGCGATGATTACCGCCGCCACGCTGGGCATGTCCAAGATCGTGGCTGGCTACATCGACCAGACCTCCGAGCAGATGGTCGCGGCCTACGCGTACGAGAGGGAGAACTGGCTGCGGCAGCGCAGCGCCGCGCAGGCCGCGCGGATCCGCGACCTGCTGTCGGGCGAGCGCACCGATGTCAGCGCCGCGGAGGCGACGCTGGGCTACCGGCTTCGCCAGTACCACGTGGGCCTGGTGTGCTGGACGGGCGACGGCGGCGCAGCCGACCAGATCACCCGGCTGGAGCGCGCGGTCCGGCACGTCGCCGGGCAGGCGGCCAGCTCCGGCGATCCCGTGTTCCTGCCCCGCGACGAATCGAGCGCATGGGCGTGGCTGCCACTCGGGATCCGGGACACGTTCGATTCCGCCGCAGCCAGCACGGCCGGCCTGGACGCCGACATCCATTTCGCCTTCGGCGACGCGGCCAAGGGCACGACGGGGTTTCGCCTCACCCACCAGCAGGCCCTCGCGGCCCAGGCAGTCATGCTCGTCCCAAGATCTCAAGCGAGGCGGGCGGCGACGTTCGGCGAGGTCGCTCCCGTGGCCATGATGCTCACGTCCAGGGAACTGCTGCGGGCCTGGGTGCTCAGCACGCTGGCCGACCTGGCCACCGACGACGAATACCACGCTCGGCTGCGCGACACCCTGCTCGTCTTCCTGCAGAGCGGGGGCAGCTACAAGACGACCGCCGAACGGCTCACGCTGCACAAGAACACGGTCCAGTACCGGATCCGCAAGGCCCAGGAGAGTCTCGGCCGGCCGGTGGGCGGCAACCGCCAGAACGTGGAACTCGCTCTGCTGGCCAGCCACTGGCTCGGCTCGTACGTGCTGCGGTCAGCCCCCGCCGGCGGCGCCGCGAGAACACGCTGGTAAGGCGCCCGCGGCTGGTCCTCACGTCCGGGCGGCGGGAGCCTCGGCCTGCAGATTCTCGTCGGCGTGCGCGATGTTCAGCAGCGAGCGCCAGATCAGCGCGAGAATGATCGCCGAGCCGGCGAAGGCGAACCAGAAGGGCGCGGTAACGCCCCAGACAGATGCAACCAGGCCGCCGAGCGCGGAGCCGATCACGATGCCGCCGACCATGCCGATGAGGTAGATACTGCCGACTCGGCCCTGGAACTCGGTGGGCACGGCCCGCTGCCGTACGCTCGTCGAGGTCGTCCCCCAGATGAACGCGTGTGCGCCGAAGATCGTGAATACGATGAGCGCGAACCAGACCTGGCGGGTCAGCGCGAGCGCGAGATGGGTCAGGGTCTCGATGATCAGCCCGCCGCGCATGATGACGCCCAGCGGGACGCGCCGCTCCAGCCGGCCGTAGGACGCGGTGCCCAGCAGGCCGCCCACGGCCATCACGGTGGTGATCAGCCCGAAGCCGAGCGCGGTCATGCCCAGCCGCTGCCGCGCGTAAAGGACCAGCACCGACCATGCGGCACCGAAGGTGACGTTGAAGGTGAAGATCGTGATCGCCAGTGTCCGGACGGCGGCGTGCCCCCACAGCCAGCGCCACCCCTCGCGGATGTCCTCCCGCACCCGGGCTGCCGGTGCGCGCCCGAAATGAGCGGGCAGGCGGACCCGCGAGATCAGCAGCACGCCTGCGAGCACGCACACCGTCTCGCTCACGAACGGGATCGCCATCCCCGCCGCGAACAGCGCTGCGCCGGCAGGCGGGCCGACCAGCTGATGCCACACGATCACGCCGGTGAAACTGCGCGCGTTGGCTATGCCCAGGTCGCGCTTGTCGACCAGCATCGGCAGCAAGGTGGTCGTCGTGGTGTCGCCGAACGTCTCGTTCACCCCGAACAGGAACAGCGCGGCCAGTACCACCGCGGTGTCGACCCGGTGCGCGAGAATGGATGCGGCAAGCAGGAGCAGAATCACCGCCCGGACCAGCCCGGTGGTGATGACGATGGCTCGCCTGCTGACCCGGTCCGCCACCACGCCGGCGTACAGCCCGAACATCAGCCAGGGCAGCCGCTGCAGCAACGTCGCCATCGCCACGGCCAGCGGGTTGTGCGTCTGGGATGCCACGAGCAACGGCCCGGCGGCAAGCGTGATCCCGTCACCAAGGTTGGTCACCCAGGACGAGGCCAGCAACCAGCGGAAGCTGCGGCCCAGGCGTGATGGCACGACCAGATCGGCGAGCCGGCTCAGATACGACCTCCCGCCGACGCTGACCACCACGCCATCATCGCGCACCGGTGACTTCGAAGCGGTTTGCGTCTACTGTCCAGAGCAGACCCGAGCCCGAGGAGCCGCATCGTGGCGTACGACGTTGCCGGTGACATGCGCCTGGACCCAAGACTCAAGGCAATCCTGGCCAGCATCCCGGCGGAGCCGGCAGGCGACGTGGACAGCCGCGAGGTGCTGCTGGCCGAGGCGAACTCTGAGGCCGCGCGGCAGGAGGCGGAGCAGTTCCGTTCGTTCATGGAGCTGTGCGACAGCGAGGACGCCGCCCCCTCCGCCGGGTTGCGGGTGCACACCGAGAAGGTCGTATCTGCGCCGGACGGCAACTCGATCAACCTTCAGGTCGTCAGGCCGGACGATGACAAGGTGGTCGGCTGCGTCTATTACATCCACGGTGGCGGCATGGCGGCGTTGTCGTGTTACGACGGCATGTACCGCGGCTGGGGCAAGATCATCGCGGCCAACGGCGTCGCCGTCGTGATGGTCGACTTCCGCAACGCGGTGGCGCCCTCGTCCGTGCCGGAGGTAGCCCCGTTCCCAGCCGGTCTCAACGACTGCGTGTCGGGGCTGAAGTGGGTCGTCGCCAACGCCGGGCACCTGGCGATTGATCCTGACCGCGTGGTCGTCGCGGGCGAGAGCGGCGGCGGCAACCTGACGCTCGCTACCGGCCTCAAGCTCAAGCAGGACGGTGAGCTCGGCCTGATCAAGGGCCTCTACGCGATGTGCCCGTACATCGCCGGCCAGTGGCCGACGCCGGAGTGCCCGTCCTCGACAGAGAACAACGGGATCCTGCTCGACCTGCACGACAACCGCGGCGCGGTCAGGTACGGCATCGAGGCCGTCACCGGGCGCAACCCGCTGGCCTGGCCGTCCTTCGCGACCGCCGAGGACGTTGCGGGGTTCCCGCCCACGATCATCAGCGTCAACGAGTGCGATCCGCTGCGCGATGAGGGCATCAACTTCTACCGCCTGCTCCTGCGCGCCGGTGTTCCGGCCAGGTGCCGGCAGGTCATGGGCACCATGCACGGCACCGAGGTCTTCACCATCGTCTGCCCCGAGATAAGCCGCGACACCGCCCGCGATATCGCGGCATTCTGCAGCAGCTGACCGCGCGGCGCAGGCCGCGCGCACCCGGTGCCCGCGGTCCAGCAGGTGCACGCTGGCGGTCCCTGTGCGCTGATGCCGCTGTCCAAGCGGATCGGCCGAGGGCGAGCGGTGGACTTCCGGCTGTTCAGCTGACTGCGCCGAGCGCGGCGCTGACGCTGGCGATGATCGCCCCTCCGATCGCGATGGAGATGAACGAGCGAAGGAAGCCGGTGGCAAAGAAGCGCCACCGGATCCAGGCCAGGGCCACCAGCTCGAAGACGATCACGACCACGGCCACGGCCAGCGCGGCGCGGTAGGCCGGGATCAGGAACGGCAGGGTGTGCAGGACGCCGCCGAGGAACCTGCCCACCCCGGTGATCTTCCCGCGCAGGCGACGTGCACCAGCCCTGTCGGCGACCAAAGTGCCGCGGCCATCGCCGAGCGGACCGGCGGCAACCCGTTCTTCATCAAGGAAACCGCCCGGCTGCTCGACTCAGAAGGCGCGCAGGCGGCAGCCACCGAGGTACTCGCGGGAGTCCGCGACGTCCTGCGACGCCGGATCGCCAGGCTGCCGGCCGCGGCGCAGACCATCCTGGCTCAGGCCGCGGTGATCGGCACCGAGACCGACACCGGCGTGCTCGGCGAGGTCGCGGGAGCCGACGAGAACGTGCTGCTGGACGCGATCGAGGCCGGACTGCTCACCGGGCTGCTGACAGAACCGGCCGCAGGCCGGATCCGGTTCGCCCACGCCCTCGTCCGCGACACCCTCTACCAAAGCCTGTCCCGGTTGCGCCGCTCCCGGCTGCACGCCCGGGCCGGTGAGGCGATCGAGCGGCACAGCCCCAGCGAGGCGGCGGCTCTCGCCCACCACTTCGTTGAGGCGGGCACCGATCCAGTGAAGACGGCGCGGTACTGCCAGCTCGCCGCAGCCCAGGCCGAGCAGCGCTTCGCCTACCGCGAAGCAGCGCGACTGTGGGAGCAGGCCATCGCCTGCCTCGACCAGGCCAGCGACACCCCGGCCCGGGACAGGCTGGAAACGGTGCTGCGCCTGGTCGGCGCGCTCGCCCAGACCGGGGAGCTGGTTCGCGCCCGTTCCTGGCGGCGCAACGCCGTCCGCGCGGCCCTGCCGCTAGCTGACCCGGCCCTGCTCGCCCGGGTCATCACCGCCTTCGACGTACCCCGGCTGTTTCAGGCGCACCAATACGGCGTTACCGACCACGAACTACTGGAAACGGTAGAACAGACGCTGGCCCGGCTGCCGCCCGGCGACGATCCGCTGCGCTGCCGCCTGCTCACCACGCTCGCCTTCGAACTGGCCGACACCGGATCTGAGCGCGGCTACCAGGCCTCCGCCCAGGCGGTGGAGATGGCCCGGCGTCTCGGCGACCCCAGCCTGCTCACGATCGCCATCAACGGCGCGCACATGCAGAGCTTCCGCCACGACGGACTGGCCGAGCGCCGGAGCCTGGGTAAGGAGCTGCTCGCCCTGCCGGCTAAGCCTGTCACCACTGAGGCGCTCGCCCACCTGATGCTCGTGCGGGCCGACAGCGGCAGCGCCGACTTCGACGCGGCCGACCTGCACGCCGCCCAGGCCGCGCACATCGCCGACCTGTACGACCTGCCGGTGGTCGCCGCACATGTCGCCTACTACCGGGCGCTGCGGACAATGCTGGATGGGAACCTGGCCGCCGCGGAAGACCTGTACCAGCGGGCGGGCGCTCAGCTTGACAGGCTCGGAGTGTGGCAGAGCGGAACCGCGATGAGCCGCCTCGGCCGGTTCTGCCTGCTGCTCATGCAGGACCGGGTAGCGGAAATTACCGGCGAACTGGATCGCGCCTACCGTGACCTGCACGCACCTGTTTACGTCGCGGAGCTGTACGCCCTCGCGCTCGCCGCCTCCGGCCGCACAGCCGAAGCCCGTGCCGCGGCGGGCGAGCCGCGCTCGATCCCTCGGGACGTCCTCTGGCTGTTCCTGACCGGCATCCGCGGCCTGCTCGCCATCGCCATCGACGAACGTGAGCAGGCCGACTCCGCCTACCAGGCGCTGCTACCCTACGCCGGCCGGCCGGCCGGAGCCGACCTCGCGATATTCACGATCTGGCCTGTAGCCCAGATCCTCGGCGACCTCGCCCGCTACCTCGGCCTCCCCGGCTCCCAGGCCCACTACCAGCACGCCCTCGCCATCGCCGAACAAGCGAACGCGGAGCTATGGCGCGAAGCCGCCAAACGGCGCCTGCGTGCGCGGTCGGCAGAATAACCCCCGTCCTCTCCAGGGTTTGCGGCCGCGAGCGTGTGCATCACGAACGCCTGCGGGGTACGCGGACGCCGGGAAGCTGCTCTATGTCGCGGATGCTCTCTTTGGCGAGGTCGACGACCTGGTCGGCGTGGCCGTGCCAGACGAGCTTTGCAGTGGCCGAGGCGAAGCCCTTGGCCTGCTCCCACGTGGGGTATTGCGGCATCCCGGCAGCCAGCCCGGCGGTCTTGATGGACACCAGCGCCGGACCGGAGTGCTCGAATGCCTCCTCGAGCGCTCCCGGCACGGCATCGTGGCGATCGACGCCGATCCCGCGGAATCCGTAGGCGTCCGCGAGCTTGGCGAAGTCAGGATTGTGCAGGTCGGTCTCGTAGGGCTCGTAGCCCTCGGCGAGCATCTCCCAGTGGACCATGTCGAGCAGACCGTTGTCGAACACGATCATCTTGATCGGAAGGCGGTAGGTCGCAATCGTGCTCAGGTCTCCGAGCAGCATCGTCAGCCCGCCGTCGCCGCACATCGCGATCACCTGCCGATCCGGGTAGGCCAACTGCGCCCCGATCGCCTGGGGCATCGCGTTGGCCATCGACCCATGGTTGAACGATCCGATCAGCCGTCGGCCGGCTGTCATGTTCAGGTAGCGGCAGGCCCACACCGCGGACATGCCGGTGTCGGGAATAAAGATCGCGCCCTGCGAGGCGAGGCGATCGAGTGTCGCCGCGACGAACTCCGGGTGCACCGGGGACTGGCCGCCACTGTGGCGCACGTAGACGTCCAGCTTGCGCCGGGCCTCCTCTCGAACCTTCAGCGCTGCCCGCAGGTGAGAGTTATCGGTTTTCGGCGCCACTCGATCGCATAGCCCGCGCAGCGTCGCAGCGGCGTCGCCGGCGACGCCGTAGTCGAGCCGAGCACGACGTCCAAGGTGCTCGGGACGCGAGTCGATCTGGACGACTGTCTTTCCCCGCGGGATGAACTCGCGGTAGGGGAAGTCGGTGCCGACCAGCAGCAGCAGATCGGCGTCGTGCAGCGCACGGGTACAGCCGCCAAACCCGATCAATCCTGTCAGGCCGACCGCGTAGGGGTTGTCGTGTTCGATCCACTCCTTTCCGCGCAGCGTGTAGCCGACAGGTGCCTTGAGCCGCTCGGCGAGCTCGAGCACCTCGGCGTGCGCGTCGCGAACCCCGGCACCGCAGTAGATGGTGACCTTCTCGTGGCGATCGATCAGCTCGGCAACGGCGTCCAGGTCGTGATCTGACGGCGCGTACAGCGGAGGCTCGAACTGGAAGCGGTGCGGCACCAGCGAACCCAGCCCGGTGTCCTCCTTGGCGATGTCACCTGACAGCTCGACGACCGCGACGCCCTGCCGCGCGATCGCGTGCTGAAACGCCATCTCGAACACCCGCGGCGCTTGCCCCTTGGTCGAGCAGCTCGCCTTGTAGACGCTGCAACCGTCAAACACGGAGTGCGGGTCGGTCTCCTGAAAGAACGAGCCGCCGATCTCCGCGTTCGGAATCACCGACGCGAGCGCGACCACCGGCGCGCGGGACCGGTTGGCGTCATACAACCCGTTGACCAGGTGCAGGTGGCCGGGCCCCGCCGAGCCGGCGCACATCGTGACCCGGCCAGTCAGCTGGGCCTCTGCCCCGGCAGCGAACGCGCCGACCTCCTCATGACGGACATGCACCCAGCGCAGCGTGCCATTGCGCCGGATCGCGTCGCCGATCGGATTGAGGCTGTCCCCGATCACGCCGTACACGCGTTCCACCCCAGCCCGGATTGCGGTTTCCACCAAGGCGTCAGCAACCAGCAGGCCCACCGTCAGTTCCTCCTTCTGACGCCCGACAGCGTCGCCGTGGCGTTACCTGCGTTGCAGGTTACGACCGTGCAGCGGGCGCATGCCAGCAGCGCAGGCCTCCGGGTACTGGCCGAGTCAACCGGTAGTGCTTCCCGCCACGATTGCGGGCTGGTGCTGACCTGGTCCCACTCGCAGCCCATCGCGCCTGTTCGTGCCCGGATGCCCGGTTCGCCACCAGCGCCTCGATGACTGTCCGTCGCCGCCGCAATCGGCTATGACGGCGTCCGGGGGCGGGGAATCCTGATGCCGGGGGGGTGCGGGCAGCGGTGGCGGGGGGCGGGC
>Ga0126379_10002397_pt1 | contig 11912 bp, 11 predicted proteins | sample PanSoiMetPlot_24_FD_92640 | JGI IMG/M metagenome (GOLD analysis project Ga0126379, IMG submission 92640) | Tropical forest soil microbial communities from Panama - MetaG Plot_24 | ecosystem: Environmental > Terrestrial > Soil > Tropical forest > Bulk soil | place: Panama | collected 2016-02-17
AACTCAGCGAATGTGTCGTAGTGCGGCGGTCGCTCGACACGGACATCGTAGATGCGGATTTTCTCGTGGGTCTGCAAATCGTCGTATACGATCATGCGACGCGAACCGACGATGGTCATTTCGCGGATTTTTCTCGGCTCAAGCCAACTGCTCTGGATGGTAGCGAATCGTTTATGGGGAAAGAGCAACGACATATTGGTCACGTCCTCGACCTGAGGCGTGACGTGCGCGTTTCCCTGACAGTTAACTGCGACGGGGAGGTCGCCGAGGATGTGCAGAATGATGGAAATATCATGCGGCGCCAGATCCCATGCGACATTAACGTCCTTTTGGAACAAACCGAGATTTAGACGACGTGAATTAATGTAGCGGATATCACCGAGATCGCCGGCCTGAACTATTTCAAAGATTTTCTGCACGGGAGCCGAGTACAGGAATGTGTGATCGACCATTAGAACCAGGCCGTTGCGCTCAGCAATTTCGATCAATTCCTCACACTCGCTTGAAGAAGTGGCCATCGGCTTTTCGATAAAAGTGTGTTTCCCAGCAAGGAGGCTTGCTTTCGCCAACGCATAATGGCTCTTTACCGGAGTAGCGATGACAATGGCGTCAACATCGGATGCGCTGATAAGTCGTTGCGGAACAGTGATGCCCTCCAAATCTGAATACAGCGCGCAGACATGTTTCACACGTGCGACGTCGTGATCGCAGACCGCTTTGACGCGGCATTCTGGAAGACCTTTGAAGTTGCGAACGAGGAGGGGTCCCCAATAACCGCACCCAATCGTGCCAATTGTAATTTGCTTTTTCATTTTTTTCCGCTCGGCTTGCTGGGGATTGCCAGAAGCGGCTCCGGTGATATTTGGACGCTTTGGTTCTGTCGAAGACGTCGGCTCGCTCTCTGGGAGTCGAGAACTTCTCGAGCAATTGTAGCCCCGGTTTTCAGCATGATTTTCAGGTCGAGCAACAGCGACATGTTATTGAGGTAGGACAAGTCGATCCTGATCATCTCGTCGAACGTGGTTTTATTCTTCCCGCTGACCTGCCACAAGCCGGTCAAACCCGGCAGGGTGTTCACGCGTTGCCGCTGCCAAGACTCGTAATTGGCAAATTCGCTTGGCAGACATGGGCGCGGCCCTACCAAGCTCATCTCGCCACAAAGCACATTGAAGATTTGGGGCAGTTCATCCAGTCCGCTTGCGCGTAGAACTCTCCCGAATGGGGTCAAACGCGGATCGCCATGGGCGTCGAGCTTCGTCATCGCACAGTCAGCCCGCATCAACTCTTCAAAATAGCGCTCATGAGTTTGTGTCTCACTGTTCACCTTCATCGTTCGGAGTTTCCAGATTGAGAAGTGCTTGCCACCAAGACCAACGCGCCTCTGGTGGTAGAAGACAGGACCCGCCGAAGCGATTCGAGTAACCAGCATCAGCAACAGCATCAGTGGCAGCCAAAGCGGCAATGAAACAAGAATGCAGATAACATCGAGAGCGGATTTCCAGCGAGGCACCTTTGGCTTGGACACCATCGGCACTGCAGTCCCAATGTGAACAATGCTTGTCAGGGAGCTCATGTACAAGCTGCCGCCCTTGGTCACTCGACCGGACCCGGCAAGGTAACTTGCCACCCTTCTTTGGTTGAACTCGTCCAAACTGCCGTTACTCACCTGCTCCGCAGGGATTTTGGAACGAGGAGGAGCCCGATTTACCTTTTCCTCTCTCTCAAGGAAACGTGATCGGGGAGTAGATCCTCGATCAATTTACTCTCCGAATTCCGAAGACCGACAGCCAAGACAACACACCTGGACCCGATCAGGCATGCTCCGTCCTGTCACCGCCGACCAAGGGCAGCAGTAACGAGGATGATGATTTGTCAGGATTGACGCCTCTGGAATTCGTTCAAGATCCCGCATTGCTTCAGGTCTACGGGAATTGCAGGCCAAGGTTGTAAAGTTTTTTGTTTTTTCGTCCTGATTGTGTTCGTAAATCTGACCTACTCGGACTATCAAGAACATCCTAGGGATATTGGTTCGCTTATTAACAAACCTGCGTTCACGGCAACATACCCTGCTGGCTAAACACGATCCTCACGGAAGATTTCGCCGCCGGACTTGATAGGTATACAGCGACGCACCTCACTCGTTAGAGTATCCCGCTTGAAATACGGTCGCCTACGGAAATCATCCGACAGCTAACCTAATGACCCTAAGTGGACATTGGCCTGTTTGAACGACCACTTGGACTTTTCAATACCGACTACCCAGCACAAACCGACTGCAATTCACGCCAGTCACGTCTCGTCGCTGCTCAAAAAGCGCGATTTCGCCTCGTCAGATAAAAAAGCATCAAGACCAGCCATTCTTCGCCCTCGCCAACCTCAACGCCCGTCCGCGGGTCCACGCCCTTCTGTAAAGGCCAGCACGTCTGGCCAAGGCCAGACCTTGTGGCCTTGGGCCTAACGAGGGCTAAATTTTGGCCACGGTCATTTCCCCACTGGCCTGGGGCCGCGGCCCGGTCTTGTGGGCTCAATGGCTAGTGGAGGAGAGAACCTATGCGTTTGTATTTTGCGTGATCTTAGTACGGTGTTGCTTGTCAGCTCGACGGAGGGTTCGCCGTTGCGCTCGGCTCCTGGTGTCGCTGCTGCCGTTGCCGACGATCTTGTTTTCGCTCTTGTCGTTGTCTACGATTCTCGCGTCGATCTTGTCGCTGTTCAACATTCTCGTGCCGATCTATTCGCTGTTCACGATTCTCGCGACGCTCTTCTCGCTGTTGACGGCCGCTCTCATCCTGCTGACTCATTTGCGTGTTGACCCCGGGATTGTTGGTTGGTTCGTTGTTATTCTGGCCACCAGTTTGACCTTTAGTCTGTCCCTGGGCTATCGCGCCTGCGGTCAACGTTATAAATGCGGCTGCGACGGCAGCGGCTACTTTCGCTTCAATGGATAGTTTCATATTGTTCCCTCTAGTTCGAATCCCGGTGCGTTGGTGGATGTCGCCAGTCGGCCCCGTATAGTGCATCATGTGACCGCTTTTCATCGGCGCGCATGATGAAGCTATTTCTGTTGCGATGCGCATCAATGATCCAAATTCTGCGCCCATGATTGCCTGGGAGCAAATCTACGGCACAATCACAAATCTCTTCCCTGGCGTCTCTCGGTCCCATACCTGCTCAATCTCCGCAAGTGGCACAAGCTCCGTGGCGATGCGAAGCTCTCGGGTCACCGCGAAGGCCATGACCTTCTGCAATGCGTCAACCACAATCTCGCGAGGCGGAATTCCCGCTGTGCCCATAATCGTCAACGCCGTGCTCCGCAGAACTGCCGCCGGCAATACGATGGTGGCGCCCGCGAGCTCGCCCACCTGCACGTAGCGGGTTTCGGCTGCTATGGCAGCAAACTCCTCACGCGTGACAGCAGCCAAGAACGCCTCGGCGGGGCGCCCCCATACATAATCCAGCACCACCTGAAAGCCGGACGTGCCGGCTTCGCGCGCGATTGCTTCTCGCAACTCGGGTTCGGATGTGTCGAGCTGAATAGTTGCGTCAACGCCGAGCCCGCGCAATTCGTTCAGACGCTCGCGATTGCGTCCAGCTGCGACCACGCGAGCGGCGCCCAAAGCCTTCGCGATCTGGACTGCCAGCGCACCAGTAATTCCCGTGGCTCCGAGAATCAGAACGTTCTCGCCCGGCATTAGCTTTGCGCGGTGCGCGAGCGATAGCCACGCAGACACTCCGGGATTCGCCACGGCCGCGGCGGTCTCATCACTCAGATGGTCGGGTATGGGAAACGTAAATGCGCTACGAACAACGGTCCGTTCCGCCATGGCGCCGTAAGGTAGCCGCGGGCCGCCAAAGTAGATCCGTTTGCCGTTATCAAGAACGCCTACGCCATCGATGCCGCAGATAAACGGAAGTGCACGGTTGCTGGCGTAGTGGGAGCCGCTCGCCAACTGCTTGTCGACCGGCTTCAGCGAGGCGGCGCGCACCTGAACGATGACTTCGCCATCTTGTGCGACGGGCTCAGCGAACTGCTCGCATCGTGGCGGCTGGCCCAGTGTGTGCAGGACAGCAGCATTCATAGTGACGGAGTAATTCTACAGGCTGGAACTGCGGGAATTCAACAACGCTCCGTTGCTTCCTTCCACTGCTCGTTAGACCCCAATGAGCCTGTGTCGATTCGAGAACTAAGACCCAGCTCGAGTTCCATCCGGTTTTCTTGAGATTATCAGCGATTTCAATCATCTAACTAGAATTAGACTGCATGCTGCAATCTATTTCTGCCTCCATAGAGGGATGGCCGCGACACGCGCTTCAAAATCTTCGGTCGCTTCGACTGGCCGCTTCATGCTTCAGAGCGGAGCTTTATTCATGCGTATACGAAACCTAACAAGTGCTAAATCTCGACCGAAACGATATCCCGACCGGCCTGGGACGAGGTCGTTTCGACCGCCTCGCAAAACTTCCACGCCCGGCCACGGCTAGGCCCTTACGTATACACGGATTCCGTTCCAGTCTAAGTGACTCGACCAGAAGGTCCAATTGATTGAAAAAGGGGGTAACTACGCGATAGACCTCGGCCGTGGCCGGCGGACCAGCGGGCCGCGTCCAGGGCCCGCCGGGGCCGGGGCTGGGACGTACGGCCTTTGGCCTAACTAGTAGCTCTGGCCAAGGCCATATCCCGGCTGGCCGGGGCTGCGGCCGTTTAGGCCGGGGTGAATCTCCGAACGCGCTCGGCCGGTAAGATTTTGTTCGTATGAGAGGCCTAACGAGTGCTAAATCTCGGCCGACGCCATATCCCGACCGGTCGAAGGCGCGGCCGTTTCGGCAGTTGAGATTTTCAGCGCTTCTTCCTTCTTGTAAGAGTGAACGAAACAGTTTTTTCGCCCACCGTATAACTGCCCTTGATAGAGGACAGATAATCGCCAAGCGGATCCATCTCTAAAAAGATCTCTTTTTTTGCGCCCTTTATGGGAGCAAATCGGACCTTGCCCGTTCCCATCTGTCCATCTCTACCCGACAGATAAAACTTTGTTGTTTTCCCGCTAGCAGACTCGGTGATTTTGACATTGCTCTCCTCCACGTAACGATGGGTGAACGCAAAGACGATTTTCAATCCAGCTGTCTTCCCTTTGTAGTAGACGGTGTCGTAGGCTTTTGGCTCAGCGGAGGCGAAGGGAACGACCAGGGAAACAGCGACAAGCGCCGCGGCGATAATCGACGTCCGACAGTTCACAAAACGAGCCACAAGCTCAGCGCCCCGGCAAGCGCAAGCGAGTCCATCACTCTTTGAACTGACACAGCTTGCGCCCATCCCTGTTCTGGCCATTGCCGTTGCCTTCCACAGCCCTATCTTCCACGCCCTTTGAAGGCCGATAAAAGAGACATTTATGTTACTTTTTTCGAAACCCTGGACAAGGAACACATGAAAATCGGAATTCTCCGAACGGGCATGGTGGGAAATACGCTTGGAACAAAGATCGCGGAGGTCGGGCGTAAAGTGATAACGCGGCGGCGGAGTCCCTTGGCACTTTGGCCATGCTGAACAGGCGAGCAATACGCTGGAGCAATTCTACATGGATCTGGCGTTCATCCAGACGATCTTCGGCGAGAACAGCCATGCGGACTCAGAGTGGATTGGACCGACAGTGGGAAAACTCGCAATGGATGCCTTTGGTTACGTGATTGAAGACCTCGGATTTGAGCTTGATCAACAACTTTGGTGGGCAGTCGGAGCGCTTGCAGCCGTTCACATGGTGGCGTGATCCGCGTTGACGATGAAAAACATCAGAGTGTGCGATCGGGACCAACTGCCGAGTACACTAACCTTTGACAGTAAAATTCCGCCAGTTCTCGCTGTGACAGCTCCCTGAGGCGCTCAATGTCGACATCGTCTCCCATCAGTTCCAAGAGAGTTTCCTTGGCGGCTCTCCCATACCTGCGGTAAAACCAGTCATACAGTTCTTGAAAAACAGGTCTTTGTGTCATAAAGCTCTCTGGTTTTTCTTGAGGCGCCTCAGTCGGCCGCAGGGTTGTGATTTGAGTCTGCACTGCTGCCACTTGGCTCTCTAAAGCGCGGGTCTGGAAACGGGTGGCCCCAGCGATCACAATTGCAGCCGGGCGTCCCTTCCTTCGCACGTTGTGTCACTTCACTACCCGCAACGTTATGCAGTCTCGGCTCAGGCGATGCGTTTTCGTCATATAACAAAAGAATTGTTTTCATCAGTCACTCCTTTTTTGTTTTGCAAAGGCTGCTTGGACCGAAACCAACCGCGACGATCTGGACCTCCTCCTCGAGGCCGAGCATAAAGACCCGGTCCTTTCTCTATTTAACCGTCGACCATCGCGCACCGCTTGATGAGCGCCAGGTAACTTAGGTTCCCTTTTTACGACTTCTGTTTTCGCCTGCCACTACGCTGTTTTTTCTCCTCGAGCCGTCGATCTAATTTCGGATTGTCGTTTGTGCATTCCGATGAAGTTTTGATTTTTTGAACTATCCGCGGCGATCCATTTCAGTCTGAACATGGTCGTGGAGGTTTTTATCAACCGATTGCGCAAAAAGATTGCCCGCCCCCCACTGATTCATACAGTGCGCCACATCGGCTACACCGTCGGCGGAGCCGCAACATCTACCTGCCTCCACCACAACGATCGGTCTCGCCCGAGAGATCCATTGCCCAGATAGAACGCAAAGACCGAGGCCGGGTCCAGCTCTTAGATCAAGCGGGCACCGCGCCCGCCGGCAAAATTGCCAGCAAACCGCACTGAAAACGCCATGCCAGGCTCGGAAGAACGCTTATAAAACAGGTTTTTCGCAAAAGTAGAGCTTTGATCGCGCTGATAAACGTCCAGTTCTTCGACCAGATTTCCCATTCCTTGTGGACGATAGCCTGTTTTCACAAAGTTCTAAATGAGAGAAGGCTGCTGTAAGCGCTAAAGGTCTGACCACAAACAGCGTACAACATGAATTGATATGTTGTATGACGTTTAAGTCCCACTGGATACCCACCCACGGTGAGAGAGTTAGCCGTAGTGTTTGCTGAGAACCAGAAACCGGCATTAATTTCCTGGTATGAGACGTGATATCCCGTCGCACCGCTTACGGGAGCCCATGATAAAACAGCGCTTGTCCCGGTAATGTTAGTTGCATTTAATCCCGTCGGAATATCGCAACCTCTAGAATTAGGATTCACTCCTATCAAGAACGCTCCAACAAGAATTGCAGTTATTGCTATTTTGTTCGTTTTCATGCCCGGACAATCGCGGCTATCTACATTGTGTGTTGCTTCGAAATAGTAACAGAGTTGTTAGATTCGCGGGGGGGCCTTCATGCGGTAGCGTGCTCGGCCCGGCAATGTCAGCCATGCAGGTTCCGTTTACATTCACTTTCGCGAGATGAAACCGCCCGGATCTAACGAATCGCTCCAGCCAACCGATCTCCCAACGCGCTCGGACGGCAAGAATTTGTTCGCATGTACGACGGCCTAACGAACGCTAAATCTCGGCCCGAAGCGATATCCCGACCGGCATGGGCCGCGGCAGGTGCGGCTGAACTAAAAACCAGAATGTCCTGTTGGTCCAAAAGGCAGTTACTACGCGATAGGCCTCGGCCGCGGCCGGCGGACCAGCGGCCGAGGCCGGGACGTACGGTTTTTTGGCCTAACGAGTCAGTCCGCGTGCTAAAAAGTTGAATGATCGATATCCCACCAAGGTTTGACCCTGAAGAATTAGGCCATGTCAACTCCAACTCGCGTCCGCGGGCCTTGGCCCTTCTCTATGGGCCAGCGCGTCTGGCTAAGGCCAGGCCTTGTGGCGTTTGGCCTAACGAATTGATTAAATGTCGGCCGAGGCCATATGTCGAGCGGCCGGGGCCGCGGCCGTTCGGGCCGGGGTTTCTCCCAACGCGCTCGGATGCCAAGGATTTGTTCGTACGAAGCGGCCTAACGAACGCTAACTCTCGGCCGACGTTATGGCCGAGATCATGGGCGCTCGGATCGAAATCAGCGAACTTGGACGCAGAAGGTCTCCGTTCTTCGCAAAGTAATTTCTGAGCAGTCCCCGCGCGGCGCCGACTGTCGCCTTTCGTCTAACGGCATCAATTTAATCGCTTATTATGCTGCCGCGCCCTTGATCGGAATGACATTCGCGGGTTGCTCAGTAGTCATCCGAGCCGCCATGCGTTCGCTGTGCTCGGGCCTAACGTGCGAATACGTGCCCAGAATCAATTTCCCACCGTCACGATGACCCTGCCATTGTGCGATTACTCTTACGTCAACACCGCGTTCAATTGCGCGGGTAATGAACATACGACGGAAGCTGCGATGGCTGTATACAGGCAGATTTAAGCGTTTACAGGCGGCTGCTATGGCCTTTTTAGCGTTGTTAATCGAAAAGACCTTGTCGGATGTTCTCTGCGTGTAGCGCCGTTCTAGGAGCGGGCGTAACTGTGGGTAGAGAGGAATTACAAATCCTGTCTTGGTTTTATGCCGAAATGTGATGATCTGTTGCCGTTCAAAATCTACGTCATCCCATGTAAGAGAACTTGCCTCAGCCTGTCCAAGCCCTGCCAGCCCAATGAACTCAACGAAGTCTGCGGACTCATCAGCATCATGCCCATTGAATTGCTGCGAGCGGATGCTTTCGAGAATCGTCTGAAACTGTACAAATGTTGGGGTTTTACGAATTGGGGTTTCGCGCTTTAGGTATTTCAAGTGCTGCGCTGGTGAAGCGGCAATTTATCCAGTCACGCACAGCAAATGCGAACATCTCCCGCAAGACTTGAATACAGGCGTTCCGAAATGAGGCGCCGCCGGCTACTCGTGCCAGAAATAGGTTGCAGTCGCTCGGTCTAATTGCTGTGATCTGGGTTAACTTTCCGGTTACCCAGTCGCGTTTAATCTTGCCGATGATGCGAGTCTTTCCCGCTACCGTTTGCGGCTTCTGGTGTTGCACAGTTTGCAGGTAGCGATCACATAGTTCCGAGAGCGTGATTCGCCTCTGTGAGCGGTCTATCTGGCGTTGCTCTTGTTTGAATTGCGTCAGCAACCGTTTTGCCCGCAAACGGTTCTGTGGTGCGGAGGGATTTCTTGATCTCCTTGCCGGAAATCTTGATTCGGGCATAGTAGACCCCGTTTGAATATCGATAGAGACATTCGCCGACCTTCTGAAATGTCCCATTATTGGACTGATCTCTTTGCATATACTCAAGATAAGTGGATAAAAACGGTGGATAAGGCAGAAAATTGTAACATTTTTTGAGCACGCTTTTGCATAGATAAACGGGGCGTAGCTTAGCTTGGTAGAGCGCGTGGTTTGGGACCACGAGGTCGGAGGTTCAAATCCTCTCGCCCCGATCTGAATCAGACCTTTCTCGATGTCATCGAGAAATTCGGCTAAGTTGAGCCAAAGAGCCGGGATGAAGATATACGGGGTAATATTTGCGACCGCGGTGCTAATTGCGGCGCTGGTGATGCACGGGCAAGAGGCAGCGCCGCCGTCTGTGGATCTCTTTCCAGAGCAAGAGGAACCCAGCCCCACGCCTCCCCCGAATGGCCCCGAGCTGCCGGAACTAAAACAGCTCGATGACAGTTTTAAGCCGAAATCGTTGGGCAAGGACGCAGATGCGCTGCGCGTACATCTCCTGTGGCGGGAATTGAAAAATCGCACGGCCAACGATCCTGAGGTGGAGGCCGCAAAGAAATACGCGCAAACCGCGCGGACAGACTTGGAAAAGCGAAACCGGCTCCACAATTATTACGAGCTCTATTATCAGCGAATGTCCGCTTTGGCCACGACGCCGGAACTCAAGCTGGCCCTGCAACAACTGAAGGACAGCCATCAGGTCATGCTGGCTGAGCCCCGGGTCAGGCCATCTCCGACACCAGAGGTGTCTGGTACGCCGTCACCGACGCCGACAGGCACGCCGGTAAAGAAGAAGAACAAAGAGAAGCACAAAAAGAGAATTCATCAGTAACGTTGCGACTCACGCAAGCGTTTGTGTAATTGATAGCCGGCTTTCGCGTTTGCTGACGCTCCCACGGAACTACAACAACCGGACAATAGCAAAGCAGCGTAAACCGCCTAAAAGATTTCGCTTGCCGCGTTACCAGCAGTCTTTTAAACCGTCGCTTAACTCTTCACGCCTATGAACTTACTCATCGAAATTACGGGAGCGGCTTTACTCAGACCTGCACGCTTGCTTGCGCAGGTTGAGTCTTCATACTCCTACTCGGCACACGGGCAGGCGCCGGGGCCCATGTTCTGGGTTTTCTCACTGGCGTTCGCGATCTTAATGATCGCGGCGCTTTGGAAAATTTTCTCCAAAGCGGGCCAACCAGGCTGGGCAGCAATTATCCCGATCGTAAACACTTACTTTACGATCAAGGTCGCTGGACGGCCCTGGTGGTGGTTGATCCTGATGCTCATTCCGTTCGTCAATTTCATCGTTTGGATAATTCTTTGCATTGACCTGTCAAAAAGCTTTGGGAAAGGAGGCGGCTTCGGCATTGGTTTACTTTTGCTGCCAGTTATCTTCTTCCCGATTTTGGGTTTCGGCAGTGCGCAATATCAAGGGCCGGCAGCTGGGTCGGTCGGCTCCGGAGCAGGGATTTCGCGACCGCCGCAACCTGTGTAAGCGAAAGCGAGATACACGGTGGGACGTGTGGTCCCCAGAGACGTTGACTTGGGGTTCTGCCAACCGACTGGAGGCAATTGGTTAAACGGTTGGGCGTTGGAATGACGGATCGCCCTGGGGGCTGGATACCTGTGCTACGATTTGACCCAGTTGGGCTTACGCTTCTCGTTGAACGCAGCGATGCCTTCGCGGGCTTCGTCCGATTTGCGCGCCTGCATGTGATATTTCAGCGCGAGATCGACGTCTTCCTTCACAGAATGCCACCATAGTTCTTCCACTAATCGTTTCGTTTGCGCTAGCGCATCGGGTGCGCCTTGCAGAACAGACGTGGCGAATTTTTCCGCTTCACTCATCACGTCGTCTGAAGCAACAAGGCGATTTACCAACCCGATTTCCTTCGCCCGCGCGGCGTCGATTAATTCTCCGCTGAACAACAACTCGCGCAGGTTTCGTTCGCTAACCTGCCGCCGCAGAAATGTCATCACCAGCCCAGCAACCAATCCACGGCGCACCTCCGGATATCCGATTTTCGTTCTTTCGGCCGCTACAACGAAGTCGCACGCGGACATGATGCCCGCGCCGCCGGCAACCGCGGCGCCATGTATTGCTGCAATCGTGACCAGGCGCGTTTGGCTGATCGAGATCAAAGTGTTCGCTACCATCTCCGCGGTCGCGTGCGCCTCTGTCGTATCGGCTGCCTCCTTCAAATCCAGACCGGTGCAAAATGCCGCGCCGGCTCCGCGCAAGATTAATACCCGCTGCTGCGGCTGTTCCGAGACGACATTAACGGCCGAACATAATTCGGTCAGCAACTCAAGCGTAAGCGCGTTCCGGCGTTCAGGTCGGTTGAGAGTTACGACAGTGGTTTGCGGCGATTTTTTTTCGATCAAAACGAAGGGCATGATGTAAATGACGAAATCCGAATGACGAATGACGAACTAAACTTGAATGACTCCGGTGTGGAAATGCGCTTTCGGCATTGGTCGCGAAACGTATTCCAAGAGCTGAATCAGCACATCGCGCGTCTCACGCGGCTGAATAATAGCGTCCACCCAGCCGCGGGCGGCGCCGTAGCGAATATCGGTTTGCTCTTCGTAACTTTGTTTTACTCTCGCGCGCAGTTCTTCCAGTTCTTCGGGAGACGCTTTCTTATCCCCTCGCTCGCGCGCCTTGGCGAGAATGGAAAAAACCGTGTCTGACGCTTGTGCGGCGCCCATCACCGCGTAACGCGCATTTGGCCATGCTATGACGAATCGCGGATCGTATGCCTTGCCGCACAATGCAT
>Ga0126379_10002399_pt1 | contig 11911 bp, 14 predicted proteins | sample PanSoiMetPlot_24_FD_92640 | JGI IMG/M metagenome (GOLD analysis project Ga0126379, IMG submission 92640) | Tropical forest soil microbial communities from Panama - MetaG Plot_24 | ecosystem: Environmental > Terrestrial > Soil > Tropical forest > Bulk soil | place: Panama | collected 2016-02-17
GCGAATACGTCGAAAGTAATCGGCGTAGATCGCGTCAATATCCCGGCCGTCGAATTGCGCCGCACCCGCCGGCACGCTGTCGAACATCTGATCGGCACGATCCAGGAAATGCACAGAGCCCAAAACAAAGTCGAGCTTGTGCCAATGCTGTTCGATCCATCTGCGGCCCGCTGCTGAATGGATGGGATCGTTATCCAGCTCGATACCGGCGCGGATTCGTAAGTCGGGATTTCGTTCCCGCAACTGATCGATTTCATCGAACTCGATTCCTGCGTGGTAACGGTCGTGATCGGTAAACGCGATATCCTTCAGCCCTACTCTGCGCGCCGAATCCGCCCAGGGCTGAAGCAGCGCCTGTGTGTACCGCTGCACCCGATGGCCCTGTGGGTGCGTGTGGTAGTCGGAAAACAGCGGGAATGGAGTTTTGGGGTGTTGAAGTTCAGAACCCACGACTCCAATACTCCATCACTCCGTCACGGCACCGCCAGGAACTTTTGCCGAACTCGCAGCTCCAGATATTGAGGAAAGAAAACCTCGGCGATAAACACCTTGTTTGGCGTGAGCTCGCGAGTGGAGATTGTTTCATTGTACTCGATCCGTTCGGACGGATTGACTAATATCGTCGCAGGCTTCTCCGCGACCGCGTGATTCTCAGACCACTTTGTCAAAACGTCGCCAGCGGAATTCATCAGATAGATTTCGATACGCTGGCTGGTCGGAAAATCGAGCGCTACGGGGCGCTTGGAGAGATTTGCAAGCGTGACTTTCACGCTGAGTTGGCGGACTTCTGATAGCTTCACGGTTTGCGGCGTGATTTGTAAATCGAGAGCGAGCCCACGCAGCCGCTGATCTTTGTATTGCGGGACGACGTTCGGAGAAAACGGATGTAGAATGCGGCCCAACCAACCTCGTTTTCGCGCCGGCGTGGGCGTCGGCGTGACATCCTGGCCGAACATGCCGGCAGCCACAAAGACTACCACTGCGAGGAAAACAATGCGGCGCTTCATGAAGGCCTAGACAGCCCCCAAACTTTTCTGGGTTGCAAAATTCCTGTCAAACCCTTTATGAACTCGCGAATGGTTTGGCCGTCAACCTCTATGAGAACTCTCGGTGTGCTGGCGCTTTGCCTGACGGTTGCGTTGACTTTGGCCATGGCGAGACAGCGACATTGCACCTTTCGCGTACACGCACAGGCAAACCCTCGCGATACGGATGTGTTCTCAATGTCCGCGCGCGCGCGATCTTCCGGTAAGGATGTTGCCATCCAAAAGTTACCATGGATAACCGAGCACGACGTCGTCGCGTTTGCGCCGTACCCGGCGCAGGACGGAACATACGGCGCACTGTTTCAGCTCGACGAGCACGGGCGCGTGGTGCTCGATATGTTAAGCGTTGAGCGCCGCGGCGGTTTTCTTTTCGTTTTGATCAATGGCCGACTAATTACCGAACTACAAATCGACAAGCGCGTATCGGACGGCAAGATTTACATTCCGTCCGGGCTGACTGCCGAGGACATTGAAGTAATGAAAAAAGATTGGCGCTTGATCGGTCGACAAAAACGCTAACCGGTCGATCCTCCATGCGACTGTTATTCGCAGCGTTTGTGTTCGCTTGTTATTTGTCAGCTTCGATGAGCGTTCAGACTGCCCAAAGCCGCGGTCTCGATCTTGTTCTCCCAACGGACAACGACGCTCTGTTTTCGGGAGACGGCCCGGCGTTTTATCAATACATCGAGCGCGATTACCGGGGCGTGAAATCGACGCCGTGGGAGGGTGGCCAATACGGGTTTGTGCGTGATCCCAAAGACACTGCGGCCGGCGTCGTTTACACCCGCTTTCATGAAGGAATCGACATTCGCTGCCTGCATCGCGATGGAAACGGCGAACCGCTCGACGAAGTGCGCGCCATCGCCGATGGCAAAGTCGCTCACGCCAATGTGATGCCCGGCTACTCAAACTACGGGAAATACGTCGTGATTGAGCATCGCTGGGACGGCTCGAATTATTACAGTCTGTACGGACACCTGAGTTCGATTGCGGTGCAACCTGGCGAAGCGGTGAGGCGCGGACAGCGCATCGGCGTGATCGGTTACACTGGAACAGGCATAAACCGCGAGCGCGCGCACCTCCATCTGGAATTGTGCCTGATGTTCAGCCGTCAATTCGAAGCCTGGTACGACACATTTTTTCGAAATGATCCCAATCGCCACGGCATCTATAACGGCATGAACCTCGCAGGCCTCGATGTAGCACGGCTTTATTTGGCGCTCAGAAGCAATCCGGCGCTCACCATCCCCGAATTTCTCAACCACGAAGAGACCTTCTACAAAGTCGCCTTGCCAAAGGCGGGGCACTTCGATTTACCCCAGCTTTACCCATGGATGGTTGCAGCAGGAAAACGAAACGGTGGATCGTGGGAAATCTCGTTCGCGCAATCGGGCGTTCCGTTGAAAGTTGAAGCCACCGGCAGACATGTAGTGCAGCCCGAGCTAAGTGACATCAAGAAAACTTCGACTGAGTATTCATATTTGACTCGCGACATCGTTGCCGGCCATCAAGGCAACGCGCACCTCACAAACTATGGCGCGCAGCTCATGCGATTGCTGATTTGGCCCGATTGACTTTCGCCGAAAATTTCAGCACGATGTAGGCGTGCCTTGCGCCACCGCGACGCCATGTGGGATTGCGCTTTGTACAAAACTGAGGCACTCCACAGCTCCGCTGGGTTTACCCGGAAGTGCGATCACCAGAGCGTGATCCACAACCGCGGCCAAGTTGCGTGAGAGAATGGCGTTGGGCGTAATTTTCATCGACTCCGCGCGCATCACTTCTCCAAATCCTGGTAATTCTACCCGCATCACGGCGCGAATTGCTTCCGGCGTAATGTCCCGTGGGCCGATACCGGTTCCGCCTGTGGTCAGGATTAACCCACAGCCTTGTTTGCCAAATGATCGGATGGTCTCCTGGATTCGGGGGGCGTCATCCGGCACAATCGCTTCCGCTAAGACCTGCCAGCCAGCCTTCTGCGCCGCTTTTTTCACCGCTGGTCCGCCCAGATCATCATAATCTCCCGCACTGGCGCGATCGGAGATGGTGATGATGCCAACGGTTATATGATTGGAGTGCTGGACTGGCGGAGAGTGCTGCTTGCTGCTCATTACTCCCAAACTCCACTCCTCTTCGATCGAACGCGTTCTTTCTCCTTTTGCAACAAACAGATATCGGAAATCTCCATCTGTTTGTCTACCGCCTTACACATGTCGTAAATGGTGAGTAACGCAGCAGTGACGCCGACCAGAGCTTCCATTTCCACTCCCGTCTGCGCAATTGTGCGCGTGGTGCACTTCACTTCTGCACCTTCGTTTGACGTAACAATCTCGATCTTCACCTCACCCAGCGGCAGAGTGTGGCAAAGCGGAATCAGTTGGGCGGTTTGCTTAGCAGCCTGAATCCCGGCAATGCGGGCGGTCGCAAACACATTGCCTTTCGCGATCTGATCTTTTGCGATCAAATCGAGCGTTTCGCGTCGGAGCTGGATCTTTCCACGGGCAACAGCGGTTCGCTTGCTCATCGGTTTCGCCGAAACATCAACCATTTGAGCGCGACCATCGGAACTGATGTGAGTCAGACGTTCCATTTTTACCACGTTGTCATTCTCACCGAAGCGAACGATGGCTCACCCGCCGATTGCAATCATTTTACGATTCGGCTCGTAATTATTTCGAAAGTCATGTTCGCGTGGCTTGCGTTCGACCACATCGAGAAAGAACTGTTTGAGCTGTTCATCGCTCGCTCCCGCACGCAACGGCTGCATGATATCGAACTCCAAATAACTGCCAAGACAGGGGCGTAGCTTTCCATCGCACGTAAGCCGCAGCTTGTTGCAGTTCTCGCAGAAATGCAGGTTCGTCATCGCGCCGATAAAACCGATGCGCTGCCCGCGCCCCGGAATTTGATAGTAGGTGGCCGGACCATTTGTGCGAAATTCCTTCTCCGGAATCAGACTTCCGTAGGCTGATTCGATGAACCTTTTTGCTTCCATGACCGACATGAAATTGCTCTCATTCAGAACTTCTCTGGTGCTCACCGGCATCATTTCTATAAATCGAAGGACCAAGTTTCGCGCCGCGGCAAATTCGATCAACGGCAGCAGTTGATCCTCGTTACAGCCCCGCATGAGGACTGTATTCAATTTAATCTGATCGAAGCCGGCGCCGATGGCCGCGTCGATTCCACCAAGCACCTGAGCATGGAAATCCCGCCCGGTGATCTGTGAATAAACGGTTGGATCAAGAGTATCCAGTGAGACATTAATCGATTGAACGCCGGCCTCGCGCAGCGCCTTCGCTATCGTCTGCCCTGGTGCGATTTCGCGCGCAAGCAATGTCCCGTTGGTCGAAAGACCGATACTCCTGATTCCATGGATCTCAGGAAGGCACCTAACGAAGTCGATCACGTTGCGGCGCGTCAGCGGTTCGCCGCCGGTGATTCGCAGTTTCGAGACGCCCAACTGTGCGGCGATACGAATGAGCCGCAGCGTTTCTTCGTAGCTTAAAATTTCGTGACGTGGCAACCACTCCTGCAATTCCTGTGGCATGCAATAAGCGCAACGCTCATTGCAACGATCGGTGATCGACACGCGGAGATACGAAATCTGATGACCGTGATGATCCTGCATCGAGCGACACATTACCGGGAACGGAATGCTGAATCAACCAACCCGTATTCATTGACTCAGTGTAGCGAAGGTACGATCGTGGCCGTATGCAGCGTCGAATCCTTTCTCTCGCGCTGACATTGGGGATTGCAGCCGGAACGTTGATTTTCACCAGTTGCGCGACCACAGAAGCCCGGATTTCGAAACATCCTGACATGTACCAGCGTCTCTCATCGAGAGATCAGGCCCTGGTCAGTCAAGGCCAGATTCGTCCAGGTATGACCATGGACGCCGTGTGGCTAGCCTGGGGTAAGCCAGATCAAAAGATTCCTGCCAACATGGGCGATGGTGGTGGCGAGACGTGGGTCTATCTGCGTTACGAAACACCGCCCAGCTACGGCGGACCGTACTATTATGGGCCATTCGATTGGTCCTATATCCCGCCAAAGTTCGTGTACCCTTCCAGAGGAGTCACTTTCTCAAACGGCAAAGTTGTGTTTTTCCGCTATCTGCCATCACCGCCGCCGCTTTAACGCCCCGTTTGGCTTGCCAAGCTAGTGCGAAGTGTGATTTGCTCGGAACATGAAGCGTCGCCTTCTCCTTCTCATCTCGACCATCGGCCTCGCGGCAGGCGCGCTCATTCTGACGAGTTGCTCAACACCCGAAACGCGAATTTCTGAGCATCCAGACCTTTATCAGAGCCTTTCGCACCGGGATCAGGCGCTTGTGACTCAGGGAAAAATTCGCGCCGGAATGTCGCGAACCGCTGCATGGCTGGCCTGGGGTTCGCCTGATCGAAAAATTATAGGCAACGTGAGCGGTAATCCGATAGAAACCTGGGTTTATACTTACTACGCTACTTACGCCTATCCATATTGCGGCCCGTGGGACCCATATTTCGGAGCACCTTTGTACTATCCGTTTTGTGATTCCTGTTTCCCACCAAGTATTCCTTATCCTGGCAAAGTAGTTATTTTCGCCAACCGCAAAGTTGTGTCCTTCCAGTACGTCGCTTCGCGCTAGAGCCGATCAAAAATTCTGTCGCGCTATCGCGCGTGACACATGAATAATTAGGCGGATCTAATCAATGGCCTATCGCTCATTTAGACAGTTCCTCGATGCTCTGGAACAAGCTGGCGAACTGAAACGCATCGCATTCCCGGTCGATACCGAATTGCTCATCGCCGAATGGGCCGATCGCGAGATGAAATCGCCCGGCGGCGGCAAAGCACTGTTGTTCGAGCATCCGATCGTAGATGGAAAGCCATCCGAATTTCCGGTTGCTATTAACACCATGGGATCGCGACGGCGGATGGCCATGGCGTTACAAGTTCCGGATATCCAGGACATCGCGCGCGAAATTCAGCTCATCCTGAAGGCAAAACCGCCGAACGATCTGCGCGAAGGCTGGAACCTATTGAAACAGGGAATTCATCTACTTCACGCCCGGCCGAAATCGGTGCGGGATGCGCCGTGCCAGGAGGTAGTGCATACAAGCGAGGGTGGCGACGGGTTTTCGCTCCGCGATCTTCCGATCCTTAAATGCTGGCCAAAAGATGGCGGGCGTTTCATTACCCTGCCGAATGTGCACACGCGCGATCCGGAAACAGGCGCGCGCAACGTGGGCATTTACCGGATGCAGGTTTATGACGAGCGCACCACCGGAATGCACTGGCAGGTTCATAAAGTCGGAGCGCGCCACGGCAAGCGTTACTACGAACGCGGTGAGCGCATGCCGGTCGCTGTCACTCTGGGTGGCGATCCGGTTTATACGTTCGCGGCGACTGCGCCCTTACCCGACGGCCTGGACGAATTGTTGTTTGCTGGATTCCTGCGACGGAAGTCAATCGAGCTGATTCGGTGCAAAACGGTCGACCTGGATGTGCCGGCAGACGTTGATTTCGTTTTGGAAGGCTATGTTCAACCGGGCGAGGTGTATCCGGAAGGACCGTTTGGTGATCACACGGGTTTTTACACTGCCGTCGAAGACTATCCCGTTTTCCATTTGACCGCAGTCACACACCGACGCGAAGCGATCTACCCCACAACCATCGTCGGCAAACCGCCGATGGAAGATTTCTACATCGGCGACGCCTGTGTCCGAATTCTTTTGCCAGTTTTCAAGATGAATTTTCCAGAAATCGTGGATATGACCTTGCCGGCCGAAGGCGTCTTTCACAATCTGGTTTTCGTCAGCATCCGAAAGCAATACCCCTATCAAGCTTTCAAGGTGATGCATGGCCTCTGGGGCATGGGCCAGATGATGTTTAGCAAGTACATCGTCGCTGTGGACGAAGATTGCGATGTACACAACACGAGCGATGTGCTGTTTCGATTGTGCGCGAACACCGATCCTGCCCGGGATACGACGATAATTAAAAATCCAAGCGACTCGCTCGATCACGCGCCCAGCCAACAAAATATCGGCTCACACATGGGATTCGATGCAACCCGCAAATTGCCGGGCGAGAATTATCACCGTCCCTGGCCGGAGTTGATCAAGATGACAGACGAAGAGCGCGCGATCGTAAACGCACTGCAGCGAAAAACCGAAGCCGCGAAGAGCTAAATCGATGCACCAAGGAATGAGTGCTTCGGCAGCCGTCGAATAAACATCGCCACCGGGCAGCAATCACTCTTAAACCGGCTATGGCCTACGGAACAGGCGACCCGTATCGATATCGCGAGTAAGTCCACCGGGCGGAACGCCACGAAGATCGTAAACGCGTTGTGTGTACGGGCTATAGTAAAAAGCCGGCGGCCCGGCCCAACGCGCAACGGGATAACCGCCAGGCGGCGGCGGACCATATTGCGCAGCTTGGTTTTCCTGGATAATCTTGCCGGTTAAAGCGCCGGCCGCTGCACCTGCGGCTGCACCGATCGATGCAGCTCGCACGTTACCAGTCGCCGCAGCACCGATGATCGCGCCCGTGGCAGCGCCCCAGGCCGCACCCTGTCCAACCGGCGTATCGCAGGAATTCAGAAGAAGAGAGCTCAGCGAAATCCCAGAAACAACCAGAAGAACATTTGTTTTCATAGAATCACATCCATCAAATCATGAACAGCGAATAGACATAGTTGTTGCGCGTCAATTTTCCCATTCGACCGAGCGCTCTGCGTGTTTGGATGGGTGGCGACTTACGGTCTTACAAAGACTTTGTTAGCTTTTGTGTCCAGAACCAATCCGCCGTGTGCAATTTTCGAGCAGTCATATCTCTCATGCGGCGGATATGGACTGAGAACAACACCGGATGGATCGTGACTATCTCGCTGACCGACGGGATACCCGCCGCCACGCGATGGATACTTTTTCTCAGCATCTGCTTTCGAGATCGCCGTAGCTGGAGCGGCCGCATGTTCGTTCCGTTCGCGCGCAATACTCCCTATACGGCTGTCAGTTTGCGCGTAAAGCGGTGTGCCGAGCACAAACAACGTAACTGTGATCGCCAACACAATTTTTAGACATTTCATTTTCATATTTTATCCTCGGTAAAGATTTCGGAGCCAGGAACTCAGACGGATGTTCGGTGCGGCAAATTCAAGAAAGATTTGAACAACTGCACCGTAATCCTGCCTGCTTTCTCCAGCTTACCCAAAGCATATTCTTTTTCGAAAACTCGGAACTTGTCCAGTTCAATCCTCTGAAGCAGGGCGCGATAAATGGAGGCCATTATTTCTGCCGGCGCCATCGCGCGGCGATCTTCAGCCGGGAGCGCCGCTGACGCGCGGCCGAAGAATTCTCGCGCGCGCGCCGCTTCGAACTGCATCAACTGGAGGAACTGGTCGTTGTTTTGGCGTTGCGCTAGTTCCCTCTCACTATACTGGAACCGCGCCAGATCTTCCTGTGGCAGATAAACGCGGCCAGCCTGAAAATCCTTCCAAACGTCCCGAATAATATTTGTCATCTGCAAGGCGAGCCCAAGGTCGATTGCGTACTCTCGGCAGCGCGGATTCTCATACCCGAAAATCTCGATGCTCACCAGACCAACTGCGCTGGCGACGCGATAACAATAGATGCGAAGTTCTTTAAAGGTGGAATATCTCAGGATATCCAAATCCATTTCCACCCCGGCAACAATTTCCTCCAGCATCTCCGGGGGAAGCGAATATTTCTGCATCAACTGTCTCACATCACGGGCAAGCGACGGCTCATCTGAAGCAGCGGCCCGCAGCATGTGGCGCCATTTCGTCAAACGCACTCGTTTTTCTGTCACACTCAGTTCCGTTGAGTCGGCAATGTCATCGATCACACGGCAGAACGCATAGAAAATCGTGATGTCTCGTTTCCGCTCCGCGCCTAGGGAAATGAAAGCCAGAGCTAAATTCGATTTGCTCTGACGCGTGATTGTCGTCGCATTCACATTGGCCTTCCCGGAGGCTGTCCAATCAATACTGAATCCATTTCTCCTGATGAATACGGCCCATCTCGCATCGGCGAAACAGGCACACCCACGACGCCAACAACCAGCCGGTGACCATTCCTCGAAGACAAGCAAAACTGAATTTCCACAGGAAAAGTGCACCCAGTCTATCGCCGATTGCCCCGCGCAGAGTGGCGTCGCAAAGCATGATGCCAAAAAAATGAATCCCGGAAATTAACAGAAACCACGCAAGCCGGCCGGCATTTTTTTGGACAAAATAAACGTGAGCGCTCATAGCTTCGATCAACGTTTCGTTGTGCAGCGCCAGGGAGATTTGGACCGAGCAAAACGCGATAATCAACCCGCTGATAAGCAGCCGCGCAATCGGGAGGTAATCGAGCACGCCGGGAATATTTACGAAGTAGGAGACAACCAGCGGCAGCCGGAGGATTAAGGTGCTGACTGCAACCACAATGCCAGCCCATTCCAACACGTAACTGAAGCGCCGTATCGCGAACCGGAACAGTTCGCCTTCTTCAAAGCTAACGCCTTTAGTCCATGCCAGGCAGACTGTGATGAGATAGACCTGGATGTAGACCCCGAGTAGATATTCGAAGATAAAAGCCGTGCCATCTACCGCGGCCGAGATCCGAAGCAGACCGGCTACGGGAACAAGCCCACTCCATTCAGGTAACCTCCAGAACACGATCGGCTTCAGGAGTGACGCCAGCGCACTCAGCAACACAATCAAGTAAACCAGCCAACCCCAGAAGCCGTACCGTTTCCGCAGCGCACGCACCAACGCACTGTGTAATCCGCGCCAGTTCACAATCATGAGGACCGCAGCAATGACCGACAGCGGATAGGTGGTAGTGGCGTTGTCGAAAATTCCGGCCACGCCTTCGAGCGCAGGCAAAAGCGTCTCCTTCCAGACCTCGCTCAAACGTGGCCAAGCCCATTGCGGCAAGGAAGTGACCTGGCTTGGCTCCAAGTCCGCCAGGTTCCGGATTGGCGTAAAAGTGACGAACTGAAACACGAAATAACCAAATCCAAGGATGGCGAACGTGATCCAAATCCGTTGATAGCGCCGAAGGCAGTGAAGACCGTCACCCAGAGCCTGACGCACAGGTGTGAAAAGCATCACCAGCGCGTAACCACCGCAAAGCCCCAGCCAACCGTATGCGCTTGGCGCAGTTTGCCACGCCGCAGCAAGCACCGAAATGGGAAGAATGGGGTTATGAAGAATCGGAGTAATGCGACTTAAAACATCACTCCAATAATCCATTGCCCCATCACTCCATCATGGGCCTAACGAATGACTCCCCAGTGCGGGTAAAACGGCCAATAAACAAACAACCCTCGGCCGACAAGGTTTTCCAACGGAACCGGTCCCCAGTAACGGCTGTCGAAGCTGTTATAACTGTTATCACCCAAGGCGAAATATCCGTTGCGCGGCACGGTATACTTCTGGTCAGGCTTCGACAGATATTCATGACCCGGCGCATACCCGCGATAAGGCGGCCTCGCCGACATCACTCGCTCAAACCCATACCCTTTCGCTTTGTTTCCGTTGATATAGAGAAACGGTGAATCGATGCGCAACACGTCACCGGGTAAACCGGCCAAACGTTTGATGTAAAAAGGAGGGCCCCCGACTGGGTCTGGCCGAATCGCTGGAATATTGTTTGTCCTGAACACAAAAACATCACCGTTATGTGGCTTAACGAAGTTGTAGCTGAACTTGTCAACAAACACCTGATCGCCCGTGTCGATTGCGCCCCTGGCAATGATTTCTCCACGATGAAAAACCCGACCGGGGAAGATGTTGAAGTCCTGACGGAGCGTCTCCGGCGCCGCATACACGAGAAACCCGGGCTGTCTACCCGAAAACAAGCGACAAAAGAAACTTGGTTTCTGTCGCTCGCAAACCAGTCGCGAAAAACTGAAAAAGAAGCCAATTTTTCTGGGTACGATATCAAGAATCTGGTCATCGTTATCCGGAACCACGTTGATGTAGTTGCGACCCTGAATAACGAACTCCGCGACTTGTCGCAGAAAATTTGGCGGCGGCTCGGCGGTTGGGTGACCGATGATCCCGTTTAATGTTGGTTGCATCGAGCCGGTGGGAATTTTGAACGGCTGAAGAAAATACGAGCGAATCCCCACTGCAATCACAATTGCCACCAGGATTACTTCGCAGTTCTCCCGCCAATGTGATTCCCACGTTACAGGCGTGAGCCTGTGCAGCGTCTTATCAAGTGTCTCGGCTGCGCTGTGAATTCCCTGGCGGTCTCCTACGCGTAACGCAGTCCGGAGCACCTGCATTTCCGCGACGATTTGATGCCGGTCGGCATCACTGAGCAAGTCGTGCTTGTAACGCAGGTATTTCCGAGCGTGCCGCAGGAGCAACCGGCTATGTTTAATCTGGCGCGATGTAAACATGAGTTAAATGACGAATGGTTCCGCCTCGTTAAAGCGTTGCATCGTTGAATTGTTACATAGGAAAATCGCAGTAACGTCGTAACTATCTAACGAGTTGTGGTTCTTCATTGCGCTTTGAGCACCTCGATAAACGCCTCCTGCGGAATATTGATTTTTCCAATGCTTTTCATCCGTTTTTTTCCTTCTTTTTGTTTTTCCAACAATTTGCGTTTGCGAGTAATGTCGCCGCCGTAGCATTTCGCGGTCACATTTTTTCGTAAAGCGGAAACAGTCTCGCGCGCAATAATTTTTCCGCCGATCGCCGCTTGAATGGCCACCGCATAAAGCTGCCGCGGAATTACTTCCTTCAGTTTGGCTGCCAACTGCCGGCCGCGCGCTTCTGCGCGGTCCTTGTGCACGATGGTTGAAAACGCATCCACCGGCTCGCCGTTCACGAGCAGATCCAGCTTCAC
>Ga0126379_10002401_pt1 | contig 11909 bp, 9 predicted proteins | sample PanSoiMetPlot_24_FD_92640 | JGI IMG/M metagenome (GOLD analysis project Ga0126379, IMG submission 92640) | Tropical forest soil microbial communities from Panama - MetaG Plot_24 | ecosystem: Environmental > Terrestrial > Soil > Tropical forest > Bulk soil | place: Panama | collected 2016-02-17
GTACCGGGTCGCGCTGAGCAGCGTGTTGAACCGGGCGGCGGTGCCGTCCCAGTTCGCGTGCTCCCGCTTCGGCAGTTCCTTCGCCGTCGAGCGCAGGACCCACAGTCCGGTGAACGCGAACGCGTCCCGCAGGATCGGGTAGCGGTCGGCCATGAAGGCTTCAAGGATCACGTCGTCGGCGAGGTTCGCGACGGCGTGGAACCCTGAGTGCGGGTTGTGGTCCGAAACCAGCGTCCCCCGGGGCCGCGTGACCAGCGTGTGGCCGATCTCGTGGGCGGCGAACGTCGCGATGACGACCGCCTTCTCGACCATCGACAGGCTCTGGTCGCGGAGCGGCCGTGATGACACCACGATCCGCCGTGCGTTCATGCCCGTCTGGGCCGTCTGGATATCGGCGAAGCCGACGATGTAGCGCCCGCCGTCCGGGGGCGTCAGGGCGTCGACCACGACCTGCACCGCGCTCATCACGCGGCCGTACTCGACCTGCTGGGTGTTCAGACCCTCGCGGTCCGGGTCGTCCAGCGTGGCGTCGAGCGCCTTCTGGACGACGCTGAATGTCGTCAGCATGGGTGACTCCGTTCGTGCTGAGTGATGACCGCTCAGTCGTCCTGAGCGGTCATCATGCTTTCGAGGTTCTCGTCGTCGGGGATGCTCTCATCGAGGGCCTCGGGGGTCGCCCCGAACTGGGCCTCGATCAGGACCGTGAGGGCGGGCTCGTCCTCGCGGATGAACTTGGAGCGGAGCGAGGCCCAGATGGCCTCGACCGGCTCCACGCCGCACTCCACGATGGCAGCACCGATCTCGATCAGCGTCCGTGTGCTGATCACGTTGTGCGACGGGTAGGCCATGTCGTCGTCGCGCTTGGCCCGCTGCCCGGCGGCGATCCGAACGAGGCGCTTGGCGACCTCGTCGTCCAGCCCCGGGACGTGCTGCGTCAGGACCTTCGCCTCGATGTTCTCGACGCTGTAGTCCATGCGAACGCCCCACGGGAAGCGGTCACGGACGGCTGCGTCGACCTCGACGGTCCCGACGTACTCGACGCCCTCGTTGAGCGTCGCCATGATCAGGATGCCGGGAGCGAGGTGCAGGGGCTGCGGCGCACCCAGAGGCTGCGTCGTGGCCGTCCACGCCAGCAGCCCCATCAGGCCGTTCAGCGCACGCTCGTTCTCGGGCCGGTTGATCTCGTCGACCAAGATCACCATCGGCTCACCACGGAGCAGGGCCAGACCGAAGTCGGTCCAGCGCCACTCCCACGTGCCGTTGGCGTTCTGAATGAAGCCACCGAACCAGTCGGCGGCCGTCTGGATCGAGGCACCCTCGACCAGCAGGAACGGGAGTCCCTTGCTGAACGCGAACTGCTCGGCCAGTTTGGTCTTGGCCGTCCCGGCAGGCCCGGTGATCAGGACCGCCGCAGGCCGACCGGCCTGACGGAGTTTGAGGGCGATCTCCAGCGTCGTGACGTCACGGGTCGGGAGCAGCACGCCGTCCTCGACGGAGCCGATCCGCGACCACGTCTTGGTCAGGCGCTTGACGCTCGGCGTCTTGCCCTTGCCGCTCCAGACACGCTCGGTCGGGATGGTGACCCCACCGGGCTGCCCGCTGAATCCCGACCCCAGCACGATCTTGATCGGCTGGCGCTCCTCGACGGTCGTCGCGACGACCTCGGGGGCCGTGATCGCCGTCGCCGTCGCTGCGACGGTCTTCGGCCGGGCCTCGACCACCGCAGCCGGGGCAAGATGCCCCTGCGAGCGGGGCTTCCACTCGCGGACGTTGGTCCGCCAGTTGATCTTGGTCGTGCCGTAGTCACGCAGGAACGCGTTGACCGGCGTGGCCGTCGTCTCATCGATCAGGGCCAAGCGAGCCTTGACGCTCGGCTTGACCGTGTTCGTGAAGTCGACGGTGGCGAGGACGCTCCCGCCCTCACCGTTGCCGATGGTGACGGCGGACCCCGTCCGGGTCACGACACAGCGTGATCCGTACGAGTCCGACGCCCCGTCGGCGAGGTCGTTGAAGACCTCGGCTGCGGTGCGCAGCCCCTTGATGTTCGGCATGGGTTCTCCGTTCGTGCTGAGTGTGGTCATGCTACCACCTAGAGGGATGTGATGTGATCGCATCCTGCGAGGCCCTGATGCTCAGGGACTCGCACCGATGGGATCAGTCGAGGTTCTCGCAGACGTACGACGTCCAGTAGCCGCCACTGAAGTCACCCGTCCCGACAAGGACGGCGTCCTCGGGGCACTTCGGGGCGAGGTGCGAGGTCGACGTCACGATCCCGCCACCGATGATGCCACCGAAGGCGAGCGTGATCAGGATCAGGGCGAGCGTCCTCATCGGACGCGGCTCCCGGGTCGTGGTCCACTCAAGGGCCATGGTTCTCTCCGTTCGTGCTGCTGTGTGACCTGATCGCACTTCGATCAGGCCACGCCGCAGGACGTGAACGCCCCCAGCCTGCCCTGACACTCTCTGGTCGGGGCGAGGGGGAGCGTTCGTTCGTGCTGCTGGTCCCGCATCCCCGGGACGAGGTGATCGGTCACGGCCCGCCGATCAGGGCTCTTCGGTTGTTCTGCAGGGTGTCTCCACCCGGATTGATCCGCTCTCTCTGCGGCACGGGCCGACCGTCGTCGGTCGTGGCCCGGTTCGATCTTCGTGCTGGTCACTTCTCGCACCGTACTCTCGGGGCTCCGTTTCAGGAGCCGCGCCGGGGGGACCCGGCCCGTTGTCCAACCTGCGTGGAGTGGCGTTCTGGCCCCTACTTCCCCGCTCCTCGCGAGTCCCGTCCGATCCGCGTCCGACCCCCTGACTCTCGTCTCGGTCGTTCGCGCCGTTCTCGGCGGGCGGCTCGCTCGTGGCGGCTACCTGAGGCCCTCGACGCTCTCCCTGCCCGCAGGCCGTGAGTGCTTCGTGGCGTCTTCTGCGCTCCCGACGTCTGCCCGGATGAACCGTCGGCAGGGGGTGGCGCTGTTGTGGTGTCAAGGTACAGGTGGGGCGATGGTGCTGTCAAGCCGTGATCGTGTGTGATGGGATGTGATGGGGTACGTAGTTTGCATGATCTTTGCGGGGTGAGCGTGGGCTGATCGGGGTGATCCCCGTGCGCGGGCTCTAACGCTAGGGATGATTGGCGCTAGAGCCGAGTGCGGGTCCGGCGGCTCACGGTCTGCCCGCCAGCCTCGATCCCCACCCCAGAGCCGCTGACTCAAGACCACCCGCAGCCTGTCCTGCACATCGGCGCGGCTGACACGAAACCCTCGCGACCTCACCCCGTCCCGCCCCGGTCTTTCTGCGGAACCTCCCGCGCGCGGGGAAAGGAGCCCCTCTCGACGATGCTCTTCACGACGACGCTCTTGATGCCCAAGGTTGCACACCTTGGTGACGTGATGCGATGAAATCCGTGCGGGTGAGGTGATCAGGTGGTGCGATCAGTCAACGCTGGGACTGGTGCCAGACCCCCATGACGCCACCACCATCAGGAGCGTCGACCTGTGTCAGGACGTCCTGTGACACCTTCGCTGTCACAGGACGCTCACCGACCTCGGAAGGGCTGGGCGGCTGCGCAGGGCGCGACGAAGAGTCCGCGCCCTGCGCAGCAGCCGCAAGCACAACAGTCGACCCACCGTCAGGATGCGGCGACACCACGATGCTCACACCGTGATGCCGCATCCACACGACCGAGTCGTAGACACGGCGAATGCTGGCCCTGTGGATCGCCATCAAGGACGACTCCGGGCCCTCTGTCTCCCACGGGAAGAGCCGCATCGCGAGCCCCACGACATCCCGGGGCCCATCGTCGCGGATCGAGCGGTAGACGAGGGCTGCGTCCGCTCGCCACGACGCTTCCCGAGGGTCAGTCATCGAGGACGATCTGGTAGGACCCGGAGTTCGGGCCAGCGCAGTGGGCGACGCGGACGAGGTCGTCATCCGGCAAGGGACCGGCGTCCTCGCCCGTCCAACCGCCATGGGCATGGACGTGCTGGCAGAACGGGCAGGCGACGAAGACCTTGACCAATCCGCCCTCCAGCGTCTCCAGACGACCATGGGCGGGAGGGAACGTCCTATCTGACATTCTTCTCTCTTTCTTGACGTGTATATGATGGCTTTCTGACCCTTTATGACGCTTGCTATGGGTACCTCTACCCCCTCAATGTTCGTGTGTTATAGACACCCTCGCGCGCGCGCCCTCGGAGAAGGTCATAAAGGGTGTGCATCTTTCACAGGAGACGGTAGCCAACGGCAGGCCGACCGGCCGTTGGGCGGACCTCGCGGGCGATGAGCAGGCCATCGACCAGCATCCCGAGAGCCCGGTTGACGCGGTCCCCCGACACCCGGCAGGCCCGGGCCAGCGTCGAGGTGTTGAGCCAGCCGTCAGGCGCTTGCGCCAGCACCGACAGGACGAGCCCGGCCACCGGGTCGTCGACACGGGTCCCGAAGACGGCCCGGGTCGAGTCGACGGCGTAGGCCGTGATCGCCTCGCCGAGGCCGACGTCGTCGATGGTCACGATGCGGCGCTTGTCGAACAGCGCCGACACCATCGCCAGCCTGACGACGTGGGCGGGCATGCGCTGGCGCAGGCCGTCGATCCAGCCGCGCGGGCGGACATCGAGGGCGGCCACGACCGACCGCAGGTGATCGGCCGCGTCGGGGCTGAGTTCCATCGTGTAGCGCGGCGCGATCAGGGCCGACCCGCCGAGCGTCCGGGCGAGGTCGATGCAGCCCATCAGCCACTTCGCCAGCGATGGCTCCAGTGTGTCGTCGGCCGTGTCGGCGAAGGTCCGCGCGTCTTTCTCGGCCCAGAACCACAGGAAGCGGTTGGCCCAGCCGTTGACGAGGTCGTCGCCCGACAACTTCGCGGCGAGGTCCTTCGGGTTCGTCCCGGCCAGCAGCGCGACGTGGTAGTCGCGGGCGATGGTCGAGCCCTTCATCCGCGAGTGCGTCTGGACGTCGTCGCCGTCCCAGACCTCGCGCAGGATCGAGGACATGTTGTTGCCCTCGCGTTGGGCGATGGTCAGGACGGTGCTCAACTCCATCTGGCGGATGAGCATCGAGCCGATGGTCGTGGTCTTGGACTCGACCAGCAGGTCGATCAACTTCTCCGGTGAGGCGATGCCCGAGCGGGTGATCTCACGGAGGACCGGGTCGACCTGCGAGAAGGCCGTCTCGACGAGGCGCATCGCCTGACCCTTGCGCCCGTAGTTCGCGTCGCCGACCAGCACGCCGAAGATCGAGGCCCGGTTGCGACCCCGCCAGTTGAGTGACGGGGTCGGCCCGGCGAGGGCCGACATCGTGGTCATCGAAGCCAGCAGCAGCGACGACAGGGGTGCGTCGCCGAGGCGTTCCAGATGGGCCATCAGGCCGACCAGCCCGGACGGTAGCCAGAGGTCGTTGACCGCGAGGGGCGTGACCGGGGCCATCGTCCGCGTGCCGACGTCGAGGGGGTCGATGGTGACGCCATCAGGTCCGCTGAGGGTGATCGTCGGGTTCGGGCGGTCGTCAGCGATGGTCTTGTCGGCCCACGCCGCGAGGCGGGTGATCTCCTCGTCGCCGAGAGCCGGGTCGGGATCGCCCGCCCGGGGCGTGTCGGGGATCACGTGGCGGGCGATGTACGCCTTGGCGGTCGAGATCAGAGCCTCGCCATGAACTCCCATTCCGGCCCAGAAGCGCATCCGGCCCTTGATGTGGTCGTGACGTGAGCCCATCGCGTCGTCCCACGTCCAGTCATCGTCCTTCGGCGGCTTTCTGACCCCACCGCCCTCGTCGTCGCGGGCCTCGATCAGCAGCCAGTCGAGGAACTCGACCGGGAAGACCGCCAGAGAGCGAGCCGTCCCCTCCATCGGCGTGTAGACACCGTCCTTGCGGAGGCTCCACGGTCCGAGGACCATGTTCTGCTCACCGTTTTCCGAGCGGCGCGTCTCGCCACCGGCCCACGCGCCCGGGATCGCGGTCACGTCGTAGCCCTCGGGGGCCAATCCGTAGACCTGACGGCCGTGGAACCACGGTGTGGCGTCGGGATCGTCGCCGTTGAGGGGCTTGGAGTCCGATTGGCGGCGCTTGGTCGGGGTTTCGACCGTGAACGTGGCCGTCGCGGGCGGCATCCCGGCCGCTTCGCACTTCTCGGCCCACCCGAACCGGTCGATATCGACGTTTACGAGCCGTCCCGAGGGCACGACGACCGAGTTCCGGTCGCGACGCGCCAGCATCGCCCGGATCGTGGCCTCGTCGCGGGCCATGTCGGACTTCCATGGGCGGTTGACGGCCTTGCCGTCCTTCAGGTCACCCCAGCCGATGAACGCACCGGCCCGCGACAGCCAGACAGCCGCCTCGATCATCTTCTCGTGACGCGTCGCGGTCACGATGCGGCCCGCCGGTCCTTGTTCCATTGGTCGATCCGGGCGTAGAAGAGGTCGTACAGTTCCTGATCGGTCTTCGCCTCGCGCATTGCTCGTTCGGCGTCCTTGGTCAGCCCACGGCGAACGAGCGCGTCGTAGTAGAACCGGTGCGGGACGTTCTGGGCGGCGTACGGGTGTCGCTCTTGCCGTGACGGGAGGTGCGCCCGCAGGCGCGCGAGGGCCCGGACAGCCGCCGTCCGCTCGCCTGCGGAGAGGCCCGGGTCGGCGAGGAAGCGTTCGATCTTCTCGATGCGTGATTGCACGGAAGTGGTATTGCGTCGTGCTGATCCGTCGGGCATGATGTCTCCACGTTCGTGCTGAACGTTCGGTCGGAGCCGGTCCCACGAGGACCGGCTCTTTCCATTTCTGGTACGTCCAGCGATCAGTGACGGGGCGCGTAGGGGGGCAAGTCTACGCGCCCGGGATACCCGCTCCACGCTGGTGCTGGAGGGCGTAATCGGCCAGATCGTCGGCGAAGATGTAGGTCACCGGGCGCTTCCCGACCTTGCCCCGGTAGACCCGGACCTTGCCCTCGCGGATGTGGCGGTGGAGGGTGTCGCGGGACACGCCTACGCGCTTCGCCGCCTCGGTGACGTTGAAGTAGACCTTCTTGCTGTCGGGGATCACCGTGCGCTCCTGACGTGATGAAGCCCGGGCTGCGCAGTGGGGGGAGACTGCGCGCCCGGGCACGAGTGTGGGGTCAGAAGGGCAGGTCGTCCTCGGGCACGGCCTCGACCTGCGGGGCCTCCGCAGCCGGGGCCTCCGCGACCGGGGCCTCGGGAGCCGCGCCGTTGCCGGACGGCGTCGTCTGGGCGGGACGAGCCCGCTGCTTCGGCGCGCCGACGACGTTGTCGATCTTGCTGAAGCCCTTGTCGTCCACGATGGTCTGGACGGTGACCTTCTTGCCGACGAGGTCGTTCTCGTCGAAGCCAGCCCCGACCTGCGCCTTCTCGGCCCCGACGAGGGCGACGAGGTAGCCCATGATCTTCGACTTGGGACCCGTGGCGAGGGTGGTCAGCGAGGTGATCTCGACGTCCTTCTCGGGACCCTCGACCAGCCACGTCCACTCAAGGAAGTCCTGCTCCTCGCCGTTCTTGGAGTACTGGGTGACGAGGCGCTTCGGGGCGATCCCGACGAGCGTTGCCGGGTAGGAGTCCGGGGGAAGAAGCGGCGTTCCCTCGGAGACGGTGATGAGCGGCACAGTGAACTCCTTCGTTCGTGCTGCGATGGGGGTGGGTTGATCGGCTCACATCGGCCGATCTGACGGTGATAGTACACCCCCCGACGGTCCTCTGTCTACCTCCCCCGGAAGTACTGCGCGTGTCTGCGGCAAGTACGGGAGAAGTACGCGCAGGGAATGCGCATGTCAGCCGATACCCATACTGAGTATCCGGGCGACGGAGCCCTGACGGCGTTCAACGCCATGCCCTCGCGGCGGCAGGGCGGTAGCACCGTCGCCCGGGACGTCGAAAGGCCCGTCGGTCCCCCATGGACGACGGGCCTGTTCGACAGCCGAGCGCGACCCCTGCGCCCGGGGAGGATGAGCCCATACTCGACCCGGGCGGATCGCACGCGGCGGCGAGTATAGTGCCGCCGTGCCCCGCGCTGCCGATGCCTTCTGCGCGTCCCGTCCGCGCTGTCCGGTGTGTCTCTCCGAGAACCGGGCTGCCTACCACGCCATGCGCGCGTCAGGGGCCCACTTCGTCGACATCGAGGCGACCTCGCGGAAGTTGGGTCGGCCCATCAAGCGCGAGACGATCAGCGCCCACTTCCAAGTCTGCATGAAGGGCAAGGACCTCCTCGGCGATCTGGACACGAAGTCGATGTCCGAGCAGGTCGAGCGGCTGCAGCAGGGCGGCCAGACCGACTTCGCCATCGCCGTCCAGCAGAAGGCCACCGAACTTCTCAACGCCGGGGCGCTCAAGGTCAACGCCAGTCACGGACTCGCCGCTCAGGCCCTCTTGGACCGCAGGGCCGAGAAGCAGGCGGACAGGGACCTCATGCTGAACATGGCGAGACTCCTCTCCGGTGCGGTCATCATCACCCCCGGTGAGGTGATCGAGGGCCGGGTCCTCGATGTAACGCCCGACGCACTGCTCGCCCCCGAGAACGTCGTCTCCGACCGCTGATGCCGTCACTTGCCGCCACCCGCGAGCGCAATCGCCTGCGTTCCGAGGACGCCAAGCATCCCGGGCAGGCCGCGTCGCGCCGGATGCGGACGGCCATCGCCCGCTCGATGGTCGAGGCCGGGCCCGGCCAGTTCGGCCAGTTCGCCACGACCCAGTGGGCGCAGATGCTGCTCCGGGCGCGCTGGGACGTCGACTACTTCTGCGAGGCGCTCTTGGGCTTCATCCCCCACCCGGGCCAACGGAGGCTCTTCCGGGCCTACATCCTGCGCGACGAGACGCGCTGGATGGCGCGCAACCTCACGATCTGCGCGGCGGCCGGGAACCGGGCCGGGAAGACCTTGGGCCTCGCCGTCGTGATCCTCCACAGCGTCCTGTTCAAGATGGGCAAGAAGCCGCCCAACCCGCTGGATGACCGCGACGTCGAACGCTGGATGCGCCTCGGCTACGACTGGTATCACTTCGGCGTCCACTCCGAGGTCGCCGAACTCGTCTATCACGAGATCATCCGCCTCCTGCAGGGCACCCACGAGGCCCAGCGGGCGGGCTGCCCGCTGACGACCTACCTCGGGACCGAGGTCGCCGACTGGTCGAAGAAGTACCGGGGCGAGTACCCGATGATCGTGATGCACCCGAGTCTGGGCAGCGGCACGATCCACTTCCGCACGACGGGCGAGCGGGCCATCGGCTCACTCGGCAAGGACATGGACGGCGAGTCCTTCGACGAGGCCCCGTTCGAACCGAACTTCGACTTCGTGATCGACGAGGTCCTCCACATGCGGCGGCTGTCGACGGGCGGCCAGATGTTCCTGATCGGGACGACGACCGAGGGTCTGGTCGCGTTCGCCGACAAGTGGGCCGAGGGCGACCCCGACAACCCCGGCAAGCAGGTCGACACCTACAGCCTCCGCATCAGCACCCGCGAGAACATCGGCTTCGGGATCGACCAGCGGATGTTCGACCGCTTGGTCGCGTCGATGCCGTCGTACCTCATCCCCCAGAACATCGACGGCTACTTCATCGAGTCACGGGCGGCGTTCTTCGGCGCGGAGAGCGTCAAGGAGTGCTTCGTGGAAGAACTCCCCGGGATCGCGCCCGCACAGCGCGGCCACCGCTACGTCCAAGGCTGTGACCCGGCGATCTCGTACGACTCGTCGTGGAGCATCGTCCTCGACACGACCGCTGGCGAGGTCTGGACCGGCGTCTGCGTCGGGCAACTGTCGGGCAGGCAGACCCACCTCACGGTGGCCGGGCTGCTCTTGAACACCCACAACGCCTACAACGCGCCCGATCAGCGCACGACCTGCATCAGCGGCCTTGACGCCACCGGGTTCGGCGGCAAGGTCTTCCGCGACATTCTCCCGATCAACGTGAGAGCCGTCGAGTTCGGTGGCACGAAGCGCAAGAAACTGGGCCTGCTCAACCAGTTGAAGAAGGCCATCGAGAGCGGGCGTCTGCGGTTCCCGGCCTCGGGCAAGTGGCTCGGCCTGCGTCGCCAGTTGCTGGGCTACAAGTTGGACGACAAGAAGATCGAGCAGGACGCGGTGATGGCCCTCGCCGTCGCGGTCGACGTCGCCCGGCGCAATCCCGGGGCGATGGAGCCCGAGGGCGAGTTCGACTTCTTCGGGGGTTCCCCTGCGGGGTATAGTCCGGGCGCGGACCTGCTTGCCCGTCTCCAAGCGTCGCAGAGGGAATGACGCGTGGCCCTCGCCGTCCTCGACCTGCATCAGGCCATCGAGTTCAGCCAGCGCGACCTGTCGCAGGGGACCTATCAGGAAGACGAGTACGACATCATCGCGGAACTCGGTCGCCGTCGGTCGATGATCGACAGCGAGCAGCAGGAGTTCGCGGCGATGTGCGACCGCTGGGACGCCCTGTACTACCCGGGCTCGATGGGCATCACCGCGTCGGGTGGCGCGTCGCACTGGGCCTACCACTCCAGCGCCCAGTTGCCGGGCCGCAGCCACGTCTCGCTGAACACGCCGCCGATCTACGTCGACATCCCGGCCTCGCTGCAGGCCCAGCCGCCCATCGAGAACATCGTCCCCCTGATCGACAACGACGAGTCGCGGGCGATGGCGGCGATGACCGAGCGGCTGTACATGGCGTGGGAGCGGGAGATCGACCTCAACTTCATCGGCCACCGGGCGTGTGTCGTGAAGGGCCTCTACGGGCGGACGGCGGCGAAGTACTGGTGGGACGCCGACAAGGGCTTCCCGGTGGTCGACGTGATCGACCAGCCGCGCCACCTCTGGATGGGCTGGGGCCAGAGTGACTACCGCCAGTTGGACTGGGTCGCCTACTCGCACCTGATCACGCCCGAGACGGCGCTCGCCGAGTACGGGCTGGTGTGCGTCCCCCAGAAGAACGCCGACGGCGAGGACTACCCTTACCTCGTCCCGTACGGGACGTTCGCGACGTGGGCCGATGCCCGGATCGCGATGTGGACGTTCGGCCACATCGAGGTCACCGACTACTGGTATCTGCAGCCCAAGAACGGCGACATGCCGACGAAGTTCGGGCGGGTCCCCCACGACACGTGGAACGCGATCATCGTCGGCAACCGCGTCGTCCAGAACGAGATGCGCTCCGAGTACGCGGGCCGCATCCCCTACATCCCGCTCTTCAACTCGTTCATCCCGGGCATCCCCAACGGGCGGCCCGAGTTGTACGACATCGAGCAGTTGATCCGCGAGAAGGACGAGCGGATCACCTCGGGCAGCCAGTTGATGCACAACATCGTCAACAGCCAGTACTGGCAGTTGACCGGGCCGGACGCGCCTGAGGCCGTTCCCGTGGGGCTGCGCCCGAAGGCCAATCAGGTGGTCGCGCCGGGAGCGGGCAACCGGATCGAGAACATCTCACCGTGGATGCCCGAGTTCCAGTTGGAGCAGTTCCTGACGCGCTTGGACCGGGAGATGATCGACGTCTCGGGGCTGAACGACCTGCTCCGGGGGCTCGCCCCGGCGCAGGTGATGTCATCGAGCAAGGCCATCAACGCACTGGTCGCCAACTACGAGACGCGGATGTCGATGAAGCGCGACCTGTACTACCGCTGGCGGCGCGACATCTGGGAAGGCGTCCGCGACATGTGGGCGGCCAAGGACGACGGCCTGTCGGCGATCCTGAAGGGCTCCGGGCGGCTCGACATCGAGAGCCCGTCGTTGACGCCACGCGACGACATGGAGACGGCCCAGATCGCACGAACCTTGGTCGACGGCAAGTTGTGGAGCGCCATCCGGGGCATGGACAAGGTCGGCGTGGACGACCCCGAGGCCGAGCAGAACATCATCCGCGAGGAGCAGCAGGACGCGGCCCTCAACCCGGCCGCCGTGCAGGTGCAGGCCCAGTTGGCGGCGATGCTCCAGCAGATGGGCATGAACCAGCAGCAGATGCAGGGGCA
>Ga0126379_10002404_pt1 | contig 11899 bp, 10 predicted proteins | sample PanSoiMetPlot_24_FD_92640 | JGI IMG/M metagenome (GOLD analysis project Ga0126379, IMG submission 92640) | Tropical forest soil microbial communities from Panama - MetaG Plot_24 | ecosystem: Environmental > Terrestrial > Soil > Tropical forest > Bulk soil | place: Panama | collected 2016-02-17
GCGGTATTCGCGCCAGGGAAACGATGAGAATGCACCAAGCCGTTGATGTTGCCATCGTCCTTCGACGGAACGGACGGCATGTGGCAGTCAGCGCAATTCATCGGGCTCTTCGGATAATAAAACGCCCGGGCGCCCTGCCCGGAGACGCCGCTAGCCTGCCAGTTGTCGTATTCGTTGAAGCCGCGAATCCAGCGGTAGCGGTTCACCGGCACGTCCAAGTGAACCTTGTGGCAGGAAGAACAAAACTCCGCGGTATCCGCGCGCATGAAGGGCTTCAGAAAAGTGCGGCGATGCGGCTCAGGATTTAGGCGCACGACAAAATCGTGCAACTTGCGGACGAGCGGATTGTCGCTCGCAGCAAGTTCATGCAGCTTCGGGTACTCCAGAAAAAAATCGCCCTGGCCCATAGTGCTCTTCACTTCCACGATGCTGTGGCACATCAAACAGCCCAAGCCCGCGCGCGCTTCAGGGCGATTCACGATCTGTTTGATGGGTGTATCGAACAAGCCGCTGTAAAGCAGCGCGGGATCGTGGCACCCAGCGCACCATTTCGATGAACGCACGCCAGCGACGTCTTGCATATACTCAACGCTCTTGCGATACCACTGATTGTTGAAAGAAGAGAAATGGTGCATCGAACTGTTCCACTGCGCGTAAATGTCAGCGTGGCACCGCTGGCAGGCATCGGATTTCATGAAGTATTGCGAGGGAATGTTGATGTCGTGTTTGGTCTGCGCGGAACTCGGGAAGAATTTTCCGCCGGATCCATCGCCTTCGCGGTCCATCGACTCAGGCGGCATCAGCGGATTGACAATGCGATTCGCTCGCGAGTCGCGCCAGCCGATTTCACGAGTCCACCACAACCCCGTGGAGATCGCTAATACCACGAAGGCAAGCCCAGCAAGTCGCAGAGCCCGACTGCTAACGGTTTGCCCCAGCCACCCTTTCGCATGCAGCCAGTCTGCCGCCAGCAATACTACGCCGAAAATGGAAAGAACAATGTGGGCGTAAAGCCAATTCCAAAGGTGATGCGGCGTTCCGATCTTGATTAGCGTAATGCCGAGAAGCGTCCCGGCAGCGAGAAAAATCCAACCAACACGAGAGAGAACGGTTCCGTTCCAAACCAATGGAACGAGAAAAACGAGAAGCAAGAGAAAGACGAGAACTCCCACGGCCACGTGAAGCAGATCGACTACAGCGTAGCTGATGGTGGCGGAAGGGAATCCATACAAATACACAGCCGTGAGCGTGAGAAGAATCACAAAGCGGGTTAGCCAGCGCTTGGATGACTCAATCCGCATTGAAAGCCTCTTCGAACCGGCCAGCGCGAAAGAAAAAAGCGACCGGATGTCTGAGATCCATCCGGCCGCGATTCAGTTTGGGGTGCCCCGAAGCAGGCCAAGGTATGGCCGAGCTGGAGGCGATGGTGCTAGTGGGCATAAGTTAATTTTCAAGCGAAAAATGCGCAATACTGCGAAAACACTAGAGACCGCAAAATCATCCAAAACAATTGAATTAGCGGCAATACTGTAAAACCATTAGGGGACGCTAGAGCTGTTCTATTCCCTTTCCTTCCAGGCACTTATAGTCCTTGCCCGTTTGGACGTCCTTATGTTCCTCGGTGCGGCCGGAGGGCCACTCCATGACGACGCGATCGATTTTGTCGCGCTTTCCCAAGCCAAAGGTTACAGGTAACTCGGACTGCGAAAGATAACTCGATCCTCCGCGTACCATGCGCGATTGGTAAAGATCTCCCGCGAAAACTTGCACCCTGGCCCCGATGGCATCGCGATTGGATTTCGTGCCTTGCAATTCGAAGCGGATACTACGATTGCCCGCCAACTGATCATTGCGAAACAAAACTGCGAGACCATTGTTGGTCGTCATCAAAATGTCCAAATCTCTATCGCGATCGAAGTCTCCGAAAGTCAGCCCACGTCCCACGCGAGGCTTTTCAAACCCGCCGCCGACTTCCTGCGCCACATCGCGGAACTTTCCCTGCCCCTCCTTCAGAAAAAGGTGTGGCGGTTGCGCGTAGCCCACGTTTCCTCGAATATTTCTTACAGTCTCATCGATATGCCCATTGGCGACCACTAGGTCGAGCCCGCCGTCCAGATCCACGTCGAGAAACATGCAGCCGAACCCAAGCGTATTGCGCGACGGCGCACCCACTCCGGAAGGAGTGGAAACGTCGTCAAAAACTCCGGGAGCACTGGCGCGGTATAGACCAATCATTTCGTTATCAAAATTTGTGATGGTGATGCCGGGCTTGCCGGAATTGTCGAAGTCTCCCACGTCGACACCCATGCCGGCTCGGGCTTTCCCTTCAGTGCTGAAAGCCAGCCCCGCTTCCACAGCCACGTCCTTGAATTTTCCATTGTGGAGATTGCGATAGAGTTTGTTCGGCTGCGTGTCATTGGCAACAAGCAGATCCGGCCAGCCGTCCTGATCGTAGTCCAACATGGCCACGCCCAGCGATTTCGAACTGCTGTCGAAGATACCGCTGGTCGCGGTGACATCCTCGAAAGTGCCGTTTCCGCGATTGTGGAACAGCCAGCAGGTATCGCCGCGATAGGCTTCCGGCGTGCAGTACGATTTGTGAGTTCCATCTAGGCTGCAAAACACGTCGTGCTCCGGAGACCAGCGAACGTAGTTGCAAACGAACAAATCGAGAAAGCCATCGCGGTCGTAGTCGAACCACAGTGCGGAAGTGCTTAAGCCCTGGCGGCCAAAGAGACCGCTGGAATGCGTAACATCTACAAAGGTCCCCTTGCCGGTGTTGCGAAAGAGGCGGCTTTGACCAACGCAAGTAATAAGGAGGTCGGGGAAACCATCATTGTTGTAATCGCCAACCGCCACGCCCATTCCGTACATCTCGATGTCAAGTCCCGCGCTCTTCGTGACCTCACTAAAAGTGCCGTTGCGATTGTTGCGGTACAGCTTCAAGGTTGAGCGCTGGCGTTTGTGGCCGGGCCAGTCCATGCCGTTGATGAGTAGAATGTCTTGCCAGCCGTCGGCATCGTAGTCCAAGAAGGCGCACCCCGAACCAAGCGTCTCGGGAAGCAGCTTGCCGTCGTAGGCGCCGGAATTGTGTTGAAACTGGATTCCTGCGGCTGCGGTGACGTCGGTAAGACGAAATCCCAGGTTCGAAACAGGGCCTGCAAATGTACTTTTTGGAGATGTTACCGTTGTCAGTCCCGCGCCTAATGCGGAGAAAAGGAAGTCTCGCCGGTTCAAGGCAGATTCACCAGACCATTGCGAATGGCGTAGACGACCAGCTCAGCCGTTTTGTGAATGCCAAGCGTATCCATAATGTTGGCGCGGTGCACGGCGACGGTGTTCACGCTGAGATTCAGGTCCGTGGCGATTTCCTTGTTCGACTTGCCCGCAACGATGTGTTGGAGAATCTCGAGTTCGCGCGGCGTCAATCCTCCGCCACGTTCCCCTTTCAGCGCGTCCTTGCGCGACACCTGCGGATCGAGAACGGTCATACCCGCGGCGATGCTTTTCACCGCGCTGACCAGGTCCAGGTCCATCGCGTTTTTCAAAACGTAGCCGCGCGCGCCGGCCTGAAGAGCTTGGCTGACCAGCGTTTCTTCGGAGTGCATGCTCAGCATCAGAATCCCGGCTTCGGGGTAGGTTTCCAAAATTCTTCGCGTCGCTTCGATGCCGCTCAATTCTGGCATGGCGCAATCCATCACGATGACGCGAGGTTTCAGTTCCGTTGCCAGGCGCACTGCCTCATGTCCATCACTGGCTTCCCCGACGACCGAAATTCCCGGATCGTCCTCCAACATGCGACGGAAGCCGCGCCGAACCAGCGCGTGATCGTCTGCCAGCAGAACTGTAATTTTATGCGGCATGACTTTCCACTTTTGCCCGCGGAATCTGCAAACGAACCTGTGTGCCGCCCTCCTGGCGAGGAATAATAGCTAACGTTCCGCCGATCAACTCAGCTCGCTCGCGCATGGCCACTAAGCCGATTCCTCGCTGCATCTTGTTGGCAACAAATCCCGAGCCGTGATCTTCCACTTCGAGTTCCAGCGAATCTCCGGAAAATTTCAGGCGAACCCAGGCATCCCGCGCACCTGAGTGGCGGCTAACATTATTCAGGGCTTCCTGCAGCACGCGGTAAATGTGCACCCCGGCACTGGGTTCGACGGGAAACGGCTTGCCGCTTTTCTCGTAATGCAGTTCGATGCCGGCCTGCCTTCCCACCGTGGGAATATACCAGTCCAGAGTGCTTTCAAGCCCGGCTTCTTCCAGCAGAACAGGATGCAGCGCCTGGGAAAGCGTCCGAATGTTGTTCAGCGTGGTTTGCGCGATTTCCTGGACTTCTTTCAAGTCGCCGTGGAGAGGCGTTCCCTCCCCTGCTTGATTGCCGGCGCGGCGAAGCATTGATCCAATAGCGGTGAGCACCTGGCCGAATTCATCATGCAATTCGCGCGAAACATGCCGCAGCGTGTATTCCTGGGTGGAAATCAGCTTTTGCGCAAGATCGCTGCGCTGTTCGGAAAGCTCCGCCAGGCGCGCAAAGAGCTGGCGGTTGCTGCGAATGAGGTACAAGCTGGTCAGCACAATGGCGATGAGCGTGGCGGCAAGAAAAAGGTAGAGCTGGCGCTGCACCCCGTCATAAATGTTGGCAATACTTGCTGCGGCTTGTTCTTCGCCTTCGTTATTCTCCACGAGCAACCGTGAGACGGCTGTGCTTAGTGCCTGCTGGCGCGCCTGAAGCGTCAGGCGAATTTGATCCCGCGCTTCCTGCTCTTTGCCGCTTTGCGCGAGTGCAAACATGCGGTTCACTGCGTCCCAGAACTGCGCGACGGATTGAGTGAGAAATTTGCGCTGGTCCGCCGTGCGGCTGGCCACGGCCAAACCCTCTTCGAGCTCGAGAGCAGTGTCCAAGTCCTGTCGCATCCGCTCGAATTGCGCGGTCCAGGCGGTTAGGGGATAACGCTCGGTCGTGTCCAGCATGTCGCGCATGGCCAGCGCGACAGAGTTGAGATCGTTTTCTATCCGCAGCAGTTGCAACGAATCTTTACGGTTGCGGTCCACCATCTCGCTCTGGAGCTTGCGAAGCCCGGCGAGTTGCACGGTGATGTAGGACGCATAGGCCAGCACCGCGGCCAGCGTGATGACCAGGCCGAAAAGAAGCCGATTTGTAGGTGAACGCTGAGAGAGCTCGGCCTTTTGCACGGCTAAGAATACCTCAGGCTGCTTGTGGTTTTCGCGACAGCGAACAAAGATAGGGGCGGAGCATGATTCAGCCGCGCGTGCCGGGACGAAGTATGGCGATTACGGTCAGCATCAGCGCGCAACCAGAAAGCGGCACCAGCAGTCCTATGCGCAGGCTCCCCGCGTACCGAGAAACTACACCCACAAGCGGCGGCACTAGCGCGCTACCCAAGGCCGCCAGCGCGAACATGACGCCCCCTACTTTTCGCGCGCGTGTGCTATACCATTTGGAAAGCCAGGCAATCAAAATCGGGAAAATGCTGGCCAGCCCAAGGCCTGCGAGAAAAGCGCCGCTAAACAATGTCGCCGCGAAATGTGCCCTAAGAAAAATGGCTTCTCCTGTAGCCGCAAGCAACAGTCCTCCGACTGCAACCTTCACTTCCTTCACGTGGAGCAGAATCGCCGCCGCTGCCCCACGACCACCCAGCAGCCCGGCGAAGAAAAACATAGGAGCCAAGGCCCAGGTGTTGGTGTTCCATGCCGCTGCCCGCTGCGCGTGGGCGGGAGCCCAATAGGAGGTCCCTACCTCGGTTCCGACATACACAAAAAAAAGAATTCCGAGAAGGACTGCGACGCCGGTCCCGGCAACCTTGTCGTTAGCTACTTTTGGAACAGAGCTCTCTTCGTGTGGCGCTTTTCCGAAGGGCATTCGCAGAAGCACCATTACAAGCACAACCCCAAGCGCTCCTACGGCATAAAGAAGAAGACTGACGTGCGACGCCCGCATCGCCAGCATAGCGAGCGGTGAAGAAGAAATCGCGCCCGCGCCCCAAGCCAGATTCACGATGCTCAACGCAGAGGCGCGCCGCTCGCCATACGACTCACCTACCCATAGATTCGTGCCGGGCGTGGCAAAGCCATAACCCAGCCCATAGATGCCGCTCGCAGCAAGCGCCAGGCCAAACGTTGGAGCGTTCAGCAAAGCAAAACCGACTCCCAGTAGAGAAATCCCGAGCGTGATCGCCGGTTTGAATCCTTTTGCTGAAATCAAAGCACTCGATGTCAGAACCCCCACAAAAGAACACGAGAATTGCACGAGCGAAAAAAGGCCCGCGCGGCTGTCGCTCAGTCCCCATTTAGATATGAACATGGGAAGAATAGGGCCAATGAGAGAGATTACAATCCCGTTGATGACGAAACCTGCGCAAAGCAGATAGAAAATTACGCTCTGCGAAGAAGTCGAGGCCATCGCCAAAGTTTGCGTTTTCGAAGACATCATGGCATTTTGCCGGAGCCAGAGAATTCGCGCAACGGCGCGATTAAAATCGACAAACGTCAAAACAAATGCAAACGATTGAAGTCGGCCTGATTGGATATGGACTCGCGGGCCGCGCGTTTCACGCGCCTGTGATTCGTGCAGTGCCGGGAATGCATCTGGCCGCGATTCTTCAGCGCACAGGAAACGAGGCAGCAGAAAAATATCCCGATGTTCGCATTGTGCGCAGCATGGATGAGTTGCTGGCGATTCGCGAGATTCGCATGGTAGTGATCGCCACGCCCAACGACACTCACTATCCCCTGGCGATGCAGTGTCTCGAAGCGGGGCGAGACGTAGTCGTGGACAAACCGTTCACGACCACTTTGGAAGAAGCGAAATCGCTGGTTGGGTTTGCAAAGCAGCGCGGCCGACTGATTACGGTGTACCAGAACCGGCGCTACGATGGCGATTTTCAGGCCATCCGAAGGCTAGTGGCTGAGGGCACGCTCGGGCGCATCGTGCGATTCGAAACGAACTACGACCGCTTCCGCCCGCAACTAAAACCGGGTGCATGGCGTGAGACTACCCGCGCCGGTAGCGGCATTCTGTTCGATATCGCGCCACACCTCATTGACCACGCGCTTGTCCTGTTTGGACTGCCGGAAGCGGTGACCGCTGACGTCCGCATCGAGCGCGAAGGCGCTGTGGCCGACGATGCCTTCGACATCATGCTTCACTATCCACGCGGCATGCGCGCGGTTCTGCGCTCGAGCATTCTGGCCGTGGCGCAGCGGCCGCGCTTCGTTCTGCTTGGCAAGCAAGGCAGCTTCGTCAAGCTAACGGTCGATCCGCAGGAAAACAATTTGCGGCATGGGAACATTCCGGCGAGCGGCCCATGGGGCGTGGAGCCGGAAGAAAATTGGGGCGTGCTCACGGTTCCTGACGGAGGCAAGTTTGTGCAGCGGCGCATTCCCTCGGCGAACTGCGATTTCCGCGATTACTACGCGAACGTCCGCGACGCTCTGTTGGGGAAGACCGACGCGGCAGTTGGCCCCGAATGGGCGCTCAACGTCATGCGGCTGCTCGAGTTGGCCCGGGAGAGCAGCAAAAAGCGCTGCACAATCCCCTGGCAAGCGGTCGGCGATTCCTAGGATGAGGCGGCACGATCCCCGCCATAGGGACGCATGAAAGGGGCTTTGCAAGTGATGCGAGCGAGGTGGGCCACTAGACTGGATTAGAATAGTCAGCGCTGACTAGGGCATTTACGACTAGTTTTGGACCTTCAGGGTAATGTCAAATTTGGCGTTGCAAGTGTCCGACGGGTCGTCGGTGACGGTCTTCTCTATCGTACCGCTCTTGATCGCAAACTCCAGCGGCTTCTTGGGCATATTGGGCAAGCCGGTGACGCTGGCCTTGCCGTCGCTGTTCGTGCCCACTTCGAGCTCGGTCTTCCGCTTGCTAAGGAACCCGTACTTGATGAGGACGTGAATCTTGGCGTTGTAGATGGGCTTGTCCGAGCCATCCTTCACGGTGAAGTCCGCGCGGCATGAGCCAAGACCGCCATCCACGACCGGAATTTCCGGCGATTGTGCGACGAGTACGCCGCCGCAGAAAAAAAGGAAAAGCGCCGAACTGAGAATACGAATGGACCGGATTGCGACCAACCGCATTTTGTTCCGCCTCCCTGGCAAGAACCATACGCTGGTGGACGAGGCGTTGCAATTCTTCTTAGAAGGAAACTTCGCCGTTGTGGCACTTTCGGCAATGCGACGGCGTTCGCGTATAATCGGCCTTGCCACGAAAGGAGCCGGCGCTGCTTATGACCATCGAACTGGTCCCGTCCATTCTCTCGGCAAACTTCGCGAGGCTCGCTGACGACGCGAAGGCTGCGCTCGAAGGCGGCGGCACGGTGTTGCACCTGGACATCATGGATGGCCACTTCGTGCCGAATATCACGATTGGGCCGCCGGTTGTAGCGTCGCTCCGTAAAGCGCTTCCCGACGCGGTCTTCGATTGTCATTTGATGATCGAGAATCCGGACGATTTCATTCCGGCGTTTGCGGAAGCCGGCGCGAACTGGATCTCCGTGCACCAGGAAGCGTGCGTGCATTTGCATCGCACACTGCAACTGATTGAATCGCATGGCTGCCAGCCCGCCGTGGTCATCAATCCGGCTACGCCGGTTCACGCGCTGGACGAAGTGCTGGACATGGTCCATCACGTCCTGGTGATGAGCGTGAACCCAGGCTTTGGCGCACAGACGTTCATTCGCGGTTCTCTAAATAAGATCAAGACGCTGGCGGAAGTGCGCGAATCCCTGGGCCTTTCGTTCCGTATCGAAGTCGATGGCGGCGTCGCGCTCGATACCGTGGGCGACATCGTACGCGCTGGTGCGGAATTGCTCGTTGCAGGAAACGCGGTCTTCGGGCGCGGCGACATTCGCGAGAACGCGAAGAAACTGCTGGGTGCCGCACGCGCGTCCACACTCACTCGAGCATGAGGGAACTACGCTTTCAAGCACGTTTCCATTGGTCGTCAGACCCAGTACTAGTGCGGGGCGTCTCGCCCGCGGGTTCCCACAGCTCAATCGGATTGCCCTCTGGGTCATATAAGCGGGCAAAGAGGTGCGCGAGTTGCGAAGGAGGACAGGCTCTTCGCTGACTCAGGGCGAATAGGAATACCTGTCTCAATTTTCAAAAAGCTACTGCTTATCCCTTGCGATTGCGGACATACAGCCAGCCGGAGGCGTAGCATTGGCCGCACGGTTTCTCGTTCCGGGTTCCCGTTGCTAGGCAGGTGGGGCAAGCCTCCCAATCGGCCTTGTTTGCCGCACTGCCAACGACACCGGTGCAGCGCTTTCCCGCGGTAACCTGCGCGCATTGGCCATTGATCATTTCCGTGGAGTAGGACACGGCGCCGCAGCGAGTGCAAACGGCAACGGGTTGCGGCTTTTGGTTAGACATGGATCAGCAAAGCTGTCTCCAAATCTGTTTACTTTGGAAACGGCCCCGCCATGATAGGCCCAGGAACAACCGGCTCCCAGGTTTTCTTGCAATGAGCGCACAATACTTCTTCGTTGACCGGCTGATTGGAACCTGAGTCTTGTACCACCGCGAACGAATTCATCTTCTGGCAATGTGGGCAGGTGAGGTCCACCAGAACGTGGAGCGGCAACTGTTTCTCCCCGACATGGAGCTTGTACTCCGAAGCAATCTTGCCATCATCATCCGATGTGGCTTGCACTCTCTTGCTTGCGCGTTTTCGGGTGTACAGGATTTCGTCAGCGCGAGCCAGCATTTCCTCGGGGCGTTCTCCCGGTTGATACTGCTTCCATCCTGCAGAAAAGGTGACGGGGATTTTTTCCCCGTTCCATTCGACTTCCAAAACGCCGAGGCGCCCCACGACGAGTTCCAACTGCTCCACCGTGCACTCCGGGAGCAACACAAGAAACTCGTCGCCGCCAAGGCGGACAGCGAGATCGGATCCTCGAATGACCTTGTTCAGCCGAGCGGCAAATTCCTGCAGCACCAAGTCGCCCGCCGGGTGGCCGTACCTGTCATTTATTTCCTTGAAGTTGTTCAAGTCCAGCGTGAGCACTGTTAAGGGATGACCTTTGCGCTCCGAACGCGCAACTTCGGCGGCCAGTCGTTGTTCGGCAAAACGCCGGTTATACAGACTCGTCAATGGATCGATCATCGCCAGGTTCCGCAAGAGATCGGAATGCCCTTGCTTCTCTGCCAACTGGCGACGCAGCCGTTTGATGAGGAATTGCTGGTAGGCCGCGTACAGATCAAAAAGAACGACCAGAATTACTAAGCCGAGTACAACATCAGTGGGCTTGATCCCAAGCTGGACTTCTGCTCGGTGGGCAAAGGCGGGAATGCTAAACGGGATCACCACAAGGGTCAACAGCGCAACAACAAAGATCGAGTGGCCCAGGAGCCACCAGTTCTGACTCTCGGGTTGAACCGGTTCGCGGTTCGGTTTTGGCCCCTCTGCTTTTGGAGGAGCCGTGCCGGAAGGGATAGAAGGGTCGCTCATAGAACAAACAGCCGAACTTTGGTGATTTTTTCAAGTTAGGGTGCTTACTTAGTTTGGTCAAGCGCGTTTGTCGCGCATATTTCTAATTCAGTTACCCTAAGACATAGCGGGAAATAGGACAAAGAGAGAAAGTCTGCGTTTCCTGTAACATCACTATTATCAGCGAGTTGACGGGTACACAGCCCCACCTCAGGGTCCATCGGATTGGTACCCGGGGCCTATTGGCCTAGGTGTTTCAAGAGAGCAAACTTCTGCTTGTCAAGGATGATGATTCCAATCTGCATTCTCGGGTTTTCTTTAGTCGCGCTGGTGAAATTCGCCATCGCCCAGTGGCGCCTTATTTTGCTCAGCGCCGCAAGCTACCAACTCTCGGACTCCCTACAGCTGTCGACTGGCTTTGACCGCGCGGCCATCGGGCCGAAAGATTTCGGCGCATTAAAGCGCTTTTACGAGCAGTTGTCTCCGGAGTTGAAAAAGACCAGCTCCTGGATTGCAGAAGTATCCTTGTACTACCGGGTTATCGGCCTGATCGCAAAACTCCCATCTCTTTCCACTTGGGCAAACCGCGAAATGAAACTGTGTTCGCAATACGTGGCGGTTGTCCTTGACCAAAACCTGGCGATGAACCTCGACCGCCAGATGGCCGGCCGCTCCGCCTAGGGTCGCGCAAGACACCGGCGTCTACTCCGTCGTTCAAACACAGGTCCGAAATATACACTCTGCTTGATGAGCCTTGTGTCTGGCGACCAGATACAAAGGTCAATGGGTGCTAAGATTCGTCGCAACGCTGGCGTTAGAAAAGGTTCCAGAGGAACTGGTTATAGACTTCGTGGTGGAACTGAACCTCCTGCGCCTTCACGATCGTGCCCAGGTCACGGGGGCAGCGGTCGGCTGCCGTGCGCTTCAGCTCGGCATAACGAGCTTTGACGTCGGCACCGAGGAGCGTGGTGGTCCATTCCGCTTTCTCGAAATTATCGATAGCGGTGTAGATGTTGTCTGGCAGATAGCGTTTAGCGGAGCGCAAGTCTTTGATTTTTGCAGTATCGCCATCGAGGCCGGTCTTGAAGATGGAATACATCACCATATAAGGGTTGGCATCGGGCGCTACAGCTCGCACCTCCGTACGCATGCTGCGCTCGTTGCCGATGGGGACTCGCACCATCGCGCCGCGGTTCACTGGAGAAGCATTGAGCTGATTGGGCGCCTCGAAGTGCGGGTCGAGGCGGCGGTAGGCATTTACGCTCGAGTTGAAGAGCAGGCAGATGTCGTTGCCGTGCGTGAGGATGCGGTCCACGAACTCCCAACCGAACTTGCTGAGCTTTTCTTCCCCCTTGGGATCCCAGAAAAGGTTTTTACCGTCCTTGCTAACGGAGACGTTGGTGTGCATGCCGCTGCCATTTACGCCTACGATGGGTTTCGGGAGGA
>Ga0126379_10002405_pt1 | contig 11898 bp, 7 predicted proteins | sample PanSoiMetPlot_24_FD_92640 | JGI IMG/M metagenome (GOLD analysis project Ga0126379, IMG submission 92640) | Tropical forest soil microbial communities from Panama - MetaG Plot_24 | ecosystem: Environmental > Terrestrial > Soil > Tropical forest > Bulk soil | place: Panama | collected 2016-02-17
CAGCAAAGCGCCCCATCACAGATCAAAGCCTTTTGATTAGCGTTAATGTTAAAATATATGCAAGCTGTTGAAAGCTCCCACAATCATGGCGGTGTAGCTCAGGTGGTTAGAGCGACGGTCTCATAATCCGTAGGTCGTTGGTTCGAGTCCAACCGCCGCCACCAGTCTCGTCTCTTTCATCTTCTCGCGTCGCTACAGCGCCGGTCTCGGCTTTTCTTCGACGGGACAGCAGAGCTGTCCCTAGGCGTAGGTCGTTGGGTTCGAGTCCAACCGCCGCCACCAGTCTCGTCTCTTTCTACTGAGAAGCCAAGGCAGGACCTCCGCTGGACCCGTCTCGTGGTATTGATCTAGCTGGCTTCGTGCGACGGAGAAGGCATCGCGAATGCGGTTTCGCCTCAGGCGGCATTCCCGCCGATCAGTACCATCCATTTCCGTTTGGATTGAGGGCGGTGTCGGCGAAGGCGCGGGCCGCTGCTGCTGCGTGACGGTCCGCCTGGTCGCTGAAGGGAACCACTACATAACGGACCTCGCCGGCTTCGAGATGAACAAAGTTGTGGTATGCGGCGTACTCAAGGCCGCCCTTGTGCGCGCCGAGAGAAGAGTTGACGCCCGGCGCCAGAAAGATGACGTAGATCAGGCTCGCGGTAGGCGCGGGAATGGCTTTGCTGGCCAGCCAGTCCGAGAGCTTACGCTGAATCGTCAGATCGTTGACCTTGGTGCCGGTGAGGTCACTGAAGTCCTCAACCGAGGGCAACGCCGACCAGGTGCTGACATGGTTTTTCTTCAGCTCCTCTAACACGCCGGACGGGCGGGCAGCCAGATCGTGAATGGCAACCTGACGCGAACGCACTTGTGGATCGCCCCATCCGCTGCCGAGGAAGATGCTCACCTGCTGCGCAGACTGCATGACCTCGCCGCCATGAAACTTTTTCTCCGCCGCCACCGACAGATCGGCAGGAACAATTTGCGCCTTCCCTCCATCGTCGTCAAAAACCAGATTGGGCTCCTCCGGGCGATCCACGGATGCGGCGGGACTGGCTGGCGGATTCTGCTGCGCCAACACAAGCGTGAGCGAACTTGTCCACAATAGAACGGCGATTGCGATTCGTTTCATTTCCAGTTCCTCCTATTGCGTCACCTTGAGGGAAACATCGTCGAGCACAAACGAAGTCTGCAGCTCGGAGTCTTCGGCGCCCTTGAAAAAGACCTGAATGGTCTGACCTTTGAACGAACTCAGATCGAAGCTGTGCTGCTGGTAGCCGCTGGCCTTATTCAAGTTGGAGAACGTCGCGAGCGTCGAAAGTACGGTACCAGAAGCATTGCGCACTTGAACCGTCAAAGTGTCGAACGCCGTTGTGGTGCTGGTCTCAGCGGTATCGATGTGGAGCCAGAAGCTCAGAGTTGCAGCCGTGGCATTCGCGGGGATGGCAACCTGCTGCATGACGGTATCGGTTGTCGTTTTGCCAAAGCCGTCCAGCCACGCATCGAAGGTACCGGAATGTGGCGGTTCAGAACTCGAGCTGTTGATGATCTCCAACGGCGAGTGCGTGGACGTGAGCGTCCACGGCGAAGGATTGGAAGCGCCGTTCTCAAACCCGCCATTACCGAGCAGCTCGGTCGTGGTCGATGAGTTCGAGACAGTCACCGTCACGGTCGCCGAGGTCCCAACGTTGCCGGCTGCGTCGGACGCTTTCGACACGATGGTGTGCGCGCCGTTCGTGAAGTTGGTCGTGACAAAACTAAAGGAGATAGAAGTCGAATTCGTATTGCTGGCCACTACGCTGCCGTCGATCAGAAGCTGCATCTGCGTGACCCCCACGTTGTCCGAGGCCGTTGCCGTAACGGTAACGGTTCCTGACACGGTCGCGCCGTTTGCCGGCGCTGTTACGGACGTGGTCGGCGGCGTGGTATCACCGCCGCCCGGCGTAGTCACGTTCAACGCAAAATCGTCGACTACAAATGAAGTCTGCAGCTCAAAATCTTCCTTCCCTTGCAGGAAAATCTGGATCGTCTGGCCCTTGAAGGAGCTGAGATCAAAAGTCTGTTGAGCGTAGCCGGCAGCATGGTTCAAGTTGGAATAAGTCTTCAAGGTGGAGAGAACTGATCCGGACGTATTTCGCACCTGGACCGTTAAGGTGTCAAATGCGGTTGTCGTCGAGGTTTCAGCAGTGTCGATGTGCAACCAGAAGCTCAGCGAAGCCGCTGTGGCATTGGCAGGAATGGTGACGGTCTGCAGGATGGAGTCAGTCGTAGTGCTGCCGTGCCCATCCAGCCAGGCATCGAACGTGCCTGAGTGCGGCGGCTCGGTGCTTGTGCTGTTGATGATCCGGTTCGTGGATACCGACGTCGTCACGGTCCAGGGAGACGGATTCGCCGCTCCGTTTTCAAAGCCTGGATTCCCCAGAATTTGCGTTGTGGTGGTGCCGCCGGAGGCGGTCACGGTCAAAGCAATCGTGGTGGTGTGAGTCACACCGCCTCCCGTGGCGGTCACCGTCACGTTCGAGGTTCCGGTCGTAGCCGTACTGCTGGCGGAGAAGGTCAGCGTTGAACTGCCGCTGCCTGGAGCCGCAATGGAGGCCGGACTGAAGCTTGCGGTCACCCCGGAAGGCAAGCCAGACGCTGACAGCGAGACGGCCGCATTGAAGCCTCCGCTGACCGTCGTCGAGACCGTGCTGCTGCTAGAGCCGGCTTGGGCAACCGACACACTCGAGGGCGAGGCGCTGACCGCGAAATCCGGCGTTGCCGCAGAAGTTACGGTCAGGGTGATGGCTGCCGTGTGCGTCACGCCGCCGCCTGTGGCCGTCACGGTTACCGTCGCTGTGCCGGTAGTGGCGGTGCTGCCGGCGGAGAGAGTTAAGGTTGAGCTGCCGCTTCCCGGCGCCGCGATGGAACTTGGGCTGAAGCTGGCGGTCACACCGGTAGGCAGCCCGGAGGCTGACAGTGCCACCGCTGAATTGAATCCCCCGCTCACCGCAGTCGAAATCGTGCTGGTGGCGGAGCTGCCCTGAACCACGGAGACGTTGGTTGGCGATGCAGCGACGCTGAAGTCCGGTTGCGTGACCGTGAGTGCGATGGTGGCAGTGTGGGTAACACCGGCCCCGGTTGCTGTGACCGTTACGTTGGTCGTTTCCGCGGTTGCACTGCTGCTCGCGGTAAAAGTCAGGGTTGAGCTGCCGCTTCCCGGCGCCGCAATGGAACTCGGGCTGAAGCTGGCAGTCACACCGGAAGGCAGTCCCGAGACCGAGAGGGCCACGGAAGAGTTGAAGCCGCCGCTGATCGTCGTCGAGATGGTGCTGCTGCCCGTGCTGCTTTGCGCCACCGACAGGCTGGCTGGCATCGCGCTCACGGCGAAGTCCGGGGTTGCTTGCTTCCAGACATCGGAAATAGGGGTAGCGCTCGCGGCGCTGCCCACGTGAGTCAGGCCATACAGATCTTCCAGCGTGCGCAGGACGTTGAAGTGGTTGATGGTTTCACTGAACTGACCTTGCTTCACCATCGGGCCGACGAAGATCGTCGGGATCTGGTTGTTGCTGGAGTTATCGTCTTCGTCCCACGTCACGATCAGAAGGCTGTTATGAGTCTGGGCAAACTGGATGTAGCTGCTCAAGTTTTGTTGCAGCCAAGTGTCACCCTGAGCGATGGTGCCGTCATGCATATCGTCATTGAGATTGGGAATGACGAAAGAGAGCGTGGGGAGCGTGTTGAGGTCCGTGGGGAAGCTGGTAAAAGGCTGGTTCGCAGCAGTAGCAACGTTCGTGAAATTGATCCAAGGAGCATGCTTGCGCGCGTAAGCGCCGGACGTGCACACCGTGGAGCCCGCAGCCGGCAGGTCTTCGGAGAAGCCGGTGAAGCTTAGCCCCGCAGCGCCCAGTTCGCTGGCCAGATTCTCAGTGGAAAAGGTGTGCGGACAGGAATCATCGGTAACGGCCTGATTCGATCCAGAGAACAGGTCCAGGTAGTTGGGCTGGCTGGGATGTTCCACCGCGAACGATTGTGTAAACAGAGCGCCTTGCTGGGCCAGGCTGTTGATGAACGGCGCGGAAGACGAACCGATGATGTTCGAGAATGAGTGGTTTTCTTCCATCACGATGATGACGTGATCGGGAGGAGCAATTCCGAAAATGTTGTTTCCTGGAATCGTCAACGACACATTCACACTGTGCGTTACCCCGCCTCCGCTGGCAGTGACTGTTACCGTCGAAGTTCCGACAATCGCGGTACTGTCGGCGGTGAACGTGAGAGTCGAACTGCCGCTTCCCGGAGCGGCGATCGAGTTGGGACTGAAGCTCGCCGTAACACCTGTCGGCAAGCCCGAAGCGGAAAGAGAGACTGCAGAATTGAAGCCACCACTCACCGCTGTGGAGATGGTGCTGCTGCTCGAGCCCCCGTGCGTTACCGACACGCTGCTTGGCGAGGCACTGAGCGTGAAGTCGGGGGCAGCAGCCGGGTTAACCGTGAGCGCTACCGTCGTGGTATGGGTGACGCCGCCTCCTGTTGCCGTCACCGTCACATTCGTCGTGCCGGTGGCCGCGGTGCTGCTGGCAGTAAACGTCAGGGTCGAGTTTCCACTCCCCGGCGCGGCGATCGAACTGGGATTGAAACTGGCGGTGACGCCTGAAGGCAAACCCGAAACCGACAGAGAAACCGCGGCGTTGAAGCCGTTGCTGACCGAAGTCGAGAGTGTGCTGCTTCCGGAGTTGCCTTGTGCGACGGAGAGAGCAGTCGGCGAAGCACTTAGATTGAAGTCCGCTGCCTGGCCGGGATTGAAGACAATGTTAAGGACCGGGTGAAGCTCGATTCCATTGGGTGCAACACCAGTCTGGCCGTGCAGAAAGTCGAACATCCCCACGCCAGTGACTTGTACTGGAATGTTGGCAGTTTGGAAACTTGTGGTCGCTGTGAACTTCGCGTCGAATGTAGCGCGCGCGTTGGTAATGTCCGCCAGGAACGGACTGCCCGATCCCACACAGGAAGGTGATGGGATTTCCGTGATCATGGTGTTTCCGGATGCATCTTGAATCACCAGATGGTAGTCGGAGTCGCTCTCCAGCTTGAACAACGTCAGCGTGGCATTGATGACCCAGACGGTCGTCTCGGGGCCGGCTACACGATTGTTCGCAGGAATCGGATTCGGCGCGGTAAACGCTCGCATCGATGCAATCGTCGTGCTTGTAGAGGAGTTCAGGTTGACCATGCCCGCATCGGGATCTGTGCCGGTCTTCACTGACCAGCGTTCGACTCCGCATTGCGAGAATAAGGTGGAAGGAAAAGCCAGAACCGCGGCGACGACCAGCAAAGATAAACGGCGGACACTCAGCATGACATTTCTCCTGCGTGTTTCTAGTCCCGTTTACGCTTGGAGGACCATAACGTGGACCTTCGTGTCGTGGGGTTAAAAGCCAGTGAAAAAACTCTTGGTAATCTCAAAACGAAACCTCATGACTCAGTGCGGACGTGGGGCTCGTTCCTGTTGGTCTGTCGCAGCGATGATGTCGGCCTTTCTTCGACCGAGAGGACAGCAAGAGCTGTTCCCTCCCAGTCGTTTGGCTTACATTCAAGCAGTCGATTGTTGCTTTGCCACTGCGTCTCTCGATTCACAGCAGAGAATTCTACACGCCAACTTGCGCCAGTTTTTGCGCTCGCTGTTCATTGCCAAGTTGCGCCATTTTTTGCCAGCTCTCCATTTCCCATAATGGAACCTTTAATATGTATCGCAAACACTCTGTTTAATCTGTCGAAGTGAAGAATTCGATCTGCAGGTCTTTAGAGAACTGCAGAAGATTGAAATATTTTCATTTACCCGGCGTTGACAAAGCGCTTTTTGGTGTTATATAAAGCGTTTCTTAATTGAATGCGGGCCCTGATTTTCGTCCCCGATTCTTTTTTAATCGGCACAATCGAAGATTCGGCCCAGAGAGGTCACAACTCTCTGGGCCTTTTCTTTTGGGACGACATTCTCGCAGCAAGTCTCGCGTGCAATCTCGCCGAATGTAAGGTAGATCGTCGGATTACCGGTGTGCTCGCAGATCTCAAGCGCACTGGCCCCTTGACGATCGTTGTGTGACAAGAAGTTGTTTGGGCGAGCCCCGATTCCATCCCTTGCGATTCAGCAAGGCGAACGAGGAATTTGGCTCAGAGAGCGTTAGCTCTCTGAGCCTTGTTTTTTGGTCGACGGAACATGGGTTCGAGGAGGTTGAGCGTATGCACAAAGCCACTGCCCTGGTACAGAGATCGTTGCTTGCAGCTGGATTGCTGGTATCAGCGCTTCCCGGGAACGCCCAGGCAGCACGCACGGCAGATGGAGACAGCGACCCTGCTTACTCTCCCCAGGCAGCTGCCACCTTCAGCACGCGATGCACAGCGTGCCACACTTACGGTAAAGGGATCAAAGTCGGGCCGGACTTGAAAGGCGTCACCGAGCGGCGCAAGCGCGAATGGCTGCTGAAATTCATCCACGGGTCTTCCATCCTCATCAAGTCAGGCGATCCTACGGCCCTCGCTTTGTTCTCGCAGTTCAAACAGCAGCGCATGCCGGACTGGGTGGATCTCTCCGACAAGCAAGTCAATGACATTCTGGACTTCATCGCCATCGGCGGGCCGGACATCAAGCCTGCGGATGAACGCAATGCCGAAACCGCGACGGCTGGGGAAATAGAATCAGGACGCAGACTTTTCTATGGTGAAGCACCGCTCGAATACGGAGCCGAGGCCTGCGCAACTTGCCATAGCGTGACCGGCGGTGGTTTGCGCGGCGGCGGACTGGGACCCGACCTGAGCGATGTTTATCGCCGCTACCACGACCTGGCCCTCACGCAGTTTCTGCGGCGTCCATGCTTCACCTGGCAGAGAAACACTTCTGCCGGACCATACCTTACCGCAAGAGAATCTTTTGCACTCAAGGCGTTTCTGCGATCAGAGACTTTCCCCACAAGACGGGCCACGGCAGGATCCCGGCCAGGGCATCCTGTCGACCTTCTGGTACGAGGAGGTAAGGACCGATGAAGAACAGCTCCGTCTTCGTCCTTTGGCCCTACGTTGCTTTCGCCTTGCTGCTGGCGGGTGCAGTGCTCCGGACTTTCATGATGTGGCGCCACCCTTCCGAGTTGGCCGCACAAAAGTCCGAGGCCTGGGCTGCCATTCGGGGCAGCAGGCTATGGCGTTGGAGCTTGCTCGTCGTATTGACCGGCCACCTCCCCGCGCTGCTGTTCCCCCGCGCAATCCTCCGCTGGAATAGCGTTCCGGCAAGGCTCTACGCGCTGGAAGGTTTCTTCTTCGTTGCCGCCTGTGTCGCCGTCATCAGCGGCAGCGTGCTGGTTTGGAAACAGCTGGGCCGTTCTGGTTCGTCTCTCCTGGCGTCGGCCATGGACACGGTGTTTCTGGCCTTTCTGATGGTCGCGTTGGTGTCCGGGCTAGTGGTTGCGGTCAGGTATCGATGGGGATCGTCCTGGGGCGCCATTACCATGGCGCCGTATGTCAATTCTCTGTTGCGCGGCGAACCGGTGGTTGACTTTGCCGCGCAAATGCCCTTTCTGGCTCGGCTCCATACCCTCTCCTCGTTCGCCACCATCGCTGTGATCCCCTTCACCCGGCTGTCAACGCTGCTGGTTGGGCTGATCTACGGCGCCGTCACTCTTACCTCGCGGCCCTTGGCGGCGGCAGGAAATGCCGTGGGCACATGGCTGAGTAAGCACAACCCTGGGGCGTTGTTTTGGCCGGAGGAGGACTGATCCCGAATGCGGCTGATGATGACCTTGGGTGTTGTGGGATTGGCGCTTGCTGCGGGCCGCGGAGCATGGGAACTCAAGCGGATGGGTGTCAACCAGGATTACACCCCGCAACAGCCAATCGCTTTCTCTCACAAGCTCCATGCCGGTGACAACAAGGTTCCCTGCCTCTATTGCCACTACGCAGCCCGCACCAGCCGACATGCCGGGATCCCTCCCGCCAGCGTCTGCATGAATTGCCACAACATCCTGGAAAAACAGACGGTCGAACTTGAAAAGCTGAAGGAAGCGGTACAGCTGCAACGTCCCATCGCGTGGGTGAAGGTCCACAACCTGCCCGACTTCGTCTATTTCAACCACAGCCAGCATGTGCTTTCTAACGTTGCCTGCCAGCGATGCCACGGGCCGGTGGAACACATGGACCAGATGAAGCAGTTTTCGCCCCTCACCATGGGCTGGTGCCTGGAATGTCACCGTGAAAACGCCAAGCTGGCCACGAACGATTTTCATCGGGCCGTTTCCAGCCTGACACAAAAACAGAAACCGGCTGCGGGACTCGATTGTACAAGTTGTCACTACTAGCCTTCCTTCGCGAACCAATCGAAGGAAGAGGCTGGATAGAGGAATAGTTCTTTTTGGCCAAACATTGGAGGAGCTGATGGAAGAGAGCAAAGGAAGCAGCGTGCATAAGCGCCCCTGCCATGACTCGAAGAATCAGCTCGTCCAGATCGGTGAGCCGGCTGCACCCGCATACTGGAAGAGCATTAAGGAGCTGCGCGCCGGCGCCCATCACGCCGGTGAGTTTCCCGGTGGACTTCCTTCGAGTTCCAACACAACTACGGCTACCCGGCGTGATTTCCTTACCATGGCGGGTTTCACTCTGGCAGCCGCCGGATTGGCGGGCTGCAGGGCGCCAGTACAAAACGCCATTCCTCTGCTGGTCGGGTCGGACGAGATTGTCCCTGGCGTGGCCAACTACTTTGCCACCACCTGCAGGGGCTGCGCTTCATCATGCAGCCTGCTGGTCAAGCAGCGCGATGGACGCCCGATCAAGATCGAAGGCAATGCTGAATCCAGACTGTTCGGCGGTGGAACCTGCGCCACCGGCCAGGCAACGGTACTCTCCCTGTACGATGACGCTCGTCTTCGCGGTCCGGTCTGGCATGGCCAACCCGCAACCTGGGAAGAAATTGACCGGTACATAACCGCTTCGCTGAACACAGCGCGCCAGGAGAAACGCAGAGTCGTTCTCCTCTCTCCGACCATCACCAGTCCCTCCACACTCGCCATCATTCAAGAGTGGGGCGCGGGTGATCAGAATTTCCGACATGTGGTTTACGAACCAATATCCTTCACCGCGCTGCGCGCAGCCCATGAGAGATTCTTCGGCCGCGCTGCTCTTCCTCATTACCGTTTTGACAGGGCGCGGGTGATCGTGGGAATCGAAGCTGATTTCCTGGGTACCTGGCTCTCGCCGGTTGAGTTCGCCCGCCAATACGCGAGCACCCGCAAGCCGGAAGGCCATCCCGCGCTGCACGTGCAATTTGAATCCGGCCTGTCTGTCACCGGCAGCAACGCTGATGTGCGTATTCCGGTGCCGCCTTCACAAATGAAACTTGTGGCCGCCGCCTTGCTTCGGCGCGTAGCCCGCAAAGCCGGTCTTGACCGAGTTCCGGAAGGCCCCGAGCCTCCGGCCGACGCGGCCAAGCTGGATGCCATTGCCGATGAACTCTGGAAACACCACAGCGAATCTTTGGTTGTCAGCGGCATCAATGACGTTGGCGTGCAAACCATCGTCAATGCACTCAATATCTGCCTGAACAACGTTGGCTGGACCGTCGATGTGGAGCAGCCTTCGCTGCAGCGCGGTGGCGATGATGCTGCCATGGCCGAGCTAGTGGCCGCGATGAATCGCGGCGAAATTTATGCCCTTGTGATGTACGGAGTGAATCCGGCGTACGACTATCACGACGCCCAGCAGTTCCTCAGCGGCCTCGAGAAGGTTGCGCTTTCCGTCTCGGTTTCCGATCGCCGCGATGAGACCAGCTCGCACGCGCACGCTGTCTGTCCCGACCATCACTTCCTGGAAGCCTGGGGCGACGCCGAGCCGGTTGAATCGCATTTCAGCCTGGCCCAGCCCGTGATTGCTCCGCTGTTTGCCACGCGGGCCGCACAGGAAAGCATGTTGCGCTGGCTTGGCAATTTGATGCCTGGCAACCTGACGCCGGGCAGCCCCGCGCCCGACTACTACACCTATCTCCGCGACTTCTGGCGCAAGAACATGTTCCCCCGGCAGAAGACACTTCAGGACGCCGATGTCTTCTGGGAACGCTCGTTGCAAGACGGCATTGTGGAGCTGTCTCCCGCGGGCAAGCATCGGTCGGCGCGAACAGATTGGAAAGCCGCCTTGCGCGCCGGCCTGGAAGTCCACTCGGAGAGCCGGGCCCTGGATTCAAATGACCCCTACGAACTGCATCTCTATGAAAGCGTTGCTCTGCGCGAAGGCCGGCATGCCAACAATCCGTGGCTGCAAGAGCTTCCCGATCCCATCAGCAAAGCCACGTGGGGAAACTGCGCGGCTGTTTCTCCGCAACTCGCGGAGAAACTCGGCCTGCATGACGGTGACGTGGTCAAGCTGACCACCGATAGGGGCATGGTCGAGCTTCCTGCCTTGGTTCAACCCGGGCAGGAAGCTCGCACCGTCTCCGTAGCCCTGGGTTACGGGCGCCGCATGGTCGGCAAGGCGGGAGAGAACGTTGGCGTGAATGTTTATCCGCTGACTTTCATCGCGGGCGCGGCGCGGCAGTTCTTTGCTCCTGTCCAAGTAGAAAAGACAGGCCGCCAGCAGAGCATCGCCAGCACGCAGTCGCATTTCTCCATGGAAGGCAGGCCGATCGTTCTGGAAACGTCCCTGGAAGACTTGCATCTCGAAACTGGTGCAAACCGTGAAGGCAGCGAAGCCCTTCCGACCCTCTGGACAGAACGGCTTCAGGGCGAACATGCCTGGGGGATGGCCATCGACATGAACGCATGCACCGGCTGCTCAGCATGCGTGGTCGCCTGCCAGGCGGAAAACAATGTTCCTGTGGTTGGCAAAGACCAGGTGGAACGGATACGCATCATGCACTGGATCCGCATTGACCGCTACTACACCGGCGATGCGGACGCGCCCATGAGCGTGCATCAGCCCATGATGTGCCAGCACTGCCAGAACGCCCCGTGTGAAACCGTGTGCCCGGTGTTGGCCACCACCACCAGTTCCGAAGGGTTGAACCAGCAGGTTTACAACCGCTGCATCGGAACGCGCTACTGCGCGAACAACTGCCCTTACAAGGTCCGCCGCTTCAACTGGTACAACTACACGGACAACCCCGACTTCGATTTCAACATGTCCAGCCCGCTGGGGCGCATGGTGCTGAATCCGGATGTGGTCGTGCGATCACGAGGAGTGATGGAGAAATGCACCATGTGCGTCCAGCGTATCCAACTCGCCAAGAACATCGCGCTGCAGGGCAAACGCGGCCTGGTGGACGGCGATATCCAGACCGCCTGCCAGCAGGCTTGTCCCACGCAGGCGATCATCTTCGGCGATCTCAAAGACCCCAACAGCCGCGTCTCTCAATTGCAACGAAACCAGCGTCATTACCAGGTTCTGGAAGAGCTCGGCGTCAGGCCGAACGTGAGCTATCTAAAAAAGGTGCGTGTCCGAATCAAGAACGCATAAGGAGCAACCATGAGCGCTAGCGCTGCGGCAAACGTCGCAACCAGCCCCGCCCGAAAGGTCGGAACGCAGGTCTTGCCTCCTCCACGGTGGGTTGACGGTGATGTTTCCCTTGGCCAGATCACTGACGACATTGCCCGGCCGCTGGAAGCGCGGCCCGGCAAAGGTTGGTGGATCTGCCTCGCCTTCGCGCTCGCAGCCCTGTTGAATCTGGGTGGGATGGTTACCTATCTCGTTGCTAAAGGAGTCGGCATATGGGGGGTCAACAACAGCGTGGGCTGGGCCTTTGCCATTACCAATTTCGTGTTCTGGATCGGCATCGGGCATGCAGGCACGCTGATCTCAGCCATCCTGCTCCTCTTCCGGCAGCACTGGCGCACCTCCATTAATCGCTCCGCGGAGGCCATGACCATCTTTGCCGTAATGTGCGCCGGCATATTCCCGATGATTCAC
>Ga0126379_10002406_pt1 | contig 11897 bp, 16 predicted proteins | sample PanSoiMetPlot_24_FD_92640 | JGI IMG/M metagenome (GOLD analysis project Ga0126379, IMG submission 92640) | Tropical forest soil microbial communities from Panama - MetaG Plot_24 | ecosystem: Environmental > Terrestrial > Soil > Tropical forest > Bulk soil | place: Panama | collected 2016-02-17
CCGCCACCTCCACCGCAGCCACGGGCAGCACAGCCACCTCCGCAGCCGCGGCCGCCGCAGCCACCGCAGCCACCGCAGCCACCGCAGCCACGGGCCAATTTTAACATTTGGCCGAGCGAGGTTTGTTCGCCGTTTTCCTTGTCGAACGTGTAAAACGTCGACAAGCTGGTGTCGAAGATTTCCTCCTCACCAAGAAATAGTTCATGAGGCTGTGAGGTCGACGCTTCGCCGGTTGACGCGGTTGCTCCGCCTGCAAGCGAGAGGGACAAGCCGGTGATTCCCAACGCGGGTATGACGGCTTTACTCCGACGCTTACCCTTCTTCAAAGCACGCTTCGACATGGCGCAATGCTCCCGTCAGTTCGAGCATTATTGAACCAATCGGTAATCGCACAGCACTTTAAGTTACGTCCCGCATAGACACTTGCGCAAGTGTCAAAAAATTTAGAATTCCTTTTTGGGTTCCCAGCAACGGAACCGCCTTCGGCTCCCGCAGCGGGGCCACTTTTTATTGAGGCCGCGCCCTGCGTACATCCGGCCAATACCCGCACGCCGCTTCCCGCCTGGTCGATCGAAATCATTCGCCAAGCACTCGCCGCCTATGCTCCTCCCGCATTTTCGTCGGCGATGCTCGTCCGCGATAGGCGCACGAGTTGCCGCCGCCGACGAGGTGATCGAATAGGCTGCTTTTGCTGCACTGCACTGCATGAGTCCGCTTTTTGGAAAGCGGACATTTCGGGACTGAGTTCTAATGTCCGCTTTCGGGGTAACGCGGACATCGGGCGGACTTAGTGAAATGTCCGCTAGTGACCGCAAAGCCGACAATCCTTGACGCCTTCGCCAAGGCCGGCATCGAGATCCCCTATGGGCAAACCGACGTCGCGGTTCGGAAAATCAGCAAAACTTGACTCGTCGGCATTTCGGAGCCGCAGCGATTCAAGCCGCGCTCGCCGCCGATCGACCATATGTCGTGTCACCTATGCTATCGATGAATGGGAAGCGTAATTCGACTCTCAGACCCGGCGCGTTGTCAATCAATTTGATGCTGGCGCCATGTAAACGGGCGACGGCGGCGACCAGGCTAAGACCCAAACCATTACCTGGCATACTGCGACTCCGTTCTAGGCGATAAAAGCGTTTAAAAATGTGTCCAAATTCCTCTGAAGGAATACCTGGCCCATCGTCAGAAACTGACAGAATGACCTCACCACCCTTGTGATCGAGACGGATGCTCACCAGCCCGCCTTCCCGTCCGTGTTTGACGGCATTGTCGACGAGATTCGATATTGCGTCGAACAGGAGGTCACGATCAGCATTAACACGCGCAGTCTTGTCACCAAAGACCTCGACGCGCCCGCCCTTGCCCTCTGCGGCTGCATCAAACAGGTCTGCCACCTCGGTTGCGATTTCGCCAAGGTTCACTATGCGAAAGGCCGCGGTCTGGTTGACGGCTTCGATTTGTGAAATCCGAGTCAAGGAGGAAAACATGCGAAGAACATCATCAAGATCTGCCATGGTCTCGCTTATCAGTGATTGATCATGATCGGGCGCGTTCTTTTCAATGCTAGCTTTCTCAAGGCGCCCACGCATGCGAGCTAATGGGGTTCGCAGATCGTGGGCGACGTTGTCGCTCATCTGTTTCACCTCGCCCATCAACGTCTCGATACGCTCAAGCATCGAATTGAGATTTTGGGCCAGATGATCCCATTCGTCTTGTGTACCGCGAATGGGTATTCGCCTGCCGAGGCCGGTTTCCATAATGGCGCGGCTAGTCGTACTTATGGATTCAATTCTGCCCACGGTCCGCCGCGTAACGTTGACGCTTGCTACCGCTGCGAGAACAAATATTAAGAAGATCGCAAAGGCGAGAGCTGCATAAATTTCGGTCGCGAACCGATTTAAATCACTGATGTCCTTACCAACCAAAAGATGAAATCCATCCGGTAGCGTTTCCCATGTTGCTCTATACAGAGCTTGATCTGTTTTTTGGCCTAAGACATCTGACTTGAACTCGGTCCATTGTCCGGCACCTTTGACAACCGGCCATTCCTTGAGATTGCCAGCGACCCGTGAAAATAATTGGTCGCCAAGCAGATAAACGCTGCCCTTAAAGGACGCCGTGCTGCTGCGCCGCTCAATCGCCTGAATGAGACCTTCACGACCGCTCATGTCGTAGATGTTGCGTAGAGCCGCTCGCTCTGCCTCAATCGCACTATCTGACCTGCTCAGGACGAAATTCGTCGTCGACCAGTAGACGTAGCCAAAAAGCACAATCACGACCGCGCCAAACACGCCGATACTGATCAGCGCTAGTTTGAACGTTGTTGAGCGTAGGGTCTTACCGAGGAGCACGGACGCAAAATCCGACGCCACGTATAGTGTGAATGAGCGGATAAGTCTGCTCGCCGTCAACTTTGCGGCGGACACGTCCGACATAGACGTCGATAATGTTGGTGGAAGGATCGAAATGCAAATCCCAAACCTTTTCCAGGAGCATCGTGCGTGGCACGACATGGCCTTCGTGACGCACCAAATATTCAAGGACTTGGAATTCGCGCGGCAACAATTTGATGTCTCTACCGCCGCGGTTCACTGTACGTGACACTAAGTCGAGTTCCAGATCCCCGACGCGCAACACCGTTTCCTTGACCACTGTTGCACTGCGACGAGCAAGTGCTTCGATACGTGCCAAAAGCTCAACAAAAGCAAAGGGCTTGACTAAATAATCATCGCCGCCGACCCGCAAGCCACGTACCCGATCATCTACCTCCCCAAGAGCGCTAATAATCAAGGCAGGCGTGACAACACCTGCTTCCCGGAGATGTTGAATAATCGCGAGACCGTCCACGAACGGAAGCATGCGATCAACTACAATAACAGCATACTCCCCGGCTTCACCGAGGCGCACCCCTTCATCCCCATCGACGGCGAGGTCGGCCTCGTAGCCGCGCGCTGTGAGGAAATCCACAATCTGCTGTGCCGTTTCGGCGTCGTCTTCGATGACGAGAACGCGGCGGAGCGCGCGTCTCACAATTTCCATCTCCAGGTTTGTTTGATTGTTGCAGCGTAGCATAGCTTGGGAACACAAAAAGCTGACTTATCTGTCACAATCTAACTCATTAGTAATTTGAGCTTTTTCCTTATTCTAACCGCGTAGCCGCCACTGTCCCGGAGCGAAGTGCAATGCACGTTTGTGCCCTTTGCTGCACGGTTTTATGCGAGTTATTGATGGTGGTGGAGCGACTCAACGTCACTTTGGCAGTCTTTTCTCTTGGTCTTGATAATCTACGACAAAGGAGTCCGAACGACTCACTTAGCGGGGCCACAGGAATGGAATGAGCATCGGGACACGACGGCAATAGGACCTGTAGTCGTCTTGGCCGAGCTCAACCATCAGAAAGCGTTCCTCCGTGCGCGCTTTCAGCCACATGCCGAAACATATAAGCGTTACGCCGACCAAAGCCGCAAGCGTAGCCTCAATGGCCGCTGTCGATACTACTGCTGTGATAATGCCCGTATAAATCGGATGGCGCACGAAGGCATATGGCCCAGTATCAACTACACGGTGTCGTTCCTTTCGCGTGATCGCGCTTGACCAAAGGCGGCCGAGATGGATTCGCGCCAACCAGGTTAGCAAGAGCCCCAAGAACATCACGATTGTGAGACCATATGCGACGTCGTTGCCAACTTCCCAGATGCGCCTCTCTCCAATTACCTGCGCCACCCAAGGGATCATCAGGACCCCTCCGGTAAAAATGGCCGCGCGATAAATCGATGTTTTTCGCGTCGTCGCACGCTTTTCCGTGCGGCTAGACCAGAGTGACGCCGCCATCCAGCTCACAAACCATCCAATCCAGATGAGTTCGAATGTTTCGTTCGGCTGAACTATCACAATCTTGCGGCTTGCCTCGGCGCTATCTCGAACGCTGACCCAGTGATTTATGAATCTCGAGCATGTATGCTATTCTTAAAGCGCCACGCACTTCCAGTCGCAGCGCGCTAAAAATTTTTCAGCCGCCAGATCGCTCCTCCCTCGCCGTCACGATAACTTAATTGTCAGAAACTGGCTCATTTGTAATGCGCTTGTAATGCGCTCTCGTGAGATCGGTCTGGTACTTTTCGGCCCAGCGGAGTGCAGTTGTTATGCAATCTCACGAGGAGGAAACTAATGTTACGTAAAACGCTGATCACACTAACGGCCGTTGCGGCACTATGCGTAGGCTCGACCGCCATGGCGATGCATGGTGCTGGGGGCGGCGGTGGTCACGGTGGGGGCTTCGGCGGCGGTGGATGGCACGGCGGCGGCGGCGGTGGATGGCACTCGAGCGCCTTCCATACTGGTTTCGGGCACCCCGGCTTCGTAGGCCATCCCTTCGCACGTCACTCCTTCTTTGTACATCACGGGCATTTCTTTCCGCACCGCCACTTCGCGTTCTTCCGACATCGCCATTTCTTCGGTGTTGGTGTTGGCCTTTACGCCGCCAGTTCGTGCTGGACTTGGGTGCCTACGCAATTTGGTTGGCGGCGAGTCTGGGTATGTGGCGGGCCATATTACTGAAGATTTTCGGGTGTCGCTTTCGTGAAGAGCATTGGCGCATTAGTGCGATGCTTTACTTGTATGAAGTGGTGTAGCGATGCGTCTGGCGAATCTTACAGTAGCAACCGCCCTAAGCCTCAGCGCAGGAAGCATGACCACCGCTGGCATGGCCTTCGGAAATCACGGCGGCAGGGGAGACAATCAATTTGTACACCGGGCCTTCGGCCATCTCTTTCATAACAGGTTCAGGTTTCATACGTTCCTCATCCCCTATGCATATTACGACTACGGCTATCCGACTGATGCACTCGGTAATTACCCGCCCCCTATCGTCGTACCGCCACCGTCGTCGCCGAGTGCATGCAATCGCAGCGAGGAGACATTTACCGTCCCCTCAGAAGGCGGAGGCACTCGGCAAATTACGATCATAAACTGTCCATAAAGCCACGATGGTGTCCGACGGTAAGAGAATTATTAGTCATTTAAGTTTTAAATATTCCTAATCTTGCCACGGTTCGGTCTGAGCGAATTGCTATGTCGTTCGGAGCATAAGTTGGGGGTAAGTGGTGTTCAAAGAATCTCTCGCGCTAGCGTCGTTAGGGGCTTTTTGCTTCACGTGTGGGGGATGCGCTTATAATGGTCCAGCCGCTCCATCGTTCGCAGTCATGCCCGGCCCGAATAAGTCTTATGAGTCTTTCCAGGGAGACGATCATTACTGCCAGACTTCCGCTCAGCAAGCGATAGGCTACCAATCCCCTGGCCAGGCGGCGAATGACGCTGCAGTTGGTAGCGCTGCCGTTGGCACCGCACTAGGCGCTCTGGCCGGTGCTGCAATTGGATCAGCGGCGGGACATCTGGGGACCGGCGCGGCAGTTGGCGCTGGTACTGGGTTAGTTGCAGGCAGTGCAGTCGGAAGTGGGAATGCTCGCGCCGCTGGTGGCTCACTGCAAGCGAGATTTGACACCGTCTACGCGCAATGCATGACTGCCAAAGGCAATCGGATTCCGGCGCCGCCCGTTGTTGAGCCAGTCTATGTCTATCCACGCCCCTATTATTATTGGGGTGGATATTAGCTGATAGTTCGATGCTGAGGGGCACACCCTCGACAGTCCAACGCGGCTACAATCATCGCAGGAGTGCCGTCGGCGCACAACATGAAGTTTTGCTGAGCCACTGGCAGGCTTCGCGCTCGCTAATGCCGTCGCTACAGTCCGTCCTGTCGTGAGGCCAGCCGGATCGTCGCCAGGACCTGGAATTTGCTGCAGTGCATGAGTCCGCTTTTGACACAAAGCGGACATCCCGACGCGCTCAATCAATGTCCCTTTTGTGGGTAAAGCGGACATAATCCAGTCGTGCTCCGATGTCTGCTTATGACCCAAAGCGGACATTGGGCCCTATCAATTTTGGGGCGGCGTCTGCATCCAGCAATGAATTAGCTGGGAACCTTTTCGCGTTGTCCGCGGGCGTCTTTGATTTCGCTCAAAAAACCGATCGGCCAGAATCGGCTAATTTCGCGGCAGTTCTATCGGGGAAACGCCAATGCATAAGCCAGACAGTATTCCGCGCACAGTCCGCTACGCGCTCGGCTTCGCGTTTGTTTTTGGCTTGTCGTTATTGGCGTTCGTCGCGTTCGGCGGCTATCACATGCACTGAGCCGGTCATAGCTTGAGTCAATGTCCGCTTTTGACCCAAAGCGGACATCGGCAGGTGAATTGCTAGGCTACCTTCCGGCGGCGGACCATCGAGGATTAACTCAACTTCTTCTCTGTCTCTGGCTGCCTCTTACGCGTTATCTCATAAAGCCTTTCGATCCTGATCGGCCCCGATGTGGCTTCCTTCAGCACCGCCTTGATAATTTTGTCTGGGAAGCCGCCCGCAGCGAGCCCGTACAGAACGCCCTTGGTCAGATTTAAAGCCGACACTGTGTCATATCTGGCGGCGAATTTGGCGACAGACATGGCGCGCTGAGCCATCTCTTCGTCCCAGTTAAAATTTGTCTCAAGCCACGTTAGCCACCCGCCGTCCTCGATCTGATCCTTGCCTTGTTGTAGAAGCTCGCCGCGCCTGATGATGTTACAAATGTCGTCGCGGAATGTGCGCTTGATCTTGATGACAATCGTTGCCAAGTCGCGTGCCTCGGCGTTCGCTTTTGGCTTCGATTTCTTTTTCATGGCGCGATGTATCCTTGTTCAGCTTCGTAAAGCCGCTTTTGGAATCATTCATTACGACGGCCCCGCGTCTTTGATCTAAATCATGCTTATCGCCGACGTGGGCGCGGTCGATTGCGGCGAACAGGAATTGATGTTCAGCTCAATCGCAACCGGCGGCAAATTTGCCTGACCCGTTGTGTGTGCGCTTTTGGCACAAAGCGGACATTCGCAGACTGAGTCCTAATGTCCGTTTTTGGGGGTAAAGCGGACATTCGGCTGATCCCTTGCGATGTCTGCTTTCGACCCAAAGCGGACATCGCTCGATTGCTGCCGCGCAACCTGATTCTGAAAGTCGTCCGAACAGAACAGTGTCAAATTAGCATCATGTGATGCAGCGACCGAATATTCGTGAACGTTCCGGCTCGGCGACCGGGCTGAATGCCGGATCACACCCCGACGGCACAGTCGTTGGCATCTTAGTAGATTTGGAATTATCTGCCGGTCGCGGGAACCTGAAAGCTGGGGAAACTCGATCGCCTTTGTGCGTTCGGTCGACCGATGTTGTCGCAAATTTTGACCCATCGGCGAGGCCGGATGTTGCGATGCAGGCTGCTCCGGCCAACACGGCGGCTAGCATCACTGCGCCAGCAAATTGCCTTGAACCATTTCTGAAGCGCTGAGACATGACTACCCTCGGCTTATGCGTTTTGGATTATTCAATGCTCGCCGGCGCGACCGATGGCTATGACGCGAACCACTCGCTCAACTCCATTCGGCAGACGCGCGTCGTGAAGACAGCTCTGTTCGTAATATGGCCAGTGTTGCGAGCAGCCGCCGTCGGACTGCCCCTTCTCTTTCATACCGACAACTGCCTGCGTTAGCGCGCCGGATTCGCCTGATTGCGTCGCGGCCATTGCACTTTTGGGACCGAGCTCCGGAGCGAGGACAACGATACCGGCACACGCTGCAGCCGCGGCAATCGCGAATAAGATCTTTTTTGACGTGGCGAAGTGCGACCGCAAAAACGCAATAGAGTTGTTTGGAATATTCGTGATCATTGTTCATCCCCGTCAGCATATTTGTTCTTGTTGTTGCGGAGACTACAGCGGCCACAAACCGCCCTCTATTGTACCAAGTTCACAATTGATATCGAAAACGTTTTGAAATCCTATACCTTCGTTTAAGATGCCGGCGACCACGCTCTTGCCAGGTGATCGGCAATGCAGAAGCCGGAAACACCCGCAGCGCCAGTAGTTTTCGTAATCGACGATGATGCGTCTGTGCGTGGGGCAATCGGCAGTCTCATTCGGTCGGTTGGTTTACGGACCGAGGTTTTCGCATCCGTATCAGAGTTCCTGGCTCACAAGCACTCGAGCACTACGTCTTGTTTGATTCTCGACGTGCGACTGCCCGGCGTGAGTGGGCTGGAGTTTCAGTCCGAGCTGGCCAAGGCCAATGCTGAAATCCCAATAATTTTCATCACCGGCCATGGCGATATACCCATGACAGTGAAGGCAATGAAGGCTGGAGCTGTCGAGTTTTTGACCAAACCATTTCGCGATCAGGATCTGTTGGACGCCATCCAAATCGCGCTTGAACGCGCCCGCGTGAAAAACGAAAAGGACAGCGCTGTTTCCGACCTGAAGAGAAAGTTTTCGACTTTGACGCCGCGCGAACAGGAAGTCATGTCCTGGGTAACCGGTGGTTTATTGAACAAGCAGGTCGCCGCCGAGATCGGAGTGACCGAAATCACCGTGAAGGTGCACCGCGGCAGTGTCATGCGGAAAATGGCTGCGAAATCTTTCGCCGATCTGGTGCGCATGGCTGATTTGTTAAGTATTCGACGCACAAAATCGTAGCCTTATACCTTGGTGCAATATCTTTGAGGTCGACAATGCATAAATGTCACGCTTGTGCTTCATTGTTTTATCGCAGAGGAACCCCGGGTGCCGCATACTCCTGTTATTGCAATTGTTGATGATGACGAGTCATTCCGCCACGCAACGACAAGCCTTATCCGCTCTCTCGGTTATTCCGCCGCGGCATTTCCGTCTGCCGATACGTTTGTTAACTCAAACGCCGTTGAAAATACCGATTGCCTGATTACGGACGTACAGATGCCGGGCATGTCGGGCATAGAATTGCAAAACTATCTCATCGCCCAAGGGCACCGCGTTCCCGTTATCTTTATCACTGCGTTCGCGGAAGTGGAGGCACGACGCCGCGCGCTCCGCGCCGGGGCGATAGGATTTTTGGGCAAACCCTTTGGCGATGAAAATTTGATAAGCTGCTTGAACAAAGCACTCGCTGCTCGGGCCTATACCAAGGTAGCAGCCACAAGTACCAAGTGTTAATTTGGCTTTTTCAGCTTCTCGGCTATCAACAGCACGCGATCTGGGCGGCGCCCCCATCCCCCGACACCCCAGCCGCTCAGCGCATAGAAAAAGAGGCCGCCCCCCAGCGGCCTCTTTAGTTATTTGGTCCCCCGCGCCTCACCCCTATCCCCCATCGCGGGAGTATCAAATCCTCATCCCGAATTATGTGTGTGCAAGGGCAAATCAGAGGCTTCCGACCGGAATTGTTGAGCGTGTTGCAGATCGGCCACTACCTTGGCGGCTTAGGTCTGCTGGCGAAGGAAGCGGAAGGTGCAGGCGTGACAGTCAGGTCAGGGTATGGGATGTGGAAGAATTTCCCGATTGGGTTGATTTGATTAGACTTGGCGTTCTGTTCGTCCAGGCGGCTGACTGGACAAGGCTACGGATTCGGTGACGGTTTGCGCGATTATTTGCCCTCTCTTGGCGTGGCGCCAGCCGGCGAGATAGCCGAGCGTGAACACCAGCACGCCGCTCAACACCACGTAATAGAGCACCATCAAGGCGTCTGCGGTTTTCATGCGACCTGCTCCCAATCGGCGTCGATGTGCGACACGCCACAAGCTTGGCATTCAAAGATATAAAGGTCGGGCAGGTTCCCAAATCGCGACGTTGTTCGAGCGAGCCGCATAAGTTGAGCGCAGCTTGGGCAATGCGGCGGCCTGCGCGTGTATTTACCAGACGGTTCGTTACGAAACGCAATGTGGTGCGAAGCAGACCAGCGGCAGCAGCTCGCGCATCAATGCGGTAACGACGAACTAGCAAACAAACAAAAAAATTGATATCGCATTCGTATTTTTGGTGATGACGGTCACCGACGAGACTTGTATAGCAAACATATACGAAGGGCGTATTAGTTCCGCGTCACGCCAAAGTGGAAATTGCTCGGTCGCGTCACAAACCTATCAAGGATCTTTCGCCCGCCCGCCGTGATCCATCGAGCAAATTGAAACTCGGGCGTACTCCACTCAATTTCCAGTCCATATTCGGCGGACAAGCCGGACTTTGGGGACGTCGAGCTGGAGTGGGCCAACGACGCCGACGAGGAGAGCGGAGCCATCGGTCGGCAGGAAGACCTGGGTTACACCTTCCTCGGATAGCTCTTGCAGTGCCCGCTTTAGTTTTTTGGCCTTCATAGCGTCAGGCAGACGAACCCGACGCAAAATCTCCGGGGCGAAATTAGGTACGCCGACAAAGTTCAGATTCTCGCCTTCGGTCAGGGTGTCGCCGATGCGCAGAGTTCCATGATTGGGTATGCCGACCACATCACCGGCATAGGCTTCCTCGGCAAGCGCCCGATTTTCGGCGAAGAAGAATTGCGGCGCGCGCAGGCTCATTGGTTTCGCGGTTCGTGTCTGCTTGACCTTCATACCGCGCGTAAGCTCGCCGGAGCAAAGCCGCACGAAGGCGATACGATCGCGATGGTTCGGATCCATGTTTGCCTGGATCTTGAAAACGAACGCCGACATGCCGGGCTCGGTAGCAGACACAACCCGTTTGTCAGCCGCTTGCGTTCGCGGCGGCGGCGCCAATTCGCTCAGTGCATTCAGCAGATCGCCGACGCCGAAATTCTTGAGCGCGCTGCCGAAGAAGATTGGTGTCATATGGCCCTCGGCGAAGGCTTGCGGGTCGAACCGCTTGCAGGCCTGACGCACCAAGTCAAGCTCCCCGCCAAGCGTCGCGACATCGAGATTGGAGTTCAAAGCGGCAATTTCGGCGAGCGACATCTCGCGCAGGCTGCCGGCAGAACCGGAGTCGCCGTCGAGCAGGCGCACGCCGCCGGATTTTACGTCGATGGTGCCGACGAAATCTCGACCGCGCCCGACCGGCCACGCGATCGGTGCGGAGTCGACCGCCAGCGTCTTCTCGATCTCGTCAATCAGTTCGAACGGGTCGCGGCTCTCCCGGTCCATCTTGTTTATGAAAGTGATGATCGGGATATCACGCAGTCTGCACACCTCGAAGAGCTTGCGTGTGCGCGGCTCGATGCCCTTGGCAGCGTCGATCACCATGACAGCTGAATCGACCGCCGTGAGCGTCCGATACGTATCTTCCGAAAAATCCTCGTGGCCCGGCGTATCGAGCAAATTGAATACTCGACCGCCGTATTCGAAGGTCATTACCGAAGTAACGACGGATATCCCGCGCTCGCGCTCGATCGACATCCAGTCCGAGCGGGTCGACCGCCGGTCGCGCTTGGCTTTGATCTGCCCGGCAAGCTGGATGGCCCCGCCAAACAGCAGGAGCTTCTCGGTCAAGGTGGTCTTGCCGGCATCCGGATGAGAGATGATCGCGAAGGTGCGGCGCCGTTCAACCTCGGTCGCGATGGGCGACGGGGTTTCGGCGCCCAATAACGGCCGGAAGGGCATATTCATAGCGCGGCGGATTTGGCAGTTCTGGGGATTACGTTCAAGACCGCGCGGGTTCAGGAGCGCCGGCAAGTTCTTCACGCAGGATCTCAAGCTCGAGCCATTGCTCCTCTGCCGCAGCGATGTCCTGCTGGAGCTTTGCAAGCGCGGCGGCGGTTCTTTCGAAGGCGGCGCGGTCCCGCGCATAAAATTCAGGATCGTCGAGCCTTGTCCTAAGCGCATCGACTTGGGCCTGGAGTGCAGCAACGGTCCTGGGCAGCGTATCGAGTGCATGCTTTTCCTTAAAACTCATCCGCCGCTTCGTGGGCGGCGGCTGCGAAATATTCGAAACCGATTTTTGCGCGGCTTTCTGCGGTTCCTGTTTGGGGCGATCACGGGAGGGTTGCGCGCCGCGCTGCGCCACCATGTCGGTGTAGCCCCCGGCATATTCGGTCCAGAGGCCATTTCCTTCCGGCACGATCACGCTGCTC
>Ga0126379_10002407_pt1 | contig 11894 bp, 5 predicted proteins | sample PanSoiMetPlot_24_FD_92640 | JGI IMG/M metagenome (GOLD analysis project Ga0126379, IMG submission 92640) | Tropical forest soil microbial communities from Panama - MetaG Plot_24 | ecosystem: Environmental > Terrestrial > Soil > Tropical forest > Bulk soil | place: Panama | collected 2016-02-17
CACCGTCCCAAAGGCCAGTCCGCAAGGATACCCGAAATGGGGGGAATACCCCAGCCCTTCGGCGGTAGGCCGACCGTTCAGGTGCGGGCGCGGGCCAGGCGCTCCGGCTTTCGGCAAACACGCGGAACTGGCGCACTTCTGCGAACCGGCAAAGTCCTCTACAATCCCCTGGTGCGTCCCGATTCATTCCGGTTCCTCCGGGCTCACCTCTGCCCCTGGCTCTTGGCGGCCACACTGGGCGTCGCGATGGCCCAGCAGGCGCCCGCGCCCGCAGGAGCTCGTGTCCTCTTGTTACCCCGCAAGATCGTTTCCGGGGAACACGCGACCCTCGCGGTGCTGGACCTGGCCGGACGATTAACGCCGGGCGTGCACATAAAGTTTTCGGATGGCGAATCGGTCACGACCGATGTTACCGGACGGGCGCTGTTTGTCGCCCCCCTTAACCCCGGGACCATCTTTGCCGGGATTGCAGGTCGCTCGGGGCGGGTGTCGAGCAGCATCGTTTCCCCGGCGGAAGTGCCTTCAGTTACCTTGGACGTTGCCGCCGCACCGCGCCTTGCCTCCGTCTCTGACCGCTTCGAGCTGAGCGGCCATGGTTTTTGCGGAGACGCCGATGCAAACCATCTGATGGTCTCGGGAACGCCCGCGCTCGTCCTGGCTTCCTCGCCGGCCTCGTTGTCGGTTCTGCCGCCGGCGGATCTCGACCCCGGACCTGCCAAGGTGCTGGTGAGTTGCGGTCAGAAATCCGCCGCACCGTTCACGATGACATTTGTGGTTCTGGAGTTGAATGCCAGCAGTGCCGCTCTTGCCCCGGGAGAACACCGCACGCTATCGGTACGGGTGCGCGGAACTACCTTGAAGGTCAACCTGGAAGCGCGAAACCTCGCTCCCGGGGTCGCGGACCTGGTGGGAGGAAGTCCAGTGAAGGCGGCCTCCACGGGCGGAGCCGACAATCAAGCGAAATTTGAGGTCGCGGGCAAGCGCCACGGCAACTTTATGATTTCGATACGCCTGCTTTCGCCGTTCGGGGCGCCGCGGCCCTAGAGTTCGGCTTTAAGCCGATTTCTTCGCGGCGGTCGGCGGCGACAGTTCGAGCGTTCCTTGGGCGTCGTCAAGTTCGCGCTGGCCGGTCTCCCCCGAAGTGAGCAGATTGTTCAGCGTGTTGGACGCCCTCTCGAACCGTTTATCGGCCTCCGTATAGCTCTGCTGGGCGTTTTTCAGATGCGAGCCGATCTTGCCGAAATGCTGACTGAACGTATCGAGTTGCTTGCGCATGCCGGCGAGGTTAGCGGCCAGCAGGCGGGCGTTTTCCTCGATCTGCAGGCCGCGCAGGCCCATCGCGATCACCGACAGATGCGCATACAGTGTGTTTGGGGAAACGGCAATGACTTGGCGGCTCCGGCAAAAGGCGTCCACTGCCTGGCCCTTTGCGTCTGCACTGCGAAGCAGTTCATAGTAAACGGCCTCGCTCGGGACAAACATCAAGGCAATCTCGAGCGTGTTTTCGTCCGGGACGATATATTTCTTGGCGATGGCCTCGGCGTGGAGTTTTACAGCACTGACAAAAGGCTTGCGCGCTTCCTCGCCTTCACTGCCCAGGCGCAAGTACGCGTCCAGTGGAAATTTCGAATCGATGGCCAGGATTTTCCTGTCGCGCAGGTGAATCACGGAATCCGCGGCCTCGCCGCTGCGAAAGCGATACTGCAGGGAATACTGCGTGGGAGGGAGGCAGTCTTCGAGCATGCGCTCGAGGGTCGTTTCGCCGAAGCTGCCTCGGGTCTTGGTGCCGCCCAGGATGTTTTCAAGACGCTCGGCCGTTTCGTGCATCTGCTGGCCGGCCTGCTGCACTTGTCCGAGTTGCTGCTGAATTTGCGTAATTTGCTCCCGGGTATTCTTTAGCTCCGTGGACATGGCGGTCTGAGCGTGAGAGGTTATCTCGGCGGAGTCCTTCACGCCTTTCTGCAGTGCGTTGGTGACGGCCTCGAGACGCGCGGCAACCGTGTCAGCGATGGTTTCCATCTTGGTGGAGGCCTGCGCCTGAGAGGTGGACAGGGTAAGCAGGTCGCGGCGCAGTTCGTGCATTTGTGACTCGAAAACTTCGCTTTTCTTCTTATCCTGTGAAGTTTGCAGGAGAACTCTAGCCATCAAACCTACGATCAGCAGACCCAACAAGAAGACGACCAACCAAATAGCGCTCATTTCCTCTCCGGGATTTCAACGGGAAACGGAACTTCTACTACTTTACTAGCAAGCGCAGGGGAAGGATAGGCAGCTTGGCTCCGAAGATACGGCTCTCCGGGGAGAAGCTTCTAGCCCGGCGGCTGCTCCCAATGGTCCGGGCAAAGGAAAAAGCCCCGGCTCGGCGCAGGGCCTTTTCTCGGTACGAAATGCGGTCAACCGGAGCTACCAGCTCATCCTCAGCGCGAACTGGAATTGACGCGCGTCGTAAGCGGCGGTCGGCTGTCCCGCCGGACAAATTGGGCCGGCCGTCGGGTCGCACAGTTGGTTCACCGCAGAAATATTCGTGTGGTTGAACAGGTTGAATCCGTCGGCGATCAAGTCCATGCGCAGATGTTCGCCGAGGTTGATCCCTTTCGAGATCCGTAGGTCGAACTGAAAGAAGCCCGGCATGAAATAGGGATTCCGGGACAGGTTGCCGTCACAGCCCTGTATCGGCGTAATTTGCGGCAAACCTGGGGTTGCCGTTGCGGGCACGGTGAACGGTACCCCGGCGTTGGTCAGGCACCGGTTGGCCGGTACGAACGCGACCCCGTGGATGAAAGGGGAAGTCGTAGCCCCTGCCGTTCCTGCCGGGGCGATCGATGGCCGATCATTCGATGCGCTGAGATCCAGGCGTGTGTCTGCACCGGTTATCACCTGGAAGGGACGGCCCGAAGATACTTCGATCAGAGGAGCGACGGTGAAGTTGCTGAAAAGGGCCTTGGCAAAGCTTTCTCCGGCGACGTGCGGCGAGGTTTGAAAGACCGCGCTGGTCACCCAACGATTCGGCTGGTCGTTGACCGAATTCGATCTCTCCAATTGCGGAAAACGGCTGTCCTGCGGCTCGAGAGTCGACTGCAAATCTGTGCCATTGTCGATCGAATGCGACCAGGTGTAGCTCGAAAACAACTGAAAATGTCGCGAAAAACTCTTTTCCAAATTGATGGTCAGGGCGTTGTACCAGGAACTCGCGTTCGATACCTGTGCGTCTACGCTGTTGTAGGGCGCGGGCACGCCGAACCCTACCGGAAAACCCGCGAGGTGAGCCAGCGCCACCTGGTTGGAATAACCACCGTAAAAATTCGCGAAGGAAGGATTCGGACCGGATGGCCGGAAATAGTTGAAGACCGCGGGAGTCCCAACATAACCAACGGGAGTTCCGGTGCAACTCGGACTTCCCCCATAACCAAGGCCGAGCGCTCCCGGAGCGATCAAGGTCATGCTGGAGTTTGCTCCCGTCGTAATGCACGAGCCAGGGATTCCTGTTCCGACAGGAACGGCTACAAGCGTGGGCGCCGCAGGGCTCAGCCCCGATTCAATCGCGTTCAGCATGTTCTGCGTCAGTAGCTGCGGATCGGTTGAATTGATGTCGATCGGCCGGTACAAGTGAATCCCCCGGGTCCATTGGTAACCCGCGCTGATTTTCCAGGTGCCCGCGATGACACGCTCCACCGTAAGGTTCGCCTGTTGGGCGTAACCATACTGGAAATTCTTTTGCACCGGCAAGGTGAAAGGAAGAATCGCCAGGGGAAATCCGGCCGCCAGATAGTTCTGATTCGCGAAGAGCGAATTCTGCGGGAACGGATTAAACCGCTGCTCATTCGGCGAATAGAACATATTCGGCAATGCGTTGAGCGCCCCGGTGAAAATGGACGCACCGTTCAGGTTCGCCGGTGAATCGAGTCCGTTGCCGCAAGCCGGACTGACCAGGCCGCAAGCCGAGGGGATTCCGGGACCCGAGAGCAATTGAACGGAGCGGCCTCCGTCCGCGGTGGTTGAATCGAAAGCAATCGCCAACAGCGGATGATCATAAAACAAACCGTAACCGGCGCGCACAACGGTTTTGCCGTCGCCAATGGGATCCCATGCCAGCCCGATTCGCGGCGCGATGTTGTTGTAATCGCGGGGGACGCCTTGAAGCACGCCCAGGGCCTGCTCGGCGGCCGCGTTTGTCGGCGTTGCTGGTGCGAATAGCGGCGAGAGTTCCAGGTCGTAGCGCACACCGTAATTGAGCGTGAATTTCCGGGTCACGCGCCAGGAATCCTGTGCAAACAAGGCGATGGGGATATTGTTGAAGGGCTGATTGGATGTGCCGATGCCCTGAATATATTCCGTCGGTATTCCGAAGCCATAGGTCTGCAGGCCGTTGAAGGCGGGGGCCGGCGAGGGAAGAATCGCGAGGGAGCCGAACGTGGCGACACCCCCGAAATCCAGTTCGAAGATTTGCTGTTTGGAAGAACGCAGCTGAATGAGGTTGAAGTCGGCCCCGACCTTGAAGGTATGCCGTCCGTGCGTGATGGTGCCAATGTCCGAGAACTGATAACGGCGCTCGATACGATCGACCGTCGAATAGGGCTCGCGGCCGAAGTAAGCGTAGCCGGGAATGTTGACGCCCAGGTTGCTGCCTCCCTCAAGCGGGGAGAATCCGAAGTGCAAGCCGCGGCGCGCAAACTGGAAGCGAAATTCATTGAAGGCCGTGTCGCTGAGGATGGTATCGTGCTGAAAAATGACGTTGACGTCGCGATAGTGGTTTTCCCCAACTCGGGACCCCGCGTTCTGTCCAAACACCTGGTTTTGCGATGTCGATTGAATCCCCGTGACATTGGAAGGAGAAACACCGGCGCGTAGGAAGGAAGTATTGCGGCTATCCCAACGCTGATCGATTCGTGCCGAGTACAGGCTGGTCTTTTCCATAATCGGAAAGTTGCCCCGCAGGGAGTCGAGCGCCACATAGGAACTGGGGAGCGGCACGATGCCCTGACCCGTCGGCAGACAGATCACACTATTGACTTGTTGTCCCACGGGGCAGGGAACGGGCGCCGGGAAGTATTTCGAGCCCGGTATCGCGGCCGGAAAACCGAGAAGAGCGGTCATCGGGATCATCGTGCCATCCACGTTCTTGTTCATGTCGCCGTTCACCGCAACGTTGGTGGCCGCGCCGGTGACCACGGCTCCCTGAAGCAAAGGCTGCAACGCCGGGCTCAGGCAGTTGGCAGGATTGCCGCCGATGGCCGCGCCGATGGCGCCGTTGTAGAACTCGAGTTGCGAGGGAGTCATGCTTAGGGGAATGGGCGCGAAGGTCGCAGGATTGGCGACGCAGGCCACGTTGCCGGTAGTCACGCCGAACTTATCAGTGCCGATACTCGAAAAGCCGGTCTCTTCACGCTGCGTGTATTCGTAGGAAAAGAAGTAAAAAGTCTTGTCTTTCTTCAGCGCGCCGCCGGCGGTGATGCCGGTTTGCACGCGCGTGTAGGCCTGCTTGACAGGGGCGAGTTCGCCGTCGGCATTGACCTCGCCGGAAAAGGGGTTGCGCGCCTGGAACGCCTTGTTCCGCAGATAGCCGTACGCGTCGCCATGAAAATCATTGGAGCCGCTCTTGGTGACAATGTTGATCACACCGCCGCTCGCCCGGCCATACTCGGGATTGTAGTTGCTTAGAATCAACTGGAATTCCTGAACCGCTTCCTGCGAAGCGGTCGAGCGGATGCCATTGACGGAATTGTCCCCGGCGTCGGCGCCGTCCACGCTGACCATGTTCCCGCGGGCTCGCGCGCCGCTAACACTCAAGCCGCTGTTTGGCGCGGGACCGATGGTAGGGGACATGTCGCGGGTCGTCTGCGAATTAAGGAGCGTGAAATTAATATAGTTGCGTCCGTTGATCGGCAGATTGTCAATCTGGAGTTGCTTGACCGTCTGGGCGCTCTCGCTGCGCGTGGTCTCGACGGGGGCTGATTCGCTCGTGACGGTCACCGTTTGCGTCTGAGTACCGAGAACGAGAGTCGCATTCACGATGGTTTCTGTGCCGACCGAAACCTGGACGGAAGGCTTTTCGTAAGGGGCGAAGTTCGTCCCGCCATCAACGCGAAGCTTGTATACGCCGGGCACCAGGCCAACGATCGTGTAGTGCCCAGCCTCGTCGGCGGTCGCGGAACGTTCCGCTCCGGTTGCTTCGTTCTTCACCGCGATTCTTGCTCCGTGCACGGCCAGCCCCTGCTGGTCCGTAATCACACCCGAGAGAGTGGCGGTATTGATTTGCGCAAATGAAGTGGAAACGGAAACAACTACGAACGCGCACGACATGACAAACGCAAACAACGACCGCCTGCGTTGCATACCCTTCCTCCTTATTGGAACCAAAGCGCAACCGCTACCCCTAGCGGCGGCGGGTTTCCCCGCCTGTTTCGGGCGCAGAGACTACGACGGACTAAAATGGCTTTTACTGCATACTTCAGCATTTGCAACTGTAAACCGAGGAGATGCCGGGGAGAGGCAAGGAAACGGGCGCGCGTGCCCAACCCGTTAGGAGCGGCTGCGGTGAGCTTTCAAATAGCGGTTCCGGGGAGCGCGGCTTGGCGCTATTCGCGCAACGATTCGGCGGCAACGGACCGGCTCAAACCCCGGCGTTCTTTCCAGGCTTTCAGGACGGTGGCCGCCGCAATCAGAATCGCGGTTGCCACGTTGGTCTGGGCCACCGCTTGAGCGTCAATGAAGAGGCCATAGGCCAGCCACAGCAGTATGCCAAACCCATACAAACTCAGCATTCCATGTAATGTATTTATGGCTTTATGGCGGAAATCTAGATAGACCGTCAGGGTCGCGGCTCTTACGCTTCGAGATGCCGCTGAACCAGCTTGCGCAAACGCTCGCGGTCTTCGTCTTTCATGTGGACGAATTCGACGCCCCCACCGTCCGGCCCCAGATTGCGGACCACGGCGGTGAAATGCATCTTGCGCAGCCCCGAGCGAATCTCCAGTTGAATGGAATCGCCGACGCTGAGCCGGTTCGGGGATTCCACATATGCGCCGCCGAGGCTAATGGTCTTTATCCTGGCCATGCTTATTTGGGGACCGGCGATCTGGGCGCGCAGCGGCGAGTCGAGCGGAATACGCGCGTAGCGGCGAGGTATCACAAAATTGCCGAGTGGCGGGCTGGCGGGTTCGAAAGCGGCGCGAAGCCTGGCCGAGCCGGGACCTTCCTGCAGTAAAGCCAAAGCGTCTTCAGCGGCAGCGCGCAGCCCAGCGGGTTCGACGTAGGTCAATCCATCGCGTTTACCGGCGAGCTGGCGGAGCAAATCTACGGCTTCCACCGCGCGGAGCCGCCCGAGCGCCTCAATGGCTTTGATCCGCACAAACTGGTCGCGCAAGCTCTCGTGTTCCCCCGCGGCAATCTCCATGAGCATCGGCACGGCGGTCGTTTCCTGGCCGATCCCGATCTGATCGAGCATCATGGGAACAACCAGCGGGTGTGCGTCCGACAAGATCGCCGAAAAAACGAACGCGGTACTTTGCGCCGAGGGCGAACTCGCAGGGCGCGCCAGCTCGCTGACCGCCAAATCCTGCAGGTTCCATTCCCAACTGGCGATCGCACGCGTGATGCCCCGCAGGAGCCTGTCCGGATCTGCCGCAGCGAGCAACTTGATGGACGCGCTCACGCGTTGGCGGCGCGCTTCGAAAAGCCGCGTCTCGAGAAGAGTCAGCACCGGCACGCCGATATTGCGCAGCAGGCGAGCCATCGCCGGCAGCATGTCGGTGCCACGCGGGTCGGTGAGCAGCAAGGTCAGGCGGTCCAGCAACCGCTCTGGATCGCGCTGCAGGATCCGGGGCAGCGCCGGATCGAGCGGGCGGTTGGCGATCGCTGCGTCCACAATCAGCGTCCACCGGTCATTGCCCACCAGCCGGTGAATCAAGGCATTCAGGTGTTCATGTTCGGCGTCGCGAGGAAATTTTTCGAGGCTGAGCAGAATGTTTTCAAAGCCGAGAAAATCACCGCGCACGACTGCGATGCGTCCGAGGGTCTCGAGGAAAGCGGCCAGTAGCGCCCCCGTCTCGGGCGCGCGCTCCTTCACCAGCGCCGCCAGAGTCCCGCGACTCAGCTCTTCGGGTAGCTGATTGGGCCACAGCGATTCGAGCAGCGGCGTAAGCTCCTTGAGACCAGCGGCGACGATGCGGCGAGCGGCGGACTCCGCGTGTTCGAGGCGTCGCGAATAGTTCAGCAGAATGTTTCGCGCCTCGCGGCGAGGGGCGTCGGCACCAGCCTCGGCAAGCTGCGCCAGCGTTTGACGAACGACTCCAATCGGCACGCACCAGATTTCCTGCCCGCGCATCACCGAGGATTTTTCGCGTGGCGCCAGCTCCAGCCAGAAACGCTCGATCAACTGCTCCCGCTGGCCGTCGTTTGCCCAGGCCGAAGCCAAAGAAGAAAAGTGCTGCGACGAATGTGGTCCCGAGTAACCTCCCGCTGCGACGATTTCGTCGGCGAGATGATTCAGCATGGGCCGTACAGCCACCGGTGCCAGGGTCCCGCCGGCAAACTCGGTCGTCAGCAACTCCAGAACCAGGCTTTGCGAGAGTCTCTTCAGATAAACCTGCGGTGCCTCGCCCTCGCGGGGGCCATAATGCAACATCGAGGCCAGCAACATGCGCACCGTCCGGCGGCTGGCTTTTTCCATCGAAGAGTGGATCGCGCGTGCAGCCTCTTCCGGAGAAAGGCCTCGCGCCGCCTCCATTGGAGGCGTCAGGCCGCTGATCAGCCGCAGCGTTTCCGTTGTTTCCTCGACTTGCGGCGCCCGGATCGGCGCATCGCCGTCCTGTTCCGGCGCGTTGCCGCCGTAGGCGACGAGCGCGGCAATCAGGCTAGCCAAAACGGTATCCACTTTCCGCTCTGTCAGCGTGTTGATCTGGATCCCTTCCACCCGATGCTCCCGGAGTTGGTTCGGCCATACACCCGTTGCCAGGCGTTTGCCCGGTTCCTCCGATCTTAGCAAGCCGGACTTGATCAGTTGAGCCAGCGTGTCTAATTCGCCCACATGGAATTTCGCGCTGAAGTAAAGCGTGTGGATGCCTGCGCGCTGTAGGTCGGTCGCGAATGCATGAAATTCGCCACGCGCATCCGGCAGGTGCCCTTCAGTCAACTCTGGAACAACGATGCCGCTGCGCTCGACGCGCACTTCCAGTCCGTCCAGTTCGGTCGCGATCTCGCGCAGGCTGTCGTAGGCGTCGTCGAGACTCTCGATGACGCGCGGGTGCGTGGAATCGTAGAGACGATGAGCGCGCAGGAGCAGGTGGAAACCGCGGAGCGCATGGGCAACCTGGGATAGCCGGGGACTGGCCTGTGCGGGGCGCTTGCCGACCGCGGTAGCCCGGACGGTAGGGGGCTTCTTCGTCCCTTTGACTTCTACGGGCATGGTAGCGCGTGATACCAAGAGTTGCGTCCCAAGTCTTGCGAAACTTTAGACCTTGCCGGCGCGTCCGTCAGGAGGGAGTCCCCTCGCGAAGGCGGCTGAATCCGGCACGTTGAATATTAGGGTCCTCCGAGCGTTGAGGCATATAGTACTTCTGGTGCCTGTTGTGTAGAAAAAGAGCACATTTGCGGGGCAGCCGGCGAGTCCTGGTCGAGTCTATTTCGCTTTGTATTCGCTGCACTTCTGGTCTTTTTGGGACTACTTCTGCTTCAGGGTTTCCGTCACGTTCACGGTTCCGCCCTCGCTCGCCTGCACCCCGCGCTCGGCGACTTGGTAGCCATTCAAACGTAGCGCAATCGTGTGTGAACCCGCCTGCATCGGCCCCCGGGCAGGCGAAACCTGGCCCGTCCGCGCGCCATCGATGAAGATTTCCGCGCCCTGCGGCGTGGAATTGACCTGCGCCCAGGCGATGCGACCTGCGAGTTTTTCCTTCAGCTCGACGTCCAGGGTGGTCTGAACGTTGTCCTTCACCTGAATATGCCCGGCATACGCCTCGTGCCCCGGATAGCGCAATACGAGATCGTACTGCCCCGGAGCAAGCGGCAGCATTGCCGGTGTTTGCCCCGATTGCTTGGCACCGTTGATGAATATGTCCGCGCCGGCGGGGCGGCTCGTGACGTATAGCCCTTTCGCCACGGCCTCGAGATGGATTTTCTGGTCGAGCGTCTGCCCGCTTTTCAGCTCCAGCGCGGTTTGCACCGTGGAATACCCGTCCTTCCGGATCTGAAGGCTGTAGCGCTCGGAAAGAAGGTTGTTAAAGCTACAAGGCGTTGTACAAGTGTTGAGTTCACGGCCGGCCGATCCGAACAGTGTTGCCTTGGCGCCCAGCACGTCCGTTACGATGTAGATCGCTCCCTTGCCTGCGCCAGGCACGGGATTGGCTCCATTATCGGCGGGTTCTGCTGCCGCCACCGACGTATCGTCATACTGGATGTCATCGACTACGTGAACCTTCGATGGAGCGTTGCGCATCAATTTGAGCAAGGAAGCATGTTCGGCCGGGCGAAGTTTGCCCCCAAGGGTCAAGGTGTTTCCGGTACCGGTGACCCTGACTTGTCCCTTCAAGCCGTTCTCGTCCAAAGCCTCTTCAATCCGGCCTTTGTACTCAGCGGCGGCAGGCGTCCAAGCTGGCTCATGCTTCTTCGTGGCGGACACGGGCGCTGCCGGAGCTTCGGGCGCTTTCGTTGGTGGATCCGCCGCCGCGGCCTCCGTTGTCTGAGAGGCTGCCGGCGCGGCCGGTGGTGAGGTGGAGGTGGCCGATGGCCTTTCCGCCGGTGAATCATTGCTCGGCGAAAGCGGCTGCTGCGATGTGGGCGCAACAGCGGCTGGTGGGACGGCGGCTAGCGATTGTGCTTGCGCCGCCTTGTTCAGTCGCCGCGTGGCTTCCCACTCCGGGCGCAATTTCATTCCGCCCCAAAGGATGACGCACAGCAGAAAGATCGCGGCCAGCACCGTCGCGAAGGTGCCAGGCTTCTGCGGTGGCTCCTGATAAGGCTGCACAGGGCCCGTGCGCCGCATGGTTGGCGTTTGCATCGGGGAACTGGCCCGGTTCTGAAGCGAATGCGCGGCAGCGGCGGCTGCGAGATCGTCTGCGTAAGGCCGAAGCGGGCTCGTCGGCGTGGCAAACGGCTGCCCTGCTGAGCCCGTGCGCGACGAAATGAGCGTTGCATCAGGGCCGCGATCTGCGCCCAGGTGGCGATAGCTCTTCAAATCCTCCAGCATCTCTCGGCACGTCTGGTAGCGGACTTCTGGCTCCTTCGCCAACGCTTTCAGTACGATTTCGTTGAGTCCCGGATGAATCGAGGGATTCAACTGCCGTGGCGGCACCGGATCTTCGTTCACAATCTTGTAGATCACTGTCGTGATGCTCTGGCCGGGATACGGCTTCTCGCGCGTAAGCATTTCGTACAACACCACGCCAAGCGAAAAGATGTCGCTGCGCCCGTCCACGGGCCGCCCCTTCACCTGCTCAGGGGACATGTAGCTCGGGGTGCCCATCACGTGCGTCGTCTGCTGCACGGTTCCAAATTGCACAATCTTTGCGGTGCCGAAGTCGGTCACCTTGACGGTGTCGTCAGCGGTGAGCATCAGGTTGGCGGGCTTGATGTCGCGGTGCACGACGTTGCGCTCGTGGGCGAATGCTAGCGCACTGCAGGTCTGCTCCAAAATGCGCAGCACGCGGGGAACCGGAAACGCATGGCCTCCATCGAGCAGTGATTGCAGGCTCTTCCCCTCGACCAGTTCCATCGTGATGTAGTAAAGGCCGTTTTCTTCTCCGGCGTCATAAACCATGACGATGTTCGGGTGCGTTAGCAGCCCGGCGGCGCGTGCTTCCGTCTGGAACCGCGAAAGCAGCTCGTTGCGCGTAAGGCCCGTGCCCTCTGAACTTAGTCGAATGGATTTGACGGCGACCGGGCGGCCGATCACTGGATCG
>Ga0126379_10002408_pt1 | contig 11893 bp, 7 predicted proteins | sample PanSoiMetPlot_24_FD_92640 | JGI IMG/M metagenome (GOLD analysis project Ga0126379, IMG submission 92640) | Tropical forest soil microbial communities from Panama - MetaG Plot_24 | ecosystem: Environmental > Terrestrial > Soil > Tropical forest > Bulk soil | place: Panama | collected 2016-02-17
CCTCTGCTTAGGATATGAGATTTTTCGCCAGTCGGCGTAAACGTTTAATGAATTTCGGCCCGGACCGCCGGTCGGGGAGCATAACCAATTGCATCTGAAGATCTCGTCGCATCTTGACAACTGCCTTTCTCGATTCTCTTGCGCAAGCCACCCTTGTGAGCCATCAAGAGCGGCTGGCCTACGGTGGTCCACCGATCGTTATGGGACATCCGCGGTCGCGGTCGTAGAAGGCCGTGTCGCCCCGGCAAATTGCGGCGCCAGGGTTGCGTTCCAGTTCCAGGACTTGAGCGGCGGCGTCGGCAGCCCAAGCGGGCGCGCCCGCCATCAGCACGCTGGCGACTAATGATGAGATGAGCGTCCGCGAGTTTGTGGCGTATCGCCTGCTCAAAAATTGGAGCGCTGGATGATATACGAGTTCGCGCACAGGGCGGTTCGCATTCATGGCCGAAAGTTTATCACGGCCTTCCATCAGGAGCTTGCCGACCTCCAATTATTGCTGGCTTTCAACGGTGTTGCGCCCGAAATGAGCGGCGGGTTAGAATCTGGCGTGCGTTCGCGATTGCTGGGTGGTGGTATCGCTGTGGTCGGCGCGTTAGCGGGCGCGGTTTTCTTGACCACCCACCATCCGGTCTCTCCGCCGCCCCCCAGCGCTGCCTATGTGGATCCGGCGACTTGCGCCGGTTGTCATTCGGATATCTGGCGGACTTACAGCCGCACTGGCATGGCGCGATCCTTCCATCGCCCGGCGCCTGAGAACGCAAAACCCACCACCTTTTATCACAAACCGTCTGACAGCTACTTCACGATAGTTGAGCGCGAAGGGCGGTTTTACCAACGCAGATATCAGATCGGATTCGACGGCAAGGAGACCAATAGCGTAGAAAAGCAGATCGACTATGTGGTTGGGTCTGGAAATCATGTGCGCGCGTACTTGCACCGGACCAGCCGCAACACGTTAATCGAGCTGCCTCTTGCATGGTATGCGGAAAAGGGCGGCTCGTGGGGGATGAATCCCGGCTACGACAGGCCGGATCATCCAGGCTTCACGCGCAACATTACCAATGCCTGTATGTTCTGCCACAACGGCATCCCTCCTTTCGCCTCGGGTAGCAGCGAAGCCGGCCGGGACACCGAATTCCCGGAGCCAATGCCGCAAGGCATCGATTGCCAGCGTTGCCACGGTCCCGGCAGCCAGCATGTAGAGTTGGCCGGAAACGGCGCTAAAGCGGAAGAGATACGCAGCTCGATCGTCAATCCGGCTCGCCTTAGTCCGGACCGGCAGATGGAGGTGTGCATGCAGTGCCACCTCGAATCCACCAGCTCGCCATTGCCGAATGCAATTGTGCGGTATGAGCGTGAACCGTTCTCCTACAGGCCGGGCGAGCCTTTAGGCGATTTCATGCTCCAGTTCGATCACGCACCGGGCGCCGGCCGGGAAGATAAGTTCGAAATCGCCGGCGCCGCTTACCGGCTTCGCCGCTCCGCTTGTTTTCAAAAAAGCAAAGGTGAGCTGCGATGCACAACATGTCACAATCCCCACGACATTCCACGGGGAGAGCAAGCGGCACAGCGCTACAGAGAAATCTGCCGGCAATGCCACGAAGCCGAGATTAGCAAGATGACTGCTACGGGCGCACATCCGGAGTCTGGCGATTGCATCGGTTGCCATATGCCGAAGCGGAGAACGGACGACGTAGTGCACGTTGTAATGACGGACCATTACATCCAGCGGCGCAAGCCCGAGCGTGACCTGCTCGCGCCCCTCCCGGAGCGGCGTGAAGCGGACGAAAACGCGTATCGAGGCGAGGTGCTCTTCTATTATCCGCAGTCGCTGCCGGCGGGACGAGACCGCGACCTGTATTGGGCCGTCGCGCAAGTGAGCCAGAAGAGCAATTTGAGCCAAGGCATTCCCGCATTGGCGGCGGCGATCGAAAAATACCGACCCGACAACCTCGAATACTATCTGCATCTCGGCGATGCTTTTACGAACAACGGTGAGATATCAAAAGCCGTTCCCTTCTATGAAGAGGCGGCCCGGCGCAAGCCCGACTCTTTGGTTGCGTTGCGGAAATGGGGATTCAGTTTGCGCGCCTCCGGCAAACCGGAACGCGCCGTCGAGGTTCTCAAAAGGGCGCTGGCCGTTGCACCGGATGCTACCGCCTGGCACGAACTTGGTTTGACTTATGTCGATTTGCGCTCGAAGGATGAGGCGGTTGCCGCCCTCCAGAAAGCCGCGGACTTGGATGAGGACATGGCCGAACCATACAACAGCTTGGGCGCGCTATGGTTAGAAAGCCATGATTTGCAGCGCGCGGAACCGGCATTCAGAGAGGCGATCCGAAGGCAGCCTGATTATGCCGAGGCGCACAGCAACCTCGCCAACGTGCTTTCAGCAACGGACCGTTTCGAGGAGGCGCGGTACCACTTTGAGGCCGCCATCCGGGTGAAGCCGAACTATGCCGCGGCGCGCTACAACTTCGCGCTGGCGCTGGCTCGTGTCAGGCGCTTTGGTGAGGCTCAAGGCCAGGTTGAAGCCGAACTGAAGTCGTATCCTGGCGCCGCTGAAGCGCACGACTTGTTGGGCAATTTACTCGTCGCCCAGGGAAAGATTCGACCTGCGGTTCAAGAATACGAGGAGGCGATCAAGCTCCAGCCGAAGTTCGGACGCGCGCATCTGGATATCGGCGCATTGCTGGCGGAATCGGGAGACGTGCGCGCAGCGCTTCCACACCTTCAAGAGGCGGCCGCAAGCGCTGAACCAGCAGTAAGTGAGGAAGCGCGTCAAATGCTGCAACAGCTCGGCAACAGGCGCTGATTCGCTACGTCCGCTCTCCAAAATGACCAACGCAGACATACTCCTGCCTGCGCGTGGTGTCAATGACCCAAATTGGCTCAATCGCTGGGGCGGCTGAAAACAGCAAAATCCACCTTGACCTCTATCTGTTTCGGGAGTAAACTCGCTCAAGTCTCGAAAAGGAGGGGCACTCCGTGCGTGCATCGATAGCTTCTTTGTTCCTATTTGCTCTCTCTGCGTTTGCACAATCCGATCGCGGCACCATCACTGGTACGATCGCAGATCCCGCGGGAGCCGTCGTGGCCAACGCTCCGATTGAAGTTAAGAATATTGAGACCGGAGCCTTATATCAGGCAGGCAGTTCCGCCACCGGAAATTATGTGGTGCAGGTCCCCACTGGCGCCTATGAGCTATCAGTCACCGTGCCGGGCTTCAAGAAATTCATTCGGGCAAACCTCGCGGTTCCCGTAGAGCAGACCTTGCGGATCGACGTGGTCCTTGAGGTTGGCTCCAGCGCCGAGTCGGTGACGGTGACCGAAGCGGCTCCTCTGCTCAAGACCGAAAGCGGCGAATTAAGCCACAATGTCACGTCCGACACGCTGAATACGCTGCCGGTACTAGGAATCGGCGCCGGGAATGTCGGCGCTACCGGGATTCGTAGCCCGTATTCAGTGATGAACATGCTTCCGGGCGCAAATTGGATGCCCGACGCCACTATTCGCCTGAACGGACTGGAGGGCAACTCCGCGGCTCTCCGCGTTGAGGGGCAGGACGCCACCGCCACCATCACTCTGGGGGCGACTTCCCAAACCCAGCCCAGCGTAGAGGCAACCCAGGAAGTCGCGATTCAGACCAGCAACTATTCGGCCGAGTTTGGGCAAGCGGGAGGCGGCCTGTTCAACTTCACCATGAAGTCCGGAACGAATCAATATCACGGCAGCGCCTACGATTATTTCGTGAACGAGGCTTTAAACGCCGGCACTCCGTTCACCGACGACGGACACGGGCATCTGCTCCGTCCCCGCGCGCGCCGCAATGACTATGGGTTCAGCATCGGCGGGCCGGTTTGGATACCGAGGGTCTATAACGGCCAGAATAAGACTTTCTTTTTCGTTAATTGGGAGCAGTATCGCGAGACGCAGGTGATCAATAATGTTCCGCTTACCGTGCCGACGGTACAATACCGCGCTGGAAACTTCACTCAAGCGCTCACGGGTCGGATGCTGGGGGTCGACGGGCTCGGCCGGTCGTACCAGGAAAACGAAATTTACGATCCCAGCACCGAGCGGATCATAAGCGGCGTGCGGTACAGAGACCCATTCCCCAACAACACCATTCCAGCCACGGAATTGGATCCAGTAGCGCTGAAGATTCAGGCGTACATCCCCATGCCTACGAGCCTGGCGTTGACTAACAACTACGTGCCGGCGTACAGCAACACGCGCGTGTCCACGATTCCTTCCGTGAAAATCGATCATTCGATCAGCTCGCGGCTGAAATTGTCGGGATACTGGTCGCGCACCGGGACAGATTCCCCCAATAATCAAGGTTTGCCATATCCGATCGAGAACACCGTTGGCAACCATGTGAAGGCCAACACCATTCGTGTCAATGTCGATTACACGCTCACCCCTACCCTGCTGCTACACGCCGGCGCTGGATATTTGCAAACTACGAGCGATCCCGAGGTCCCGTCCTTTGAAAACTCGCAGATCGGCTTTAAAGGCACAAACGCGAATATTTTCCCTTATTTTTCAGTGCTCGCGGTAGCACAGGGAGGTATGGTGCAGTTTGGGCCGCCATCCGACTTCAAGATCAAGAATCTGAAGCCGACAGGCTCATTAAGCTTAACCTGGGTACGCAATAATCACACGTACAAATTCGGTGGTGAGCTGATCGTGAATGGATATCTTTCATTCAGCGAAACCTATTCACCGGGGAACATGCTGTACAGCCCCAACCAGAGTGGTCTACCTTCGCTAAATGGCGTGTCCCTCCCTGCGACCGTAGGATTCAACTATGCCAGCTTTCTGCTTGGCTCACCTAATAGCGGATATGACAGCGTTCCCGCAGCCCTCCGGACCGGGAACCATTCGCTCGCTGGGTTTGCGCAAGACAGTTGGAAGGTGACGCGCAAACTGACCGTGGATTACGGGTTGCGGTACGATTTTCAGACGTATTTAAAAGAGCACGACGGATACATGTTTAATGTTTCCGTTTCAACTCCCAATCCGGCAGCGGGCGGCTATCCCGGCGCCATCATCTTCGAGGGATACGGTGGGGGCCGCTGTAATTGCGAGTTCGCGCACAACTATCCCTGGGCGTTCCAACCCCGGCTCGGCGTCGCGTATCAGATCGATCCAAAGACTGTGCTCCGTATTGGCGCCGGCATCTCGTATGCGAAGACGAGCAATGATGGCTCGAAGGCCAGCAATTTCGGTTCGACGAAGCCGTTCAACGCGCCCGCCTACGGAACTCCTCCTTTTACCTTGGCTGGTGGCATGCCCTACCAGATCGCGTTCCCGAACTTCGATCCAGGCCAGCAGCCGTTGCCCGGAACGGTTGGAAATCCCACCAACATGGTGGACCGCAATGCCGGACGGCCGGCCAGAATCTGGCAATGGAGCATTGGCCTGCAACGAGAGATCACACGGAATCTTATGGTGGAGGCGGCCTATGTCGGCAATCGCGGCGCGTGGTGGGCCGCGCAAACCCTCAGTCCGTGGGCATCCGACGCGATTCCATTCTCGACACTGGCGGCGTACGGGCTCAATCTCAACAATCTCGCTGACCGGACCCTACTGGCATCTCCACTAAGTTCCGCCCTGGCAATCTCGCGCGGTTTTGGCGCGCCTCCCTACCCGGGTTTTCCCACGGGACTCACCGTGGCGCAGTCACTCCGTCCATTGCCCGAATATACCGGCGTCGTTCAAACCTGGACTCCGTTGGGTGACACGTGGTACGACTCTCTGCAGGCTAAACTGACCAAACGGTTTTCTCACGGATTAGACGGCGTGGTCACCTACACTTGGTCCAAGAGTCTCGGGCTGGGCGCCGAAGACAATAACAACTACGCATCGCCCACCACGCCTGTGATCAATGACGTGTTCAACAGGGCCAACAATAAGGCTCTTTCCGGGTTCGATCAACCGCAAACTTTGATTTTCGCCGGGAACTATACCACTCCGAAAGTGTTGACCGGAGCATCCGGCCTTACGGGCAAGCTGATCTCTTGGATGGCGCGCGATTGGACGCTCGGCGGAGTGCTGAGGTATGCCAGCGGGCTGCCGCTCAAAGTTCCTACCGCCACTACCGGCTTGACATCGTTCATTTTCCAGGGCACGAATGTCAATCGCGTGCCCGGCCAGCCGCTGTTCACCGTGGACCTCAACTGCCACTGCTACGACCCGAACGCGACCTTCGTGTTGAATCCCAACGCGTGGGCGAACCCGCCCTTAGGGCAGTTTGGCACTGCCAGTGGTTATTATTCCGATTACCGGATGCAGCGGCGACCGCAGGAGAGCGCGAGCCTGGCGCGCACTTTTCGCATTAAGGAGCGAGCTAGTATCACGATACGAGCGGAGTTTCTCAATATTTTCAATCGCGCCGGATACAACGTGCCATCGAGCACGAACGCCTTCGCCACGCAAACCAGGGGCCCAACGGGGCAGACCACGGGAGGGTTCGGGTACATCAATCCCGCGGTGGTGGGGGCTGCGGCGACCAATCCGGCCGCTGCAACGGCCGCCACTTTCGCCACACCCCCGCCACGGCAAGGAACGTTAGTAGCGCGCTTCGCGTTCTGATATGGAGCGACAAGTCAAGAGCTGAATGACGGTCTGGAATGTTGCTGCGAGCCGCCGAAGCCGGAGCGGTGCCTTGGCGGAGCGTGGGCGGAGGCGGCGGCGCCGATGGGTGCGGACGCCTCCCTCGTGTTTTGGACCGCAGGGCTGACGACAGCCCAGAGCATTTCGCGACGAGGTTTCACGTCTTGAGTTGCAGGTTTCGAGGCTCAAGCTTGGAGATCTCGTCCATCAGTTTTCTCGTGGTCGGGGTCGCGATGCCGTATCTCTCGCCGCCGCGGACGATCGGGCCTCCAATGGCGTCCAGCTCCAGCTCGCGGCCGGCGATCAAATCCTTGAGCATTGAACTTCGCATCGTGGCAGGAGAGGTATCGAGAATCGTCTGGATGGCCGAAGCATCGATTTCCGCTCCGCAGGCTTTGGCGACAGCCGAAGCCTCGCCAATTGACGAGTAAAGCGCGTCTTTCCATCCGGGATCAGCCAGGATGTCACCCTTGTTCTTGCCTGAAGCAGACGACGTCAGCGCGAAGGGCGCCAGGAAGCACAGCTTGGTCCACATCAGCGTCTGCTCATTCTCAACGAAGTGGCAGATGAAGCTGAGGCGCTGCTGCAGCCTGCCAAGCACCGGTGCGAGCAGAGCCTGCCCGCTGGCAGCCACGCTAAGACGCACAATCGAGCGCTGCACGAAATGACCATCCGCCGTACGATCTGCTTCCACGGCGATTGTGGCCGGCGCCACTCGGTCATCGCCGAAGTGTGAGCGCAGCAACGCAATGTGATCGACGCCGTTCAACAAGGGAACGACTATTTTCGGAGAGGCCTCGATGGATTCAAGCGCGGACCTCAGCTGATAAGCTTTAGTGGATATCCATAGAACGTCCACAGGCTCGGTCAGTCGAGAGACTGCCCGCGCCGAGGCAGTAATAAAGCCAGCGGGCTGCTGCAAGGTTATGCGCTCCGGATGGGTGGCTAGCTTCTCGGCGCGGACAACCAATTCGACATCTTCGCCGATTGATGATAGAGCCGTTGCCATCAAACCTCCGATGGCGCCGACACCGAGGACTGCGTGCTTCACGAAGCCGATTCTCCTTTCTTTCAAATTGGCGCCAGTGACTCCGCCGCTGATTCCGGAGTTTCTTTCGCAATTTGTATTCGGAGGCGGGCGATACTCGGCTTTTTACTTTAACAATTCGAGCCCGGCGCGAGTTTCCTTCACGGCGAACTTCACTGTCGAAAACGGCGCCCGCTCGTGGTTCCCGACGCTCGGGAGTATAATTCCAATGCGGATGGCAGAATGCGACGGGATAGTCCCGATCTGCGCAGGCCGACGGGTGTCCAGACGGTATTAGGAGACTTCATGCGAACAAAATTCAGGCGTAGAGTCAGCCGGATGCCGGCGGATCTTGCATTCGGCATGATGATCGCAATTGTACTGCTTGAGGTGAGCGTCGCAGCGCAAAACGCGTCGCAAGCAAGCAAGTTGGTGGCCGCAAAAAAGCCTTGGACTCCGCTGCGGACTGCGGATGGGCAGCCAGACCTCCAGGGAGTATGGAGCAACGCCTCGATCATCCCGCTGGAACGCCCCAGGGAGCTAGAGGGAAAGCAAACTCTGACACCGGAGGAAGCGACCGCCTATGAAGCGAAGGTTTTTGGCCGGACTTCGCGCGAAGGGCCGCTGGCCCCGGGCCAGGTTGGAACCTACAACGACTTCTGGTGGGACGCGGATTCCAAGCGCGCGCCGAATTATCACACCGCCATCATCGTGGATCCAGCCGATGGAAGGGTTCCAGCACTCACTCCGGAAGCACAGCGGATGCTCGAGGCGGACCGGGCCTACGCGAGGGAACATCCAGCGGACGGTCCGGAAGACCGCCCTTTGTATGAACGATGCATTGTGTACCCGATGACTGGACCACCGATGCTCCCGAGTTTTTACGACAACCATCAGTATGGTCCGCTTACGTCGAACTATCAGATTATCCAGATACCCGGCTACGTGGTAGTTCTCACGGAGATTCTCCACGAAGCCCGCTTCATCCCCCTGGATGGCCGGCCACACCTTCCGTCTACGGTCCGTCAGTGGATGGGTGACCCGCGCGGCCACTGGGAAGCCAATACATTGGTCATTGATAGCACGAACTTTACGGGCAAGAGCAAGTTTCGCGGAGCAGACGGAAATTTCCATCTGATCGAGCGTTTTACTCGAATTGCTCCCGACATCCTTCTCTACGAGTTCACCGTGGATGATCCGACTGCATTCACCAAACCTTGGAAAGGGGAAATCCCCATGATTGCGAGTGACAGCCGGGTGTACGAGCACGGCTGCCACGAAGGGAATTACGGCCTTGCAGGAATACTCGGGGGCGCCCGCGTGGATGAAACCAAGGGACTGAAATAGACCGGCAAGCGGGCCACTTCCCTGCGGCGTTTGTGAAAGGGTTACGTTTTCGCTACTAATGCCATGCGGTAGGTGCGCTCCCCGCCGTTCCTTCAACTGCGCGAAAGCAACCTGGCAGACTGTTTCTCCTCACTTGCCGACCATATGCGGAGCGTCTCTATCCTCGCAAATGGACTCCATCAATTCCTCGTCCGCAAAAAAATTGAACCCCGACAAGTTCACCGTCCACGGTTTGGTGTAGGCTCCCGGATCATCGATAGTGATCTGGAGATCGATATGCCCAAAGTTCCGGCGCCGCAATCGCTCGGTCACGTGCAGTGCCTCGGTCTGCGGGTGCCCGCCGTCGTCCAGCCAGCCCTGGTCATTAAAACCGATTGTGTCGACCACCAGCGTGTCGCCGTCCCACTTCCCGACCGAATAGCCCATATAAACGGGCTGTACCGTTTTCTGCAGAGGGCGGCCATCCAGGAAAATCTGACGCCAGTGATTGTAGGATTCGAAGAGGATCGCGATCAATCCCGGAGTCTGAATGATCTTGCGTGGCGTGGCCAAAGCGTCGAAATCGGTCACGCCGTGGGTGAGGCAGCGCTCCGACGGCCTACCTTTGCCGTGGTTCTCCTGTCTCTCCTTGTACAACGCCGCTGCCCAAGGCTGGAACGGGACCTCAGCCCCGTCCACTGCAAGATTCGGCAGATACTTGCCGTCGGCAGGCACCCATAGTCCCGAAAGGTCAGGCTTTCCGTCGGAAGTCTTCGGCGCCGGTGCGGACATGTTTGGTTTCCCGTCGGCCGTTCGAGGAATGCCCGAAGTCGGGTAGTGTATCCATTGCGCGGAGACAGGGATGCAAGCCACCGCGAGAACGAGTGTTTTCATTTGACCTCCTGATGGTCATCGCACCTCCGGCCCTAACGGCGCCCGTTGGACAATCTCAATCCGGGTGCCCCAGGGATCGGTAATGTAGGTGATGGTGTTGCCGGCCGCAGACTTGCGTACGGGCTCGTCGAGCTGCAGGCCCTCAGCCTGGAGCTTTTTTACGAAGGCTGCGTGATCTTTCACATCAAAGCCGATGTGGTCCAGCACACGGCCGCGAGTGGGAGCCTGCTTCGTGCCGACACTGGCGAAGCGGATCTGCACACCTGGGAGGTCCACGACTGGGGCGCTATTCCGGGCGCCCACCGTCCCGCCAAACGTCTTCGCATACCATGCCTGAGCTTTGGGGATTTCAGTTTCCGGCAAAGACAAGTGAACATGTTCATTGCGGATTGGCATGGACTGCGTCTTGTCTTCGAGGATTTCAATGCGCACGCCGTCCGTCGTTTCGACGAAGGCTTGGTCCACCCGGTTGTTGGTCCCAGGGAGCACGGGCACACCCGCAGCTTTCCATTGAGCGACGCGCTCCTGGACATTGTTGACTATGAAGCCTACATGATTTATTACAGAGCCCTGAGTGCCGCCATCTCCCTTCTCGGTCCCGAGGTTCAAATTGATGTAGAGGCCGGGAAACATAATCAAAGGGTTTCCGCCAGGCATGTACAACTTCCCACCCATGGCAAGAAAGAGCTTTTTGTTCGCCTCCAAATCTTTTGAGAGGATATGCCAATGGCCCATGGCCACGCCGGTCTCATTGAACGGCGCCGGTTGCGCCATCGCGGCGCCTGCACCCAGTGCCGACGCGAGCAATACAACGGTGAACAGATTTGTTTTCACGAATGCCTCCCTGTTGAGCTCGATGAAGGTTGGTTGAACACGCGTCGACGCGCAACCGGTATTAAAGTATCACGCGGATTCGGCCGACAAAAGCCGGACTGCGCCCCGCCGACCGTTCTATTGTCGCGATAGCATTGGTGCATGCATCCAAGGACGGAGGGAATCCTGGAGTCCTCGCTATATGTTGATGATGTGAGCCGTTCCGCCCAGTTTTACGAGAAGGTCTTCGGGTTTCGGGTTATTAGCGACTTCGCCCCGCGTGGGTGCGCAATGGGAGCGGGTCCGCGCCAAGTATTGTTATTGTTCCTGAAGGGTGGCTCGCGCGCGTTAGGGACACCGCATGATGGCGAGGGCCAACTTCACCTCGCTTTCGCAATCCAGGCGGAAGAACTGCCACTCTGGGAAGACCGGCTCGCCGAAAACGAAATTCCCATCGAGGAGAAGCGAACGTGGGAGTTGGGCGGCCAAAGCATCTACTTCCGTGATCCCGACCGACATCTGATCGAGATTGCCACGCCCGGCGTGTGGTCGATCTATTAACGTGACCCCGTCTGGACGCGTGAGGACTGATCGGGTATTTCCATCAGCGCAGTAATCGCCGGATGCGGCGTCCGATAGAGTTGAGCTCTTCGCCATTAACAAGCCCCCCACCGATTGACGCCCGTGCCTGCCCGGTGTAGCATCAGCACGGGTATTGGGAGGGAAACAGATGTTCTTGCGATCTATTGTATTGTGCGCAAATTTAGCAGCAATTAGCATCTTTGCTCCTGGACAGGCCCTGTCCCAGGCCGCGAAGTCAGCCACAACAACCACCAAGAAGGCCTGGACTCCAAAGCGCACCCCCGACGGACATCCTGACCTCGAGGGAGTGTGGACCAACAACAGCCTCACGCCACTAGAGCGGCCCAAAGGACTCGGCGCGAAGGAGTTTTATAACGAAGCGGAACTCGCGGCCGCCCAAAAGAAAGAAGCGGAGCGGCTCGCCCGCAATGAAGAGGAGGGTAGACCGACCGAACCCGGAACGGCGGACGACGTTCATTACGACTTCAGCGAGTATGGCCTGGACCGGGCCCAGCAGAAGATAGCATGGAACCGGCGGACCTCATTGATCGTCGGCCCCGAAGGGACCATACCCCCGCAGACCGCCGAGGCTCGCAAACGAATCGCCGAAGCGCGAGCCAGAGAAAGAGG
>Ga0126379_10002409_pt1 | contig 11891 bp, 11 predicted proteins | sample PanSoiMetPlot_24_FD_92640 | JGI IMG/M metagenome (GOLD analysis project Ga0126379, IMG submission 92640) | Tropical forest soil microbial communities from Panama - MetaG Plot_24 | ecosystem: Environmental > Terrestrial > Soil > Tropical forest > Bulk soil | place: Panama | collected 2016-02-17
CGCCAGAGATGAGATCTCTTGCCCGATTTCTTCAATTAGGCTTATACAGAGGTATGATGAAGACACACGGGATGAATCGCCCCACGTACGTGCGGGCCATTCTTTTCGCCATGAACTGGGAGCCGCTGTGCTTCTCGGGCTAAAATCGATTCAGGCGTCGAGGGTCGCTAACGGAAAAGATGACTCAGGTTAAAAATGCGCAAGGTGCCGTTCCAAGCGGAAGAATTGCGATTAGCAACTCCAACGGGCACCGCGGTCTTCTCCTATGAGGACATTAGGGACGCTCCCGTCACTCAGGGTCTCTCGGAATCAGCTGGTAGCGTTCGGATTGTTCGTCATCGTGATTTTCGCGGCCTATAAGACGGCGCAAGCCATCGTCGCGGATGATCTCAACAGTCTTGCTTTTGCTGCGATTCTCTTCTTAGGCGGAGCGGTTGTCATTGCCATCCTGAATGATTGGCGCAGAGGCCTCTACTTCCTCTTTGCTTGGATTCTTTTCGAAGATTTTGTCCGGAAATATCTCGGCAATAACATGGCCATCTATTTCGGCAAAGATGCGCTAGCAATAATCCTCTATATTTCTTTTTTCCGCGCCCAACTCGCCCAACGAACCGAGAAACTCCGTATCCCGTTCCGAATCCCCCTGTTGATGTTCTTTTGGTTTGGATTGCTACAGATGTTTAATTCCGCTTCTACCAGCATTTTTTTTGGCATCTTGGGAATGAAGATCTATTTTCTGTATGTACCTCTCATTTCCGTCGGATACGGGCTCATTGAATCCGAGGAAGACTTGCGCCGCTTTTTCTCATTTGCCTGTATTCTGATTCTGATTGTGGCAGCGCTGGGGCTCGCGCAGTCCATTCTCGGGCAAACCTTCCTGAATCCCTCTCACCTGCAAGAAGACATCCGGGAACTCAGTATGACCTACAGGGTGGCTCCCATCTCGGGCGTGGTGGCTTACCGACCTAACTCCGTGTTCGTCAGTGCTGGCCGCTTCCAGGACTTCTTGATTGTTGCCTGGCTGATCTGCCTTGGCTATGGTGGTTATCTTCTCCTATATAGCCGGCGGGGCCGCGCCCTCGCCTTTACCACAGTCGGTGTTGTTGCCGCGGCCTCATTAATGAGCGCCTCGCGCGGTGTATTTATGTGGAACACTGGAATTACCCTGATTGTCACGGCTGGATTTCTCTGGGGAGCACCCTGGCGCCAACGCGAAGTGATACGGGTGTTGCGCGCAATCCAGAGAACTGCACTCTTTATCGGCATTGCGATCATCGTCCTCCTGACGGTGTTTCCACGGGAGCTTGGCTCGCGGTTGGCAATCTATTCCGAAACGCTTCTTCCAAGCAGCCCCACGAGCGAACTTGTCCACCGCACACAAACCTATCCCCTAAAGCAGTTGGGATACGCCTTCGACCATCCACGCTGGCCTTATGGCTATGGCATCGGTACATGTACGCTGGGCACGCAATATGTCGCTCGAATTATGCACGCAACTCCCATGTTTATTGGTGTTGAAAGCGGCTATGGCAACCTAGTTGTGGAGCTTGGTATCGTCGGTCTAATTCTCTGGATCGTACTCGGGTTTTCCATCTCTTTCTCGGCCTGGAAAGTCGTACAAGAACTTCGTGGGACGCCATGGTTCCCCTTGGCTTTTGTGATATTCCTGTTTTCCGTCCTACTTTACTTTCCCATGACTTTTGCCAGCTTCAGTATGTTCCAGGACTTCGTAATCAGCGCTTTTTTCTGGTTCCTGGTTGGCGTTCTCTATCGTCTACGGACGTTTCCGAAGGCGGTCCGGATCGCGCAGGTTCAAGCGGTTCAAGGGCGGGGTTGAAATACCCCAGCCCGGCAACACGGTACAGGGCCTCGCATCATCAAGCAAATTGAGGGCCTTGCCCAAGCTGGATCAGTGGAGTATCGAGCTTTACTCGCACTGGGTTTCACAGGTCACGGGAGATCGTCGTGCATCAGGACGCGTCAATCTTGATGAAATGTGGCATTCAAAGTGCTCGATGAGGGTGTCGAGGTGAGCATTGGAACGATATTTTGCCGGGACCAGATGCCGCGATAGCTCTCATCCTGCCCTCCCATGGTTCTCATCCAATCGTCCGACACTGAACTCCTTACATTCCTCTCGCCCGAGACTCTCAATACCACCAGCCCATGGTTCGCTCAATCTGTTTGTCCGCGTGGCACAGTTGGATATGCCGCACACAATCCGCATTGCAACTACCTTGGCGCCGAGTGAAGCAAACATCGCAGATAACAATGATGTTCGCGCCCGAATGCCAGTGCCCCTGTTCCAATACGGTACGGTAGAATTCCCTCATCCCGCCGCGCGCGAATGCCGCGTGTCGTCCTAAAGTGAATGAATAGAAGGAACGCGCGGAAGCGTGCAGCCCTGCCACCCACAACAACTCCTCCATTCGACCATTGGACCGAGCCCGCCAAATGGGTGGCAAAGCGTAGTAGATTTATTGAATGGATTGATAACCGCCCCCAGAGCTGCTTTTCTCCTAAGGAGCAGGGAAACTCTTGACACAAAAAAGGGACTTGTCACCTCATTAACCAAATGCGTATAGCGCTGTTTACCCCCTATTCCCCCGAAATTGGAGGCGGCTCCGTTCAACTCCGGAGCCACCTTGCGCAGATGCCGGACCTGAGTGTCGAATGGTATTACCTCTCTGCGGCCCCGGTTCGAGGCGATCATCGGCGTTGGCTCGGCGAATCACTTTCCCCCGCGCAGTTTGCCGCCGATCTCTCAGCAAGAAGCGGTTTCTTACTAGGTTCCACCGCTCGCGCTCGTGAAATTGCCAGCCGGATGAACGCGGACCTTTACTGGGTTGTGGCGCACTACGAAGGCATCTCCGTGGCTGCCGAACTCCTCGCCATGGGCAAGCCCGTCCATTTGACGGTCCACGATGAGCCACTGGCCATGCTGATTCGCTCGCGCCGTTTTCCGCTCTGGCCACTTATGTCCCTTACGTTATCCCGCGTTCTGCGAAGTGCTCGGTCCGTGGACGTGACCAGTACAAACATGCGGGACTTTTTCCGGCTTAAATACGGCGTGAATTGCTTTGCCCTCTATAAGCATCTTTCCGAGCTACCCGAAATGAATTTCCATCTCTCGGAGAAGACGGTGACCGTGGGGCATATAGGCTCGCTCTACCACCCTGATCCCTTTCGGAAATTCGTTCTAGCTTGCCTCAGCTACGCCACACAACTAAACCGCTCCCTGAAAATCGTGAGGATCGGCGGTTCCCCGGAGATGGATAAAATCGCCGGAGAGAACCTGACAACTTTTGAAAGTCATGGAGAGTTGCTCGAGGCGGATGCTCTGCCAGTGCTCGCCACCTGCGACTTTGTCTATGCGATGTACCCGAACGGATGGCGTTTCCGAGGCTTCCGCAGGACCAGCCTCCCCATCAAGCTCTCCACCTACATCCAGGCGCAGCGCCCTATTTTTGCACACACGCCTAGCGACACCGGACTGGCGCAACTGATTGAGAAATATGGCGTGGGCACAGTTTGTTCCAGTCAAAGCACGGACGCCCTCCAGCAAGCCATCCAGGCAATCCTGCAAGTTAAGGTCACACGCTCTCATTTCGAAGCGCTCAGAAGCGATTTGATGGGTCCAAATCAGTTGTTTTTGCTTAGAAATGCTTTGAGAGGCGAAGACCAGATTTGAGATTGCTGAATAGCCATTCGCCTCGCTTCCCGTGTGCTGTCCCGTTAGGAACCAGTATTGCTCTCTCACGAAGAGCAAAGGTTCGCGCACGGAAGTCAGACCTGAGGTACACCCTCCCCGCCCGCCGCGAATTTTCAGTTGAATGTCCGGAGCTCCTGTTCGATCTAAACCACGTTTGCTAAAGCAATCTTTCCTGGATTTTGTTCCCCCGCATCGGCTGGCTCCATCGCTCCTGCAAAGGCTACTTGCCCTCTTGTACCTGCCGGACCATTCTTCAAAAAGTGCTCAGACAAAAGCGTTCGTCGCTTGCAGTTTGGTGCGGACTGTGGCGGTATTGGTGCAGTTCCCTACGAGTTTTCGGATTTGAAGCAGTCCATATTATTGGGAAACACAGAATTTGAACTTATGTATGTGAAATCGCGGTTCTCAATAATCTTAATAATTCTTGAATATTCACCAAGCGACGGATGAAACTCGATAATTATCGCGCCCGTATGATCCAGCCAATCAAGGGGACCGTCAAACAATTGTTGTTCACCGCCTTCGATATCAATCTTGACCAACCCAAACCTTGAGCATGCAGATTTCTTTAGGATCGTGTCGACGGTGATCATAGTCACTGGCACACCTTTTTCGGATAGTTTTCCTAAATTGGAAACTTGACTGGACTCGAATCTGGCGGTTCCTTCGTGGGGCCCGATTGCAGCTTCGAGTACCTCACTTTTGATTGCGTTGAGCTCTAGATTACGTCGCGCTAGCATGGCATTGCTGCGATCGGGCTCGACGGCAATCACTCGCTCGATGGTGTATCTTTTGGCCAGCCATAAGCTGGTTAGTCCGATATTTGCTCCCAGATCGAGAAGTGTTCCGGACGGACAGTCAAAAGGCAAGCGATAGGCTTCATCAAACCACACCTCACGAATGCTGTGCAGGTCACCTTTGTTCAGTCGATAGCTAAGCTGGACGCCTCCCTGAAATCGAACTTTTCGAATCCGGCTGATTCGGTTCTCGGGTGAAGTCAACAAGACGCGAGAGAGCACAAAATCAAGACCTAATCGTAGTGCTGACTGAGGATCAGCACAGAGCCTGGCGCAAGCACGCCATTCTCGCATGAGGGCAGGGAATACTGACGCGAATCTTTTCAGTCGCCGCATCTGTTTGGATTCCGGTTACAATCACCTTTGCAATAGAGTGCGGCCAAATTGTCACCAAAAGTGGTGCAAAGCTGCCAAATACCGGGCAAATCCAAAAAGTAGATCTTTCCGCTACCTGACGGCTGGGCGAAAGATCTTGTCGATTTTTCTATCACATAGCCAACCGGGCGATTCAAATTTTCAAGGCCGCAGCCTCAACCACTAATTTGTTTTTCTGCCTTCTATTGTATCCGCATCTCCCCCTCCCAGATACCAAACAGCTGTAGCGGTATAGGGTATTCGGCAACTAAATAATGTCCTTGGCTGCATGAAACCGAAAACCTGTTCCAGGAGAATCTTCCCGTCCGCATCTCAATTGTCGCCCCGGTTTCAAAGGGGTGCATCGAAGCCAACTGCAAATGATTGAATTAGCCACTGCCTTCGATGGCTAATCCGTATCAAATCATGTCTCCTGGGTGGCGGTGGAAGTTTGATCGAGCCAAGCAAGGAAGAGCTTATAGCCTACCGATAGAACGATCGCGCCCAAGAACAAGCCAACGAGGCCCATGGCCACGAATCCGCCAATCACGCCGAGGAACACCACCGCGATTGGAACTGCAACGCCCCGGCCTAGTAGAAGAGGCTTCAAGACGTTGTCCACCAGGGCGACGAAGAGGCACCAAGCCAGGAAAATCACGGCCTTGGTGACGCTCGAGATCATAAACATGTAAATTACGGCGGGAATTAGGGTGAGCGCCCCCACCTGCAGCACCGCGGCAATAAGGAACATCACAGCCCACAAGCCTGCGCCAGGCAACCCTGCTATAAGAAAACCAAGGCCGGCGAGAACCGATTGAATCAATGCCACGCCGAGGATTCCGTTAGTAACGCTGCGGATCGTGGCGCCCATTAGTTGCTGAAAGTCGGGCCCCTTGTCACCAAAGAGACGGTTGCACAATGAGCAGATCAATTCATACGCAGCCTGTGCGTTTGCCAGAAGGACTCCTGCCACCACAATGGAAAGAACGAATTGCACTACGACGAAGCCGATTCCGGCAGAAGCAGAAAGCAGCCCAGGGACTGCAGCTTTGATCTGAGGAGCAAAACTTCTGACCGCCGCTGCTAGGTCTTTGGATGCCAGGCCCCACACCCGGTTCAATGGACCGCCAATGATCGGCCAGCTTTCGACGCTGGCAGGAGGCGACGGGATGGTCAGGCTTCCCTCCCTGAGGTGAGCCGCAAGGGTCTGGACACCCTCGACTAGTGTTTCCGCGAGCAAGACCACCGGAACAATAAGGAAAGCCAGAAGTAAGACCGTGAATAGGATAGCGGCCAACACTCCTCGCCCGCCTAGCGCAAGCTGCAACTTCTGGAAGGCTGGGTAAGCAGAGACAGCAATGATGATGCCCCACGCAAGCAGAGGGATGAAGGGACGCAGGATCAGAAGACAGGCGGTCGCCAGCAGAATCGCCAGGCCGACGTGGATGGATGCTTCGAGTGCGAGGTTTACTTGGGTCCTGTCGTACGCAGGTTTGAGAAATGTCACTGTAGAATCCTCCTGCTGACCCTCAGGGTTGCGTTTTCGAGGACGTTGCGCCAGGCATCAAGATTTGTCGGTACGATAAATCGGGTTCAGTTCAAAAGACAGTAGTGGAAAGTGGTCAAAGGTTTTCTTCTCATAACCCGGCATTGCCGGTCTTGTACCTATGCGCCCATGGGGGTCAGGTTGTAGCACCGCGCCAAGTCGTTGATATTCGCGCGCAACGCAGCCCAGTAGCGTTCTGCCTGCGTGCCATAATTCCCCTTGGTCATCACCTGATTAACGCGGCGCGCGCTGTCCATAACCTGCTCCATTTGTGCTTTCGTTTCCAGATAATTCGACGTTGGATCGAACTTACGGCGCAGACGGTTGGTCGAGCGATTCAAATCGTCCATGGCGTTTCCGAGATCGTCCTTTGTTTGCTTGGCTTGATTCCTCCGAGTCCCTGTGTTCGCTGAATTTGCACTCTGTCGGCGCGCTGTTGCCCCGCTGCTCTGCGCCGATTCGGCCCGGTTTTTAGCGTCTTCGCCACGGTTGTTCAGATACTTCTGGAATTCGTCCACGCCGTCTTCCACTTTGCGGATGCGGTCGGCCACCTGAGCCTTTGAAAATGGATTCGTCTGGGCTAACGTCATTGTGGAAAAGCTGGGGGCAAAACACATCATTGTGCAGCAAAGTACAGTTCGTATTGTCCAATGCATATCTTCCTCCCAAATGAAAGGCGTCGATCATCCCACCTAGCCTCGAGGAGAATTCAATTTGGGCCAGGCCTATAGTGCGCCGCTGGTCCGCTTGATCCCGTCTACATTACGACAACTCATCATGTATATGCAAAATGCGCGCTCAGCCGGGATCGATGAATGCATCGTTCGTCTAGAGAAGAAAGGAATCGTTGTGCCCGAGCCAGTAAAGAAGAATCTGACGGCCCTGGCGGAGGTAAAGGACAACGCGGTCCACTCTATCAGCGTAAGCCCGCGGCTCTCCAAGTGCTTGAGGTTGGAACGGCATGTCTCCGCAACTTCGTCGAAATCGGAAAGCACCTCTGGATTGGGCACACCCATCGGCATGAGGTCCAGTCACAAAATTCCGTCATGAGACTCACCGCAATCCCCAAGCACCCTCTGCGTTGAGCGAGCCGGATGAGCCCGGAATGTGTGACATACCAGCGATTCTCCAAGATTTGAAGATCGCCCGCCGCTATGGAGAGCCAGGAAGCCTTGAAGTTATGATTCCCATGATTGAAACGCGTGGATGGCATCGCAGGGCCTGCAACCTGGACGAGGAAAGATCCGCTGGGCAAACCAATGAATTCGCTGAGCCGATCGGCTTCCTGCCTTGGGACACCTCGTCTAATCTCAAGGCCAGGCAATCATATCCACTCCAATAGTTGGCGTCTTCAAATTCCCAGTTACTATAAGGCAAGCTGGCCGGCGTGATTAGACCGCTTCTCGGGAGGCGACCGACGCATGTGATAAGCTCTTCTGATCCTCAACGGCCAGTGCAGTTTCCCAATTGGGAGGAAATATGAAGGGTGTGGTACTAGCTGGCGGGACGGGCAGCCGGCTTAATCCGCTCACTCGCGTCACGAATAAGCACCTGCTTCCGGTTTACGACAAGCCCATGGTGTACTACCCGATTCAGACGCTCGTAAATGCTGGCATTGAGGAAATCCTTTTGGTGACCGGCGGAAAGAACGCCGGGGATTTTCTGCGACTTCTTGGGAATGGGCGTGCCTTTGGCCTCAAACACCTGAACTACACCTACCAGGAGGGCGAAGGAGGCATCGCGGAAGCGCTCGGTCTGGCAGAGGATTTTGCAGACGGCAATCCCATTTGTGTCGTCCTTGGCGACAACATCATCGAAATGAATATATGCCGAGCCGCAGAAGCATTCAAACGGCAAACGTGCGGTGCAAAAATCCTCGTAAAGGAAGTCACCGATGCAGAGAGGTTTGGCGTCGCAGAAATTCGGGGGAACTACGTTGTCGGTATCGAAGAAAAGCCCAAAACTCCTAAGTCAAATTATGCCGTCATCGGAGTCTATCTGTACGACACTACGGTGTTCGAGAAAATCAAGCGCTTGAAACCCTCGGGCCGTGGAGAGTTGGAGATCACGGACGTCAATAACTTCTATGTTCAGGAGGGAACTTTGACCTACGAGACCCTCGATGGGTGGTGGACCGACGCGGGGACATTTGAATCACTCCTGCGAGCCAATAACTTGGTGGCCCAGAGTGGCGCCAACAAAGTTAGCGCCGAATCCGGCGTAGCCGCTGCCGCTCGGAAGGTTAACCCGTGAAGGTTCTAGTGACCGGCGGCGCGGGATTCATCGGTTCCAATTTCATTCGCTACGTTCTTGCCCTGGGGAAGCGATACGCCGTCGTCAACTATGACAAGTTGACATACGCCGGGAACCTCGCGAATCTCGAAGCGGTAGCGAATCATCCGGACTACACGTTTGTGCGAGGTGACATCTGTGATGCGCCGGTGCTCGAAGCGGCCATGCGCGGTTGCGACGCTGTGGTTCATTTTGCTGCTGAGTCTCATGTGGACCGCAGCATTTATGAGCCCTCGCCCGTAATTCAGACGAATGTAACCGGCACGTTCGTGCTTCTGGAAGTCTCACGTAAACTTTCCATATCCCGCCTCGTGCAGGTTTCGACGGACGAAGTCTACGGCGACATCCCACCAAATGCCTTTGCCGATGAACTGTTTCCCCTTCGCCCGAGCAGCCCTTACTCGGCCTCAAAAGCTGCCGCGGATCTCCTGGTGCTCTCTTATGTTCGGACTTATGGCTTTCCGGCCATGATCACACGGTCGTCGAACAACTACGGCCCCTATCAATTCCCTGAAAAGTTTTTACCGCTGATGATTACAAATGCATTTCAGGACAAACCTTTACCCATTTATGGAGATGGCAGGCAGCAGCGCGATTGGCTGCACGTAGAAGATAATTGTCGTGGCATTCTGACCGTGCTCGAAAGTGGAAAGCTCGGAGAGATCTACAATATTGGTGGAATCGACGTTACTGAAAATCTTTCGCTTGTGAGAGAACTGCTTCGCTTAACTCGAAAACCAGAAGCGTTGATTTCTTACGTTAAGGATCGTCCGGGACATGATCGCCGGTATGCATTGGCTTGCAATAAAATTGAGAAGGAGTTGGGCTGGAAGCCTATAATCCCCCTGGACGACGGCCTGCGCCAGACCATTGAGTGGTACGGCAGTAACCAAAAGTGGCTTGACGATGTCAGAGCGGGAGAATATCGCACTTATTATGAAAAATATTACGAGAACCGCGATCATTCTCTTGACGCAATTGCCCGGCCGGAATCACAGGCATCTCGATAAGCTTTCGGGAGCATCTTGAGACTATTCCTCAGAATACCAGTTCATGACACTGCAGACGCGCGCACGACGTCCGAGAACAGGAAATAGCAGGTGATGGAGCGACGAGAGACCTCACTCCCTGGCGTTCTGGAGCTCCGGCCCAGGGTGTTTCGCGATAAACGCGGTTTTTTCCTTGAGACTTACCACCAGGCAAAAGTCGCGGAGATTGGCATCGTAGATCGCTTCGTTCAAGACAATCATTCGTGTTCCTCCCGTAGAACACTGCGCGGACTCCATTACCAGTTACGACATCCACAGGCGAAGCTGTGCCGGGTCGTGGAAGGAGAAGCGCTGGACGTTGCAGTCGACATCCGGGTCGGTTCTCCTCAATTCGGAAAGTGGGCCAGCATTCGACTCTCCGCAAAGGAACAGAATCAAATTTACATTCCAGCCGGGTTTGCACATGGATTCCTGGCGCTGACTGATACCGTCCAGTTTCTTTACAAATGTAGTGATTTCTATGACCCCAGCGATGAACTCGGGATTCTCTGGAACGATCCTGATCTCAATATCTCTTGGGGCATCACCGACGCCGTTGTTTCTGAAAAGGACGCGAACTGTCCGAGACTGTCGCAAATGCCCCGGGAGTTTTTGCCGGAGTATGCCGGCAAATGAAACGAAAGATTCTTCTCACGGGAAGGACAGGCCAGATAGGTTCGGAACTTCTGCGCCTACTGCCGGAAATCGGTGAGGTTGTTGCACCCGATCGGCAGGAACTGGATCTGCTGAACCCTGATAGTATACGGCGCGCGGCGCGCGAGATCCGGCCGGAATTCATCGTGAATGCTGCAGCATTCACGGCCGTGGACGCAGCAGAGACGCAAGAAGCCCAGGCCCATGCAATCAATGCCAACGCGCCAGGAGTGCTCGCCGAGGAGGCGAAGAAGATCGGTGCAGCAGTCATTCATTACTCCACGGACTATGTGTTCGACGGCTCGAAAAGAACGCCCTACGACGAGGCCGATTCAGCGGCTCCGATCAATGTATATGGAAAAACAAAACTCGCCGGTGAGCAGGCGGTTTGCGGTGCGGGTGTTCCTCATCTGATCTTTCGCACAGCGTGGGTCTACTCGACCCGAGGGCGGAGTTTTCTCCGAACGATCTTAGGCTTGGCGACCGAAAAGGAAGAGTTAAGAGTGGTTCGCGACCGATTTGGGACACCTACCTGGAGCCGGGATATTGCGGAGGCCACGGTGAAGATTCTGGCTCAACTCACGAGCCCAGGCAGTTCAGCAGCAAATTCACTCTCGCGCGTCAGCGGAATTTATCACCTGACTGCGGCGGGCGAGACGACCTGGTTCGACTTCGCCCGTGCCATTCTCGAAGAAGCCGCTCAACTGTCGCCAGCGATCGAGTGGTTTGACAAAGCCACGCGCGGGCGGTCACTCATAACCAAGCAAATCATCCCGATTACCACGTTTGAGTATCCCACCCGTGCTTCACGCCCACTTTACTCGGTTCTTGCGAACTCCCGCCTTCGCCAAACGTTTGGGATCGAATTGCCGCACTGGCGGACGCAAGTACACCTTGTTTTTGAACTCGAGCGCAGTTCGTAGCGACAATGGTCTACCACCCTTGCCGCGTGATCCTTGATGATGGACATGCAAGTTGTCCGAGGAACCGCAAAATTGCCATCTGTCCCTTTGGACAGCTTGAGTTCAAAACGATCATTTCCGTTGCTTGCGGCTATTTTTCTATTTCTTCGACGGGATGGATCTCCCACCAGTGAGTGCCAACCTTGGCGTCGTATCGGGTGATGCCCTTTACTGTAATAGGCTTACCGACCTGCGGTACATCGCAAGGAATCTTGGGTATGCACTTGGCCACAATGCAACGCGCTCGGTCCATGCCCTCTATCTTGGGGTTTTCACAGATGCGAATGTCCATGTCGCCGTCGTTAGCCTTGGCCACCTGAGTGACAAACCCACCCACTGCCACGCGTGTCGCCATTTTGTCGGACCAGCGATTGGCGTCTTCCGCGATCAATTCACCAATGGTTAGGTTGGCAAAAATAGTTTTCGAGGATGGCTCCACTGGCTTGGCTGCGGAAGCTGCTGGTTTTCCAGATGAAGTAGAACTCTTCTTGGAGATGGGTTTGGGCTGAACGCTCTGAGCAGCACACAGCGCGGGGAGCGCAAGCA
>Ga0126379_10002410_pt1 | contig 11890 bp, 11 predicted proteins | sample PanSoiMetPlot_24_FD_92640 | JGI IMG/M metagenome (GOLD analysis project Ga0126379, IMG submission 92640) | Tropical forest soil microbial communities from Panama - MetaG Plot_24 | ecosystem: Environmental > Terrestrial > Soil > Tropical forest > Bulk soil | place: Panama | collected 2016-02-17
CGTGGCGCAACAATAGCAAGGCCGGGTTGTCGGTTGAAGACGGCGCCGCGCCGCGCCCCGGCCGAGACATGGTTCCGTCCGCGCCTCACCGTCACCCACGTCCTTTGCGTCGCAATGTCCTGCGCAGCAGAGCTGCAATCCAATACCGGCAGCGCCCAGGCGGGCGCGATCGATCGCTGCCGCCGCAAGGGCCCGATTTTGCTTTGCGGACGGTTGCCCGAGGCGGACAGCCGCGATATCTCGTGCCCCACGCTTACCTGCATTCGTGGGCAGCGAGTGAGCAACAGGAGTTCAATGATGGTCGCGCTGACCTTTCCCGACGGCGCACGCCGCGATTATCCCGCCAGCACTACCGGTCTCGATGTCGCGAAGGGCATTTCCCCCTCGCTCGCCAAGCGCACGGTCGCGATGGCGCTCGACGGCGCGGTGGCGGACCTCGCCGACCCGATCACCAAGGATGCCAAGATCGAGTTCTTGAGCCGCGACGATCCGCGCGCGCTCGAGCTCATCCGGCACGACGCCGCCCACGTGCTGGCCGAGGCGGTGCAGACGCTCTGGCCCGGCACCCAGGTCACCATCGGCCCGGTGATCGAGAACGGCTTCTACTACGACTTCTTCCGCAACGAGCCGTTCACGCCGGAGGATTTTCCCGCCATCGAGAAGAAGATGCGGGAGATCATTGCGCGCGACCAACCGTTCACCAAAGAGGTCTGGTCGCGCGACCAGGCCAAGAAGGTGTTTCGCGACAAGGGCGAGCTGTTCAAGGTCGAGCTGGTCGACGCGATTCCGGCCGACCAGGAGATCAAGATCTACAAGCAGGGCAACTGGTTCGATCTGTGCCGCGGTCCGCACATGACCTCGACGGCCAAGATCGGCGACGCCTTCAAGCTCATGAAGGTGGCGGGCGCGTACTGGCGCGGCGACGCCAGGAACCCGATGCTCACCCGCATCTACGGCACCGCCTTCACCAGGAAGGAGGAGCTTGACGCCTACCTCAAACAGCTCGAGGAGGCGGAAAAGCGCGATCACCGCCGGCTCGGCCGCGAGATGGACCTCTTTCATTTCCAGGAGGAGGCACCGGGCTCGGTGTTCTGGCACGCCAAAGGCTGGACGCTGTTTCAGGCGCTCGAGCACTATATCCGCCGCCGCCAGACCGCGGCGGGCTATATCGAGGTGAACTCGCCGCAGCTCATGGACAAGGAGCTGTGGGTCACCACCGGCCACATGCAGACCTATGGCGACCTGATATTCCTCACCGAGAAGCGCGAGGAGGACGAGCGGGTCTACGCGATCAAGCCGATGAACTGCCCGGGGCATGTGCAGATCTTCAAGAACGGCCTCAAGTCATATCGCGATCTGCCTCTCAAGATTGCCGAATTCGGCAAGGTGCACCGCTTCGAGCCGTCCGGCGCGCTGCACGGCCTGATGCGCGTGCGCGCCTTCACGCAGGACGATGCGCATGTGTTCATCACCGAGGAGCAGATCGCCGCCGAGGTGCTGGCGATGAACGACCTGATCCTGTCGATCTACGAGGATTTCGGCTTTCCCGACGTCGCCATCAAGTTCTCCGACCGGCCCGACAAGCGGATCGGCGACGACGCCGTGTGGGACAAGGCCGAGGCTGCGCTGATGGCGGCGCTCAAGGCATCCGGGCGGCCGTGGACCCTGAACAAGGGCGAAGGCGCGTTCTACGGGCCGAAGCTCGAATATGTGCTGCGCGATGCGATCGGTCGCGACTGGCAGTGCGGCACCGTGCAGGTCGATCTCAACCTGCCGGGCCGGCTCGGGGCCTTCTACATCGACGACCACTCGAACAAGGTGACGCCCGTGATGCTGCATCGCGCGATGTTCGGCTCGCTCGAGCGCTTCACCGGCATCCTGATCGAGCACTTTGCGGGCCACTTCCCCCTCTGGCTCGCGCCGACCCAGGCGGTGGTCGCGACCATCACGTCGGAGGCCGACGATTACGCCCGTGAGGTGGTGGCGCTTGCCCGCCGCCTCGGCCTGCGCGTCGAGCCCGACCTGCGCAACGAGAAGATCAACTACAAGGTCCGCGAGCATTCGCTCGCCAAGGTCCCGGTGCTCCTGGTGGTCGGCAAGAAGGAGGCGGCCGAGCGCACCGTCTCGATCCGCCGGCTCGGCCGGGAGGGCCAGAACGTGATGGGCGTCGACCTTGCGCTGCAGACGCTCGCCGGCGAGGCGGTGGCGCCCGACGTGCGGCGGGACAAGGCAGCGGCGTGATCTCGGTCGACGCAAATTCCGGCGGAAGCCTGGCCCGGACTTGATCCGGGGTGGGCGCCGGTTCGTTCCGATTCCCGAGGAACGGAGCGTGCGCTAACGCGCCAGCACCTCGATCTCGCCGTCGACGCCGGTGATCACCTTGAACTCGCGCTCGTAGGTCTTGCCGTCGTTACGCGCGATCGCGCGGTAGTCGCCCTCCGCGAGGATCACCTTCGGAAAGGCGCCGATCGATTCCTTGATCACGTCGCCGCCCGGCGTGAGGACCGACCAGTTGGTGTTGGCGAGCGCCTCGCCGCCGCGTTCGCTCACGAGCTTGAGCACGATCGCGGCGGCGCGATGCGTGACGGTCACGTCGGTGAGCTTGCCGGCCTGCACCCGAATGTCCGAACGCACGATCGAATTGCTGTCGCCGTAGTTCGAAACCAGGTGATAGCTGCCTTCCGGCAGCACGACCACGTCGCCGGTGACGACGTTGGATACGATCGCCCGCTTGTCCCCCGGCTCGAACTGGCTGCCGGCAAAAACGTCGAACGAGATCTGGCCGGGCGGGATGCGCACATCGCCGACGCGGCCCTCGAACCGCATTCCTCCGGCGGGCAGATCGAAGGTCTCGCGCGTCACCTCGGACTTGAGATGAACGGTCTTGGCGGCGCTGGCGAGACCGAAGGTGACGTGCACCACATAGTCGCCAGGCGGCAGCGCGAAGGTCGGCGACGCCGACTTGTCCTCGCGCAACGGCCGGAAGGCGCCGCTCTGGTCCGGCCGCACCGCGTAGATGCGCCAAGTCAGGTTGGAATTGATCGGCTGGGCAAAGTCGCGACCGTAGCGCGCGCTCAACACCAACCCGACCTGACCGGCCGGAATGGCGGCGGTTGGAGGGACGAAGGAGGAGCCGCCCGGCGCCGACGGGGGAAGATTGGCGGGCGGCAGCATGGTCTGGCCTGGCGCGATCACACCGGGGCCGCCCGGTGGCGTGAATTGTTGCGATGGGGGCGCAAGCGCACGGGTCTGCTGCGCGCTCGCGGCGCCCGGCGCCAGCCATGCGATGATCGCGACCGCCGCGATGCGGAGCCGCGCGTCGTTCCCCACGACCCTGAACATGGGGCACTCTTGATGGGAATCAGGGCAATTTCAAGCCGGCCCCTTTTGCGGCGGGTCGTCCCGTGTTACGCGCTCGGGCCGAAGCCATCGCTTGCGCGGAAGCCGGACAGGCGCCGGGAATCGACACAATGCAAGATGCCTTGAGCCTGTTGAGGACCCGCCGGTCGGTCAAGCCGATCGATCTTGCCGGGCCCGGTCTCACGGCTGCCGAGGTCGAGACGCTGCTCACCATCGCGTCGCGCGTGCCCGACCACGGCAAGCTCGTGCCGTGGCGCTTCATCCTGTTCGACGGCGAGGCCCGGCTCAAGGCGGGCGAGACCATCGCGGCGGCATTCCGCGCGAAATACCCCGACGCCCAGCCCGAGCAGATCAGCTACGAGAGCAGGCGCCTCGCGCGTGCGCCGCTGGTCATCGCGGTGGTGAGCCGCGCCGCCCCGCACGTCAAGATTCCGGAATGGGAGCAGGTGCTGTCCGCTGGCGCCGCGGCCATGAGCCTGGTGTTCGCGGCCCACGCGCTCGGCTTTGCGGCCAACTGGATCACCGAATGGTACGCCTACGACCGCACCGTACTCGACGCGCTCGGCATCGCGCCGCACGAGAAGGTCGCCGGCTTCATCCACATCGGCCGCCACCCGGAGCCGACCGAGGACCGGCCGCGCCCGCCGCTGTCGGCGATCGTGACGCGCTTCGGCACGTGAGCAGCTTCGGGAAGCCAACGCGAAGACAGGACGCCATGTTCTACGAGACCGCCAGGAACGACCACGGCCTGCCCTACAACCCGTTCAAGGCGATCGTGGCCCCGCGACCGATCGGCTGGATCAGCTCGATGAGCCGCAAGGGCGAGATCAACCTTGCCCCCTACTCGTTTTTCAACGGCCTCACCGACCATCCGCCGACGGTGATGTTCGCCAGCGAAGGCCGCAAGGACTCGGTCGTGTTCGCGGAGGAGACCAGGGAGTTCGTCTGCAACCTCGCAACCTGGGCCCTGCGCGAGCAGATGAACGGTAGCTCGGCGCCGTTTGCCCGCGGCATCAACGAGATGGAGCAGACCGGACTGGCGGCGGCACCCTCGCGGCTGGTCAAGCCTCCGCGCGTCAGGGATTCGCCTTGCGCGCTCGAATGCAAATGGCTGCAGACCGTGCGGCTGTCCGATCTCGAGGGCCGCATCACCGAGCGCTACGTGGTGTTCGGGCAGGTCGTCGGCGTGCATATCGACGACAGCTTCATCAAGGACGGCAAGCTCGACACCGCGGCGATGCGGCCGATTGCGCGCGCCGGCTACCATGACTATTTCGTGGGTACGCCCGAGACCAAGTTCTCGCTCACCCGACCAAAGGGCGGCGGCGCAGACTGAGCTGGATTCCCGGGTATTGTCGTGCTGGAAATTCGAGACGTCACGTGACCAACGCCGACGACCGTTCAGCAGGGACGAGCGACCGTCGGCCGGGCGGCGTGTGGCCGTCGATCGGGATCGCGTTGTCGGGCGGCGCCGCGCGCGGCTTCGCCCATATCGGCGCCCTGCGCACGCTCGCCGCTAACGGCATCAGGCCCGACGTCATCACGGGCACCTCGGTCGGCGCGGTAGTCGGCGGCTGCTACGCGGCCGGCCGCCTCGACGACTTCGAGGCCTGGGCACGCCAGCTCACGCGTCGCCAGGTGTTCGGATATCTCGATTTCAGCCTCGCGGGCTCCGGACTGATCGGCGGCGACCGCCTTTTCGCCCGCCTCGACGCCACGCTCGGCGACACCACGTTCCAGGATCTGCCGATCCGCCTCGCCGCGGTCGCGACCGAGCTGCGCACCAACCACGAAATCTGGCTCACGCGCGGCCGGGTCGCCGATGCGCTGCGCGCCTCGAGCGCGCTTCCTGGCATTTTTCCCCCGATGCGGATCGGCGGCCGCTGGCTGATGGACGGCGCCCTGGTCAATCCGCTGCCGATCTCGGCGGCGCGCGCGCTCGGCGCGCGCCTCGTCATCGCGATCAACCTCAACGCCGACAATTTTGGCCGTGGCACCATCATCCAGGATCACGGCTCGGACGCCGAGGACGAGCTGCGGCGTGAATCGCTCAAGGCAAGACGCGGGCTGCGCGGACGCGCCGAAGACCTCATCAAGCGGAAGTTCTTCGGCACGCCCGACCGTCCCGGCCTCTCCACCGTGATGGTCGACGCCTTTCAGGTGCTGCAGGACCGCATCACGCGCGCGCGGCTTGCGGGCGATCCGCCGGACGTGCTGATCAGTCCGCGGCTCTCGCGCGTCAACCTGTTCGATTTCCACCGCGCCGACGAGGTCATCGCGCTCGGCGCCGAGGCGACCGAGAGGTCGCTCCCCTCCATCGCCGAGGCGGTCGAGACGTTGTCGTCGTGACGCCCGCCGCGCCGCCGAGAAACCGGCGGGCGATTCCTCAGCCGCAAAGCGAGGAGCTTCGCTCCCGCTCAATCGGCTCGGCGAATCACGCCACGTTCACGCCGTGCGGATGTAGTCGCGCAGGGCCGCCGACTCCTGCTCCATCTCCTGCACGCGCCACTTCACGACGTCGCCGATCGAGATGATGCCGACGAGCCGGTCCTGCTCGACCACCGGCACGTGGCGGAACTTGCCTTCGGTCATCCGCTCCATCAGGCCGACGATCGTGTCGCCCGACGTGCACGTGACGACCTTGCGCGTCATCGCCTCCGCGACCGGCATGGTGAGCACGGCCGGGCCTTTCTCGCCGAGCGCGCGCACGATGTCGCGTTCGGACAGGATGCCGACGATGCGGCGATGGGCACCGGTCGCGACCACAGCACCGATGCGGTGAGTGGCCAGCAGCCTGACGGCTTCGCCCAGCAATGCGTTCGGATCGACGGTGACGACGTCGGATCCCTTGCGGGACAGGATTGCCTTGACAGTCATTGGTCGCCTCCCTGTCGCCCGGCGGTTCTTCCGCAGGCGACGTCATGCTCTTGCGGAGCAATCAACAAGTCGGCGTCGTGTTCCCGGCCGGGAGGTGCTGGCGATCGACCTTGTCGTGTCGCGCTTTGTGACGAGCACGGTCGCTGCGATCGATGCCGGTCGGCTCCGCAGGCTGGAGCGTACGCCGACGTTCGTCATGAGGCGATTCTAGACCAAACCGGTGCGGCCGGAAGGGGGCGCGCAGCCGCATCGCACGCCGCAATGTAAATGAATCATTGCAGGAATGCGTCAGAACATAACGATATCACGATGCTTCACTGCGGCATCGGCGGCGGTTTCTCTCCCCCATTACCACCGACGCCGCCATCAGGGGCGCCGCTAGCGCCGCTATCGGTATCGCCACCGGCACCGCCGTCAGCACCGCCACCCGCACCGCCATCAGCGGCGCCACCAGCCTCGCCGGCGTCCGGCGGAACCGCAACGACGGGATCGAACCACACGAACAACACGAGCCCGGCGAGGAACCCGCCGATATGCGCCTGCCACGCGACTGCCTGCTCAATGCCCGGAATCGCGAGTGAGCCGAGGCCGAACACGATGTTCACGGCGAACCAGGCGGCAAGAAACACAAGGATGCGCACGTCGCGCAGCGCGACGGACAGCGGCGCCGCCGGCACGCGATAGGCATCCTCCTCGCCGAAGCGAAACAGGCTGAGCGGGCCGCCGCGCTGGAATGCGAAGCGGATCGCCGCCGCCATGAAGCCGGAGATTGCCGCCGACGCCCCGATCATCGGCTGCTTGGCGCCCAGATGGGTCACGAGATGCAAGCCGGCGCCGGCCGCCGCCGTCACGGCGAAGAACGCCAGGAACCGGGCCGTGCCGAAGCGCCGCGCCACCGCGGCGCCAAACGGCAGCAGCCATACGAGGTTGACGACGAGGTGAGTGATGTCGCCGTGGATGAACGCATAGGTGACGAAGGTCCATACATTCGCACCCCATCCACCCGGAAGGCCGCCCTCGACCACAAGCGATGGGTCGTAGCGCGCCGGGATGAACGCGAACGTCAGCAGGAAATCGATGTTCTCGTCTTCGGTGAGCACATAGACGCGCGCTAGGTGCACCACGACGCACATGACGACGAGGGCGATGACGGCGGCAGGGACGTTGAAGATCGGTTCTGAGCGTCGGGTCACGCAGGAGGAGTCCGTGGAGGGCGAAGCACAGACAGATAGGGGGTCGTGCCGCGGCGGGCAAGCACGCGGGCGGCGAAGCGCGGGAGCGACAAATCCGCAGCCCGACCATTCGGTGTTTGTCGTCGGGCACCTTCGCGGCGCGGCCGTTGACCAACAAAAAAGGGGAGGGCTTGCGCCCTCCCCGGGTCACGCCCTCGCGTCCTCCCGAAGCCGGTGATCGGGCGCGACCCTAGGGATCGTTCATCGGCTTGCCAATACGAGCGTGGGATTAACACTAACCGGCGGACGGCCCGCTCCGGCAGCGGCGCCGACCGCGGGTGGCACGGGGCGTGCTTGCGCGGACCTGTGACACGCGCGAAACGCGCGCACGCTGTCTCGAATGGGGACATGGAGCGCGCCGACGCAACAGGATGACACACCGCCCACCCGTGAAGACCCGCCCTGCCGCAAGCTGATTACTTATTGGAAATGCGCGCCGCGGCGCGCGGCGCGCGCCCGAGCGCGGCGACATCGAGCCGGGCGCGATCCGTGACATTCTCGGCAACAGTTTCATCATTGGATTCGACGTCGAGGCCGGCCACCCGTTCCGACTCGCCGGGACGCGGGTGTGCACACTGTTCGGCCGCGAGCCCGTCGGCGCGCTCGTCCCGCCGGTCGCCGACGAGGCGGTCGCGGTCGTCGCCGGCGTCGCGGCGCGCACCGCCAAGGGCTCGCGCGCCGACCTCGAGCTGCTGCTGCCGCTTCACCATCGTGGACGGACGCACGGACGCCTGCTCGGCGTGCTCGCTCCGGTCGAGTGCAAGTGAGTACAAGTGAGTACAAGTGAGTACATGTGAGTGCACAAGTGAGTTGAAAGTGACTGACGGCGGCCGCGAGCCCGCCCTCGTCCTCCGGACGCAGCCGGCCACCTAGCTGGCTATGCCCAATGCCATCAAGCTGACCTGCCGCATCATCGATCTCTCGCTGTCGGTGCCGCCATCACGACCGAACAGCGGCCGGTATGCTGGTTCCACCTTGGGAAGGTGCAGGAGTGGTGCGCGCCATCTCGAGGATTGGGGTTGCGGTCGAGTTACCCGGCTACAGCATCCCGACTTCCTCGAAGAGAGCGTTTGCGCGCCGTAAATCGGTTCCCTCGAATTGGCAGCGGATGGTGCGGGCCCTGCGAGGCCCGCGCGGGCGTTTCCGCACCGCCTCTGTCGCCGGAGATACGGTTAAGCGCAGGCGGGCAGCGCGCCGGGAGGCGCGGTTCAGCAAGGCCACGACGGTTAAAGCTAAAGTTTGAATCAAATCGAGATATTCGGCATTTCACGATCCATCAAACTGAGTACATCTCGATTTTTCGACAATATTCATTCAACTTATACTTAAAACGGCTTGCCGGATTTAGCGCCGAGGCAAAGGCTTTGTGGGAAACGTGGCTCCTAACACGGAGGACAGGGGGTCCGAATGACTTGTGTTCCCACGACAGAACCGACCCGGCGCAGCGTACTGCTGCGTGGCGGCTGCGTGGTCCTCGTCGCCGCGGCCGCGCTCTACGCGGCGCCGGCGAAGTCCCTCGACCGCCTCGCCGTCCACGTGCCGGTCACGAGCGAAACCCGCGCGCCGATCGGCTGGGCTGAATTCTGCACCGACAATCCGCGCGACTGCACCGGCGGGCCGACGGCGCCGCGTGACGTCGTGCTCTCCCCCAAGGCATGGCGCGATCTCGCCCAGGTCAATACCTGGGTCAATAACGCGATCAAGCCGATGACCGATCTCGATCATTGGGGTGTCGTGGAAAAGTGGTCCTATCCGGACGACGGCTACGGCGACTGCGAGGATTACGTGCTGCTCAAGCGGCGCATGCTGATCCAGGCCGGCTGGCCGCGCGAGGCGCTGCTGATCACGGTGGTGCGCGACAGGAAGGACGAGGGCCACGCCGTGCTTACGGTCAAGACCGACAAGGGCGACTACATACTCGATAACCAGGCCGAGGACATCATGCTGTGGTCGGAGAGCGGCTACCGCTTCGTCAAGCGCCAGTCGCAAGCCGATCCTAACGTGTGGGTGTCGCTCGGCGATCCGAACTCATCCAGCGCCACCGCCACGGCGCACTGACAACGAACAAGGAGCTCCGCGTTCCCGGTCACGTCCCCACCCCTCCCCGTCCCCAGACCGGGTTCGCGCGCGGCCGGCCCTCCCCCAAGGGTCGGCCGCACCTTTTTTTGATGTCGCGTGAATGCAGGAGTGACTTTCTGGGCCTTCCTGACGGTCGGTTGATCCCGTGTCGTGGCAGCTCGGGCGCGGCCGACCAGGTGGCGTTCCCCGAAAGCAGCGCAGAGGGGCAAGAGGCCACTTGTTCGAGATATGCGAGACGACGCAAGCCCGCATGTCGTCGGCGCTGACACCGCTGGATTTCAAGTTCCTCTTTTTACCGTGGCACAAGCATCCCGATTGCGTGCTGGAGCTCAACGACCCGCAACGGCGTCCGAAATCATCGAATTGCGGCTCCGTCACCGCAAGCCTGTGTGTCATTGTCCTGATCCGCTGGACGACGGATAGCGCGATTTCGGCGAGCTGTGTGAAGGTCTGTCAACGAAGACATCGCAGCTCTTCAGTGTTCCGACATTCAATCCGCTCGGCGTATTGAGGGTACACCCCCGCCAGTGTAGTCGCGACAGCCGGCTGCAGGTCCCGACCAAGGAAAGAACTTGAATATTGTGGCCTGTAGCCCTGTATCGATGTCCTTCCCATCGCAGTGACATTTGCAATAGACCGTCGAGTTATGTTTTTCGGCAGCGCCAAACCGTCAGTGGGCACCGCAAGTGTCACCACGATCGCAACACTCCAAAAAAAATACGAGACATCGACTCCCTCGTGCAAAATGCACGTGGAAGTCGCATGCCAGCCCATACCCAGTCTAGAGACGTTCCGTTCTCACAGAATCGGGGCGTGCTCTAGATTCGTCTGTTTAGCGCATGGCGGATCGTGCTCATTCGCAAGAAGGCCGAGTATCTCGGCCGAGCTCATGCGCGCACGGCGGATGACGCATTCAAGGTGGCAATTCGCGAACGCGAGATCACGGATCCTGAAAAACAGAAGTTGCAAGCCTCGTCTCCACTCTTTGTGCCAAACAGCACACATCCCTCATGCTTGGGCCAGCGCGCCGCGCGCATTGGACGCGGCGCTGTTGGCGCCTGACTCTGTACACTCAAAGATTCCGAGGCAAACGCGGCGTCCGATCTCTGGCGGAAGAAGCCTTGGGAGGGGAAGCCGCGTTGACGGACCGGCCGGCTGCGCGCCAGCTGTCGCACAAAAGAAAAAAGTCGGAGGGGGCGGAAATATCATGCTGCGTGACTTGCGCTGCGTCTTCGGGCGGCGACGCCGAAGCGGCGATCAGGGCCGAGGACGCCAACGAGCGCCTCGTCGAATCCTACGGCGGCTGTGCCTGCCGGATCGTCAAGCTCAGCGTCACGATGATGGCGCCGACCTTCCAAGAGCCGAACGCCTCGGTCGATGTTCCGACCCGAGCCACGTCCGTCACGGCGGCACCGCGCAATGAGCACGCGCGAGCAGATCATCATGACCATCGTATACCTGATCCTGGCTGCCATCATCCTTTGGTCTTTGCCAATCCATCTCTGAGGAAGCGCGCGCTTACCTCACGGTTTTTGGCGGAGGACGTCGATGATGTAATCTTTCCCGCTCGGCCGCGACTTGTTCGACGGTTGGGGGCGGGACTGCCAACTTTGGAAGCGGGTTCTTCGCCTCGGGCTTTGCCACCACCACGGCACCGGGCGTGCCGACGACCGTTATCTCCATCCCGCCTTCCGCCGTGTCGGCGACGTAGTAATTGAAGCCATCCAGCAGGCGCGACATCACGTACCGCAGTGGTCCTTGGTAGGTTCCGCTGATCGACTGGTCGAGCGGTACCGACGTGCGATGTCGAATCGAAAATGCGCCTTCCAGCGCGGAAAGGACCTCGGACAGCGGCGCATTGTTGGCCTCAACGTGAACGAAAGCTCTGTCTCCTTGAACGCTCACCTGGATGTGGGCGCTGGCGGCGCTCGCCGCCAGCGTTACGGCAACCGACAAGACCGCCAGAGCGCGCCTGCGGCTGGCGATCACATGCCGGCCGAGTTCAGTGATGGTCGTGGTCGTCGCCCTGATGATCATGATGGTGATGATCGTGACCCGGTGACGGTGAAGACGTTTCCTTCTCCTCCAGTCGCGCGTTCTGTGTTTCCAGGTAGTTGATCAGATCCGCCGCGTCGACCTCGGCCAGTCCGATCGCAGGCATGCGCACCGCCGGGAACTTGGCGGCGAGCTCCAGCGCGACAGGGTCGTGCTGGGCCACCATTCGTCCCGGATTGCGAATGAAGCTCGACAGCCAGGCATGATCGCGACGCTGGGTCACGCCGCGCAGGTCCGGCCCGACGCGGTCGCCCACGCCGATCGTATGGCAGGGCGCGCACATCTTC
>Ga0126379_10002411_pt1 | contig 11888 bp, 10 predicted proteins | sample PanSoiMetPlot_24_FD_92640 | JGI IMG/M metagenome (GOLD analysis project Ga0126379, IMG submission 92640) | Tropical forest soil microbial communities from Panama - MetaG Plot_24 | ecosystem: Environmental > Terrestrial > Soil > Tropical forest > Bulk soil | place: Panama | collected 2016-02-17
ATCGTCGTGGTGTCAACAGCCTTATCGAGGCTCACAGTAATGATTTGATAGAGATGCTTCGTTTCTTGTTTCTCGCTGACTGCCTCATTTTCAACCGCCAGGATATAATCTCCTACCGCCAGTCGGTTGTTCATTCCTTTGAGTACCACCGTGCGCGTCGTCATATTCACAAACGGTTGATACATCGGACGACGAGCTACCACAGTGGGGATGCGCACTGTTGGTACCCCTGTCGTTGTTGGCTGACTTATAGCAGAGAGCGAACGCACCGCTTCCCGAGCGGCTGATCGGATGGCTGGCGCGGTGAGCGAGCCGCGGGTGAACGTCTGCCGATACGTGGCGCCAGCACTGCCATAGAGGTGCTCCGCAGCCGCCACCGGCTCCAGTATGTCCCCCCCGGACGGACCAAAAAAGACCTCAAAGCTGCTTAAGGGTGCAAACTGGTTCGTAGGGGCAACCGCGGATAACGGAATGGCGTTGTGATCTCCGCGCGCTATCAAGGCCGATGAGGTCTCGAACACGGCGGCGGGCTTACCGGGCTGGGCCCGGCTGCCAGCGCGAAAATGCGCCGGGATGGTGATCTCCTTGCCCGGCTCGACCATGAACGCCACGAGTGCATTGGCACCCGCTCCTGGGCTGGAGTGGTAGTTGATCAACTCGGCCAGACGGAGCAGCGAATCCTGCTGTGTCGCCGTCAAGATAAAAGCTTCGTTGGCGATGCGCTCTTGATAGAAGGTCAGAATGTCGGCGAGATACGCCCAGAGCTCGATGAACATCGTCTGGTAATCACTGGCCGTACCCGGGCTTTCGTGCCAACTCGTGAACGGACTAGCGATGGCGAGGACAACGGTATCGCCGACAGCATGCACTGCCGGGGAGGAACTGTGCACGCCCCTGGTGACCGTCCAGGTCGTCGTACCTGCCCCCGCCGTGACGAGTAGATATTCAGTGCCAATTTGAATGGTGTAGGGTGCTGCCGCAGGGAACCGCGTAAAGTCACTGACGGAGATAGCCGTATCATGTGCGCCGACATCTATGCTCAAGCTTGTAGAGGTGTCGAAGATCAGCTGTGGACGCGTTACTACATCCAGCATAGTGCGCCGGAAGCTGGTGAATGTCCCAATACGGTACTGAATAGCCGCAAGACCGGGTAGGTTAAAGATCGCCTTGGGCACCACGGGCGCCTTGGGGGCTGGATCACAGCACCCTGCTGGAGGAGCTGGAGGCAATACGCACAGCGAGTCTGTGAAGCTCACAATCCCACTCCCTTCGGTCGGATAGTGAGGGTGCCGTTTTCCGGGAAATTGCGGTCGTTGTCCAGCCGAATGATCTCGTTGGGACCGACCGCTAAGAAGCCCTGACGCAAATTGCTCGCGGTGTCACGATCAGGCTGCGCTGCGTGCAAGCGCACCAGCCGCACAATCTGCGCCGACTCGATGCCTGGCACTCCCATCACTGCCGCAAAAATTCTACTTACGTACAGGTTGTCACCGAACGTGAAGTTATCGGGATGAAAGAAGCCCTTCCCCCCGCCTGGGAGGTCAGTGTTACTCAGCACTTGCTGGAGCATTTGCTGTACATCGGCAGCACGCGAGCCTGGCGTGGTGGAGAACTCAAGCGCCAGATCGACCCGGACATAGTCCGCTCCAATAATCTCAAGATCGTAACCGGCCAGACGGCTGGTGGCCAAAGCCTCCAGCAGTGTACTGCGCAACTCAGGCGTTAGGCCTTCTGTGCCGCGGGGGTCGACCGCTAACGTCACAGTCAACCAGCTCCCGGTCCAGCGAAACGCTGCGTTGGCGCGTTGGATTGGCTGCTGTCCATTGGCAGATATGAGACTCTGGGCGGCAGCCTGGTAATCAGACGCACTAACCGCCACCAGAGGGGTATGGGCAGCCGGTGGGCCAACGCGACGGGCGTGCTGACGCGACTCCAGATCGCGGCCAGCAATGGCCGGCAATGGATTCGTGACTGCTATGAACCATGGTGATGCCCCGGCAGGATCAAACTGCGTAAGCGAGTCGGCTCCCAAGTTGCCAATTTTCCCACCACCAACGCGATAGGTGGCCGTGACTTTCGCCGTCTCTGCAGGTCGCATGCCGAACGTCCCGTCACCGAATACCACCATCGCTTCACCTTCATCATCGATTTCCACACGGAAAACCTTGTCGTCAGGCCGGCTCTCGAGGAGGCTGAGGCGCTCCTGCCAGGGCTCCCCATCAACTTCAACCGTGAGTGTGCTGACACTACGCGGCAGGTGTGTAGCCAAGAGAGTCGATGCCTGCCGGGCTGTTTGTGACATCTGTGAGGCGAGCGGTGCAGCCAGATTGAACGTACTGGCATCGAGGTGCGCTAACGGCGCTCTCGCCAGGCGTAAACGTTGGCGTGGGATACGCTGACCTGGCTGGCGCGCCACGCTCTCCGCATTGAGAATTTGCTTTTGCTCATCCGTCAGGTCGCGTAGCGATTCTGAGATGGTTTCTCCATGGGTGGCTAGCACCATATTGCCGCGTACTGTGACCTCAGCGGCGCAATAGTCAGAGCGCAGTGGCGTAGCTTCAGACCAGCGCACCAGCGTGAGCAGATCGGACAGCGGCGAGCCCACTACCGGTGGGTTGATGGCCTGCTCTGGCACAATCTCCGGGCGGGCCGTGAGACGGACCACGTCGCGATGGCCCTTCCCATCATCAAACAGCAGGTAGTCACCGGCCTGGAGATCGGGGTAACTCTTCGCAAGTACCGCGCTCAACGCCTGGGATGGTAGACAGCAGTCGTTATTCCTCCATGTGTACAAAGACATGGCATTATGTTCTGGACGTAGAGTCACTGTGCCCAACGTCTCGAACACAAGCGCCGCTTCAGCATCGTTGCTGGGCTGATTGCGCACCCTGGCGTAGGCCTTGGTGGTCAGCGTGCGGACCGCATTGACCTGAAATTGCAGCCACGTATACGCCGAGGCGCCTTCATCCATCTGATAGCCAATCAGCGCCAAGTGGCCAGCCACGGACCGGCGTTGCGTCGCACTACTCAAGAACGCTTCATTGGCGACTCGGTCTTGCATGTAACTCAGGTTATCGGCGGTGGCGGCAAGCAACTCGAGCACCATCATCCCGATGTCGGCTTCGTTGCGTTCAGTCCAGGTGGGCATACGCGTCGGGATGAAGTCGAGCAGGGCCTGGCGGAAACTCGCGTAATCCTTCGCCAGGTAGTCAATGGCCACGGCCAGTTCTGGCTCCGGTGCTGGCGCTGGCAGGGGCGTGCGGCAATCGAACGGATCGTCGCAGCTCAATCGGAAGCGCAGTTTATAGCTACTAAAGAAAGGATCAATATCCGGACCGCTGACGGTTAAAGTATAGATCGAGAAATCGCCCAGGCCGTCGAGCGTCAGCAACACACGCTGATTGACCAGCTCTGGCGGGCTGGTGGGAGGATATGGCTCGGCCTTGAGCACGTGTGGGAACAGTCGCTGACCTCCCGTCAGACTATAGCTACGCGGATCGAGCAGATAGGGGCGCAGCGGTGTGACAGGCTGATAGAACGTGACAATTAACTGGGCACGCGCGTCATCCACCGCTACACGGGCGATGCCCTGGGCGCTAGGAGACAAGTCGGGCGTTGGACAGGCGAGGCTAGGCTGTATAGCAGGGAGTATCATCGCGCTACACCTGTACCTGCACACGTTGACGTTGCTGCGTCGCTTTCACGCTGTAGACAATTTCAATTATGACCATGTGCTCGGCCCCGAGTTCACTGCTGACGTCGACCTGTTCAATATTGATGCGATCACCTAGCCAGCGCTGCAAATTCGTGGAGATCAGAAATTGTGTGCTGGTGCGCAACGTCTCATTGTTGGGCGCAAAGACCAGCCGTTGCACACCGACGCCAAACTCGGGCAAATTGAGGCGTTCCCCGGGATTGGTGAACAGCACCTGCAAGATGAGATCACGCAAGTGGTCCTCAGCGGTGGTGGTCCTGGGTATGCCAGTGCCGCTGACAGCGTACGGATAGTCGAGGAAACGGGGTTCTCGTAAATCGCTTTGCCTTTGATCCGGCATTCTCTATACTCCTGCGACTTGCGTTTGCACGCCATTTACGATCGCCATGCCCTGGGGTGCGTTGGCGGCGCTCATACAGAGTCCGAGGCTCGACTGCAACAAGACGGACGTACCATTGACCGTGTCGCGAGTCGCTGGCGCCTGCCATTGGATGGTGACACACGGCGATGGGGCAGTAGCGATAACAAACGGGCAGCCAGCGATGGTCATGGTGTCTGACACCAACAGGGCAAGGTTGCCGCCCACCTTGACCCGAGTGTTGCCGGGTGTCACAGTTGCCTGCCCGCCATGCGGGCACTGGATCGTGCAACCCATATCGAGGATATTCGCACCCATGGCTACATAACTTCTAAGGCGCCGTCGTTGATCGACACGCCGGATGAGGTCATTTTCAGGCTGTTACCGTTGCTGTCGGTGATTTCGATGCCACTCGAGTCCATTTTGATACTATTGCCATTGCTATCGGTGATCTCCAGCGTGCCCCCATCGTCATCGAGAATGATCTTGTGCCCGCTCTGTGTCTTGAAGACCTTCTTGCTGGCTCGCGCTGACTCGAGAACAGCGCCGCTGGTGTACCAGGTGCCCGACCAGATCGGGTAACTGAGGTCGCCGCCCTCGAACTCGATCCACACCCCAGCACCCACGTCCGGCACGGCAAACAGCCCCTGCTCGCTGGCCCCGCCGTATATAAAGGCCGGCAGCGCCCAGCCTGTCTCCTCGTCGCCCAGCAAGCGGGGGACTTTCGCTTTGATACGACCGACGCTATCGGGATCGTTGTTGTCGGTGACTTGACCGCGATACTTGCCGTAATAGCGCCCTTCTACCCGTTCGATCAAGCGGGCCAAGATGTCAGCAGACTGCATCGGCAGCATAGCGTTAGACTCCTGGAATCGGCAAGCCAAGAGAACTCGCGCCAAATTGCTCGCTGCCGTCGAGTTCACGAGCATTCCGGCGCGCCTCAAAATACTGTATGTAACTCCCATCCCCTCGTAACTCGTGTACCACGCTGGTGACGTAGTATTTGCCACTGTAGAATGTGCCGGCACCTTTGACCAGGACCAAACGGTGCGGCCGCAACACGGTCTGGTAGGCATCGCTGTTAATCTCACCCTGGGCCGTGATGCACCAGCCAGCTTCATCCCGCACCGCCTGCGCTATGGTTTGCAGCTCGGTGGCATCACTGGTGGGTGGTCCCAGCACCAGCATCTGCGCCTGTGTGTCCTTTGGCGTAACCAGGCTACCCAGCGGACCTCCAATCAGGGTATTGGAGTCCTTGTCTCCGAGTTTGGTCAATTGTGTATCGCTGACCTGCGCCGTATTGAGACTGTTCGACTTCACATCCAACTGCATGGTTTTCACGTTCAGCGGCTGTTGACCACTCAGCCGCGCCGAGAAGCTACGCATGTTGCTCTCATCGCCAAACTGGATACTCAGGTCGGGCTGCGGTGTCCCTGTAAGCTGCGGTGCACGAAAGTAGGCAACGACATTGCCACTACCCTTGTCCGTTTCAAAGTAGAATTCGAAGCCGTTGCGCCGTGCCAGCTCATGTACAAATTGAATATCAGTACCACGCTGCACGATCGTTGTATCGTTTTCCTGGTGTACCGTCGGCGTGGTATCGGTCTGCACCTGCACGCCCCCATATGCACTGACGATTTGCTGCACGATGGCGCTATCGGCGAGATCCTTCCAAGTCGCGATTTTCTCCTCCAGGCTCAGCAAGACACTTGTATCCATGCCAATCACCTCAATAGAGGCACTGTCCGGCTCGCTGCTGAGATTGACATTGACGGCGGTGGTATAACCGTCGAATACTGGTTCCAGTCCCCCGTTGCCACCTGTCAGGCTGCCGAGTCCTCCACCCAACGCCCCGGCGAGCCCTCCGCCGCCGCTAAAACCAATGCTGATGGACACCTTGGTGAAGAGCGAGAACCGATCGTCTTCCAGATAGCTCCATGAGCCATCGTCTTGTAGCGTGGTAGCCAGTTGCAGGCGAAACGTCGTGGCCGTAGCAGTATGCTCCTCGACGGTTAGCGACACCACGTTGCCGTAAAAGTCCTCGTCCACCGCCTCACCATTGAAGGTGATCTGGTAGGTCGTTTCAGCCATTGCTCAGATCCGGTCTGGAGGAATACGTAATTGGCGTCCTGGTTCCAGGAGATCTTCTGGATCCATCTCAGTATTGGCATCAGCAATGAGCCAGAATTTCTCCGGATTGTGATAAAAGTGAAACGCCAATAGGTCGAGTCGTTCATCAGCCGTGAAGGTATGGAAGAAGCCAGCCGGTGTTGGCGGGATAAAGCGGATCTTGAGCGTGCTTACCGGCTGGCCGTTGGGGCCAGTGACCTGATATACACCAACCTTTTCGTAGCGACTTCCCTTGAAGAGCATGCTGGTTTCTCCCTTGCCGGCGTCGCTGGCTAGAATGACAGTGACAGGCTCGCGCTGACCCCAAGCTGCGCGGCATTCGCCAGATTGAGCGCTGCCATGACCTCCTTCACCCCTTGTGAGTACTTGTAGGCACCAATCGCCAGTGTGGCGTCATTCAGTTGGCTCGGCGTCAAGACATGCAAGCTCACAGAGACTTCGGCCCGTATGGGATTGAGGAGGAGATCGTACTCCGTCTCGGTGATACTCAGAGTCGTGATGCTGACTGGCAGGATGCGAAACGGTCCCCAAAAAAACAGTACAGTCGGCAGCTTTTGCGGCGGGTGCTGATGCGGCTTACTCTTGCTCCCGCTTAAGCTGGACAGGTCAATAGAGAGCGAACTCTTCGGCACCATGAGCAACTCGATAGCCGAGAGCGTCGGCAGGATGCCACTGGCTGCGGCAATGGGATTGCTTTGCGCAAGCTGGTCAGTAGCGTCGATACGGAGGCTAAAGCTGATCGTTTGACTCGGCTCGTCAGGCTGTGTACTGGCGGGGCGCTTACCTGAGCCATCCATCCTGGGAGGCGGGTGTACCAGCGATGGTGTCCGTGTCACTCTATCCGGGTTGAACTGGAAGACCACGATATTCGGCAGCGCACCGAGTAATCCAGCCCCCAGGTTAATAAACGCGCCTTTGAGCGCCGCCATATTATTGACCTCCGTTCTATCGAGGGCACACGTTCATGGCTGCAGTCTGAGCGCCAGTGCCTCAAGCCAGGCAGTCGCGATCTGATACGCCGCTTGCTCGTTGCTCATGCTACCCAGGTTGAGGCTCACGGGAGGAGCGTTCAAGCTCTCAATACTGTCCGAGTCTGGGGCTCGCCTGCCGTTGGCCCAGCGTTCGTACAGTCGCTCTGTGAGGAGAGCGGCGGCGCGCGCGACGATGGGCTGGATACGGTGTTCGTGTCCAGCGATATTGTCCATCTGCAGATGCAGGTTTTGAATGTTTATCTCAACCATTGCGAGTGTCTCGCAGCGCACGCACCATCTGCTCCTGGCCCTCTGCTATAGGCATATGTGCGTCGCGGGAAGTCGGTGCTAGTCACTGCCAAAGACGAGGCCGAGCGCCGCTGAGTGTGTAATCTCTCGTGCATGCTCAGCCTCCAAATTCAGCCACAGGGAGCGGCTTTTCCAGCTTGGTATATTCCGCCCTTGCGGCGTGTAACAGGTGTATCATACGTACTGGCCCGCCCGTAGCGGCAGCGCGGAACGCGGCGTTGAGCGCAATATTGCGGATATTACCCCCTGCGATATCAAGCCGAGCGAGCCGCAACTCGTCCAAGCCCTCGATCGGCGTGCTGGGCGGAAAGACGCGTCGCCAGATCTCGGCACGCAGTGCTGCATCGGGAAAGGGAAAGTTGACTACGAAGCGGAGCCGGCGCAGGAAGGCTGGATCGAGGTCACCTTTCCGGTTCGTGGCTAGCACCGCCAGCCCGCGGTACGACTCCATGCGCTGTAACAAGTAACTGATCTCGACATTAGCATAACGGTCGTGGCTATCCTTGACCTCGCTGCGTTTGCCAAAGAGCGCATCAGCCTCGTCTAAGAAGAGGATAGCGCCGCCATCCTCAGCGGTGTCGAACACGCGCCGTAAGTTCTTCTCAGTCTCGCCAATGTATTTGCTCACGACGCTGGAGAGGTCAATGCGGTACAGGTCGAGCCGCAGTGCATGTGCGAGGACCTCTGCCGCCATAGTCTTGCCTGTGCCGCTGGCCCCAGCGAATAAAGCGCTGATGCCCAGGCCGCGATTGCTCACTGTGCCAAACCCCCAGGCTCCGTAGACTGTTGCCCGGTGTGCCACATGCGCCGCGATCTCGCGCAGCAGTGCCTTCTCCGCCTCGGGTAATACCAGGTCGTCCCATGTCGCCACTGGCTCGATGTGTTGCGCCAGGTGCTCCAACCGAGGGCGTGCCTGGGAGCGACTGGCGTCCCACAGTTCCCTCGCCAGTGTTGCGCCCTCAGCCCCAGAGGCTAGCGCCTCCCGCACTGAGGCACGAATGGCCAGCATGCTGAAGTTGAACTGCGATAATAACCCCTCAATGTGTCCATTCATATCGCCCGCGGTCTCACCCAGTAACTCATACCAGATCTTGCGTTGCTCCTCGGTAGTAGGCTTGCGCACATCGAGAGTGTACATCGGGCGTCGTAATGGTCTCCAACGCTCGTGCGTACTCACGAGCAGGGGGCCATTGGCATGCTCCAGCAAGCGCAAGACCTGGCCTATAGCCCGTGTATCGGCGCTGTCGATCGCCGCGGTGTCGATATACAGTGCACTCGATGTTAGAGCTGCCTCGCGTTCCCACAACCGCATGAACCCCTCGAGTTCGCTCGCATTGGTCGGGACATTTTCAGCCGAGACGGTGTACAGGTGGAGCCCGGACTCGGCGCAGCCAGTCGCAGCGATAGCGCATTTCGCCGCGTCGTCTGCACCACAGAGCTGAATCACCGGCAGATGACCGTGCGCATCCGCCCATATGCGCACGATTTGTCGCGCCAGGACTAGATGCGAGGGCACAACCGCGTCGGCCACAACAGGCTCGACTAAGCCCACCAGCCGCTCATCAAGGTACTGGAGGCCCGTGAGGAAGTGCAGAACGCGCTCGTCAATGCGTAGAGGACTGAGGGTAAGTGGCGTGCCCGACTGATGCACGAACTCAATCAAACGCCAGCGGCGCAGCGGTGCCGCGGGGGTGAGAGCGCTCCAGTGCGGAGACGGTAGAGCGGCCAGGGCAAGGCTGAAGGTCGGATAGGAGCGGCCAGGATCATCGTGCGCTGCAGCACAGAGTCGAGCGAAGGAGGCATCCAGTTCCATCCCGGCGCACAGAAGCAGGATGGAACGCTCGAACGGCGATAAGCGAAAAGTCTGCGACAGTGTCTCGAGCGCTGGTGGCGCAAGTAGGTCTGCCCCTGCATGCTCTGACCACCCTTCCACGGGCGTGGTATTTCCCAGCGGCACATCGCCCTCTGCACACTCCGTGTGCCGCTCCAGGGTAGCTCGCACTGCAGCGAGAGCGGTCGCCAGGTACTGCTGATTGAGATCGGTCCAGTTCGCCTGCCTGGTGCTCATGTCCTAGACCTCCAAACCAACACTGCGAGACGTGTGGCCATTGACATTGATGGCGACGCTATGGGGGCCCGCGCTCAGCAGGCGGCCCAGTGTGTACACCACCTGGGTCGCGTTCGCGTTGGCACCTACCAGGTAGGTGACCTCATCAATCAGTATCCGTACATCGCTACCGTTCAGCCTGGAGCCATTCAATGTGAGCTGATGCACTGTATTGCCAGAAACCGTCACTACAGCCAGGCCGATCGGCCTGGCCAGATGTGGCAGCACTTCGAGGGTGCGAGCATTGGAGGCGCTACTCGCCGCATCGTTCAACACGAGCCGGACGTTATAGATACCGTTTAGCAGGGTTGTTGGTATAGTCACTGTCGCCTGCTGGTCACTGCCGCCGGCACCAAATACCGTCACCGTGGTCGTTCCCCCTGGCCCGTCAAAACGTATCGCGCCTGGCGTGGTCGTAAAGTTATCGCCATGAAGTACGAGTTGTAGATCGGCTGGCAGCGTCGGGTCGAGTGTTGTCCGGATCGGGGTCATGGTAGCGAGCCACGGGCTGACCGTGAACACCAGCGGCGTGCTGGTCCGTCCATGCAGCGCTACCCGGACATCTGCCTGCGGGCCAGCGTCCAGATCCGTGGACAAGATTACGGTCAATGTCGTATTTGTGGACGCCGGCATACTCTGGATGAGTATCGGTTGACCACCAATACGCACGACTGGCGCCTGCCCGGGGAAACTAAACCCAGAACCGTTGATAATCAATTCGTTAGCCACCAGGACACCACTGCCATCAATATGGGCCAGGGCTCCAACAGCCGGCGCCAGCCCAGCCAAGCGGGGTGCATCAAGCGTGACGACATTGACGCCAGTCGACAGGACAATACCCCCGCTGACCAGTGGTGGAGGAGTCGGGGTCAATTGTACCAGCGACACTTCATAAGCGACGGAAAGGCGGTACGGCTGGTTAATAGTCGCCCAGATCTTCGACAGCTCCTCCAGATTCGTTGGCATGAGAGTCACCTTAATCCGCTCATAGCTATCGAGGAGAAACGGCGGCAAGACGGTATCGGCGTCAAAGCCGGGGATATGGACGTCGTTCAGGATAGGATTCTCTTGCAACGTCAACATCGCCATGCCCAGCATGGTGTGGGCGTCGTCGCCTAACTGGAAGCTCGCATCATCGGGTCTTACCCCGAGAGGCGTCAGTAAATAGGAGAGATCCAGTCCCAACGCCGGCCGTGCGGATGGCGGCGTCACCCTGTCTCCAGGCCATGGTTGATTCTTGGTCGATGAACTTTCAACGACGCGGTAGAGATACAAATTGACGCCAGACACGGCGGGCAGATTATCACCAGGCGGCAGTAGAGTCACCACAGCACTCGCACTCACCCTGGTGAGTTGGCTGTGCAGCAGCATACGGAGTCCCCGTGTGACTTCATTAATCGCGTCAAAACTCATAGCGCTCACCCGGATCGTCCATAGTCATGGCCTCATTGGAAAGCGGTTGAGAAAGCGCGTTTCCAAACCGTGCGGTAGAAAAGCATGGGTCATAGGCGGTGGTGGACTGCTGGTGAGCGCTGGCGGGTGGTTGTTGACCTGCACGTCGATGCGGCCAATCGTGATGCGGCTTTGACGTCCCATGGGGGCGGTGGGAAGGCTCGCCGAGGGGGCTGGCCGGATAGGCACTGGCCCCACGTCCAGCGGAGGAGTCACCTGCCCCGGCAGCCGCTGTGCGTCAGACCGAAGGCTATAGTCAACCTCTACGGTGGCAGATGCGCCTGCAGTCGTGGCCGTCTGGCGGGGCCTGGCGATATCTGCAGCCGATGGTACGCTTTCCCCTATGCGCGGCATCTGAACGGCATCAGCAACCGTATAGCCAGGAGCAACACGCTGGCGGTCCACTTCACCTCGCCCTTGTACCTGGGAGAGCCTGGGGGCCGCAGATGCCTCCCTGCTTGGGGAGAGTGGTACCGAGACGGTGTCGGGAGGCAGCGGGACCGCCGGCGCTGTGGCCGGCGGCAAAGCCGGCCGTAAGCTTGGTGGTGCCTGGATAACCGTGTTCACTTCCAGAGCGCCTAGGGCCGGCGTCGCTCGTTCCACCCGCAGAGCCGGGGTGGCAGAAAGGGTTGGGGCCGGCTGCCCAACCCCACGCGGCGTAGCCCTTGCCTCCTCCTGGAAGACTGGGAGGGGCACGGGCGCCCCAGGGACAGAAGCCTCAGGACTGGGTGGCTCCTCACCAGCACCACTGGGCACCGACGACTGGGCTGGGCCAACCGCATGGCCAGGAGCAACACGCTGGCGGTCCACTTCACCTCGCCCTTGTACCTGGGAGAGCCTGGGGGC
>Ga0126379_10002413_pt1 | contig 11886 bp, 10 predicted proteins | sample PanSoiMetPlot_24_FD_92640 | JGI IMG/M metagenome (GOLD analysis project Ga0126379, IMG submission 92640) | Tropical forest soil microbial communities from Panama - MetaG Plot_24 | ecosystem: Environmental > Terrestrial > Soil > Tropical forest > Bulk soil | place: Panama | collected 2016-02-17
GCTTTCTTCGCCAGAATTCCTGCGGCAATCATTACGGCCGGATTTGACGTATTCGTACAGCTCGTAATCGCCGCGATGACAACGGAACCGTGATGCAGGTCGTATTTCCTGCCGTCGTCGGTGACCTCAACGCGTGAGACCGGCATTGCTTGCTTTGTAACCATTGCCGGCAGCGCTTCTTGAAATGCCTGTTTGGATCTGGCCAGCGGCACACGGTCCTGCGGCCGGCGTGGGCCCGCAAGACTGGGTTCGACGGTAGACAGGTCCAGATCGAGCGTGTCGTTGAAAACGGGATCGTCCGTGGATTCCGTGCGAAACAGACCTTGCGCTTTCGCGTACGCTTCAACGAGCTTGACGTGTCGCGGATCACGTCCGGTAAGGCGGAGGTAACTAAGCGTTTCGGAATCGATCGGGAAGAAACCGATCGTTGCGCCATATTCGGGCGCCATGTTCGCTATCGTTGCGCGATCCGCGAGGCTGAGGCTAGCGAGCCCAGGCCCGTAAAACTCTACAAATTTTCCGACCACACCTCTTGCGCGGAGCATCTGTGTCACAGTGAGAACGACGTCAGTTGCGGTCGCGCCCTCCGGCAATTTTCCATGGAGTTTGAATCCCACAACGAGTGGAATCAGCATCGATAGAGGCTGTCCGAGCATCGCTCCTTCTGCCTCAATGCCTCCAACACCCCAGCCGACAACGCCAAGGCCGTTGATCATCGTTGTATGTGAGTCTGTTCCGACGAGCGTGTCGGGATAGGCGAGGGTGCGTCCGTTCTTTTGGTCAACGTAAACCGTTTTAGCAATGTACTCTAGATTCACCTGATGCACGATTCCGACATCAGGCGGCACAACGCGGCAATTCTGAAATGCCTTCTGTCCCCATTTCAGAAAAACGTATCGCTCTCGGTTACGTTCGAGCTCGCGATCGGCATTGAATGCGAACGCGGCGGGTGTGCCGAATTGGTCGACTTGCACGGAATGATCGATGACAAGATCGACCTGCTGAAGCGGATTGATTTTCTTGGGGTCCCCACCCATTTCTTTGATTACGTCACGCATCGTCGCGAGGTCTACGATTGCAGGAACACCAGTGAAGTCCTGCATCAACACGCGGGCCGGCCGAAACGCGATCTCTTTTGCCGACTGTCTCGCAGCGCCTGCTGCCATGGCCCGAATGTCGTCCGCTGTGACTGTCACACCGTCCTCGAAGCGCAACAGGTTTTCCAACATGATTTTCAACGAAAACGGCAATCTCGAAACGGGTCCTGCGCCGGCCCTTTCGGCTTGTTCGAGGGAGAAATAATCGAATTCCGATTCCAGCTTCAGCGTAGATTGCGAATTAAACGTGTTCATAACGGAAAAAGTTTAGCATCCTCGGTTTGCTGTTCGATACCAATGAGGGCGGTATAGACTCACTTTATGGTTTTCACCAAGCGTCTGCGCGACGGAGTGCGTCGCGGGGAAATTACTTGCAGCGTCCGAATCTGGACTCGTCCTCACGTCAAGGTAGGGGCTCGTTACCCTATGGAAGAAGGAGAGATCGAGGTGGAGTCGATCACGCCGATCGGATTTCCTGATATCACTCCGGCGTTGGCTCGGGAGTCCGGCTTCCTGGGCGTCCTTGATCTGCTTAAGGTTGCGAAGCACGGCAGGGGCGAGAATATCTATTTAGTCCGCTTCCACTACGTGCCTCCACGAAAGAAGCGCGCAGGTCAGTCACGAGCCTACTGAAACGCCCAGTAACTTGCCAATGAGATACGTGACGCCTGCGGCAAGCGCGCCAATGCCCAGCATACGGAAACCGCTGAAGAAAAAATTTCGGCCGGTGAAGAGTGAAATCAGACCTCCCACGATGAACAGGGACACGCCGCACAATACGGCACTGGTGACAAAGGCGGCATTGCCGCTCGTGATCAAATAAGGAATCACTGGAATGGCAGCGCCGAATGCGAAAGCGATAAATGAACTTGCAGCTGCCAGCCACGGTGAACCTAGACCCGACGGATCCAGACCAAGCTCCTCGCGTGCGAGCGTGTCGATGGCTGTCTGGGGATTTGAGATAATACGCTTCGCCAGTTCTTCGGCTTCATCTTTGGGTACACCCTTGGCCTGATAAATGAGTGAAAGCTCTTCTCTTTCCTCTTCCGGCGCCATTTCCAGCTCTTCGCGCTCGATGGCGATCTGCTGCTCATAAACTTCCCGCTGCGACTGCACCGAAACGAATTCGCCGGCGGCCATCGACGAGGCTCCCGCGAGGAGGCCGGCGATACCTGCCAGCAGAACGAAACGCGGTTCTGCATTCGCGCCGGCAATTCCCATCACCAAACTAAAGTTGGAGACGAGCCCGTCATTCGCTCCGAAGACAACAGCGCGAAGGCTGCCACCGTACCCGGTCCGATGCCATCCCTCGAGTTCGACGATCGATTCCGGCCGGTCCTCGCCTTTGTTCTGCATTGCGCGAAGGGTGCGCATGTGGCTGCGTTCTTCGGCAGGAAGACCTGCGGCTTCCACTTGTCCGCGATAAACATCCTGATCACGAGATTCCAGACCGCTGACAACCGGAAGGACGTGCTGCGTGCCGAAACGCCGGGACAGCCATCCCAGGATGAGCACGCGCCAACTGGGTGAATATAAAGGTACCGTTTCGCCGTTGCTCTTTAGAAGCCGAGCCCATCGCGTGGCGTGCCGCTCTTCTGCCTTCGCCAGCTTTTCGAAGATTTCGGCGCGTGCGGGGTCCTTTTCCGCGTTGGCGAGCGCGCGATAAAGCGCAATACCATCTTGCTCGCGAAGAAAATTGTCCGCGTAGCGTTTGAGGTCCTCTGTGGTTGGCTTCACAAGACTACTGTATCAAATGCTAGTTTCACCCGCCGGTTCAGTTCCAGGCCGGTAGCAATAACATGCGGAGAGGAATAGAAGCGCCGTTAGAGCGGCTAGAGGTACACGCGCTCGGCTCGCCGAAGATCACGATAGCGTTCAAATGCGCGCCGTTCATCTTCCAGTCCCAGCAAAGACTTGAGAGTGCTTCCGCGAAACGTATGGCCTAGAATACGCGTCGCGTTACGGAGGATGAACAAAGGATTGCGTTGCATTGCCACCGGGACATGGCGAAGCTTTATCCAACGCTCGGCTCTCCAGCGCATGAATTCCACCTCCATAGCGGTCATGTATTCGGTGCGCACTACCGCGGTTGTTCCGTCATATTCGTCGAGCCTTTCGTTGATTATCAGATTGCGTTCACGAAAATCGTTCGTCATCGGAGTTCGAGGGTAGGGGGTTGGATGTTGGATGTATGGCCAATCGACATAACGACGGGCAAATTCTAAATTGGCCTCGATGGATTCGGGCGTGTCCTCGGGATTCCCAACTATCAAGCCGCCGACAACATACATCTTATTCCGGTGGATGTAGTCGATCGCCTTAATGGTGGCGTTACTCTTGCGATCGTCCTCACGTCTTGTGTTCTTGGAAGTAGCGCGCAGGAACGCCAGGTCCTTTTCCAGGATGTTTTCAATTCCCAGGAACACGTAACGAAATCCGGCTTTGCGCATCAACGGAGCAAGAGTGTCACCGTGATTTGCAATAGCTGAAGTCATCGCCTGGACGGTGTAATCAATCGAGTTTAGTCCCGCATCGATAATTGCTTGGCATAGAGCTTCAAACCGCCGCACGTTCAGCGTTATGTTATCGTCGACAATAAAAACGGCTCGGGCGCCATTATCTCGGGCATCGCGGATATCCGACAGCACGCGATCGAATGAATATGTGTGGAAATTTCGGCCGCGCATCTCGATTATCGAGCAGAAGCTACAATCGAACGTGCAGCCTCGCGAAGTCTCTACGACATCTACTTGCCTTCCAAGAAGTGTGTAATCGCGCAACACGCGGACTTTGCGATTGGGTAGCTTTATGTCTCCGTTTTGAAGGCTGCTGATAGCGCGTTCAGGATTATGAATGACTCGTCCGTTTCTCCGGTACGATAGTCCGGCAATGCTGTCGTACACGCCGCCGGTTTCGATTGCCCGCAGAAGCTCTCGGAATGTGATTTCGCCCTCGCCTCGCACGACGAAGTCCGCTGCGAATGAGTCATCAAAATACTCCTCCGGCGCCAAGCTCGGGTCGTAGCCTCCCGCAACGATTCGCACGGAAGGAACCAGCTCTCTTACGAACGCAACGATCTTCCTCGCCGTTTCGCGCTGGAACGTCATTACAGATAAACCCAAAACGTCGGGTTCCATTTTGCGAACGAGCCGTTCGACTGTTTCCCGTACTCGCTGTTGCACGAGGATCAGATCAGCGATGGCAACCTCATGATGAGGATCAACATTACCCGCAAGGGAACTTAGTGCGCCATTCGGCATTCGGACGACAACTTCCGGCATGTGCTCAAAAGAATCCGGCATAGAGAGAAGGAGGATCTTCACTTGTAGCCTCCGTTCGTGGCGAATCTCGTCCAATTTGTTCTTAACATCACTTCTGAGAGATACAAAACGGTTTTGTCGGATTGTTGTGTCCTACTCGAAGCTTCATCGAGCATCAGCGCGTTTGGGCGAGCTTCACCCGGCGATTCAGCTCCAAATCCGGTTTCGAGAGTTCGAGACTCAACGGCAAAGGCACTCGTTCGAGCCCGTATTGTTTCTTTCGTAGATCACGATAATCAAAAAACGAATCGAGACGTACCCGGCTGAAGCCACCGCACATCGGGTGGGTCCTTCGCATGGCTTCAAAGCGGCTGAAAAGAGGAAGACCGAGAGAAAACACTAATGCGCCCAAAGCGCCCATTGTGGGGGGCCGATGGGTCTTCAGGGACGTGGCGACAAGATGCGGGGTGGAATAAAAGCGGCGGTAGCAGAAAAACAACAGGTCGACCAGTTCGCGATCTGATAAGTTCGGGTGGCGCCAGACCGGTACCGTCGCGTCAAATCGGTCCAGGTTCTGTTCCGTGATGTAACCGGCGGCGAGGAAGTCATCGTACTGTTCGGTGCCGGGTGCGGGAGTCAAGATATAAAACGAAGCTACATCCGGATTTAACTCGCGGAGTACATGCAGATGTTCGCGAATCGTTCCAGCCGTGTCGTCCGGAAAGCCAATAATGTTTGAGAAGTGGCTGAAGATGGCGTATTTCCGGCAGAGCGTAACAATCTCGCTGTAAGCCGATGGGTGATTTTGCGCTTTGCGTGCGGCTAACAGGGTCTTCCGGTTGAACGATTCGACTCCCACAAACATTTCAAAACAGCCCGCTCGCCTCAACAAGCTGACGAGTTCTTCCTGCTTTGCGACCTGCGTATCGCACTGCACAAAGAATGGTATTCCGATGTTTTCCTCAATCATCTGTTCCAACAATTCTTTCGCCTCAGCGTACTTGTTGAAATTATCCGAGGTGAACATCACGAGCTCAACGCCGGCGGCCTTCGCATTGCGAAGACTTTCCATCGTGGTCTCGATGGATTGGCTGCGAACCTGTCGGCCGGCGATCTTGATAACCGAGCAGAAGTTGCAGGTGAAAGGACAGCCCCGGGCAGGGTAGATGCCGAGCATCGGCGCGAGGTACCGGCGTAGATCGCGTTTTGACGGGGGAATCAACACGGGCGATTGAAGTTGTTCGGCCCATCGGCGTTCCCGGCCATATACGGGCTCGAGTTCGCCTTTGATGGCGTCGCGCAAGATTTGAGCCCAGATCAGTTCGGCCTCCGCGAGCGCGAAACTGACTCCGCGATTCTGCAACAGCCTGGTGTCACACGTCATCGGATGGGGACCGCCTATGACACAGTGGCGCACGCCATTAGCCCGCGCGAATGCGGCTAAGTCGAGCGCCCGCTGAAACTGGTGCGATTGGACTCCCACCAACGCCAGGAGTGTGGGCTGCGCCGGGCTGCGGATCAGGTCGAGATAGCCAAGGTCCGTTTGAACGTACTCATCGATCGCGTAGGTTTCAACCGGAACACCATCGACCGAATCCGGTGTCATGCTGCGGATATATGGGACGGTGCTGTTCGGCATTAAGCCGCGCCGAAATCGCTCGACGTGGCCGTTTACGCCGTACTTGCTCGGCTTGATGATGACGACGCGCAGCATGCTTGATGATAGTCCCGGATCGTGAAGAGGTAAAGTTGTGCGTTGATGATGAAAGTCGAAACCCAGCGCGCTTCACTTGCCCAAGTGGGGGCGGTCCTTCTCATTCTCATTGCAGACGTATTCAAGGAGGTCGCTGTCCGGTATCAGCTTCAATTCAGTGCTGATGGTGAACGGTCGCGTGTAATATTTCGGGTCATTGAAAGCGATCTCCAGATCCATGTGGCCGAAATCGCGGCGGCGATAACGCTCTGTAATGTGCATGGATTCGCTGCGCGGGTGGCCGAATCCGTCCAGCCAACCCCGGTCATTGAAGCCGACCGTGTCGACTACAAGAGTATTGCCCTCCCAGCGCCCGACTGAATATCCCATCCAGGTCGGATCCGGGTCCTTCGGGAGAGGACGGCCGTCCGTGTGAATCTGGCGAGGAGGATCGGCGGTTTCAGACAACATCACAATCTCCAGTGGAGTGTGGATCATCTTGAACGTGAAAACCAGCAGCGCGAGCGGGATGCTACCCGGAAGGCATTGAGTGTGGGGATATTCCAGCGGGTTTTCCTGGCGCCGCTTCAGGATTAAAGCGGCCTCCGGCCGAAGCGGCTCCTCTTCCGGCTTCATGCCCCAAAATACGTTCAGCACATGTTTAGTAATATCGTGCGTATCCACTTGCAGAGCGGTGAACCCCTTGCCGAGGACACGTTCGTATTCGTGCTCGGGAGTCTTTTCTGCCTGCCAGAGCCCGGAGAGATCGGGCTTACCATTCAGGCGTGGTGCGGGAGCAGTCAAGTTCGGTTTGCCGTCTTTCGTGCGGGGAGTCCGCGCATCGGGATACTTCAGCCACTGCGCAGGCGAGTACGTGACCGCACCGAGAAGCATGATTCCGAGGGCCGTGCAGGTTAGGCGCATAACGCGCAATCTTACCCCTGCTCGTCAAGAAACCCTAAGTAAAGGTTAACGGAAATAGGTTACGGACCCAGAAGTGAACGGAGCTTGTCTGCCAACTCGCGAGACCTGGCCCGTGAGTCCGACGAGTCCGCGCGACGGTCTGCAATAGAATTCGCAAAATCAATCGTGTCCCGCATTGCTTTCATGAAGGCACTGATTCTTCCTTCTGTCCGGGCCGGCCCCGTGCCGTCGTCCTCGACGACTGCCTGGGCGGTGCGCTCCAGATTGTTCAGGCTGACGGCGAGACCGGGGTGAGCAGAGCCGCCGACAAAGGCCGTATTCTGTCGCGTCGCCTGAATGATCTCCAATGCAGCCGCGGCCGCAGCCTTCGGCGTAATGTCTCGCACCACAACGTGCGCCGCAGGCTCCGGTTCGATGACGGCTTTCTGCTTGGGCGGATATGCTGCAAACGATTTCTTTACGTCCTCGGGCAGCTTCTGCGCGAGTCTCGAATTGTTCTTCTCGTTGTTACGGAAAACACTACGCCAGATCAAACTGTTTGCATCGCGTTTCACCAGATCAATCACCAACGTGCCCTGGCTGAAAGCGGCCGGGCCGCCACGCGTTTCGCTGTAGTCTTCTCCGGTGATGCTGAAGTCCACTAGGATATCGGGACTACCGACTGTCTCTTTCAATCCCTTTGCCTTCAGTTCAGCTCGAATGGCATCTGCGATTTTCTTCCCGACTATGGCGTTATTCAGCTCAGGTCTTGGGCTGTTGATTTTTCCTTCGCGCACGGCAAAGGTCTTGAGAGTCGAAAAGTTCGTGTGCTGATCGAAATCGACACTATGCTCATCCGCAAGAAGTGCGGTTGCACACAACATCAAGCTCATCCAGAGCGCGGTTACTCGCATAGGTTCGGTCTAGATCATCGACAAGCCATCATTTCAGAGCAGCGAGGCTAGGACCGGACTGTCCTCGAGGCAGCAGGCTAGGACCGGATGGGGAGAAGACAGTGGACGTCTTGATACGCGGGTCAATGAGAACACCCACGAAGCAATTCTGCATCTCGTCCCAATTCTGGTCTCCCCAGACGACAAGTTTGCTGGGATCGGGATTGTACTTGTTATTCGCAGAGTTGTCGTAGTGAGCGACTCCAATGATGCGCGTTCCCTTAGGCAGGAGCTTGGGTTCCGCAAGGTCGTATCCCATTTGCCAATTGAAGTCCCATTTCGCCTTGAAAATCGTTTCCGTCTGTCCTGATGGATATACAAGCCGAAACTCGTAGTCTTTGCCGCGAAGATGCATATGCGGTTGCATGTACACCAGCTTCATGTCGACGTTTGTTGTCATTTCCGAAACAACTTCCGCATTTGACTCGCGTGGCGGAATCGCGAGATTTGATGCCGTCGGGCCGTTGTGCATGAAGTAGCGCAGCTTCGGCCGCTGTTTTGCAAACACCAGGCCTACCCGCGATCGATCAGTAGCGGGTTTGCCGACCGCCGTATAGTGGAGGTTGAACACGAGGTCCGATCCCTTGGGGATGAATTTCGCCGATTCGAACAGGCTGAAATTCTGTTCACCAAGTCCCGGATTGAACTTCCCAAGTGTTTCCGGCGCCTCTTCTTTAGCCATAACGAGACTGCCTGTTTCGTATGCTTCGCCCGGCACCGCATCCTTCATGAAGTTCGAGTCCGGCGGCCGAACGAGCACTCGGCCGTGATGCAGAACCTTTGGATTTCCCGGACGCATTTCGGCAGCAATGACCCAGACGTCTTCAGGAAAATTCACCTTTACGAGAACATTCTGATAGTTGACGGTGCCGCTAGCCGGGACATTGAAGTCCTTCGGCATTTCGATGATCATGTCCGGCTTGATATTCCATCCATCCTGGAACGTAACCGGTGCGGGTTTATCTTTTTCGTCACCCTCGGGAGCGCCCGCGTCCGCCCATGCGCTGATGGTTTTGATTTCGGCATCATTCAGACGGCGATCATTAGCGAAGTGTCCGTAAGCAGGGTCCGCAAACCACGGCGGCATCTGGCGGCTGACAACGGCCTCCTTCATTCCCTTAGCCCAGGGACGTGTCTCGTTGTAGGTGAGGAACGACATCGGAGCAATCTCGCCCGGCCGGTGACATGTCTGGCAATTCTTTTGCAGTAATGGCAGGACGTCCTTATTAAATGTGACGGCCCCGTTTTTGGTTTCCTCCGCGCCCTTTGCGAGCATTGAGGCAGTAATCGTTGCGAGTCCGATTAACAGAACAATTAAAGCGGTGCGTTTGGTTCGCATTTTGCTTCCTCCGAGACAATCCCATACTTATAGTTGAGTCGCCAGGTGAAACGCAATGATCTCTCCTCTGTTGCGGAGGCTAGCAGACCGTTGCCTTCGAAAAGGTAGCTTCGAGATACGCGACTATCAGTGGATGGGGGTTACCGGGCCGTGAGACGACTTGAGGGACAAACAAAGTGGAAATGAAAAACGGATGTCCCGGCAATTCAATCATGCGCGCCGTGCCGTCCTCGTCATAACCGGAAACTCGCAAGTCTTTGCTCAGAATGTGTCCGGCAAAAGCTTCATTCAGGCCATAGTTGCACGCGAAGATTTCGGTTGCGTCAGACTTGCCGTAAATCCGCTGGGCCTGGGTGCCCGGCACAATCCTCACGTTTCGTTCCTGCCCGACAAGCGAGCAGCTCAGTTTGGTGATTAGTTTTAATGATGCATTTGGCGAGGATTCTTCGTGATCTGCGTCGTTAAGCCCCAATACATTGCGTGCATACTCTACCAGAGCATGTTGGAATCCTCCTCACGTTCCAACGAAGGGCACACCTCTTTCGCGCGCAAAGCGGATCGCGCACAACGCGCCTTCCATACTCCGATAAGGACTACTTGTTCCACACCAGATTGCGTCGCATTCTCCGAGGCGAGTTTCGACAGAAGCGTTGTCGATCGAATCGGTATCGATCCACAGCGAAACGGCTGGCATATCCAGAGCGCGGGCAGCGTGCTCGACGGACTCCTCCGTAGCGACATGGTATTTGTTCTTTGAATCATAGTCGGCAACGATTCCGACGCGGATTGCGCGCTTCATGTTAAAGAAAGTGTACACGAGGATGCCGAGTGTGTTGATACTCGCTGTTGTGTGTAAGACAACTATTCTGTTACTTTTGATGTTTTCACGTTTTCGTCCGGGGACTGTCAGTGCTGCATGAGTACAAGGGAAAGTGGCCGAAGCTAGGCGAGCGAGTTTACATCGCTGAAGGCGCTCAGATCGTTGGCGACGTGGAAATCGGGGATCACTCGAGCATTTGGTATAACTGCGTGATTCGGGGCGACGTGGATATCGTTCGCATTGGCCATCACACGAACATTCAGGACGCATCGATCGGCCATGTTATGAGGAACGAATGCCCGCTTATTCTCCGCGATTATGTGACGGTCGGCCATGGCGTGATGCTGCATGGGTGCACCGTGGAATCGCATTGCTTGATCGGAATGCGCGCCACGCTCTTGAATAACGTCGTCGTCGGCGAGTATTCAATCGTGGGCGCCGGGGCCGTTATCACGGAAGGCAAGAAGATACCGCCGCGAAGTCTCGTTCTCGGTGTACCTGCCAAGGTGAAACGCTCTTTGAGTGAAGAAGAGGTGGCAAGTATCGACGAATACGCGCGCCGTTATTACGAGTACAAAGAAACGTACCTGGCAATGAAAGCAAAGTAGGCGCGCAGCCAAACTAAGTATAAAAATGATTCAAGCCATTCGCGGTACCTACGACGTCCTTCCAGCCGATATCGGGATATGGCACGCCGTTGAAAGCCGTTTGAGACAGACATTCCATCTGTATGGATTCGGTGAAATCCGCACGCCGATCTTTGAAGCGACCGAATTGTTTGTTCGCGGTGTCGGCGAGGAAACCGACATTGTGTCAAAGGAGATGTACACGTTTGCGGATCGCGACGAAAGCAAGTCGCTAACTCTGCGTCCGGAAGGCACAGCACCCGTCATCCGTGCATACATCGAGCACCAGCTTCAAAACGAAGCTCGAATGCTGAAGCTCTATTACATCGGCCCAATGTTTCGTCGGGAGCGGCCGCAGAAGGGACGCTATCGCCAGCACGTGCAGGCCGGAGCTGAAGTGCTTTCGAGCACAGACAACCCCGCCATCGAAGCAGAAGTCATGGAGATGTTGACTGGAGTTCTCAGCGGCATCGGTATTCCCGATCTCCAGGTTAACGTCAATTCCGTCGGTGACCGAGAATGCAGACCGGCCTACGTTCAATTGCTTAAGAGCGAGATTCGGGCCCGCGCCGACCGCTTCTGCGAAGATTGCCGCCGGCGTGGCGAGAGAAATCCGCTGCGCGTATTCGATTGCAAAGTTGCGTCGTGCCAACCTGTGATCGCCGAACTACCGACGATTACGGACCGACTGTGTGACGGCTGCCGCAGCCACTTTGAAAAATTTAAATCGTATCTGACCGAGAGGAATATCGATTTTCGCGTGGACCCGAAGCTTGTGCGCGGGCTGGACTACTACACGCGAACCACATTCGAGATTACGTCCGGCCGCCTTGGCGCGCAGAACACTGTAGCCGGCGGTGGCCGTTATGACGGCCTAGCCGAAGAGCTCGACGGTCCGCCGACTAAAGGCTTCGGATTTGGTATGGGGCTCGAGCGCCTGATTCTTTCGATTGCGGATCCGGCCACGCTGGTGCCGGATTATCGGCCGGAATATTTCATGGCCACGCGTGGTGATGCGGCATTTGATCGAGCCACGCTGTTGGCGCGCAAGTTGCGAACGAAGGGCAAGCGGGTGTACCTGGATTTTGATGAGCGCAGCCTCAAGAGCCAGATGCGGCTCGCCGACAAGTTGGGCGCGAAGTGGGCCATCATCATTGGAGACGAAGAATTGAAATCCGGCACAGTCGTCGTGCGA
>Ga0126379_10002414_pt1 | contig 11883 bp, 15 predicted proteins | sample PanSoiMetPlot_24_FD_92640 | JGI IMG/M metagenome (GOLD analysis project Ga0126379, IMG submission 92640) | Tropical forest soil microbial communities from Panama - MetaG Plot_24 | ecosystem: Environmental > Terrestrial > Soil > Tropical forest > Bulk soil | place: Panama | collected 2016-02-17
ATTCATCATTCAGATTTTGTTCGACCCGCAGAATCTTCGTGCGGTTCTCTTCCAAGCGGCTCCGCTGATCCTGGTTGGGCTTGGCGCCAGCTTGGCATTCCGCGCACGCTTCTGGAATCTTGGGATCGAAGGTCAAATGATCTGGGGTGGCATCGCCGCCGCAGCGACTTCGATCTATCACATTGGTCCCGATCGGCTGCGCCTCGGATTGATGACGGCGGCGGCGATATTGGCCGCCATGCTTTGGGTCGCAATCCCGGCATCGTTGAAGCTAACCTATCGAGTCAATGAGATCATATCGACGTTGCTGCTCAACTACATCGCGAGCTATTTCCTGTTCCATCTTCTCTACGGGCCTTGGAAGGACCCGGGTGACTCGTTTCCGCATTCCTCGCAGTTCGCGACGGTGGAACGCTTGCCTGACATCGGTCCGCACCTCAATATAGCGCTACCGCTCGCCATCTCGCTGGTCGCTTTGGCGTGGTGGCTGCTGCATGTAAGCCGCGCTGGCCTGCATCTCAAGTTCATACATGCCAACGCATCGATGGCACATGTATTGGGCGTGCCGATAAAGACCGCTACGTTTATGGCAGTGCTGTTGTCAGGTGCGCTGTCGGGGTTGAGTGGATTGGTGATTGTTTCCGGAATGGAGGGACGACTGACGCTTGGTTTCTACGAAGGCTATGGCTTTTCTGGTATTTTGATCGCCTTTCTGGCGCGTAACGATCCGATTAGCGCGACCATTGTGGCGTTCCTTGTGGCGATGCTGTTCATTGCTGGGCAGAGCTTGCAGATCTTCTACCAGATCCCGTTTTCCATGGTCGAGCTTATCCAAGCCATTATCGTCATGTGCGTGGCGGCGTCGGAATTCTTTGTCAGGCATCGCCTACACTGGCACTCTTGAGGCCCACCGTGCTGTCTTTTCTCGTTCATTGGATTGCCAGCATTCCCTCGCTGGCAACGCCATACGCACTTGCGGCCCTTGGGCTGATTATTAGCGAGCTTTCTGGCGTGCTTTCCCTTGGCGCAGAGGGACTAATGCTGGTCGGAGCACTTGGCGGCGTCGGCGCCTATCTCGTGCTGGGAGGTTACCCTTTGCTCGCGCTGATCATCTCAATGCTTGCAGCCAGCACGGTATCAATGCTATTCGCCGGACTTGTCGTCTTGCTTCGCGTCAATCAGGTAATCGCCGGTCTGGCCTTGGTGTTTTTCTGCCAGGGGTTGACAAACCTTATCGGCACGATTGCCGGCTGGACGAACCATACGATTGCCGGTCTTGCCGCTGTTAGGATCTGGCCCATGTCGACAGACCACAGACCAAGCGGCGTTGCTTTCGCGCAAGACCCGATAGTGCTCCTCACCGTCCCGATTTTTATCTTCGTCTGGTTAGTCCTGAAGCGCTCTTCGGTAGGATTAAGGCTGCGCTCGGTCGGCGAGAATCCCGAAGCCGCCGATGCGGCTGGCCTGAGTATCGTCTTCTATCGGGTCGTCGCGGTCGTCTGCGGATCGGCGCTCGTTGGACTGGCGGGGGGATATATTTCCGTGGTTGACGCCAAGATTTGGGTTGCCGGGATCACGGGCGGCCGCGGTTGGATCGCGGTCGCTTTGGTCATCTTCGCCCGCTGGCGCCCTTGGCGAGCGCTTTGGGGGGCGTTGTTATTTGGCGGTATCGAAGCGCTCATTCCCCAGATCGCCGCCGTAGGCATACGGTTGCCGCAATATTTTATGTTGATGACGCCTTACCTGGCGACGTTCGCGGTCATGATCTGGACCGGCGTGACCAAGTATTCGAGTTCCGACGAGCCAGCGGCGCTGGGACAGCCTTACGTTCGCGAGGAGCGGCGCTGACTTCAGACCGGCGCCCGCAAAAAGTAGCAGCGACCGGAAGCTCGCCGACCGATCCGTACTGGAAAACCCAAATAGTCGCCCCAATGGGTGAAGAGGGTTGATCTGGTGCGCCACAGCCGGCTATTCTCGTCCCGGGCCGCACTTGCGAGCTGAAATCCTTGTCCTTCGCCACCAACTCAACGTGCTGCGGCTTAAAGATGACCGTCGGCAAACTCGCGTAGCGTCCGCCGCAAATCCGTCAGCTCACCCGACGGAGAACCGGGAAGCTGCCAAGAGTAGGGCATTTGCGCCGCATCCTGGCTGACATCGACGCCGAGCTTGAGCAACTTGCCATGGATGTTGCTGACATTGCCAACGCCGCGCTTTGCTTTGCGCAGAGAAACGACTGTCATGTCAAGGGAGGGCGCCAATCGGCAAACTCGAGGTACTCAATGTCGAGAGTCACATGCGGCCGTGGGTCGGTAGCGTCGATATTTCACTCTTTATCAATCGTCAGGACTACTCATCGGCGATCGGCCCTGAGCAGCGTCCTCCGTGTTGCCGATCTCGGTTGAGATGGTCCGGTCCAGCTTGAAAGGAGAATTCGATGAATGCGAGCTTCTTTCGCCAAGCATCGAAGTTGGTAGGTGCGGTCGTGATCTGCATCGGCCTCACTAATCTTTCACTGAGCGTCGTTAGCGCCCAAGAGGCCACAACGGCTGCACCGCAAGTAGTGCTGGCCGAAACGTACAACGCCGTAACCAGGATCTATTTCACGAACATCGCGGTGCACAAGGGCTCACACAAACCAGGTCTCGTCGAACGACGATTTCAGGCCGACGTTAAATACTGGCTCATGGACGCCAAGTATTACGATCAAGGTGAACTTAGCATTGGCAACCCGCCTCTGGTCGAGCTGGTGCGTGAGTTGGGCAGCAAAAGTCGACCAGAAAATGCTCCGACGACCCTATCGGCAATGGCGTATGAAATGGCGCGCGGCGTGCTCCAGCGGTATCCTATAATCCAAAAGATCGAGATCCGTTTGGTCCACTTCTCCAAAGGTTTGCAGATCAAAGACGAAGCGGAAGATAACCACGTGGTGAATCTCGTCTTGCAGCGCTGAGTCGAGAAAGAAGACGTCGCACGAATCGAGATCGTGCGAGCCAGAGTCCAACCGCTGGCGCACCCGCCAAACGGAACGCCAGCTTTCGGACCTTGTCGCCGCCACGCCTGGTCCCGTCATCGTCGCTTCCCTTGTGGGATTTGCAAAGCACGGTTCTCGGAACCTGACCTCGGCGACGATTCCGGCGGGTCTTCGTCTCCCGAGCGACCGACCGTGCGGCATCAATCCAGCAAGTGGCTGACCATCCCGTCAGCGAGCTTGGGTTCGAACCAGGTCGATTTCGGCGGCATGATCGCGCCGGCGTCGGCGACCGCCATCAGGTCGCTCATCTGCGTCGGATAGAGCGCGAATGCGACGGCCATCCCGCCTGAAGAAACGAGCCGCTCCAGTTCGCCGAGGCCGCGGCCGCCGCCGACGAAGTCGATGCGTTTGTCGCGACGCGGGTCGGAAATGCCGAAAACAGGCTCCAGGACGTTTTTGGCAAGCAGCGTGACCGGCAGGCGCGCGACCGGGTCGCCGCTTTGCCCACGCTCGGCCCCGAACTCAGGCCGCAGCGCGAGTCGATACCAGCGTCCGCCGAGAACCATGCCGACCTCGCCCGCGCACGCTGGACGCACCGGCTGATCGGTCGGCTCGACGGCGTAACGGCGTCCAATGTCTCTCAAGACCTCTTCGTGGCTAAGTCCGTTCAAATCGCGCAGCACGCGATTGTAATCGAGAATCACCATTTGTTGCTGCGGCAACAGCACCGCGAGAAAATAGCCGTCCCTCTGGCCGCGCGCTTGGGCCACGCGCAAGGCCGCGGCCGAGCGGTGGTGGCCATCGGCGATATAGAGTGCGGGCAGACGATCGACGGCGCGTGTAACCGCCGCGATTGTCACGTCGTCGTCAATCACCCAGAGCTGGTGGCGTATGCCGTCGTCGACGCTGACGTCGACCGCGGGATTTTCCGCGATGGCGCGCGCAAGCAAGGTGTCGATCCCTGGCGATGCCGGATAGGCCAGCATGACCGGGCCGGTTTGTGCGTCGACCGCCTGGATCTGGCGCACGCGGTCGTCTTCCTTCGCCGGCGTTGTCAGCTCGTGCTTGCGGATGCGGTTCTCGGCATAAGCCGCAATCGATGCGACCGCCGCAAGGCCAGTCTCGTTGCGACCGCGCCAAGTCAGACGATAGGCATAGTAGCAAGGGTTGTCATCGCGCACGAGTACGCCGGCGGTGATCATGCGCCGAAAATTCTCGCCGGCCTTGGCGTAGACCGCGCCGTCATAGGGATCAATCGCCGGATCAAGATCGATCTCAGCCTTGGAGACATGCAGAAAGCTCCATGGCTTCCCCTTTACGCGATCGCGCGCTTCCACGCTCGAAAGCACATCATAGGGCGGCGCAAGAACGTCCGCCGCGCGCCCGGGCGCCGGCCGCAATGCGCGAAAGGGCTTAATCAGGGTCATTGGGATCTCTTTCGTGAGAATCTAACCGTCATTCGCCGCATGGATGGCGTTTGCCGCGCGATCCTGCGCCAACCCGAAGAGGTCGTTCATCGGGATGATTGTCAACCGATTCGCGCGTTAAGGTCCGCCGCTTGGGGTTCCGCTAGGGAAACGGGGGCCGAGCCGTTGGCAGATGCGCAGCAGGCTCTTTTCGGCAGGAATTTTTCATGCCGCTCCTTTCCGGATAGCAGGCCCGGCGTCGTTGGCGGGACGCGTCTCGAGCACTTGCCATTTTTGACGTGGATCAACGATTGCATCGCCTACGATTTCAATCCCGCGCTCGTCAAGGTGAGTCGCGCCGCCGCCCGATCAGCTTTCCCCGTCCGTCCGGCGGGAAGCGCGTCGACAAAATGGAATACGTCGGGAGTTTTGAACCGTTCGAGCCGTTCTTTCGACCAAGCTCTTAAATCGCTCTCACTCAAGTCCGGCTTCCGCGGAACAACCATGACGTGCAGGCTTTCACCAAGCCTCTCGTCGGGCATTCCGAACGCGAGGACAGCCACCACACTTTCGTGCTGAGCAAAGAGATTTTCGATTTCCAGGGGAGCGATTTTGTTGCCGCCTCGGGAGACAACGTCCTTCGACCGCCCGACGAGTTGAACGTAACCGCTTTCCAGAACTTTCACGAGGTCGCCGGTCCTGAAATAGCCACTCTCGAAGGCCGTAACCGTCAGCGCCGTATCATCGAGGTAGCCCAGCATCACGGCAGGCGTACAAATCTGCAATTCACCCACGCCTGCCGGGAGACCAAGGTTTGGTGATTCAGCAATGCGAAAAGAGACGCCTTCGGTCGGCCGGCCAATGGTGCCGAGCGCAGCCGGCTGATCTTCCGGCGTTACACAGAAGTCACAAGATCCCGTTTCCGTGAGCCCGAATAGGTCGAATGGACTCGCATGCGGGAAGATCGACGCAAGTCTTGCGGCAAGGGCGGGGCTGAAAGGTTCACCGCCAGTGAGGATCTTTCGCACCTGCGTAGCACGGATCGACGCGTCGGCACACAGCGTCCTCAGCAACGTCGGCACGGCAGCCAGCATCGTCATCTCGCCAGCATAAGAATTCATGGTTTCCGCCGAGAACTTTGGCGTCAGCAGAAGGCGCGAGCCGGACATCAAACTGAGAAGGCTGACCCAGATTCCAAATATGAACGTGAGCGGCAGCGGAACAACTACGACGTCGTGCTCGGTGAATTGCAAAAGGCGCGCGAGGACCTGAAGTTTCCATGCTAACCCCTCGTGGCCGAGAACGACGCCTTTCGGCTGGCCGGTACTGCCCGAGGTGAAGACAATGAGTGCCGCACGATCCAGGAGAGTTCTCGCGGGCGGCGGCGCAACGCCGATCTGTTCGAGTTTCCCAGCGCGGACCGCAAAGCGCGCACTTACGCGAGTTATCAGGGTCCGCACCGTTTGGTCCGGCGTCGTGGTGTGGATCGGCACTGCAACGCAGTCTGCAAGCCATAGACCGAGAAAGCCGATAAGATCGTGCGGTTTGTTTGAGATAAACAGAGCGACGGGCTCGCTGACAATCACACACGCACCACGCAGCGCTGCAGCAAGCTCACAAGCAGCTGCAATCAGGTCGGAAGATGCGAACGCCTCTCCGCCAAGCTCGCCCGCGCTTCCGCGGAAGGAGCGAAGAGCTGCGATAACAGAGTGTCCAAGGTTGGTGCCGCTCATTGTCCACCTGGTATTCTAGCGGAACCGGGCGTCGCGCCACGCGAGAGCCGCCCTAAGCCCCTCGGCTCTCGCGACATCCATGAATGCAACTTTGTCTGGCGAACCCACGCCTTCAATTTCGAGGTCGATTGCGAGAGCAGCTTCCAAGGCATCGACCAAGCCCTGACGTTCGAGCGATTGATTAATGGCCTGCTTCGTCCGCTTGACTAGGTCAGGATCAATCGCAGAGATATGGCGGGCGATAGCCGCCGCCTTCGCCTCGAGAGTCTCGTCGGGGACGATACGGTTGACGATCCCCAATTGCCGTGCGCGCTCTACAGACAAACGATCTTCCCCCAGTAGGATGATCTCTTTGGCGATCTTCGGCCCAACGAGCCAGGGCAGCAGCATAACGACGATGCCAGCACCAAACTTGAGCTCGGGCTCACCAAAGAAGGCGGTTTCGCTAGCAATGGTTATATCGCAGGCGAGGCTCAATTCGAAAGCGCCCGCAAGGCAGGGGCCTCGAACAGCTGCAATCGTTGGCTTTGGGCAATGCCAAAAGCGCATAACGGCATCGAAATCCTTGCGCAAAATTGGCTTCCATTGGTCAAAGCCGGTCGGGCGGCGCTCCATCTGTTCTTTCAAATCGAACCCAGATGAAAACGCAGCGCCTGCGCCCATGATGACGACAGCGCGCACCTCCTCATCGGCTTCCGCGAGATCCATCGCCCGACTAATCTCTTCAAGCATTCGACTGTTCAAGGCGTTGGCGCGTGCGGGTCGAGATAGAGTCAAATGCGCGATGGAATGTTCCACGCGATAGGCGATCGCCTCGAATTCCATTGTTGTCTCCCACGAGTTTCTGACCCACAAGTGTTGTTAGTCACAATCGCGCGCGAACCGCATGTCTGTCAGTGATGGCGACTCAAATTTTGAGTTGGGCAACGCTCAAAAAAAGTCTGGCGGCCCCCCGAAGCGCCGCGACTTATTCGATTTGCGAGGCTGCCAAGGGCACTGAGGATGTCATCACGTCAACCGACCCCTACCAACAGTATCACAACGAAGTCGGTACGCACCTATCGCTGAAGAACGACGCACCGATTCCGCTTGGTGCCCAGAGCCGGGTGCGGCGCCCGCCAATCTTAGGGGGACTACATCACGGATACGTTCGACATTGCGTATCGACAAAGACGGCAGGATGATACTATCCTGTCGCCAGCAAGTTTGCTCATTCCATCCTTTGTCTTGCTTGGGGCCGCGAGCCACTGATGAAAAAGGGGCAGCTAGCTCTTTCTCTTCCCTTCTTCGCCAGCAGCAGATGCTTTTAAAGGCGTTAAATGGTGCTGACATATGTAGAACGATATTTTCCAGTGCCTTCGGAGAGAGGGGTAGATTCACCACAAAGAGTTGCGTCAGCTTTTCGAATAAAGCACATGCCGCTATGATGCAAGTTGCGGAGAGAATCTTGAGATATCCCAACCGCCCACTGCCGCCCGGAAAGAGCGAGGCTGATGCGAATCTCCGGACTTGCCACACAATCGCGGAAGCGGCTTGCCGACAAGCGTCTTGTCGACACGTCGATCGTACAACGCATGCCGGATGAGGCGATTATCGATGCCTACATTGCGTGTGCCGACTGCGGGAAACGGCAGGTCGATGACGCTGCTGTGTTGGCGCGCATCGTTGAGGAGGCTGATAGCGCTGAGACATTCCTCGATCTTGTCAAGGCGCACTCGCATCCCAAACATTAAATCTATATTCGGAAGAGGGGGCGCGGGGCGGGGGTCCTTATGTCGTACGACCTCTTGGGCGGACTGCATCATCGATATGTTCGAGTTTGAATTTCCCACAGGAACACGCATAAAGTGTCTTGAATTCGAAGAAAGAGACGCGCGGGAAGCGTAGGATCTTAGGCTTGCCCTGAACGGCTTAGCAACGTATCGCGCTTCTTAAGGAGCTCGTCGAGCTTGGCTTGCAGATCCGCGATGCGATCCGCGGTGAGCTCTTCGTCCGCCGCACCTGAATAGGCTGCCGCCTGTTCTACGAGGTCGTTGAGGTTTTCGCGGATTAGGGCGATGCGAATTTCGAGTTCGCTAAGAGTTTCGTTGTCGTTCATTTCTCCTCCGTGACGTCCTCCGCTTTTTCCATCACCTCTACACGGGCAAAAGATGCTCGGCGAGGACCGGCTCCGTCATCGCTGCCAAGACAACCGATGGAGCGCCCGTGAAACGCTTGAGCCGATCCGTCATTGCCCATGATCAGCTTAGCACCCCGGGAGCCGTCGAGGAACTGAGTTTTGTCAGCTGGTTGGTCGGGGAAGTCTTGTTCGTCATCTGGGTCGGCAACCATTGAAGACGCTACGGTCGCCCTGGGACGCGCTGCCGGCTTGCCAGCTGGTTGCGGGCTCGAAGCATAAGGCCTCTGTGATCCATCCGTCCAGTATCCCGGTGTCTACCGGAAATCCCAAACCGCTGACGTCCCCTGCGAATCGGTTCCCACTAAGCCCGATGGGGAAAAGGAGCGCCGGGTGAACCCGAGGAAGCGGGGATTGACATAAGCGTAAAGGGCGCCCTCCGTTTCGCGGAGGGAACCGGGCGGCGAGGAACGGCCGAGGAGGAAGCGGCGGTCGCCGAGGGGCGAGCGCAAGCGGCACGGGGCCAGTTCGCGTCCGCGCCTTCTTGGCCAAGTTGGCCTATGGTTCTCCACACGCTCCGCGCGCTTAATGATCTCTACCAAATTGAGAATTATCTCGAGCCGCTGAATCCAGTGGTACTGACGAACGATTGGCACCTAATACGCACTCGCTGGCGTCATCATTCCTGTAGCTGGGAATGTCGGAAAATTTTGAAAAATAACGCGCGGAGCGGTTGATCAGATCAATCCGCCGAGACCGCCTTGATCACGTCGTGATTTTTGGAGAGCTGGAGGGCAGCATCTCCGTCATCTGCTCTGCTATACGCGCCACCCGGCGATTTGCCTTCCTAGCCATGCAATCGAGGCATCCTCGCCGATCGCTGAGCCAGATACCAAGCGTGGTAAGCGTTGTGCGAACTTCATGCCAAAGCCGGAGGACCGTCCGTAATAATCCCTCCGAAAACATACGGTGCTCACCTCGAAACAGTAGGCTGACGGTGTGCTCTCTCTGGGTCCCGCTGTCATCAGCCAGCATCATCGCAAAAAGCCGCGCCAAAGATAGGCGAGATTTCTCTAGATCCCTTCATGCTTGATCAAGACGGCCATGATACATTCCCGTCCTAGAAGGAAAACGATATGAGTTTGCTACGACGCTTCTTGCGAGACGAATCTGGTGCCACCGCCATTGAATATGGGCTGATCGCGGCCTGTATCGCGCTTGCGATCATAGCTTCGGTGAAGGGTGTCAGCAACAATCTCAAATCAACATTTAACAATGTGTCGGCCAATTTGCGCTGATCCAGGGCGAGCACGGTGCGAACTGACGTCGACCTGCTCCAACATTGCCGTCGGGAGGACCTAGTATTCGAGTTGGCTTGCGCTGAGAACCGCGCCCTCGACCGTTAAGATGGCAGCGCTCGAACTGGGTGCTGCAATTGACGTACCTGTTACCAAATTCACCAAGGCGCCTGGGGCTCAGAGTTGAGCGCTGAGTGGGTTTCGCCTCCTATGGTCGACTCATGGTTGGCGAGCTAAGACGTGGCCGGGATGCCGCGCCAAGTGTTTTTCGGGCCGTGCCTGAGGAAAACCAACGTAGCGTCAGAGCTCATATCATTTTGGGGACTGGCGGACGTTATTACTACTTGCTCTGTGGTAATCATTCTGGGAATTATTGTGTAGTGGCGCTGATGTCATCGTGTGATAAGACGTAGAGTGCCTGTCAGGCGAATGTTGACCTATACCAACAGCAGACGAGCGTTCGTGTTGTTTGCTGTACGTTGTTGAATTATATTTAGTTCTAATAGATGAGTATGCCGTATTATCTTGTTGTGGTCGTTGTTTTAGTATTTCTATTTCTTCACGTCGTGTAATCGCGTCAAGATGACGTTGGGACGCTTCATTGCTTTGTCGGTCCAATTGTTCGAGCTCATCTATGTAACTTGATTCTGTAACCACTGGATCTGCGAGCACATCTGACGATCCAATCGAGTTTGCTACCTCTTCACTCGTTTGGCCGTAGCATATTGCGGTGGTTGCAAGTAGCAGTAGCAGTGTTAACCGTTTCATTAGTCTGTTCTCCTTCTTATTTGGCGATGACCAAGTCGTTTGTTCGTTTCAACCACACGCGTCAATCGTACGATCGCGCTTCGGAGAAGCTCAACCTGACTGGTATCGGCAGGACGGCGAAGCACGAGCCGACGACGACATTTCCAAGACGCTACCCAAACACGGCATCGCTGTGACGCGCCAGGGAATTGGCGCTCCTGTCCGGCCATGGCTATGTCTATCGGACGGTTCCGAAGACCAATTGACGCCCATGAAGGCGTGCCGTTCTCATTTGGCCGGAAAGCAGGGCAAACTAACCACGGACATTAGCAGCGGCACCGCGGTTCTCATCCGGTCTCGACAGCGCCTCTTCGCCCAGATTGATTCCTCATGTAGCGCGCTCGCCTTCGGTCAAGGGGTAGCTTCAGCCGCATGAGGTCAAGGCGTTCGAACATCAGGTCGGCAGCTTCGCCATCTCCCAGGACAGCAGAGTCTTATTCAATTTTCCGCGATGGACCGAGGACTCGGCTTTGCCCGTAGCCCACGCCAAGGGCGACCTCGAGGATCGCTCCCGTTCCGGACTTTGGGCTGCCAAAGCATCCGCGAGTGGTGAGTTCGAATCGTCAGACGAGACACCGTCGGTCTCGACGCCAAGATATGATACAAGATATGATATTAGGTGCGGGGAGGGATGGGCATGCTACGTCAATTATTGGTTGGCGCTGCCGTTAGTACTTGCAATATCGCCATCCACGCGCTGATCATGACGGTGGTCGTGAGGGTAACGCAAGCGGCGGGCTCTAAGAATGTGTGGCACCCATGGCTGCTGTTGACCTTCGTCATGATCGCGGTCGTCTCGATCTTGATGATCGCACATACGTCCGAGGTCATCGTCTGGTCGCTAGCCTACGCGACCATCAACGCGGCACCAGTCGGAGCCGACCTCGTGTACTTCGCATTCGTGAACTACACGACGCTCGGTTACGGAGACGTAATCCCGGTCGAACTCTGGCGACTGCTTGGGCCAATAACGGCGATGAACGGTGTACTGTTGTTTGGTTGGTCGACAGCTGTCATTTTTGAGGTGCTTCGGAGAGCATTACTGCGCACTGACATGCTCCGCTGAAACGTGGGCGATACCGATCGCGTCCTACTTATTGGCAGCGACCAACATCTCGGCAACATATTCCCAATTGACGAGGTGATCGACGAACGCCTTCAAGTAGTCGGGACGGCGGTTGCGATAATCAATGTAGTAGCTGTGCTCCCAGACGTCGCAACCGAGAATTGGTCTTGCACCGTGGACCAGCGGGTTTTCGCCGTTCGCGGTCTTCGTCACCTCAAGCCTACCGTATTTGAGCACGAGCCAGCACCAACCAGACCCAAACTGGGTTGTCCCGGCTTGAACGAAGCCTTCCTTCATCTTCGCCAAGGAACCGAGATCTTTAATAATCTGCTTTTCGAGGAAACCGGGCATTTTGTCGCCGCCGCCGCCCGGTTTCATCCATTTCCAGAAGTGAATGTGGTTGTAATGTTGCGCTACGTTGTTGAAAAGGCTTGGATTGCCGAAGAACGAGCTCTTGACCACTTCTTCGATCGGTCTTCCATCGAA
>Ga0126379_10002416_pt1 | contig 11882 bp, 8 predicted proteins | sample PanSoiMetPlot_24_FD_92640 | JGI IMG/M metagenome (GOLD analysis project Ga0126379, IMG submission 92640) | Tropical forest soil microbial communities from Panama - MetaG Plot_24 | ecosystem: Environmental > Terrestrial > Soil > Tropical forest > Bulk soil | place: Panama | collected 2016-02-17
CCTTCCGCGTACGCCTGCATGATTCCGTACTCGATTCCGTTGTGCACCATCTTGACGAAATGCCCCGCGCCCGAGGGCCCACAGTGGATGTATCCTTCCTCGGACGTGCCCCCGAGTTTCTCGCGTCCCGCAGTGCGCGGTATATCACCCCTGCCGGGAGCGAGCGTCTTGAAGATCGGATCCAGCCTCTGCACGGCTTCTTTCGGACCGCCAATCATCATGCAGTAGCCACGATCGATTCCCCACACTCCCCCGCTGGTCCCGACGTCGATGTATTGGATGCCTTTACCCTGGAGCTGTTTGGAGCGCCGAACGTCGTCTTTGAAGTACGAGTTGCCGCCGTCGATAATTGCGTCGCCGGCCTGCATGGACTGCGCGAGTTTCTGGACCGTCGCTTCCGTTGGCCCGCCAGCAGGAACCATAATCCACAGCGCACGTGGAGGCGTGAGCTTGTTGACCAGATCTTCCAGCGACGATGATCCCGTTGCGCCTTCGCCGCCAAGTTGCTTGACAGTCTCCGGGCTCAAATCGGAAACGACCAGCGAATGCCCGCCGCGCATGAGTCGCCGCGTCATGTTCGCGCCCATGCGTCCCAATCCCACCATTCCTAGTTGCATGCTTTCTCCTTACGTCGTAGCTCAATTCCGGATGGGGATGACCCACTTCTCGCCCGATGTTGCGAGAAGTGGGATACCACGTAGGTGGTCCACGCTGACGCTAGAAAGCTTTTTGCATCCGCTGCCGCACCCTCGGCCCGAGACTCCGGCAGAGACGGCTTCCGTCAGCTCACGGGCTATCCTTTTTGAGCAGTACTTCCCTCAACCGCAGCCAGCAGCTTGTCGAAAGCGTCGGAGAACAACTTCACCCCATCCACCGTCAGTTTGTCGGTGACCTCTTTCATCGAGATTCCGGCCTTCGCCAGATCGTCCATCGTCTTCTGCGCGCCCGGAATGTCTTCTGTAAGGCTATTGCGGAGCTTGCCATGTTCGCGGAACGCATCGATGGTGGCCGGAGGCATGGTGTTGACAGTGTCAGGTCCTATCAACTCTTCGACATAAACGACATCCCGGTAATTGGGGTTCTTGGTACTGGTGCTCGCCCACAAAACGCGCTGCGTCTGCGCGCCCTTGGCGGCGAGTTTCTCCCAACGTGGTCCGCTAAAAATTCCCTGATACTTCTGGTAAGTCAGTTTTCCGTTCGCGATCGCAACTTTGCCCAAGAGGCTCTGCACCAACGCCTGCTGATTGGCATCAGAAGTGTTTTTGAGTTTCTCGTTCAGCAGCGAGTCAATGAGAGTATCGATACGACTGATGAAGAAGCTGGCTACACCAGCCATCTTCTTCACATTCCCTCCGCGCCCCGCAAGATCCTCCAGTCCAGCAACATACTGCTCCGCGACCTTCTCGTAGACACCCTGCGCAAACAACAAGGTCACGTTGATATTGATGCCTTCGCCGATCGCCTGCCGGATCGCAGGAATTCCCGCCGCCGTTCCCGGAATCTTGATCATGACATTCTCGCGCTGCACGGTCTTCCACAGCCGGCGCGCTTCATCCAGCGTCTCCTGCGTCTGATTCGCCAGATACGGCGAGACTTCCAGGCTTACGTATCCATCGTGGTAATTCGATCCCTCGTACACCCCGCGCAGCGAGTCTGCCGCATCACGAATGTCGCGGATCGCAATCTGCTCGAATTTCGCCGTGGCAGAAATGTTCTGCGAAGCCAGCGAATGCAGAATGTCGTCGTACAGTGAGCTGTCTGCGATCGCCTTCTCAAAGATGGCCGGGTTCGAGGTCATTCCCCGGAGACCATCGTCCTCAATCATTGTCTTCAGCTTGCCGGTGGTAAACAGGTCGCGCCGAATGTAGTCGAGCCACATTGACTGCCCGTAATTCAGCAGCTCTTTTAACGGATTCTTGGTAGCCTTCGAATTTTCCAGAACTCCCGTAGGTTGCATGAAACCTCCATATTCAGTTGGATGAAAGACCGCAAACGAGCGACGCAACCGAACTTTCTGCCGAACCAACTACCTGCCCGCGATTGCGGCGCGCGCTTCCTCGACGACGTGGTCGACCGTGAACCCAAAATACTTCAGCAAGTCTTTTAACGGGGCCGAAGCTCCAAATCGGTGCATGCCGATATTCCGCCCCTTGCTGCCGGTGTAGCGCTCCCAGCCAAACGTGGCGGCCATCTCCACCGAAACTCGCGCGGCGACATCGGAGGGCAGAACGCTCTCCTTATAAGCAGCGTCCTGCTGATCGAATACCTCCGACGATGGCATGCTGACAACCCGCGCTTGGATGCCTTCAGCCTTCAACTTCTCGTAAGCATCAACACAGAGCGAGAGCTCGCTCCCGGTAGCGATCAGAATCACCTGCGGCTTTCCGCCTTCCGCGTCTGCCAAAACATACGCCCCTTTCGCCACTCCGGAAGCGGGGGCATATTTCGTTCGATCCAGCGTCGGCATATTTTGCCGCGACAGAACCAGCGCCACCGGCGTGTGTTTCTGCTTGGCAATGATCTTCCAGGCTTCGGTGACTTCGTTCGCGTCGCCTGGCCGCAGCACAATGAGGTTCGGCATCGCTCGCAAGGACGCCAGTTGCTCAATCGGTTGATGCGTTGGCCCGTCCTCACCCAGCCCGATGGAATCGTGAGTGAACACGAAAATGCAAGGAAGCTGTCCCAATGCTGCCAGCCGGATGCTGGCGCGCATGTAGTCGCTAAAATTGAAGAACGTTGCGCCGAACGCTCGCAGACCGGAGATTGTCATGCCATTCACCGCGGCGCCCATCGCATGCTCGCGCACGCCAAAGTGAAAATTCCGCCCCGCGTAATTGGTCGCGCTGAATTCGCCTGCTCCCTCGAACTTGAGGGTCGTCTTGTTCGAAGTTGCCAGATCGGCCGCTCCGCCAACCATCCACGGAATGTTCTGCGCCACGGCATTCAGCACTTTCCCGGAGCTCTCGCGGGTGGCGACGCCTTTCGCATCCGCCGGGAACGTGGGCAGATTCTTGTCCCATCCTGAAGGCAGTTCGTGGTGCTGAATCATGCTGAGCTGCTGAGCCAGTTCCGGATACTTCTGCGAATAGTCGGCAAATGTCTTGGACCACTTCCCTCGGAGTTCGGCTCCGCGTCTGCCGACCACCTCCCGGAAGTGCTCCTGCACCCCATCCGGCACATAGAACCTCTTATCCTCCGGCCAACCGTAAAAACGTTTGACGAGTTTGACTTCCTCTTCTCCCAGCGGTTCGCCGTGTGCCGCATTCGTGTCTTGTTTGTGCGGCGATCCATACCCAATGTGGCTGTCAACAATGATCAGCGTTGGACGGTCGGTCGTCTTGTGGAAGATTTCATACGCACGCGACAGCATCTGCAGATCATTCGCATCCACCACACGCGTTACGTTCCATCCGTAGCCGACAAACCGCGTGGCTACGTCTTCGCTGAATGACCAGTCTGCCGGTCCGTCAAGCGTGATCGAATTGTGGTCATACATCCAGCAAAGATTCGAAAGCTTCAGATGGCTGGCGAGCGAAGCCGCCTCCCCTCCAACACCTTCCATCAGGTCACCGTCGGAGCACATCGTGTAGATGTTGAAATCGAAAATGTCGTAGCCCGGTCGATTGAACCTCGCGGCGAGCCATTTACTCGCGATCGCCATGCCAACGCTGTTGCCCACACCCTGCCCCAGTGGGCCGGTAGTAGTCTCAACTCCGCTGGTGATGTGCGACTCGGGGTGTCCCGGCGTCCGGCTCCCCAGTTGCCGGAACTTTTTGATTTGATCCATCGTTACCGCGAGTTCGTTGGTAACGTGTCCCTGATCGTCGACCTGCCGCACTTCCGCCAGATACAGCAGGGCGTATAGAAGCATGGAGGCATGCCCGTTCGACAGCACGAAACGGTCGCGATTCAACCATGTGGGATCGGCGGGATCGTAGCGCAGAAACTTCTCCCACAAGCAATAGGCAACCGGCGCCAACCCCATCGGTGCTCCGGGATGTCCGGAGTTCGCCTGTTGCACCGCATCGATGGCCAGGGTTCGGATGGTGTTAATACATAGCGTATCCAGCTGCTGACCTGTTGCTAGAACCTGTTCCGTGGCAACCATGCGACTTCGTCCCTCCAGTTGAACCCAATTGTCCAGTTGACCCGCTAACCGATTAGAGATCCAGGGCAGAGAAAGGGTTCAGTATGCAGAAAGTGTATCAATTTCCGCGAAGGGATGGATTGCACCCAAATGAAAACTACTAAGGGAAGAGAGCAGGGCTTACCGAATCATCTGAAGGTAGCTGTTTTCGCTCTGGGAAGAGCGGGTTGTCTCCTGCACAAACTTCAGGAACTGGCGTAAATTATCGCGCTCTTCAGAGGACATGCCGTCAAATCGAATGCGCAATCCGTTCGTGCCCGCGGTGCGGGTAACAATGCCCACGAGCGCAAAACCTTTAACCCAGATCTTGCCGTTCGGCACCCACAGCCCGATCTCCACTTTAGCCCCTGGCTTTACCGGGCGGGCTGTTTCGACCAGGCATCCGCCGGCGCTGGTGTTCGAGAGGTTACCCCAGATCGAGTTCGCCGAGTCATCGACTCGCAATTCCACCGCGACGAAACACTTGATGCGGGGATGCCGCCGACGATCGCTGCTCCAGTTGGGACTGAAGAGGTCAGGTTCAAAGGGCGGTGTTGAGGAACGCGGCGTCGGAACTGGCCGGGGAGCCTCTTTCTCAGGCGGGGCGGGTTTTAATCCATTCTTCGAAGCTTCCGCCTTGATCTCGCGCATGGCGGTCAGCAAGGCTTGTTCCCGCTTTTCCGGCGGTGCTTCCCGATAGGCCTGTAGCAGTTTGCCTACTTGGCGTACAAGATCTGGATCCGACAGTATGTGCGTCCAATCAGTTCCCGTTGCCATGCTCATGCAAATGCCGATCTCTCGTTTGCTAACGTATTGTCTTTCTGTAGCATGGGCTGTGAGTCACCTTGCTTCAAGATGACCTAAGTCACGAGCGCACGCAGGTGACCTGAGGTTACTGGCCTTCGAAAGCAAGCTGCACGACTTCGGTGGTCTCGCCCTGGGCTGGCTCAAACTTCCATTTGGCTACGGCGTCCTGTGCTGATTCGACTAGTACCGGATTGCCTCCGAGCACACGCGTTGACTTCACCGTTCCGTTGGGGCGTACGATGGCTTCGATGCGCACTACTCCGTGGATATGCATCTTTTTGGCCAGGTCCGGGTAGGCGGGCGCAACGCGCGTGGCAATCTTCCTCTCGGAACTGGAAGCTACAGTCGTATTCTGTGTATGCGCTAGGTTCGACGAAAAGGCGAGCATGCCGGCCAGAACTAGAACACCACTGCGCATGAGTCCGACTCCTTACGTGGTTGAGATTAGCCACACATCGTGGTTACGGGCAGAGTACTGAAGGCATGGCACCTCAGGGTTGAGTACCCGCTTTCACTTCCTGAGAAAGAAGCTTCTAGAACGCCGATTTCGCTTGCATCGCAAGTCTGCGCAAACGAATCAAAGCTAACGAGTTATGCTATAGACGGAAAGGAAGATTCAGCCCGGACGCGGGCGTCTGAACGTTCCCCATATCAAGAATGCGAAGCTCATTGAAAGTCCCTTCTCTCGTAGTTCTTGGTTTCATAACGCAGTTCGTTATCTCGCCTGCGCTGGTATCGCAAACCGGCGGCGCGCCATCGATTTCCCTGCCGGGTTCTCAAAGCCCGTTTCAGGGCAGTGCGCCCGAGGGTACTGCCACGCCGCAAGTCCTTCAGATCGATTTCAAAGAAGCTATTGAGCGTGGTCTTCGCAACAACTTGGGACTGTTGCTGGCCAGCGATCAAACCGAGGCCTCACGCGGCCAGCGTTGGCAGGCGCTTGCGGAGTTGCTGCCGAATGTTTCGATCCGGGGTGAAGAGGCGCTGCAGACGTTAAGCCTGACGGCGCTGGGGTTCCGAGGCAACCTTTTTCCTGTCCCCGTACCCCGCGTCCTCGGGCCGTTCAACTACTTTGACTTGCGTGCCAACGCGTCACAGACAGTGTTTAACTACCGATCACTGGAAAAGGAGCGAGCTGCCTCGGAAAATCTAAAAGCGGCGCAGCTGAGTTTGAAAGATGCGCGGGAAGTCGTTGTGCTCGCAATCGGGAACGCCTACTTGCAGGCGATCGCGGCAGCGGCCCGCGTCGATACCGCTCAGGCCCAGGTCACGAGCGCTCAGGCGCTGAATCAACAGGCTATCGATCAGCAAAAAGCGGGTCTCACGCCTGCCATTGACGCGCTGCGTTCCCAGGTCCAACTGCAAACTCGGCAACAACAGCTCATCGTTGCCCGCAACGAGTTGGCTAAGACAGTTTTGAGTTTTGCTCGTATCGTTGGCCTGCCACCCGGACAGCAGTTTTTGCTAACGGAGAAGGCTCCGTTTCAGGCGTTGACGCCACAGCCAGTGGAAATGTACCTGCAGCGTGCCTACACCGGCCGCGCCGACTATCAGGCAGCCCAGTCGCAGGTGCAAAGCGCGGAATTGAGCCGCAAGGCCGCGGTGGCCGGCCACTATCCCTCCGTCGACATCAGTGCGAACGTAGGCGATATCGGGGTGAATCCGGGGCAATCAAATGGCACCTGGCAGGTCATCGGCGGCATCAATATCCCAGTTTTTGCCGGCAATCGCGTCCATGGCGATGTCCTTCAGGCGGACGCGCAGCTGAAACAGGCCCGCCAACAGCTCGGCGATCTACGTGGGCGCATCGACTACGAGGTCCGTTCCGCCCTGCTAGACCTCAACGCCGCCGCTGATCAGGTTGCGGTCGCGCGCAGTTCCGTCGATCTTGCCGAGCAAGCTCTAACCCAGTCACAGGACCGCTTCACCGCCGGAGTGACGGATAATCTGGAAGTTGTGCAAGCCCAGGAGTCCGTTGCTGCCGCGCACGAGAGTTATATTCAAAGTCTTTATGCTCATAATCTCGCGAAAGTCGAACTTGCCTACGCCATAGGCGATGCCGAACAAGGCGTGCGGCGATATCTGAAAGGCACTCAATAACGTATGGAGCAATCGACGCAGGCTGCGCCTCCTACAGCGAAACCGGGGGTAGCTGACAAACCGGAATCCACTAACAAGCCGCTACCCTCGACTGAAAGGGATTTCCACACGCGGCCGTCGCACACCCAGAGTCCGGGCTTTCGCATTGCTGTTCTTATTGCACTCGTCGTGCTTGTGGTCGTCGGGTTCTTTGTGTACCGCTACTTCACCAGCTACGAGTCCACCGATGATGCTCAGGTTGATGGGCACATCAATTCCGTCAGTGGCCGGATTTCCGGACATGTCATCAAGCTCAACGTGCAGGACAACCAATATGTACAGGCGGGAACGGTGCTGGTTGAAATTGATCCCGCCGATTACCAGGTTGCGTACGACCGGGCGAAGGCCGACTATGCCGACGCTCAGGCGGCGGCGGTTGCCGCCGGAGTGACGGTCCCCATCACGTCGGTGAATACGAGCAGCCAGGTTTCTGCCAGCGAAGCGGATGTCGCGAGCGCACGCGCGGGTATCCAGGCGGCACAACAGCAACTTCAGGCGGCCAAGGCGCAGCTGCTGCAAGCCGAAGCCAACAATGTCAAAGCGCAGAACGATCTGACGCGCTACAAGCAACTGGTCGACAAGCAAGAGATTTCCCAGCAGCAGTTCGATCAAGCCACAGCCGCGGCTCAGGCGAGCGCCGCAGGCGTGGAAGCTGCACGAGCCACCGCAGACGCCGCCGAGCAGCAAGTCACTCAGGCCAAGGGCAAACTCGTTCAGGCGGAAGCCAATTGGCGATACGCGAATACCGCGCCAAAGCAGATGCAGATCTCCAAAGCAAGAGCCGACTCTGCGCTCGCTCAGGTTCAACGCAGCAAGGCCAGCCTCGACCAGGCCGAACTTAACCTGAGGTACACCAGAGTCGTGGCTCCGGTAAACGGCATTGTCAGTGATCGGACCGTCGAAGTCGGTCAGAATGTCGCTCCCGGTCAGGAGTTGATGAAGGTCATCAATCTCGACGACATCTGGATTACGGCGAACTTCAAAGAGACCCAGTTGCGCGACATGCGACCGGGCCAGCGAGTCACAATTGAGGTTGACGCCAACGGCCGCAAGTACAACGGCAAAGTCGACAGTGTCGCCGGCGCTAGCGGGGCGCGCTTCAGCCTGTTGCCTCCGGAGAATGCGACTGGAAATTACGTCAAGGTCGTACAGCGCGTCCCGGTGAAGATCATGCTGGATCCTGGTTCGAACAACGATCACGCGCTGCGTCCTGGCTTGTCGGTGACGCCTAAGGTCTGGATTCGCGAATGAGCGTTGCAGCGGCCACGCTGGACCGGCCTGATGCCTGGCGTCCGGCAGTCAATCCGTGGATCATCGCGCTTGCCGTCACGCTGGCGACGTTCATGGAAGTGCTCGATACTTCCATCGCGAACGTCTCGTTGCCTCATATTGCAGGCAGCCTTTCCGCCGGGCAGGATGAGAGCACGTGGGTGCTCACCTCCTATCTTGTATCCAATGCCATTGTTCTCCCTCTGAGCGGGTGGCTTTCGTCCATTGTCGGCCGCAAGAACTTCTACATGGGCTGCGTTACGCTGTTCACGATGAGTTCGTTCCTGTGTGGACTGGCGCCAAATCTTGGTGTTCTGATCCTGTGCCGCGTTCTTCAAGGTGTCGGGGGTGGAGGATTGCAACCGAGTGAGCAGGCCATACTGGCAGACACGTTTCCGCCCGCGAAGCGCGGCATGGCGTTTGCTATTTATGGGGTTGCGGTTGTTACAGCGCCCGCGATCGGTCCGACTCTCGGCGGGTGGATCACCGACAACTTCAGTTGGCGCTGGATCTTCTTCATTAACATCCCGGTGGGGATCCTTTCCCTATTATTGACTTCGCGGCTGATTCAGGATCCTCCGTACTTCCGGCGCCGCAGAATCGCTGAGACTCACATCGATTACATCGGTCTCAGTTTCGTGGCGCTTGGTCTGGGTACGTTGCAGGTCGTTCTCGATAAAGGCCAGCGCGATGACTGGTTTGAGTCGCAGTTCATTACCATCCTGACGATCATCAGCGTGGCATCGCTGCTCTTCGTGATCTTCTGGGAATGGAAACAGAAAGATCCCATCATCGACCTCCATTTATTCAGGGACCGAAACTTCAGCATCTCGAACCTGCTCATGTTCATGCTGGGCTTCGCGCTTTTGGGCAGCACCCTGCTCCTACCACTGTTCATGCAGACGATGCTGGGATACACCGCGCAGCAGTCGGGACTTGCCTTGATGCCAGGCGGCTTCGCGATCATGGCGCTGCTGCCACTGGTGGGGTTCCTGCTATCGCGCCATGCTCCGCGTTGGCTGCTCGTCTTCGGTCTGGTCGTGCTGTCGGCGTCCCTGTTCCACATGACCACCTTCAATCTGCAGATGGATTTCCGTACCACGGTCATTGCGCGACTTTTGCAGGCGGTCGGGATGGCATTTCTATTCGTTCCTATCAACACTGCCGCATATGCGTTCCTGCCGCGAGAGAAGAACAACGCAGCTTCAGGGCTGATGAATTTAGCCCGCAATATTGGCGGCAGCGTGGGAATTTCGGTCGTCACGACGATGCTCGATCGTCGGACGCAGGTACATCTCAATGATATGGCTCGAAACCTGAGTGCCGGAAATCCCGCCATGCGAGCCATGCTGACCGGGGCATCCAGGGCGATGCAAGCCCATGGCGCAAGCGCAACCGAGGCAACCCAGCAGGCTTATGCGCTGATCCAAGGTACAGTGCAGCGGCAGGCTACTATGCTGTCTTACATTGATTGTTTTTGGTTCCTTGGTGTGTCCATTCTATGTATGATTCCGGCGGTGTTTCTGATGAAGAAATCGAAACCCGGCGGAGGAATGGCGGTACACTAAAGATATGTTTCGCCTCATCACTATCGAGCGTGAGTTCGGTTGTGGTGCTGCTTCCATTGCCAAACAGCTAGCCGAACGCCTGGGCTGGAAACTCTGGGATAAGCGTCTCACGGAAGAAATCGCGCACATTGCACAGGTCGATCCCTCGGCCGTGAAGCGCTGTGACGAACGGATGGACAGCCGTTTGCATCGCTGGGCGAAGGTCTTCTGGCGGGGAAGCTACGAGCGCAGTTCTCAGCTGGGCAACCAGATTTTCGATACCGACCGATTTATGGCGATGATGCAGGACATCATGGACCGCATCGGACGCGAAGGGAATTCGGTGATCGTCGGACGCGGAGCACCTTTTTTTCTGCGGGAACATCCTGACGCCTTTCATGTCTTTCTCTATGCGCCAAGGACCGAGAAGATTCGCCGCACAGTTGCCGATGGACACTCGGCGGAAGAAGCCGAGGAAATGGTCGATACGGTCGATCGCGAGCGCATGGCGTACGTGAAACATTACTTCAATGCCGATTGGCCGACGCGGTCGCTTTATCACATGATGGTGAATACTGCAGTGGGGAATGAGTCGGTGGTCAATACTATTTTCGACACGATGAATCTGCTTGCGGGAAGCCCGAAGGCTACGGATTACGAGCGGCCGAATCCGCAACCGGCGACGCGCTGAGCTTCCAACGTATCGGCTGGAAGTGCACCGCAGCGGTTAAAACCGTGCACAAGTTGCTCGCTAATCGTAGTGCTTGAAAGCCCTGCGCCACCCGAAAGCCTGCTACTCGATTAACACAGCCGCTTCTCTATCAACACAGCGGCTGCGCCATCGAATACTGCTATTGCTTTGCAGCTTGCGGGCGCGTGGGGCGTTGCGGTGCCGGGCAACAATCTTCGGCGCAGACATCTTGCCGCGGACCTAACGATCCTAGTGCGCGGCGTTCTGCGCCTTCTGTTCTCTCCAGGATCAACTCTCGGATCATGGCGATGAATTTCGGATGTACTCCGACTGTTTTCGCGCGCGCCATCGGCTGCGAGAGTTCTTCGCACAGGTGTTTGGCTTCGATGTCTAGGTCATAGAGCACTTCCATGTGGTCGGAGATGAAGCTGATCGGCGCGAGCACGACTGCACTGGCGAGATTCTTCTCTTTTGATTCCCGCAGATAGTCGAGGATGTCGGGTTCGAGCCAAGGCTGTCCTGGGGCTCCGCTGCGACTTTGGTAAACGAGGGCATCGTTCTTGATGGCGAGCGCTGCGGAGGCGAGTCGGCGCACTTCTTCCAGTTGTCTCACATAGTCGGAAGAGTTGGCCATCGACAAGGGAACGCTGTGCGCGACGTAGACGATCTGGACGTTCTCGCGCCCGTCAGCGGGAAGTTGGGAAAGAGCTTCGCGCAAGCGGTCTTCTGTCGCCTCAAGAAATCCCGGGTGATTGAAGAAGATGCGGAGCTTTTCGATCAGCGGTGCGCCTTCCCCAACCTGGGCTTGCGCGCGAGCGATGTCTTCGCGGTATTGGCGACATCCGGAATAGGAACTGTACGCAGAAGTGACGAACGTGAGCGCTCGCTTGATGCCGTCGTTCCTCATTTGGCGCAACGTGTCGGCGAGCATGGGATGCCAATTGCGATTTCCCCAATAGACGGGCAGGTTCGGGCCGTGCTGGTGGAGTTCGTTCTTGATGGCCGCGATCAAATCACGCGTTTGCTGGTTGATGGGGCTTTTGCCATCGAAGTGGTAGTAGTGTGCGGCAACGGTGAGCATGTGTTCGCGCGGGACGTTGCGTTTGCGGAGAACGTTTTCGAGGAAGGGAATGACGTCGTCGTGACCTTCAGGACCGCCAAATGAAACCACCAGCAGGGCGTCGTAGTTCATGCGGTCGCGTCGAACATGAGGAGTGAATTTTGCGGGAAAAAATATTTTGGGGAAGGAGGAAAAAGCGGCTTTTGCGCGAACTCCAAAGGGGGAATTCGGGTCGTCGAGAGGGCA